>Ga0180432_10000162_pt1 | contig 105963 bp, 86 predicted proteins | sample SS_ome_10_FD_132414 | JGI IMG/M metagenome (GOLD analysis project Ga0180432, IMG submission 132414) | Hypersaline lake sediment archaeal communities from the Salton Sea, California, USA - SS_1_MS_2 metaG | ecosystem: Environmental > Aquatic > Non-marine Saline and Alkaline > Hypersaline >... | reverse complement strand
CCGACGCCTTGCTCGAAGAACTCGGCGGCCAGCATCCGGCGTGCCTCCTTTTGCTTCTTCGTCATCCTGGGTTTCATGCCAGGAGCATAACTGACTGTAGCCCATGAGTACAAGTGTCAATAAACCACGACGATACGACGGCCACGACGTTAACGGCTACGGAAAGCTGAGGGTGACCGGCTGACGACTATCGGCAAGAAACGTTGTGGTCGTCGTGTCGTCCTGGTTCCTTCCGCCCCTCTTCTGCTGTTCTCCGTGCTCTCCGTGTCTGCTATGTAGAAGCGTGTCAAGGCCAGCGACTTCGGAGGGCCAGGGCTTGAGCGCTGATCGCGCGCATTCTGCTATTCAGTCGTCCCCTCGCGGGGAGACTACTCTACCGGTGCGCCGGGGGCGGACCATACTATGTGACGGGCTTTCCGCCCAAGACACAATCGGTCTCGCCCCCACCGTGATCTGCGCCGGATCCGTCACCCTCATCCCTTGCCATCTTCAGTCTGTGCCGTTCTCTGCCGCTCCTTTGCGGCGCCAATCGCCATTGTCAGGCCGCCGCCTGCGCGGGCTCTTCTTGCTGAGCCTCCAGTGCGACGTGCCACATCCTGACCGCCAGCCGCCGCATGACGGCCACAACCGCCTTCTTCTTGTGCTTGGGGTTCCTGGCGCAGATGCGTTCGTAGGCGGCCCGTTCCGCCGCGTCCGTGCGCACCCGCGACCAGGTCGCCTGGCAGAGCACCCGCCGCACCCGCGAGGGGCCGTGCCGAGTTATGCGCCCCTTCCTGTCGTCGGCCTCGCCGCTCTCGTAGCTGGCCGGCGCCAGCCCCAGATACGAGCCGATCTGCCGGCGGTTGGAGAATCGGCTCATCTGTCCCATCTCCGTCAGGTAAACCATCGCCGTCAGAAGACCCACGCCCCTGAGCCGCATAAGCGCTCCGGCCGGCTTTTCGTAGCGCTCCTTCCCGCTCAGGCTCCTCATCTGGCGGTTCAGCACGGCCGTCTGCTCCTCGATGGTCTCGATCTGCACAAGCAGCGTCGCCAGCGCCGCACGGGCCCCCGGACCCAGGGGGCTGGCCTGGCCCGCAAGGCCCCGCAGCCACGCACGATACGCTTTCGGCCAGCCCTTGCCCAGGTCCGCCGCCGGGCGCACCTGGTTGCGCTTCAGCAGCGTGCGCACCTGGTTCTTGAGCGCCACCAACTTGTCACTCAGGCCCAGGCGCGCCCGCACCAGTTCCCGGTCATCCCACGTGCGCCGGTCCGGCACCCAGACCGACGGCAACTGGCAGCCGGCCAGCACGTGCGCCCTCAAGACCTCGAGAATCCTTGCAGCATCCCGACCGTCATCTTTCCTGCGTCGCCCCTGCACAGAGCGGGGCAAGCGGGTCGGCGCAAGCACCGCGCACTCGAACCCCGCCTCGCTGAGCTGGTCGTAGAGACCGAACCCCCGACAGGATGCCTCGTACGCAAAAACCACGCGCGCCCCGGGCAGGGCAGCGCAGACCTGTCGAAACATCTCGATCATACGCTCCCGTCCCTCGGCGTCATTGCAGAACGAGTCGGCCTGGGCCTCATCGCGGTCCAGCGCCCACCTGAGAACCATCGAACGATCGTGCAAATCCACTCCGACACTGATACAATGCTGCATGGCCAGTCCTCCTTTCGGGACATGGGCAGGGAAGAGATCGAAAAAACAACTGATCCTTCCTACCGCCCTGCCCCCTTGGAGGCAACTGGCCATCTTCTTTCTACATGGTAACTCCGTGGTGAGATCCCGTGGTGGGCGCCGTCAGCGGCTGAAGTGGAAGGTGATGACGTCGCCGTCTTGGACCTCGTAGTCCTTGCCCTCCATGCGGAGCTTGCCCTGGGCCTTCGCCTCCTTCAGGGAGCCGCAATCGAGCAGGTCCTGGAAGGCAACGACCTCGGCGCGGATGAAGCCCTTCTCCATGTCGGTGTGTATCTTGCCGGCGGCCTCGGGGGCCTTCGCGCCCGCCTCGACGGTCCAGGCGCGCAGCTTGTCCGAGACGCAGGTGAAGAAGGACCTGAGACCGAACTCCTCGTAGCACGCCCGGATCAGGCGGCTGGCAGCCGGCTCCTGTAGGCCCGCATCCGCCATGAAGGCGGGCCGGTCGTCCTCGTCCAGGTCCGTCAGCTCCATCTCGAACTCCGCGCAGATGGCGATGGGCTGCTGCTCGACGCCCCCGACGCCGGGCGGGTCGGGTATCTGCTCCTCGCCGATGTTGAGCACGCAGAGCCGGGGCTTGAGCGTCAGGAAGGCATAACTGCGCAGCATCCTCTCCTCGGCGGCGTCCATCTGGACGCCAAGGAGGCCCTCTTCCCCTTCGACGGCCCGGCGGCAACGCTCCAGTACGGCCTGCTCCCTCTGGAGGAGTTCCCTTTCCGGAGTCGCCTTGCGCAGGTCGTGCTCGACGGCCGCGAGGCGCTTCTCGATCACCTCCAGGTCAGCCAGCAGCATTTCCTGGAGCATGGCGTTGTATTCGTGCAGGGGGTTCACCTCGCCGAAGACTTCCAGCACGAACGGCGACTCGAACGACCGCAGCACCATCAGGACCGCGTCCGTGTCGCGAAGGGCCGCCACGGCCCGGGGGCTGTGGTCAGCGCCGGCCACGTGGCTGAAGACGCCGCCGACATCCTCGAAGTGGATCGTGGCCGGCATCGCCTCCTTGGGCTGGAGCAGCGCGGCCAGGGCGTCCAGCCGCTCGTCGGGCACGCGCACCACGGACGCGGACAGGTGCTCGCCCGGATGGTATCCCCCCACGTCGCCGTGCGCGCCGGTCAGCGCGTTGAAGACGGTGGTCGAGCCCGCCTGCGGGAGTCCGACAATGCCCACTTTCATACGCGCGACTCCCTTCAGCTCGGGTATGCGCCCTTGCGGGCAGAGGCAGCATACCACCGGCCCCGCCCGGGCACAAGAAAAGTCTTGCGGGGCAGTCGCCGCTTCGTTATGCTTAAGGGCGGATGGAAGGCGCCGTGTGGCCGCAACGGAAGACCCGTGGGCACAACGTTTGCTCCTCTTCCATTCAGGTGTCTTGGAATAGGACAGTAACCCGCGCAGACGAGCAGGAGGTCAACGAGGAGGGAAGTTGGCGGGGCGGTCCGCAGAGACGCCCCGGCGGCAGGTGCTCCGCGAAGGGGGGGAGCACTATGACGATCGAGCATTATAGGTTTGGCAGGATCGTCATCAACGGCAGCACTTACAGCTCCGACGTGATCCTGTGGCCCGAGGGCGTGGACGACTCGTGGTGGCGTGTTGGGGGCCACAGCCTGTGCGAAGAGGACCTGGAGCCCATCCTGAGCAAGGACCCGGACGTCATCATCATCGGGACCGGTGCGCGCGGTGGGGTGAATGTCCCCGCAGAGTTGGTCGAGTACATGCGCGGGCAGTGCGAGGAGGTCCACGTCGTGGAAACCGAGAAGGCCTGCGCCCTGTACAACGAGTTGTACGAGGGCCCGAAGCGGGTGGTCGCCGCGCTACACCTGACCTGCTGAACCCGCCCGTCAGGCCTCGGGGACGCTGCCGGTGAGCGCGCGGCACGCTTCCAGGTACTTCTCCGCCGTCCTGCGCACCACGTCTTCGGGCAGAGCCGGCGCCGGCGGCTGGTGATCCCACCCCGACCCGTCCAGCCAATCCCGCACGTACTGCTTGTCGTAGGAGAACTGGGCCTTGCCCGGCTCATACGTCTCCACGGGCCAGAAGCGCGACGAATCCGGCGTCAGCACCTCGTCGATCAGCGTCAGCCCCCCGCCGGCCAGCCCCCACTCGAACTTGGTGTCGCTGATAAGGACGCCGCGCCCGGCGGCGTAGTCGGCCGCGCGGCGGTAAAGCTCCAGGGAGCGCCCGCGAATCTGCCCGGCCAACTCGTCGCCGATGACCTGCGCCGCGCGCTCAAACGGGATGTTCTCGTCGTGGCCGGACGCGGCCTTCGTGGCAGGGGTGAAGATCGGCTCCGGCAGCCTGTCGCTCTCGACCAGCCCGGGCGGCAGCTCAACGCCGCAGATGGACCCGCTCCGGCTGTATTCCCGCCAGGCGGAGCCGGCCAGGTAGCCCCGCACGACGCACTCGATGGGCAGCACCTCCGCGCGCTTGACCAACATGGCCCGGCCGCGCAGCAGCTCCCTGTGCGGCCGCACGGGCTCCCCCATCTCGTCCACGTCCGTCGTGATCAGATGGTGGGGCGTAACGTCCGAAAGGTAGTCCAGCCAGAACTCCGTCAGGTGGGTCAGCACCTTCCCCTTCCAGGGAATCGCGCTCCCCAGCACGCTGTCGTACGCGCTGATCCGGTCAGTGGTGACGATCAGCAGGGCCTCACCGTCCGCCCCGGGCTCGGGGACGGCGTACATGTCGCGCACCTTGCCCCGGCTGACCGGCCGGAGCCCTTGGAGATTCGTCTCGACGACGGGCTCAGGCATGTCCATGATGCGCCCCCCATGAGCCACGGTTGCCTGTCAGCGCTAGCCAGCCTCGTCGCCGGCCCCCTCGTCGTCCGGGACGATGGTTACCACGCCGCTGACACGGTCTTCTTTCTCGGTGGTGATGAGCTTCACCCCCTGTGTGCGGCGCCGCACGCAGCGTATCGAACTGACGGGCGTGCGGACGGCCATCCCCCGCTCGGTGACCAGGATCAGCTCCTCGTCCTCAGTGACCTCGCGCATGGCCACCACCTGTCCGTTGCGCCGGGTGGTCCTGATGTCCACCACGCCCATGCCGCCGCGTTTCTGGCAGGTGTACTCCCCGAACTCGGTGCGCTTCCCGTAGCCGTTCTCGCAGACGGTCAGGAGCATGGCGTCCCGACGCACGAGCGCCATGTCCACGACCGCGTCCTTGTTGTGCAGCCGGATGCCTCGCACGCCGGCGGCGGTGCGGCCCATCGGCCGGACGTCCTCCTCGTGGAACCGTATGGCGCGCCCGCGCCGCGTGCCGAGGATCACCTCGTCGTCGCCGCCCGTCTTGCGCACGCCGATCAGCCTGTCCCCCTCGGCCAGGTCGAGCGCGATGATCCCGCCGGCCCCGCGCTTGCCGAACGCGTCCAGCCGGGTCTTCTTGACGGTGCCCTGCTCGGTGGCCATCAGGAGGTAGCTGTCCTCCTCGAACTCGCTGACCGGCACCATCCCGGTGATTCTCTCGTCCTCCTGGAGCTCCAGGATGTTCACCAGCGCCCGGCCGCGCGAAGTGCGCTGCATCTCGGGGATCATGTAGACCTTCAGCCAGTAGACCAGGCCCCGATCCGTAAAGAACAGGATGTAATCGTGCGTCGAGGACGTGAAGATGTCGGTGATGAAGTCCTCCTCGACCAGATCCGCCCCGATAACGCCCTTGCCGCCCCGGCCCTGCAGGCGGAACTCCTCCGGGCTGAGCCGCTTCACGTACCCGCGCCGGCTCACAGTTACCAGCACCTCCTGCTCAGGCACCAGGTCCTCCCTTTCGAGGATCTCGGCCTCGCCCGAGATGGTTGTGCGCCTGTCGTCGCCGTATCTGTCCCGGACATCCTCGAGGTTTTCCCGAATGATGCCCTCCACCCTTGCGCGGCTGCCCAGGATCTCCTTGTAGTCGGCGATCCTTTTCAGGAGCTCCTCATGCTCCTGCTCGATCTTGATCCTCTCCAGGCCGACCAGGCTGCGCAGTTGCATGCTGACGATGGCGTCAACCTGCCGCTCGGTCAGGCCGAAAGACTCCATCAGGCGGCGCCGCGCTTCGGCCACGTCCTCGCTGGAGCGAATGATCTGGATCACGTCGTCGATGTGGACGAGGGCAATCTTGAGCCCCTCGACGACGTGGGCGCGTTCCTCGTCCCGGCGCAGCAGGTACTCGGTGCGCCGGCGGATCACCTCCGCCTGGTGGTCCAGGTGGAGCTGCATCAGCCGCTTCAGCCCCAGCGTTTCCGGCCGGCCGTCCACAATGCCGATGAGGATGATGCTGACGGTGGACTGGAGCGACGTGTGCTGGAAGAGCTGGTTGAGAACGACCTGCTCGTCCGCGTCGCGCTTCAGTTCGACGACCAATCGTGTGCCCGACTTGTCGCTCTCGTTGCGGACGTCCTGAACGTCCTGGACTCGGCCGGCCTGAACGGCGCCGGCGATCTCCTCGACGAGCCTGTCACGGTTAGCCCGGTATGGGGGGTCGACCACGACGATGCTGCGCCGGCCGGCCCGGCCCTCCTCGAACCTTGTCCGCGCCCGCAGGACGGCCTTGCCCCGCCCCTCCGCGTAGCCCTCGTAAACGCCCTGCTGCCCGCAAAGTATCCCCCCGGTAGGGAAGTCCGGCCCCGGTATGATCTCCATCAGTTCCCTGACGGTGATGTCGGGGTTGTCCATCACCGCCATCATCGCGTCGCAGACTTCGCGCAGGTTGTGCGGGGGGATGCTGGTTGACATCCCGACGGCGATGCCCGTCGTCCCGTTGGCCAGAAGGTTGGGAAAGCGGCCTGGCAGAACCGCCGGCTCCTGCCGCGTGCCGTCATAGTTGTCCGTGAAGTCCACGGTGTCGCGCTCGAGGTCCCGCAGCAACTCCATGCCAATAGGACTTAGGCGTGCCTCGGTATACCGCTGCGCCGCGGGCGGGTCGCCGTCGAGGGAGCCGAAGTTGCCCTGGCTCCCGACCAGCGGATAGCGCATGTTGAACGGCTGTGCCATCCGGACCAGGGTGTCGTAGATCGCCCCCTCGCCGTGCGGGTGATAGTTGCCATGCACGTCGCCGACTATCTTGCCGCACTTCCTGGTCTTCGAACGCGGCCCCAGGTTCAACTCGTTCATGCTGACCAGGATCCGCCGCTGCACGGGCTTCAGCCCGTCGCGCACGTCCGGCAGGGCGCGGCTGACGATCACGCTCATCGCGAACGTCAGATAAGCATCCCGCATCTCGTCCTCGATCAGCAGTTCGTCGATCGATTCGCTTTCCTGTCCCATCGGTGTCTGCCTTCTGTGACGATCAACACTCGCGCCCGCTCGCCGGCGCACGACGCTTCAAACGGTGGGGTCCGCAAGGCCCGCCCGAGAGTCAGACGTCCAGGTTCCTGACCTCCAGGGCATGGCGTTCGATGAACCTGCGGCGGCTCCTGACGTCCTTGCCGGCCAGGATGCTGAAGTACTGGTCCGCCCTGACGGCGTCGCCGATCTTGACGCGCATCAGGCGCCTGCTCTCAGGGTTCAGGGTCGTCTCCGCGAGTTCGGCGGCGTCCATCTCGCCCAGGCCCTTGTACCGCTGGATCTCCAGCCCGCGTCGGCCCAGTGCGCCGACTGCCGGCAACACGGCCAGCAGCGACGACACAGTGGCCTCGTCGCCGTTCGACACCAGGCTAAACGGCTCCTCGCCCTGGTCCTGGTCGGGTCCGGCATAGAGATGCCGAACGGGAATGCCGCACTGCTCGATGGCGTTGAGCAGCGCTTCCACCCGGCCCGCCTCCTCGAAACGGGTGGGCCGCACGCTGTCGCGCGGGTCTTCGGGCTCGCCCAGGCCCTGCTCGTCCAACTCTACCATCCGGAGGTCCGTCCCCTTGGCGGCAAGCTTCTTGCGCAGGTCCCGGATGAACTCGTCGTATTCGTCCTCGCTGTAGAAGAGGTGCTCGTTCTCCCGCCGCCGTCCGTCCGTGTGAATGACCCGGTACAGCGGGAATGCCGGCGCCCCCTCCTTGCGCTGGCGGCTCAGGCAGCGGCGGAAAGAAACCCCGTGCGAGGCCAGACCACCGATCAGACCCTCCAGCTCGGCCAGGCGCCCCACCAGCGAGAACAGGTCCCCGTCCTTCAGCTCGCCCTCGCCGCGCTCGAGACGGTAGCGCAGGACCGCGTCCTCCGTGCCCAGTCGCAGCAGCGTTCTTTGCAGCCCCCTGTCGTCCTGCACATACTCCCGCTTGCCCTTCCGGCTGATGGCGTACAGGGGCGGCTGGGCCACGTAAACGTGCCCCTGCTCGATGAGCCGGGGCATCTGCCGGAAAAAGAACGTGAGCAGCAGCGTGCGGATGTGCGCGCCGTCGATGTCGGCGTCGGTCATGATGATCACCTTGCCGTACCGCAGGCCGGACAGGTCGAACTCCTCCTGCCCGATGCCCGTCCCCAGCGCCGTGATCAGGGAGCGGATCTCCTCGTTGCTCAGTATCTTGTCAATGCGCGCCTTCTCGACGTTCAGTATGACGCCCCTCAACGGCAGAACGGCCTGGAACTGCCTGTCGCGCCCCATCCCTGCCGTGCCGCCGGCGCTCTGGCCCTCGACGATGAACAGCTCCGTGTTCTCGACGGCCCGGTCGGTACAGTCCCGGAGCTTGCCGGGCAGTCCGCCTCCCGCCAGTGCGCCCTTTCGGCGGGTGAGTTCCCGCGCTCTCCTGGCGGCCTCCCGCGCCCGCGCGGCCTCCACCGCCTTCATCACTATCGCCTTGGCGGCATCCGGCGTCTCCTCGCAGTAGGCGGCCAACTTCTCGTTGAGGACCTGCTCGACAACGCCCCCCACCTCGCGGTTGCCCAGGCGCATCTTCGTCTGCCCCTCGAACTGCGGGTCGGGGAGCTTGACGCTCACCACGGCGGTCAGACCCTCCCGATAGTCCTGGCCACCGGGCGTTATATCCTTCAGCAGCCCCGCTTCGCGCCCGTAGGCGTTGAAGGTGCGCGTGAGGGCGCCCCGCAGGCCGGTCAGGTGCGTGCCGCCCTCGACGGTGTTGATGTTGTTGGCGAATGAGAAAACGTTCTCCGCGTAGCCCGCGTTGTACTGGAAGGCGATCTCGCAAACGGTCCCGCCGACTTCTTGTTGCACGTGAACCACGTCGCGGTGGAGGGGCTCCTTGCCCTGATTCAGGTACTGCACGAACTCGGCGATGCCGCCCTCGTAGTAAAAGACCTCCTCGCGTTCCTCCGCGTCGCTCGTGAGCGTAACCTTCACCCCGCTGTTGAGGAACGCCAGCTCGCGCAGCCGTCGCGCGATCAGGTCCCAGCGGAAGCGGGTCGTCTCGAACACTTCGCCGTCGGGCAGGAACCGCACGCGCGTGCCGTGGCGGTCGGTGCGCCCACGATTCTCCACCGGGATCTTCGGCTCGCCGCGCACGTAGCGCTGGAAATACACGTGGCCGTCAACCCAGACCTCCGCCTCCAACCATTCGCACAATGCGTTCACGCAGGAGACGCCGACACCGTGCAGCCCGGCCGAGACCTTGTAGCTGTCATGGTCGAACTTCGCCCCCGCGTTCAGAGTTGTCATCACCACTTCCAGGGCGGGCTTCTTGACCTCGGGGTGGATGTCAACCGGGATGCCGCCGCCGTTGTCGGTCACTGACACGCTGCCGTCCGTGTGCAGGCGCACGTGGATCTGGTCACAGCGACCGGCCATCGCCTCGTCCACACTGTTGGCCACCACTTCTTCGACCAGTTGGTGAAGGCCCCTCTCGCTCGTGTCTCCAATGTACATGGCGGGCCTCTTCCGGACGTGCTCGATCCCGTCAAGCACCCGGATGGACCCCACGTCGTAACTCGTCTTCTTCGGAGCCGGCTCACTCATGTTCTGTGCCCATCTCCCTGCTACGGCTATTCTGCAGGCGGAACCGCAGGGCGGTTACGTCCCGCCCCCCCTTGGTCGCCTGGAGGCCCTCCAGAAGCATCGCCTTCATGAAGTTGTTCAACTCGTGCAGCAGCGCTGACGAATCGACCTCGACGACAACCTCGCCCCTGGCGAACGAGCATATGCGTGTCCGGCTGGCGGCCGACTCGCCGACAAGTTCCTGCCAGGCCTTCCACAATCCGGCGTACTTCCCCCTCTGGTAGAACTTCTTCTGCTGCAGGACGCGTTTGGCTATCTCAATAAACGGCCTCGCGTGCGGGATCCGCCCGTCGTCCGGGTCGCCGCTCATGGCTCTGCCTCTTCACGGATGACCGGACTGACGACATAGGTGTAATCGAGCCCGCTCTTAAGCACGCAGGGCGACCTGCGGTCGTTGAACCGCATCTTCACCACCTCGCGCTCGACGATGGACAACATCTCCTGAAGGAACTCGGGGTTGAACGCGATTGCCGCGTCCTCGCCCTCGTACTCCACGGGTAGGCTTACCTCGGCGCGTCCGACGTCCGGCGATTCAGCCGTAATGGAGAGTTTCCCGGCCGAGAACTGGAAGTCCACCACCTGCGTCTCCTCGGTAGTCATGAAGCTCGCTCGACGCACTGCGCTGAGCAACTCCTTGGTCCCGACTTGCGCCGTTATCTTGCCCTCTTTCGGTATCACTTCGCGGTAATTGGGGAACTGACCTTCCACCAGCTGACATGCCAGCCGGCCGGCTTCGTTCTCCGCGACCAGCCGGCCCTCCATTGCTGCAAAGCGGACCGGCTGAGTCCCGTAGTCCGCCAGGTGAGCAAGCTGGTCCAGCCCGTCGCGCATGATGATGAACTCGTCTTCAAGCCCCGACGGGTTGCTGACCTTCTTGCGGACATGGGCAAGCCGCGCGCCGTCAGCGGCTACCATCTCGACGCTGTTCTCCTTGCCAATCACGCAGAGAACGCCGTGCAGCGCGTATCGCCCCTTCTCCGCCGCTGTGGCAAAGAGCGTCCGGCGGACCATGTACTTCAGCACCTCAGGATCGACCTCGACGACCTGCTCCGCAGCCAGTTCCGGGATCGCCGGAAACTCGGCGGCATCCTCTCCCAGAAGGCGAAACCGGCTGTCCTGCGCTTCGACAACCACGGCCCCGTCGTCCTCCGAGAGGGTCACCCTCTCATCAGGGGTAGCCCCTAGCACCGGTGATATCCGGGCGTGCGGGAGAAGCACCGCTCCCGGCTCCTGCACTTCCACATCGCCGACCATCAGGGCAAGCCCCACCTCGAGATTTGTCGCCGAGAGAACAAGTGTATCACCGGCCGCTTCCAGCTTGACGTGTTGGTAAAGCGGCTGTTGCGCGGCAGACCCAACCACTCCTCCGAGACGCTGAAGACCCCTATGCAAGGCCTGTGTGTTGGCGACCAGTCTCATGGGCTTCCCCCGACCGGGTTGAAGGATCTGTTATGAAGTGTACTCCAGTTTAAAGTACCTTCTAACAGCACAAAGATGGACGTCGATAACGCTCAGAACGAGTCCTGGTTTTGGTTAACTGCAGTTCTGCCGTTGCGTTGCGATGACGACGCGACGTGTCGAAAAACCGTCGAAATCCGGGTGCCCCGTCGTTCTATGGGACGCTATAACTCCGGAAGGGTCGGCGGTAACTTCCTTCGCCGCATGAAAGCTGCTTTTGCGCACGGCACGCCCCGGTTTTAGACAGTTTTTTAGCGGGCTACCGACCGGGAATTGCCCCGCGAATCGCCGCCGGAGAGGGCTTCCCCTCTCCCCCTTCTCGAAGGGCTTCATTATACCACTAACGGCCTCGTTCACGCAAAGGAAAGCGGGGGCGCCGAGCATGCCTTACCCGTCACGTGACGGGCAAAGCGCCGCTGCCGCCGCATAGGCGCCAAGACACGCCGGCAAGGAGCCCGAGAGGCCCGCTAGGAGCCTCCTCACGGGCTCGCAAGCACGGGCAGACAGTCGGCATTCTCAAACGGGTAGTATACGAGTCCCGAAGGGATCTTGGGGTAGAAGAACGTGGTTTTCGGCGGCATCCGGCGGCCTGTTTGCGTCACGCGTGCAAGGGTGTCAGGGTGGAGTGGGGCCAGGAGGAAGCCCGCGTCGAACCGACCGCTTTCGACCGCCCAGTAGACCTCCTCGGCGTCGGCTTCGTAGCGGAGGCGGGTCGGGTCGGAGAAGAAGTCAGGCGACATCCCGAACAGCGGGTCGAGGATCCCGTAACGGAGCAACATCACGGGCACCGAACGCCACTCTGGCGGCCCATCTGGCAGGGGTATCGTCGCCAGGGCGCCATCGCGGACGCGAAGCTCCATAAACCGGCCGCCGCGCAGATAGCAGCCAATGACGACTTCGTCGGCCCCCCACCCACCGGCGATTGCTCGAAGCTGCGCGGGGTTCTCTATCCTCGATTCGCGCAGGTCGAAGTATGGCGTTACGATCGCCAGCAGACGCTTCTTCGGGAATGCACCCGGGCCCTTGACCAGGCGATGAGTCGGCAGGATCTTCAGGCCCTTGTCCTTCGTGGAGACGCAGAACGCCAGCAGGAAGTCCTCAGGGGCGCTCCCGGGCGGGCCGGCGGCGCTCCGGTGCTGCTCGCGGTAGGTCAGCGCCGTCTCGTACCGGTGGTGGCCGTCTGCTATGACGAACTTCTCGTCGCGCAACTCGCCCGCGACCCGGCGTATCTGGCCGGCGTCCGTCACGCGCCACATCCGGTAGCCGATGCCGTCGGGCGCCTCGAACTCATAGAGTGGTTCGCCGCTGCCGAGCCCCGCGAGTATCTCGTCTATCGCACCGTCCGTGTCGGCGAATATTCCGAAGACGGGGCTCAGGCTTGCGCAGCAGGCTTGCATCAGCCGGAGCCGGTCTGCCTTGGCCGGCTCCCTGGTGTGCTCGTGCGGCAGGACGCGCCCGGACGAGAGGTCCTCCAGCAGTATCGTGCTCAGCAGTCCCCGCCGCACCAGGGACTGCCCGTTCGCCGAGAAGGTCTGCTCGCACAGGTATATGGCCGGCTCTGGCTCGCGGATCAGCACCCCCTCGCGCCGCCACGACGCGAGGACCGTGGCGGCCCGCTGGTAGTCCCGCTCGGGGCGGCCGCCGTCGGGCGCCTTGCCCAGCACGAGCCGGATGGCGTTGTGCGGATCCCGTGCGCGGAGTTCGTCTGCTTGTTCGGCGTCCACTAGGTCGTACGGCGGAGCGACGACGCGCGAGATGAAGGAGATTGCCTCCGGGTTGTAGCGGAGGGCCCGGAACGGGGCGATCTGAATCAACGTGGCGTCCCTTCCATGGACCGATAAGGCCGGCGGCGCGCCGGAGACGGCGTATCATAGGGGAAGGACCACGGGCGCGCAAGTCACGCCGGCCCGGCCCCGGGCGCCTTGCGTTACCGCCCCCTGCGCATTACACTCCTGCGGGCCACTGGTTTCTTGCTGATACAGGTGGGAAGGTCAATCATGGCGATTCCACAGACCATGAAGGCGGTGTACTTGGTCGAGCCCCTTAAGCTCGAACTCCGCGAGGTGCCGGTGCCCGAGCCAGAGCCGGGGGAGGTGCTGGTCGCTATCAGGGCCTGCGGCATCTGCGGCTCGGACATACACTTCTACGAGAAGGGCCGCATAGGCGACTTCGTCGTGCGTGCGCCCCTGGTGCTCGGGCACGAGGCTGCCGGCGACGTCGTCGGGCTCGGCCCCGGCGTCAGGACGCTCGCTGTCGGCGACCGGGTCGCCGTCGAGCCGGGCATCCCATGCCGCCGCTGCGAGCACTGCCTAGGCGGGCGCTACAACCTCTGCCAGGACGTCGTCTTCCTCTCCGCGCCGCCCTACGACGGGCTGTTCCGGGAGTACGTCACGGTGCCCGAGGACTTCGCCTTCACGCTCCCGGACGGCGTTACCACCGAGATGGGGGCGACCGTCGAGCCGCTCGCGGTCGCCTGCCACGCCGTCGGGCTGGTCGGCGTGAGGCCGGGCGAGAGCGTTGCGGTTCTCGGGGCCGGGCCGATCGGGCTGCTCGCGGCCGCCTGCGCGAGCGCCGCCGGCGCCGGCGAGGTCATCTCCACGGACCGCATCCCGGGCCGCCTGGATGCAGCGGCTCGGTTCGGGGCCACCCGCGTCGTCAACGCGGCGGACGACGACGTCTCTCAGGTACTCAAGGACGCGGTGGACGTGGTGCTCGACTGCGTGGCCGTCGAGGAGACGCTCTGGCAGGCGTTCGAGATCATCAGGCCCGGCGGCCGCGTCGCCTGGGTCGGCATGGCCGCCGACGAGGCGCGGCTCCCATTCCAGCTCTTCCAGGTCAAGGAGGCGATGGTGACGGGCGTCTTCCGCTATGCCAACCGGTTCGGTACAGCGGTCAGGCTCCTGGCCTCGGGCAAGGTGGACACGCGGCCGCTCATCACGCACCGGTTCCGGTTCCCCGCCGTCGCCGAGGCCGTCCAGTTCGCCGCCGCCAATCGGCAGAGCACCCTCAAGACCATGGTCAACTTCGACTGAGGCCGCCCCGCGCGATGCAATACGGCGCGCACATGTACCTCTGGATCGACCGTTGGTCGGACGACCAGCTCGGTCTCCTCGACCGGGCGCGGGAGCTGGGCCTCGGCTACGTCGAGATCGCCGTCGGGGATGACGTCGAGTTTGCCCCGGGCCTGACCCGCGAGCGGGCGGAGGCGCTCGGCCTGGACCTGCTGGTCAGCCCGGGCGGGCTCTGGCCGGTCGAGTGCGATATCTCCAGCCCCGACCCCGAGGACCGCCGCCGGGGCCTCGCCTGGCATCGCGCCGCGCTCGACCTTGCCGCCGACCTCGGCGCCGCCGCTTACGCCGGCGCCATCTACGGCCATCCGGGCGTCGTCCGCACCGACCGCCGCCCCGAGGAGTGCTACGCCCGGACGGCGGAGGGCCTGGCCGAACTTGCCGACCACGCCGACGCGCGCGGCGTGCAGCTCGTCGTCGAGCCGATGAGCCGCTTCCGCACCCACATCGCCAACACGCCCGCGCAGATCATGCGCCTCGTGCGCATGGCCGGCCACCCGAACCTCGGCGTGGCGCTCGACACCTACCACGCCGTGACCGAGGTGCGCGACTACGGGGAGGCCGTCCGCGCGTGCGGGGACAGGCTGTGGGTGGTGCACCCGTGCGAGAACGACCGGGGCGTCCCGGGCGGCGGGCTGGTGCAGTGGGACGCACTGTTTAGCGCGCTGGCTGAGGTCGGGTTCGACGGGCGGATCGGGCTGGAGTCGTACAACACCTCGCTGGGGGACTTTGCGTTGAGGCGGGGCATCTTCGGGGACGTTTGCCCGGACGGCGACGCCTTCGTCCGCCAGGCCCTCGCCTTCCTCATGCCCGTTGCACAGCGCGCCTACGGCTCGCCCTGACGGCCCGGCTCACGGGGCCCCGGCGTCAGGGACCGGGGCACCAGAGGTAGAGGAACGCCGGGCTGCCCCGGCCCAGCAGCACGTCCCGGGCCCAGCCCAGGGACGATTCCAGCCCCTCCCCCACGGCCGGGCCTTCCACGGCGCCGCGGGCGTAGATGTTGGCGTTGTAGTGCCGGAACGGCCGGTAAAGGATGACGTCGGCGGTCCTGATACCCGCCAGGGCGTACGCATCGTCGAGGGCGTCGTCGAGGTAGCCGATGCGGTCCACCAGGCCCAGCTCGAGCGCCTGCGACGCGGTGAGCACCCGCCCGTCGGAGACGGTCTCCAGGTCCGCCTCGGTCATAGCAGGGCGGCGCTCCCGGACGGCGCCGACGAACCTGCCGAACAGCTCGTCGATCACCCCCGCGAGCATCCGGCGCTCCTCCTCGGTCATGGTGCGCGTGGGGGAGCCGATGTCCTTCTTCTCGCCGGACTTGAAGACCTCCGGCCGCAGGCCGACCTTGCCGAAAAGCCCCTCGACGTTCACCAGTTCCATGATGACGCCGACGGACCCGGTCACGGTCGTGGGCGCGGCGACGATGCAGTCGGCCGCCAGGGCGACGTAGTAGGCGCCCGAGGTGGCCGTGCCCGTCAGCGCGGCGACGACGGGCTTGCCGGTCTCGTGCCTGAAGCGGAGCACCTCGCGGTAGATCGTGTCGCTGGCGGACACCTCGCCGCCCGGACTGTTGACGCGGAGCACGACGGCCCGCACGCGGCCGTCCCGCGCGGCGCGGTCCAGCCTCTCGCGCACGTCGGCGACCGTGGTGACGCTCCGCGCAAGGAACCCCGGCGCCGAGGACGCGATGAAACCGTCCACGTCCACCAGCGCGACCCGCTTCCGTTCGAGCCACCGCGGCGACTCGCGCGCCACGACCTGCTCCATCTCGCCCGCCAGGAGCGATCCGAGGTTCACGCAGCCCGAGACGAGCCAACTGACGGCGACGATAAGCAACAGTGCAATGACGCGCCTGGCCATGGGATGCCCCCTTTCAGCATGAGCGGGTGCGCCGGGTCTAACGCCCCGGCCGGCCCCGTGAGCATTCTACCCGCGCGGCGCGCCGCGGGAAAGCCGTGTCACGGCGCTGTCCGGTTCCGGCTTGACTTCCGCGTCAAAGCTGCGAGAATCGCCTTAGTGGGCCGAGCGAGCCGGCCGACGGGGGCACTCGCGCGGGGGGCGTGCAATGGGGGCGAAGGTCATTGTCTTGGGCGGGGGATTCGCCGGGCTGGCGGCCGTCGGGGAGCTGGCGCGGGCGCGGGGGGTGCGCGTGCAGCTCATCGACAGGCGGGCGTGCAGCACGTTCCTGCCCCTGCTGCCGGACGCTATCTCCGGCCGCGTCGGGGCCGCGCGCCTTCTCCATCCGCTGCGGGAGCACTGCGCGCGCCTGGGCGTGGAGTTCACCCGGGCGGCCGTCCATCGGATCGTCCCCGAGCACGGGTGCGTCGAGACGGACGCGGGCACGTTCTCCGGCGACTCCCTGATCGTGTGCCTGGGCTGCGAGACCAACTTCTTCGGTGACCGCGCGGCAGCGGCACACGCCGTCGGCCTGAAGAGCCTGGACGAGGCGATGCGCATCCGGGACGGTGCCCTGAAGCTTCTGGGGGGCGGTCCGGAGAGGGCCGCGGGCCGGCGCGTGGTCGTGGTCGGGGGCGGCTACACGGGGTTCGAGGCGGCGAGTCACGTCCTCCGGCTGCTGCGCGTGCAGGGAGGGTGGCGCCCGGAGGCCCTGCGCGAGGTCCGGCCGGTCGTGCTGGTGGAGAAGGGCGACCAGGTGTTGGGCAACTGCTCCGACCGCGTGCGGCAGTGGTCCGTGGAGGTGGTCCGGGGCTTCGGGGTGGACCTGCGGGCGGGGTGCTCGGCGGAATCGTTCGCCGACGGCGGGGTGACTCTGTCGGACGGGACGGCGCTGGAAGAGGCGTGCGTCATCTGGACGGCGGGCGTCGCGCCGGGGGGGCCGTGCGCGGGGCTGGGCGCGCCGACGACCCCGGGCAGGCGGCTCGCGGTGGACGAGTTCCTCCGCGTGCCCGGCGCGCCGGGTGTCTTCGCGGCAGGCGACGTCGCCGGGCCGGTGCCGAGCGGGGCAGCGGGCCCGCTGCGGATGGCGGCGCAGTTCTCCCTGGCCGGCGGGCGGTGCGCGGCACGCAACGCGTTGCGCAGCATCAAGGGCGAGCCGCTCGTCGCCTTCCGGGCCCCGGACCTCGGCTACGTCGTGCCCCTCGCCCCGGGCGCGGCGGCCGGCGTGGTGCTGGGACGCGAGGTGTACGGGCGGCTTCCGAGCGCGCTGCACTACCTCATGTGCGCGTTCCGGTCGTGGAGCTGGCAGGACAGGGCAGGCGTTCTGCTCGACGTTCTCACAGGAGGGAAGGGGGCATGAGCGAGATGGCGGAGGCGAGAGGGGAAGGATGGCTGTGCTGGCTGTTGGGCAACCGGGCCGGCGACTCGTCGGTGCGCTGGGCGCTGGTACCGCTGCGGCTGATGATCGGCGTGATCTTCTTTGTGCACGGGGCGCAGAAGGCGTTCGGCTGGTTCGGCGGAGGCGGGTTCAAGGCGACGGCCGAGATGCTCGGCGGCCTGGGGTTCCCCGCGACCGGCCTGTTCGCCGTGCTGCTCGTGCTGGCCGAGCTGGTCGGCGGCATCATGCTCATCGTCGGCCTCGCGCCGCGCGTGGCCGCGATCGCCATCGCCGTGACGATGATCGTCGCCATGTTCACCGCGCACCGCGGCGGGGGGTTCCTGGGCACGCACCTCCAGCAGATGATCATAGCTGGCTGCGTGACGGTGCTGATCGCCGGCTCGGGCGCCCTGTCCCTGCAGCGGGGCTCGCCCGAAGGCGAGGCAGAGGAGGGCTTCGCCTGGACCGGCCCGGGCTCATTGGAGGACGAGGGCCAGTAGGACGAACGCCATCAGGGCGGTCGCGAAGCTCGCGGTGCGGGCGTCGACGTCCGGGACGCGCTCCCCGCGCCGGAGGCGGCGCAGCGTGCCGGTGGCCAGCGGCAGAAACGCCGGCGCCAGCAGCAGCAGCCAGCGCCCCGTGAAAAGCCCGAAGAGTGCGAAGCCGAGGGTCTGCCCGCCTATCAGGCCCGCGTAGAGCAACCGTTGCCCGCGCCGGCTCAGGAGGCGCGCCAGCGTGAGCACGTCCGCGGCAGCATCCTCATCGAAGTCGCGCAGGTTGTTGCCGGCCAGCACTGCCGCCGGCGCCATCCCCACGGGGACGGACAGCGCGAGCATATGCCCCGCGACAGAGCCTGTCTGGGCATAGGCCGCCCCGGTCGTCAGCAGCGGCCCGAAGACGGCGAATATGAGCGGCTCCCCCAGAGCCCGCCTTTTCAGAGACAAGGGCGGAGCGGTGTAGGCGTAGAGCGCCAGGATGCCTGGGGCCAGGAACCAGAGCAACCCCCTCCCGCGCCACAGCAGCAGGCAGGCGCCCGCGGCCGACCCCAGCGCCAGGCAGACGAGCGCCCCGGTGAGCACCTCGCGCGGCGCCATCCGGCCGCGCACTAGCAGGCGTCCAGGGCGTCCTTTATCGTCCTCCGTCCTGCGGTCCGCGCCCGAGAGGAAGTCGAAGTAATCGTTGAAAAGGTTTCCCGCGGCGTGCAGCAGCAGCACGGCAGCCGTGAAAGCGCCCAACACGCCCCACCGCCACTCGGACACGGGCAGTGCGGCGGCCGTCCCGATCCACACGGGCAGCGCCGAGAGCGGGAACGAAAAGACCCGCAATGCTCGCAACCAGCGCATCGGGCCGACTTGGTGCGTTGCACACGCCATGCCCCGCAGCCCCCGCGGAATGCGGAATGGGCTCCGCCCCCGGCGCCCTCCACGAGGCTATCGTGAAGCGAGGCGTCCGTCAAACGGCGCGCCCGGGACCGTGCCCGGGCTTACTGTGCAGGGCCGCCCGGAATCTGCTAACATGGCGCCGCGCTTCTCCTGACGTCGGTTCCAACGCGGAGGCCTTCATGAGCGGAATCTTCGGCGTCGCCTCGCGCGGCGACTGCATGGACGACCTGTTCTACGGCACGGACTACCATTCTCACCTGGGCACCGAGTTCGGCGGGTTGGCCATCCGAGGCGAGGATCTCCGGCGGGCGATTCACCGCACCTCTCACGGGCAGTTCAAGAACCTCTTCTACGATTTCTCCAATACCTACGGCGGGCAGATGGGTGTGGGGGTCATCAGCGACTGCGACCCGCAGCCCATCGTGCTGGGGAGCCGGTTCGGCACGCTGACCCTGGTGACGGCGGGCCTGATCACAAATGCCGAGCAGCTCGGCCAGCAGCTCGTCCAGAGAGGAGTTACCTTCAGCGAGATACTGGAGGGCCGGCTCAACCAGACGGAGCTGGTCGCCAAGATTATCACCCAGGAAGATAACGCCGTCGCCGGCATCGAGAGCGTCTTTGAGCTGGCCGAGGGCTCGGTGTCGCTGCTGCTGCTGACCGAGGACGGGATCTATGCGGCGTCTGACCGCCACGCCAGGTTCCCGTTGACGGTCGGTTCGCGGGACGGCACGGTGGCCGTTGCGAGCGAGACGTGCGCGTTCCCGAACCTGGGGCTGAAAGTGGAGAAGCACCTGCAGCCCGGCGAGATCGTGTTCCTCGACGCTGACGGGCCACGAGACCTTGTCGGGGGCGGGGGGGCCAAGAAGATATGCTCCTTCCTGTGGATCTACACGGGATACCCCGCGTCGAGCTACGAAGGCGTGTCAGTCGAGTCGGTCCGGGAGCGTTGCGGGCAGGCGCTGGCGCGCAAGGACACGGTCGAGGCGGACCTGGCCTCTGGCGTGCCAGACAGCGGCACGGGGCACGCGATAGGCTACGCCATGGAGAGCGGGCTGCCGTTCCGCAGGCCCCTGGTGAAGTACTCGGCCGGCTACGGCAGGAGCTACACGCCCCCTTCCCAGGATGTGCGCGACCGCATCGCGAAGATGAAGCTCATCCCCATTGACGACGTGTGCCGGGGCAACAGGCTCATCGTCTGCGAGGACTCGATCGTGCGTGGCACGCAGTTGCGGAACCTGACCATCCAGAAGCTCTGGCAGGCGGGCGCGGCCGAGGTCCACATCCGCGTCGCCTGCCCGCCCCTGATGTTCCCCTGCCGCTACAACCTCTCCACTCGCTCGATGGAAGAGCTGGCCGCCCGGCGTGCCATTCGCGCCCTGGAAGGCGGTCACACCGACGACGTGGCCGAGTACCTGGACGATACCAGCGACAAGTACCGACAGATGGTCAAGTGGATAGGCAACGACCTCAACTGCACGAGCTTGAACTATCTCACGCTGCGGGAGATGATCTGGGCCATCAGCCTGCCAGACGCCGACCTGTGCACGTACTGCTGGAACGGCTGCGGGTAAGGGCAGCGGATCAGGTCACGGTGAACGTCGCCCGGCGTTCCTCGCTCTCGGCGTAGCCTATGCGTATGGCCCTGGCGCGAATCGTCGTCTCGCCCGCGGGCAGGCGGAGCGGCCCGTGGTAGAGCAGCCAGCGCGGCTCGTCGCCTTCCTCGAAGGTGTAGGCCATCGAGGCGCCCTGCGTGGCGCAGTGGAGCTGCAGCAGCAGCGGCCCCGCGAAGGTCCCGCCCTCCGGTGCACCCTCCCGGCCCGGCTCGTCTGCGGTTACGGGGACGAAGAGGGGCGGCGCCGTCCGGGGCTGCTCGCCGTCCGGGTACCAGCGGCGCACCATCTCGGACTCCGGTATCTCTCCCATGTCGCCCACCTCTTCGCGCCAGTCGTCCAGCGCGTCGCGCAGGCGCTCGAGTTCCGGCTCGTAGGCGCGGTCGCTGGCCAGGTTGCAGACCTCGTAGCGGTCGCGCTGCGTGTCGTAGAGCTCCTCGACCGGCCGGCTGCTCTGGAACATGAGCGACTGCACCTCGTCCAGCTCGCCGGCCAGATGGAGCCGCCACATCTCCTGCATGATCGGGTGGTGGTTGCGGTACGGGATCCAGAGCAGGTAGGGCAGGTCGGGGCGATAGTTGCGGATGTACTTGAAGCGCTTGTCCCGGACGGCGCGTATCATGTCGTAGGACTCGTCGTAGCGGTCGCGGGACATGAAGACGTATTCGCGCGGCGGTGCCGTCTGCGGCCCGAGGAAGGCCTGCCCCTGTATGTGCCAAGGTATCTCGATGTCCACCAGGGACAGCACGGTCGGCCCCAGGTCAATCGTGCTGACCAGGTCGTCCCGGACGCCGCCCGGATCGAGCCCGGCCGGCCAGCGAACGATCATCGGCACGTGGACGCCGGAGTCGTAAGGCCAGCGCTTGCCCCGCGGCAGCGGGCCGTGGTCGCTCCAGTGGAAGACGATCGTGTTCTCGGCCAGGCCGTCCTCTTCGAGTTCCTTGAGCCGCTCGCCCAGGAACCGATCGTTGTGCTCGATGTTGGTGTACATGCGGGCCATGGCCTCGCGCACCTTGCGCGTGTCGGGGAAGTACGGCGGCAGCTCGATGGCGTCGGGGTCGAAGGTGATCTCGGGGGTCTTTTCCGGCCACATGCCGCTCTCGTGCGTGCGTGTGGGGTTCCAGACGGCGAAGAAGGGCTGGTCCGGGTCGGGCCGGTTGCGCCAGTGCGCCTCCGTGCTCAGCTCGTCCCAGGCCGTCAGCGGCGGGTCGAACTGGTAGTCCGTCTTGGCGTTGTTCGTGCAGTAGTAGCCGGCCGCGCGCAGGTACTCCGTGAAGCACTTCACGTAGTGCGGAACCACGGCCGAGTACGGCGTCGGCAGCTCCGGCGTGGAGCGGTTCGTGTGCGCGGTGCGCATGTGATGCGTGCCGATCGAGATCGGGTACATGCCCGTGATGATGGCTGACCGGGCGGGGGCGCAGACGCCGGCTGTCGAGAAGGCGTTCGGCCAGCGGCAGCCCTGCGCGGCGAGCCGGTCCAGGTTCGGCGTTCGGGCGACCGCTTCGCCGTAGCAGCCGTAATACGGGTTGGTATCCTCGAACGATACCCACAAGATGTTCGGTCGGTCGCTCATGGCCCACTCCTGACAAGAAGCCCCCGGAACCCGTATCATACGCCCGGCGCAGGGGAAATCAAGCTCTGAGGACAGGCCGGCCTGCCGGACGATTCCCGTCCGGCCGGATCGCGATCGTCACGACAGATTGCGGGATTCGCTGGACATTGGCGCGACGTGCGCTTAATGTCTCTTGGCACGGGGCTCCGTGCGGAGCGCCTGGCGCAGCCCTTACTGCGGAGAAGCGCGGATGGCTCTCAGAATCGGAATCGTCGGCCTGGGCAACATCGGCAACACGCATGCCCGGGTCTACCAGGAGTTGGAGCAGACGCAGGTCGTCGCCGTTTGCGACATCATCAAGGAACGGGCCGACAAGGCCGCCGCCGCTTACGATGCCAGGGCCTTCTATAGCATCCAGGAGATGCTCGCCAGCGGCATCGAGCTCGACGCGTGCAGCATGTGCACGGCGGGCGTCGAGAACGGCGGGGACCACTACCAGCCCACCATGGAGTTGCTCGGCGCCGGCCTGCCCGTGCTCGGCGAGAAGCCCATCTCGAACGACGTCGAGCACGCCGAGGAGATGGTCGCGCTGGCCCGGGAGAAGGGCCTGCCTTACGCCGTCAACCTGAACCACCGCTTCACACCGGCCGCCGTGCGGGCCAGGGAATGGGTGGACGCCGGCCGGCTCGGCCAGCTCCACCTGATCAACATGCGCATGTGGATCAACAATCCGAATGAGTCGTCCCCCTGGTTCCACATGCGCGCGTTGCACCCGCATTCGATCGACGTGATGCGTTACTTCTGCGGCGACGTCAAGAGCGTCCACGCGTTCCTGGCGAAGGGGAAGGGCCGCAGCATCTGGTCGAACGCGCAGGTGGGGATGCTCTTCGGGAGCGGCGTCGTCGGGAACCTGACCGGCAGCTACGACGCCGGCGGCAGCTTCGGCCTGGAGTGCTGCGACGTGGCCGGGTCGGAGGGGCGATTCGTGCTCGAGGACGCCTGCGAGAGGCTTTGCTTCTACCCGCGACGCGGCATCGAGGTCGAGCGCTACGATTATCTCGGCGGCATGCGCAGCTTCGGCGAGACCTTCAGGAGCCGGATCAGCTTCTGGGTCAACCAGCTCGTCGAGAAAGTGCCGCCGGACAGGATCGAGGCCAGCGGCGAGGAGGCCCTCAAGGCCCAGCGCGTCATCGAGGCGGCCATTGAGTCGTCCCAGACCGGCAAGGTCATGGACCTCTGAGCGACGGCGTTCAACTTACGTGGAGCAGGGAGAACGGACGATGATCAGACTCGGCGTCAACACGGTGCTTTTCGTCGGCCAGGACCTCGAGACGGCCCTCCGTCACATCGCCTGGGCCGGTTACGACGGCGTGGAGCTTTCGGCTATCAAGGGCATGTGCGAGCACCTGGAGCTGGACCGCTGGGAGGAGCAGGCCGAGGGCATCAAGTCCATGGCCGCGGACTACGGGCTCGATCTGCTCTCGATGGAGGAGGGGGCGTTGGACGAAGAGCGGCTGGAGAAGGCATTCGCTGCAGCACAGGCGCTGGGCGTCCCGGTGGTCAACGTCGGGCCGGGCGGCAAGGCCGACGTTGACGAGGACTTCGAGCGGCAGACCGACCTGTTGGCCGCGATGGCCGAGCTTGCCGAAGGCTTCGGGGTCACCCTGTGCGTGAAGGCCCACGTCCGGGCGAGTATCTACAGCACGCCGACCACCCTTCGGGCGATGCGGAAGATCTCGTCCCCGTCGTTCGGCATCGACATGGACCCGAGCCACATCCACCGGGCCGGGGAGAATCCCGCCGAGGCCCTCGGCCAGGTGCTGAGCCGCGTGCGCCACGTTCACATCCGCGACTGCAGGGGCGGAGGCCCGAGCCCGGGTGAACCCGCTCTCCAGGCCTGCGGCCGGGGGGACATCGACCTGGCCGCCTACTTCAAGGCCATGGTGGAGGGTGGCTACGACGGCCCCGTCTGCCTCGAGGTCATCGGGGCGAAGGATTACCCGCTCTCCCGGCAGGCCATCGTTGCCGCCGAGAGCTACGGATACATGAACGCCTGCCTGAAGGCCCTCGGGGCGAGATAGGAGGCATCAAGTGGCCAGGCGGAAACCGAACCTCATCCTGATCGGCGTCGACAGCCTGCGGGCGGACCACATGAGCCTTTGCGGCTACGGACGGCTGACCACGCCGCACATCAGCCGCTTCGCGCAGGGGGGAACGGTCTTCGAGAACGCCTTCAGCCCCCACATCCCCACCACGTCTGGCTACGGGGGCATGCTGACAGGCCGCGACTGTTTCGGCACCAATACCGTTGCGCTCCGGCACCAGGGCCCCATGGCGGAGGGCGTGCCCACGCTGGCGGAGGTGCTGCGCGAAGAGGGCTACGAGACGACCTCCGTCGGCTTCCAGGGCAACCCAGCCGCTCGCGGCTTTGACGACTACCTGAACTTCTCCGGCTGGGGAAGCTGGGAGCAGGGACGCAGCCACAAGGCCGAGAACCTCAACGCCGTCGCGCTCCCCGAGCTGACGCGCCTGGCGGGCTGCGGAAAGCCCTTCTTCCTGTTCCTCAGGCACATGGACCCCCACGCACCCTACCTTCCCCCGCGGCCTTTCGAACGCATTTTCTACGGGGGGGACGAGTTCGACCCCGAGAACAAGTCCATGGAGCCCGTCTTCACGTTCAAGCCTTTCTGCGACTTCCTGGCCTCTTGGATGCCGCCCGGCGTGACGGACAAGGACTACGTCATCGCGCAGTACGACGGCGCCGTCGCTTACATGGATGCCTGCATCCATAACATCTTCGCCGCGACAGAGGGCCTGGGCCTCGACGAGAGCACACTGATCGTGCTCGACAGCGACCACGGCGAGACGCTCTACGACCACGAGTGTTACTTCGACCACCACGGGCTCTACGAGCCCACGCTGCACGTGCCGCTGGTGTTCCGCATGCCGGGGCGGGTGCCGGCCGGGCTGCGCCTTGCCGGCAACGCCGTGCTGGCGGACGTGATGCCCACCATCCTGGACGTTATGGGCATAAGGAAGAAGCTCAAGTTCGACGGGCAGAGCCTGTTCCCGGAGATGAAGGGCCGGCGGCGCAGGCCGGCCGCGGAGTTCTACATCACCGAGTGCACGTGGATGCGCAAGCACGGCTGGCGAACGCCCGAGTGGAAGCTCATCCACGCCCTCGAGCCGGACTTCCACTTCAAACCCGAGATGGAACTCTACAACCTGGTCGAAGACCCCGAGGAGAACGTTAACTTGGCCGCCAAAGAGCCCAAGGTCGTCGCCATGCTGGAGGAGCGGATGCACGACTGGATCGCCCGCCGTGAGCGCGAGACCGGCCGGCCGAACCCGATGTTCACCAACCTGCACTGGCACGGCGCGAAGCAGGTGGCCGGGCCGTTCGAGTCCAGCCAGCAGGCTTATGACACGCTGCACATCGGGGACGTGGACGCCGCCAGGCGGCTCCAGGCGCGCGGCCGCAAGAAGTGATTCCCGCGCATGCCCGGTCCAGCCCCGGGGAGAAGGAGGACGAACGATGCCGAGAGTCTGCGTGATAGGAATGGGGCCGATCGGCAACCGGCACGCCGACATTTACAGGGCGGACGAGCTGGCGGAGCTGGCGGGGGTCTGTGACATCATCAAGGAGCGCGCCGACTCGGCGGGCGAGCGACTCGGCGTGCCCGCATTCTACGACGCGCAGGAGATGCTCGACGCCCTTGGTCCGGACCTGTGCAGCGTGGCCACCGGCGGCTACGAGTACGGCAGCGACCACTACGAGCCCACGATCCAGGCCCTTGACGCGGGCTGCCACGTGCTCTGCGAGAAGCCCATCTGCAATGAGATCCCAAAGGCCGAAGAGATGGTGGCCAGGGCCAGAGAAAAGCACCTTTGCTTCGGCATAGACCTGAACCACCGGTTCACGCCCGCCGCCCGGCTGGCCAAGATGTGGGTGGACGCGGGGCGATTGGGCCACCTGTTGTTCGTCAACATGGCCATGTGGATAAACAACCCCACCGAGAGCGCGCCCTTCTTCCAGATCCAGGCGCTCCACCCGCACACGGTGGACGTCATGCGCTATTTTTGCGGCGACGTCGAGGCGGTCCAGTGCTTCGCCACGAAGGCGCCGGGCCGTGAGATCTGGTCCACGGCGCATTTCAACATGCGGTTCAAGAACGGCGTGGTCGGCGGGCTGACCGGCAGCTATGACATCGAGCGGGGCCATCCGATGGAACGCTGCGAGGTGGCCGGCACGGGCGGCCGGTTCGTCCTGGACGACATGTGGCAGGAGGTCACGCTCTACCCCGCCGGCAACCTGGAGAAGACCGTCTATACCAATCCCGTCTTCGGCGGGGTGAGGGACTTCACGGACACCTTCATCAACCGCATCCATCGCTTCCTTGAGCAGGTCACCGAGGGGGTCGAGCCGGAACAGATCGACGGCTCCGGCGCCGACGGCTTGGCCGCGCAGAAGGTGTTGGCGGCCGCGATCGAGTCCATCAAGACCGAGACCGTCGTCCGGGTAGAATAGCGCAGCGGGCCGGGTCCCCCGTGGTCGCCGTCGCGTCGTTGTGGGGAAGACGTCTCAAGCGGGTATCGGCGTGTGCTCCAGCGGCCAGCGGCCGCGCGACTTCAGCCTGCCGAAGATCACCCCGGGCGCGGCATTCAGCGATTCCGGCGTGACGCTGTAGGTGCAGACCACCGTGCCGGCCTGCGGCGTCGCGCCCATCGGGTAGGGGTTGTTCGTGACGACCACCAGCGGCTTGCGCCGCCGGGCGATCTCCCGCACGAGCGCCGCGTTGTTCTCGGGCATCACGCGCCAGTAGTAGTTGGTCATCACAACGGCGTCCACGCCCTTCAGCAGCGAGAGCACCAGCCGCCGCTCCTGGTCGGTGGCGCTGAACGACGTGTCCACGTTGACCAGGTTCAGCGAGTGCCTGAGCATGGCCTCGTTGAAGGAGTGGGCGTGATACCACATGTTGTCCGGGACGAAGTCGGACCGAATGATCTGCTCGATGACCATGATCTTCCGGTCCCTGCTCAGCGGCAGGAGGCCCTTGCGGTCGCGCAGGACCGTCACGGCCCGGCGGGCGACGTCGCGTGAGAGCCTGACGAACTCCTCCGTGCGCAGCGTCGGCGTGGCCTTCTCCGGGTCCACCATCCCGCCGTTCTCGAACAGGCCCCGCTCCATCTTCATGCGGAGTATGCGCCGCACGGACGCGTCGAGCTTCTCCTGCGGGATGCGGCCGTCCTCGACACGGCGTTTGATCTCGAAGAAGGTCTGGCTGCGCAGCTCGTCGTCGAACTTGAGCAGCACCAGATCCGCGCCAGCCCGGAACGCCATGGCGCTGGCGACCGGCACGCCCCACCGCTCGACGATCGCGCCCATGCCCATCGCGTCTGTGGTCAGGACGCCCTCGAAGCCCAGCTCCTCGCGCAGGAGGTCCACCAGGATCGGACGGGACAGGGTCGCGGGCGTGTCCGCGCTGTCGAAGGCGGGGTAGGCGTTGTGCGCGCTCATCACGGCCCGGAGGCCGCGCTTGATCAGCGCTCGGTACGGCGCCAGCTCCACGCGGCGGATGCGCTCAGCGTCGGCCTCGACGACCGGCAGCGCGTCGTGCGCGTCCACGGCCGAGTCGCCGCGCCCGGGGTAGTGCTTCGCCGTCGCGATGATGCCCCCGTCCTCCAGGCCCTGCCAGAGCTGGACGACGTACTTGCAGAACACTTCGGCGTCGTCGCTGAAGGCGCGGATGTTGATCTCCGGGTTGACCGGGTTGATGTTTACGTCGCAGACGGGCGAGTGCATCATGTTGACGCCGATGGCCGATAGCTGCCGGGCGACGGCGTAGCCCACCCTGTAGGCGAGCTTCGGCCCGCCCGCCGCGCGGATGCCCATGTTCGCCGGGAACATGTTGATCCCGTCGAACGGGAAGTCGTGCGAGAAGTCGCCCTCGAAGTCGGTCGTCACGTGCAGCGGCACGCCGGACGGGCGGTTCATGGCGATCTCTTTGAGCTGGTTCAGCCGGCGGGCGTACTCGGTCGCCGTGATGTTGAAGCCCGGATACATCGGGCGGAAGTAGGTCTCGGCGGCCTTGAAGTAGCCTTTGGGCTTCTTCCAATCCTTCGTGACGAGCTTCCTGCCGTAATAGACGGCGCCGGCCGACTCGGTGTTGAACGCCTCGATGCGCAGGCCGCCCGCGTGGAGCTTCGTGATGGTCTCGACGATGCTCGGCGTTATGAGCGAGCCGCGCCACGAATGCGTGATGCACTGGCCGACCTTCTCCTCCGGCGTCATACGGGAGAGGATCCGGTCCACTCGGTCTTCGTTCCCCATCTCGATGCTCCCTTCCTTGTCCTGGCGGCGCCTCAGAGGCCGGCCAGGGCGGGCTTCGCGTCCAGGGCCTCGATCCAATCCTCCGGCGCACCGAGGCGGCGGAGTTCGGCGGTCATCGCGTCGTGAAGCTCCCGGGCCACCTGCGGATGGTCCTTGAGCGCGTCCCGCTGCTGCTGAGGGTCGGCCTCCCGGTTGAAGAGCTTGGGCGGATTGTCGTGCACCCATGCGCCGTAGAGCCAGCGGGCGTCCGATATCTGGGCGAAGCTCCGGTGGCAGGCCGTGATCGCGCGCTCGCGCCACGCCGTCTTCTCGCCGCGCAGCAGGGGCAGGATGGTCCTGCCCTGGCAGGCATCCGGGACGGCGACGCCCATGAACTCCAGGATGGTCGGCATCAGGTCGGCGGGCTGAACGAGCTGCTTCACCGTAGCCCCCGTCGGGCCGTCCGGCGCGCGGACGATCAGCACGGGATTGCTGATGGGGTCCAGCAGGGGCGTGAACACGTCGGCATCCTTGCCGGCGGCCTTGCCGTCGTTGGTGCGGTAGCCGGTCGCCTTGCCGATCTGGCCGCCGTCGTTCGGGTAGCCCAGGTAGTGGCCGTGGTCGCTCAGGAAGACGATCATCGTGCGGTCGGCGATGCCGAGCAGGTCCACCGTGTCCACCAGCCGGCCGAGCCAGCGGTCCACGACGGTGCACTCGCCCGCGTAGCAGGCCTGGAGGTGGCGCAGCTCGCGCTCGCCGAACTGGCCGGCGGAGCCGTACTCCGCCCAGGCGTATGGCTCGCCGTCGTAGTCGGGGTCGTAGAGGTCCGAGGCCCACCGCGGCGGGTCCCAGGGCTCGTGCGGGTCGAAGGTGTCAACGTAGAGGAAGAATCCGTCGCGGCGGTAGTTGCGGGTCAGCCACTCGATGGCCGCCTGGAAGGTCTGCGGCGTCGTCCAGTCTATCTCCTCGGTCCGCCGCCGGCCCTGGCTCCAGATATTCTTGAACGCCTCTTCGCTGATGCGGATGCGGCCCTGGCCGGTCGGGTGGCGGTACTGCTGCTCGTTGTAGTGGTCCGTCCACCAGATGTCGCCTTCGGAGCCGCGCGACCAGTGGAAGCCTTTGAAGCCGCGCATGAAGGTGAGCTGCGCGGAACGGAACAGGTGCGGCGTGTCGGCGGCGCAGTACGTCGAGACCCCGTCGGCGGCGAGGAGCTCGGTCAGCACCACGTCCTCGGGCTCGAGCGCCTGCCAGGGGCGGTAGGCGAACGAGAACCGGCCCGTGAACATGTCGGTCCGCTGGGGGATGGTCGCGTAGGAGCCCATGCGGAAGTTGGGGAACGACCAGGACTGCTCGACGAGGCGGTCGAGCGCCGGGGTGCGGATCCACTCGTTGCCGTAGGCGCCGACGTGGTCCCTGCGGAAGCTGTCGGACATGACCAGAATGACGTTCATCGGCGGTCTCCGGGTCGGGAGGATTGCGCGCGCACGCCAGGCGTGCGAGTAAACCAGAAAGCTCCCCGGAATGCAACCGGCGCCCCCACTTGCGGGCCGCCCCGGCGCCCGATAACCTGTGCGGCGGCCGTGCCGGTGACAAGTCCTCTGATCGGGATGGAGCGATGGGCAAACGAAGGGTCTTATTGATCGGCCTCGACGGCCTGGTGCCGGGGATGGTGGAGCAGTTCCGGCGGGACACGCCGCACACGGACAGGCTGATGCGGGAGGGCGTCTTCGCGCGGGCCCTGCCCTGCATGCCGACCGACACGCCGACCAACTGGACGACGATCGCGACCGGGGCCGATACCCTCCGGCACGGCGTGGCGGGCTTCGCCAGGGGGCCGGACGGCCGCATCCTCCCCTACTTCGACGGCAACCGCTGCAAGGCGGAGTTCATCTGGGAGTCGCTCGAGCGCGCGGGGCGGAAGGCCGTCCTGGTCAACTACCCCACCGCCTGGCCGCTCCGGACGGAGGCCACGACCGTCGTGGGCGGCGACGGGATATTCAGCCCGAACTGGCGCATCGGCGACCTGATCCTCTACTCGACCGAGGCGGGCGGGGAGCGTCGCACGAGCGTCGCGCTGATGGACGTGTGCAAGACCGACGTGCGGATCGAGTTGCGGGAGGCGTCGGGATGGCGCGGGCTGCCGCAGTCGGCCAGGCCGCCGCTCGAGGCGCGCGTGCCCTCCATCGAGCGGACGGCCGCCTCGTGGAGCGGCGACGGCTTCGTCGTCAACACCGAGGCCGAGGCCCCGGTGAGTGGCCATTACGAGCTGCTCGTGACGGCCTCGAACGGCGACGGCTACGACACGGTCCGCGTTTGCCGCGACAAGGACGCGGGCGGCGCGCTCTGCGTCCTGCGTCAGGGCGAGTGGAGCGACTGGATCTTCCAGGACTTCGACACGCCGGACGGGCGGGCCGGGGGCTCCTTCAAGTTCAAGCTCATCGAGCTTTCGGGGGACGGCCATTGCCTGCGGCTCTACCGCACGATGGCGGACCGGACCGACGGCTGGACGCAGCCGGCCGGGCTCGCGCGGGAACTTGTCGAGAAGATCGGCCCTTACCACGAGGGCTGGGAGAACTCGCCCATGCAGCTTGCGGCGGAGCTGGGCGTCGGCACGCTCCTGGAGCATGCCGCCGGGCAGGCCGAATGGCTGGCCGGCGCGGCGGCGCACCTCGCCGCCCGGGGGGACTGGGACCTGCTGATGGTGCAGGCGCACGTCCAGGACTCTTACAATCACCGGTTCATGTGGAAGCTGGAGCCGCTCTGCGCCGACTACGACGCGGACGCCGTGGACGAGGCGCTTGACCTGTTCCGCCGCGTGCACGTGATAACGGACGAGATGGTCGGCCGGATCGTCCGGGACTGCGCCGACGAGGCGACGACGGTCATCGTCCTCTCGGACCACGGCTGCATGCCCATCCACACGGCGGTCTGCGTGGAGGGCATCCTGGACGGATGTGTAGACGCGGACGATGCGCTGGCGGCCCTGGCGGCGGCCCGGGACCCGCGGACGGGGGACAACCCATTTGCGATCCTTGCCCGCCGTGAGGACCTGCCCTCGCTCGGGCTGGCGGCCGAGGGCGGGGAGGTGGCCCATTTCCTCAAGGGCGGCTACCGGGGCATGCCGCTCCCCGAGGACGAGGACGAGAGGGCGAAGATGCTGGCCGAAAAGGCGTTCTTCCAGCCGTGCACCGGGGCGACGCATCACGGGCTGCCGACGGGGGCGGTCGGGCGGTACGAGAACGCCGGGACGTTCCTGGCGGCGGGCGCCGGCGTGGCCGAGGGCCGGGAGTTGCCGCACCCCGTCCACCTGAAGGACGTGACGCCGACGATCTGTCACCTGCTCGGCGTTGCGCCGCCGAGGCACAGCGAGGGCAGAATACTCTGGGAGGCGCTGGCCGCGCCATAGGACCGGCGCCGGAGAGAAGACCCATGGGCAGCGACGAAGTGAAGCGCCTGGCCCGGCAGTCGGGTGCCGACCTGGTCGGCATAGCGCCGGTTGAGAGGTTCGCCGACCTGCCCGCGGAGGCCGACCCCGCCCGTATCCAGCCCGAGGCGAGGTCAGTCATTGTGCTCGGCTTCCAGGTGCCCCGGGGCGCCCTGCGGGGCGCGGAGCACGGCACCGCCTATCACACCGTTGCCGACGGACGGCCCGTGACGATGTTCGTCGAGATGACTTACCTGTTCTGCCGGGAGCTGGAGGAGGACGGCTGGGAAGCCGTGCCGCTCTGGCGGCAGTCGCCGGGGCTGCGTCGCCAGGGGGTACAGGTCGCGCCCGGCAGGCCGGAGCCGGAGGTGATCCTGGACATGGACTACGCGGCCCACGCCGCCGGCCTCGGCCACCTGGGGATGGGGAAGTTCTTCCTGACGCCGGAGTTCGGCCCGCGCCAGGTCTTCACCGCCGTGGTGACCGACCTGGAGCTGGAGCCGGACGCACCCTTCGCGGGGACCATGTGCGACCGTTGCGGCGCCTGCGCCCGTGCGTGTCCGGCCGGCGCGCTATCCGCAGACGTCGTCCGGGAGGCGGCCCTCTGCGAGGGGAAGGCGGAGTGGTACTCCCTCCGCGTCGAGAACTGCCGGATCTGCAAGACCGGCATCCTGTCGAACCCCTACTCCGGGGACGCCGAGCCGTGGCGCGTGGGGGCGGCCTGCGGGCGCGCCTGCGTGGCCCACCTGGAAGATAGTGGCATGTTGAGGCGCACGTTCAGGAGCCCCTTCCGCGGGCCCGGCCAGGGGGAGGGCGGATCGTGCTGACCAGCGAGCAGCTCAAGGACTTCGCCCTGAACCAGGCCCTCGTTGACAAGGTGGGCATCGCCAACATCGAGCGGTTCCGCGACGCCCCCGCCGACATGAATCCCCTGAGCATCATGCCGACCGCGCGGTCGGTGATCGTCCTGCTCAAGCGCATCCTGCGCGGGTCGCTGCGAGGGATCGACCAGGGGACGCATTGGTCCTCGTACACGGTGTTCGGTTACGCCGGCCTGAACAACATGTTGCAGCGCGCGGGTTACAGGGTCGCCCGGTTCCTGGAGAGCCACGGGCACGAGGCGGTCCACGTCGCCGCGATCGGCACTACGCGGGAGCACGGCCCGGCCGGCCCCCGGCCCGGGCCCGGACGGCCGAGGCCGGAGGTCACCGTGCACCACCGCATCGCCGCCACGCTGGCCGGGCTGGGCGAGATCGGCTGGGCTAAGGTGTTCCTCACGGAGGAGTTCGGGCCGCGCCAGCGCCTTCGGGTGCTGCTGACCGACGCGGAACTCGAGCCGGACCCCATCCGCGTCGGGCGCATCTGCGATCGCTGCAAGCGCTGCGTGGCCGAGTGCCCCGCCGGCGCCATCCCGGCCGACCGGTCCGTCTCCATCGAGGTCGAGGGGCACCGGATCGAGTGGGCCGACATCGACATCGGCAAGTGCAAGTTGACCCACTTCGGCCTGAACCGGATCACCTCTCCGTTCATGGCCCGGCGCTTCCCCGGCCTTTACCTGCCGGTCGGCGAGCAGGAGGTCACCTGGCTGGAGGCGTGGGACCTGGGGCGGCTGGTCTTCCCCGGCGTGCCGCTCTACCGCGCCCTGGCCGAGCACCCAATCGCCATCTGCGGCGCGCGCGGCTGCATCATCGGCTGCATGAAGCACCTGGAGGAGAAGGGATTGGTCAAGAACCGCTTCCGGACGCGCCCCGTCTTCAGCGAGGGGAGGCCCTGGCGGCTGTCGGAGCGGCCCGCCCCGGCGGAGCATCACGGCTTTGTTTACGACCCGGAGACGGACCGGGATTGACGCCGTGGCCGCGGACAGGGCACAGGATAGACGGTGCGGACAAGATCAAGGTCTTCCTTGTCCGGGGCCTCCTCGACAGTGGAGGCGTGTTCGCCCTCTTGGTCGTGAAGAAGGCACAGCCATTGTGACACCTGCCAGCCGGCTCGAGAGGATCAACGCTGCTCTGCTGGAGCCGTTCGTCCGAAAGGCCCTGAGCAGCGAAGAGGCCATGGTCGCCCGGTGGGACTGTGACGTGATCAAGGGGACGTGGACGCCGCCGGGGAGGATCGTCTGTCATCTGACCGGCCAGGCAAGAAGCGGGGCCCGCCCGGTGCCGTGGTCCCTGTATCTGAGGATACCCGAACCGCCCATGTCTCACCGGGACCCCGTGCGCCGGGAGCCGTTCCACCGGGACCTGATGCTCTACGGTTCGGGCATTCTGGACAGGCTGCCTGACGGCATCGCCGCTCCGCGCCTGCTGGGCGTTACGGAGCATCCGGACGACGAGCCGTGGATGTGGTTCGAAGACGCGGGTGCCGACGAAGCCATCGGATGGCCGCAGGAGCGCTTCGGGCTTGCCGCCTTCCACCTCGGTCGCATGCATGGGGCCTTTCTGGAGAGCCCCGACATGTCGGCTTGGCCCCGGTTGGACAGAAGCCACTGGTCGAGACAAGGCATGGCCAGAATGCTTACGCGGGCCGATGTCCCGGCCGTCTTCACCAGGTTCGAGGGCCATCCGCTGACCAACGCGCTCTGGGATACGGACCTGGGTGCGGGCATTCGGAGGCTCTGGTCGGAGCGCGAGGCGTTCGCCGAAGCGCTGGATGGGTTGCCCAGGACGCTCTGCCACGGTGATTTCTGCATGCCCAACCTGATGTCTCGACTGCGAGGCGACGGCGAAGACGAGACGGTGCTGATTGACTGGCAATACGCGGGGTGGTCCCAGATCGGGGCCGATATCGCCGGGCTGATTGCTGACAGCTCGATTCTGCCGGTGCGCCGCAAGGTCGCCGAGCCCGAAGAGTTCACGCCGATGATGCTCGAGGCATATCTTTCGGGCCTCCGGGATGCGGGTTGCGGGGATTGCCTGGCCGTCGCCCGGTTCGCCTGTCTGGCCGCCCTGGCGTTCCGCTGGGCCATGTGCGCCCTGCTCTCGCTGGACGGCGGCGTATTGCGCCGAGAGCCCACCAGCGAGAACCGTGCCGAGCTTGAGCAGCGCCTGGATGCCTCCGTCAGGGCCCAGCAGTTCCTGCTGGGCCTTGCTGAAGAGGCGAGGGAGTTCGTTTGAGCCGTTCAGCCGAGCCCTCCCGGTGCGCGCCGCGGTCGCCGGCACTGAGCGGGGGCCGGCCGCCGGCCGGCAACACTGCAGCCGCTTGCGACGGTCTTGACTCAGCAGTACACTCGCGGCCACTGACCCGGGCGGAGCATCACGGCCTTGTTTACGACCCGGAGACGGACCCGGACTGAGCGGAGCCGCCGGGCCGGCTCCGTTGGGAGGAGTGCCGCATGAGTGAGGAGCCGTTGAAGGTCGGCGTGATAGGAGCGGGCGGCATCGCGCGGTCGGTGCACCTGCCGTCGCTGAGCGAGCTGCCCGACGCCAACGTGACCGCCCTCTGCGACCTGATCGAGTCGCGCGCCGTCGAGCAGGCCGAGCGCCATTCGGTCCCGCGCACCTACACGCTCTACCGCGAGATGCTGGCAGGGGAGGACCTGGACGCGGTCTTCGTGCTCGTGGAGCCGAGCAACCTGTTCCACGTAGTCGTCGGGTGCCTGGAGGCCGGAGTCCACGTCTTCATGGAGAAGCCGCCGGGGATCACCCTCTACCAGGCGCGCTCGCTGCAGCGCGCCGCCGAGGCGGCGGACCGCATCCTCCAGGTCGGCTTCAACCGCCGCCACATCCCGCTGGTCTGCCAGGTCCTCGAGACCATGCGCGGCGCCACGCAGATAAACCAGGTCGTCGGGCGCTTCATGAAGTGCGGCAGGGCGGCCTTCGACAAAGGGGGCGTGAGCGCCTTCCGGGCGGACACGATCCACGCCATTGACCTGGTGCGCTGGATGGCGGGGGGCCAACCCGTCGCCGCCGCCACCGTGCAGGGACAGGTCGGGGACGCCGTCCCGAACGGGTGGAACTCCGTCGTGCGGTTCGACAACGGCGTGACGGGCGTCGTCCAGGCCAACTACCAGACGGGCGGGCGCACGCACACGTTCGAGCTGCACGGCGCCGGCGCCAGCGCGTTCATCAACCTCGGCTTCGGCGCCAGCGAGTGCGAGGCGCGGTTGCTCTTCCGCGAGGGGACGCCCGGTTACTCGCTCGCGGCCGCCGGGCCGGGCGGGGGCAAGCTCCAGACGCTCGACGGCAAAGAGATCGCCGGAGACGACAGGTTCCACCGCTACTACGGTTTCTACCAGGAGGACGCGCACTTCCTGCGCTGCGTGCGCGAGGGGAAGGCGCCCGAGCCGGGCATCGCGGACGCCGTCGAGACCTTCGAGATGGTCGAGCTGCTCGAATCGAGCCTCATCTGACGCGCGGGCGGCCGCCCGTCGAGCGCGCATCATCCGTCGGCATCACCGGCAGCACCACGTGCGACGGATGGTCCCCGTCCATGTAGATCGTGTTGGTGGCAACCAGGGTCCGGCTATACTCCGGCTCCCCGGGGGGCGGCGGCGCGCCGAACCGTTCGGCCAGCAGCGCCCGGGTCGTCGCGTGGTCGCCGTACGGCTCGCCCGTGTTCGGGTTGATGTCGAAGCGGTCGAAGTTGCTGCTCGATATGGCCAGGCGCAGCCGATGCCCCGGCGCCAGGACGATGGCGATGTAGCCGAGGTCCACGTCGAACTCGTAGGCCCGCGCCGGTTCCAGTAACTCCTCCTCCAGGTAGGTGTTGCGGTACCTGGCCTTGACGATGCCGTCCAGGAATATCATCGAGCGACCGTCCGGATAGACGTCCGTGAGCTTCGCCGTGAAGTCCGTGTCCTTCCGGTCCGATGAGGCCCAGAGCTTCGCGCGAACCTGGCCGACGATCTCCAGCGGCGCGTCGAGCACCGGGGTCGTGAACACGAGCACGTCCGGCCGTCCCTCGACCTCCCTCTGGTCATAGGGTCCCTTGACGGGTATCCGAATATTCGACCGGCCCACGGTCGGCACGGGATCCGCGGGGTCGTACTTGTAGCTGATCGCCTCATCGCGTGCCGCCGGCGGGGCGGTGCCCAGCGTGCGGTCCGGGTGGATGTAGTACGGCACCGGGACCGAGGGGGGCGGGAAGTCGTCGGCCTCGACCCACTCGTTTCCGGGCGCGTCGGGGTCGTCCACGTCCCCCATGAGGTAGTATCTGACCGCCGGCTCGTCCATGACGCCGGTCGGCTCTCCCTTGAGCCAGTAGTCGTACCAGGGCAGCCAGACTTCTCCTTCCCAGTCCAGCTTGGCGTTCGGCGGGTAGGCGAGGCCGCCCGGGAGCTTGAGGGGCTGGCCGGGGTCCTGCTCCTGGAGGACGCCGTGCCCCCACGGCCCGATGAGCAGCTTCTGGTTGCCGCGCGCGCCGGGGCCGCCGTCCCGCTGGCAGGCGCGGAACATCTCGACGGCGCCCTCCTTGTAGAAGTCGTACCAGCCGGCGCTGTGGAGCATGGGCGTGCGGAACTGCTCGATCCTGGACGTTTGCTGCCTGCGGATGCGCGTCCTCAGCAGCATCGCCGTCCGCGACGTGACAGCACCGCGCCAGAGGGTCTCCGCGTCGGCCTTGCGGAACACCGTCTGGTAGTAGGAGTCGGTGTAGTAGTTGCCCGGCGCCTGGGCTGGGATGGTGCAGGCGAGGTGCGGCGGGGCGGTGACGGCGGCCTCGTACTGCGCCGCGCCGAGGTGCGAGAAGCCGATCATGCCGACCTTCCCGTTGCACCACGGCTGCGCGGCCAGCCACTCGATTGTGTCGTAGCCGTCCTGCGAGGAGGGCCCGCGTCCCGCCTCGGCCGAACCGTAGTAGCCGCGCATGTCCTGGATCGCCAGCGCGTAGCCGTTGCCCAGGACGCAACTGCTCCAGATGTCGACGGGCTTTTCCTTGTTGTAGGGCGTGCGGATCAGGACGACGGGGACGCCGTCGGGATGTTCATCCGGCGAGTAGCCGTCGGGCATGTACAGGTCGGTCGCCAGGCGGGCGCCGTCGCGCATATCGATCATGACGGTCCGTTCCCGGGGAGGCGGGGCCGCCCGTGCCGGCAGGGCGGGCTGCGCGGCGGGCGCCCTCTCGAGGAGTCCGATGATTTGCGCGACCCGCTCCGGCCACACGCCGTAGAGCCTCACCGCGTCCACAAGGTCCCCTATCGCCGCGGCGTACTCGGCCACCTGCTCGTCGGTGAGCACCAGCCTCCCCTCCGGTGCCCCGGCAATGATCTGAACGAAGACCTTGATATCCGGGTTGCCCTTGCGCAGGAGGCCGACGATACGTTGGACCCCCTGCCGGTACTGCTCGACGGGCACGGGCTCGCGGGTGTCGGCGGTCAGGTGCAGGCGCTGGGATTGGAGCATCCAGACGTCGCTGAGGGCCGCTGCGCCGGGGTAGAGGTCCTCGTGCTCGTTCATGAAGCTGAGGCCGGGCCCGACCAGGAGCGGCGCGTCGTAGCCTTTGACCAACTCCCGCGCCCGCCGGATGCTGCCGAGAAAGTCCTCCAACTCCGGGTTCGGCTCGCGCCCCCGCCGCTCGGGGTTGTAGGTGATATAGACGCGTTCGGGGCCGATGTCGGACTCCCGCAGCAACCCGACCGTCTCCTCCACGGCCGCAAGCGACAGGCAGATGCAGCCGAACCGGACGGGCGGCCGAATCTGCTCGAAGAGCGGTATCCTGCCCCGGCCGAGTATCTGGTCCACGAAGTCACAGTCGTGGGTGAGTTTCGGCAGCACCTCCTCGGCGCCCCGCAGCCAGAGGAATCCGACGCCGAGGGTCCTTTCGGCCCGGGCGGACTGGGCGCAGGCTATCAGGCAGAGCAGGACGGCGACCTGCAGGCGTCGGACGCGTCGCATGGCGTTCCCCTCTTCTCTGGCGGCAGGCCGCATTGCAGGACACGGCCCTACACACATGAACGCGGCGGCACGCCTTTTCCTGCGCAGTCTACCACCGGAAGAACCGGTAGGGGTCGTCCCATTCCTCCGGCGTGTCCAGGTAGAAGCCCGTCCGCCACGGGCCCTCGGTGGGGTCGCCGATGGGCTCCATGCGCACGTCGGAGAGCCAGAGCTTTCCGGTGCCGCTGAACCATATCTGGAAGCGCGTCCCCCGGTCGGCGCCGTCGTTCGGCTGCACTTCGAAGGCGAACCGCTTCCACTCCGCGCCGGGCACGAAGCGCTGGTATTCGAAGAACGACCGCCAGTTGGCCGTGTTCATGATGGTCATGGCGACGCTGTCCGCCGTGAGGCCCTCGGCCCGTGCCTTGCAGGAGATGCGGTACCACTGGCGCGCCTTGACCGGCACGTCCATCTGGGCCAGCATGAGGGCCGGAGTCTTGTCGCCCTCGGCCGGCGGGCAGGTCAGGAGCACGGCCGGCTCCGCGCCACGCTCGCGCCGGCAGGAGGCGCCCTCGGTTTCCGTCGAGAGGAGCCACTCGTCGGGCATGCCGTCCCCGTCCGCGTCGGCGGCGAAGCCCCCGTTCCTCGTCACGGAGGCCCCGCCCTTCCCACCGGGCGGGTTCGATACGCGCTCCAGCAGGGGAGTCGAGCCTGCCGCGCCCATGTTCGCCAGCAGGCGGGTCACCAGGAAGCTGCTGCGGCGGAACGTCTGCTTCAGGTTGTGCTGCTCGACGGGACAGTGGAACCGCCAGGGGTCGGTCCCGGCCTCGAAGCCCGGGTTCGCGAACAGGTTCGCTGCCCTGCCGGCGGCAGCCGCCTTCGCGGGGACGTAACTCCCCTCGTAGAGCCGGAACATGTCCGCCCTGAGCTGCGCGCCCGGCTGCGCACAGCGGACGTAGGCGAACCAGCCCTCCGGGTAGGGCTTGTCGACCTTGAACGTGATGTGCGTCTCGGTCCACTTATCCCGGGGAAGGACGACGGTATCGCTGCGGCCGGCCCTGTCCCAGGGTCTGCCCGAACGCTCGACCTCCAGTTGGGCGCTGGCCGGCCCGCCCAAGCTCTTGACGGAGACGGCGAACGTGTACGTCTTGCCCGGCTGTCCGCCCTTCACCACCTGGCCGAACGAGACGCCCCGGGCCGTCACGCCGCCCGTCGTCAGCAGCGCGCTCTGCTTGCCGTCCAGGACGTCTTCGCCGCTCACGGCGAGAGAAGGCAGTGTCCCCCGGGCAGGGTCGATGACGTAGGGCACGAGCTGGCAGAAGACGACGTTGGGGTCATCGCTCGTCGCCAGGACGCCGTTCCCGACGGCCCTGGCCCCCGAAGAGACGAGCGGGAGTTCCCGCGGGGCGCGGTTGTGGACGTCGGCCGGCCCCACTCCCGCCAGCGGTGAGCCCTCGCCGGATGCCTCGAAGTAGGCGGCGATGTGCTCGGCCTTCTTCATGCGGACCTTCAGCGGCAGGAAGGCGTTGGCGTCCTGCTCGTCAAGGCCGAGCGCGAGCAAGTGGCCGCCCGCCTTCAGGAAGTCGGCCACGGCCGTTGCGCTTCGGGCGAGCTGTCGCCCTCCCCCGGGACCCACCACCAGGACCTGGTCGGCGGACAGCCTCCCGCCGTCGTAAGACGCCGGTGAAAGGCCCGCCGATTCGAGGTGGGCCTTCCCCGCGGGGTCGCCGGCATAGGCGGCCTTCCGGCGCGGGGCGGGCTTCCACGTCTGCGCGTATGCCAGGATGTTGCGCGCGAGCGTCTCGGCGGCCGGGTCGGCCTCGGTGCGCCCTGTCACGTCCATCTGGCAGAAGAGGACCATGCCCGTGCCCTCGCGGTATTCCATGAGCGGGCTGTACTGGAGGCTGTAGCCGCCGTCGAGGACCGGCAGGAAGTCGCCGCGCGCCGGCTTCTCAATCAGCACGGAGGCGACGTTGCCGCGGTTGCCGCAGCGCCAGAGCCGCGTGACGGGGATGCCGCACCACCGGACCACGGGCGCGCCGCTGAACAGGGAACCGCTCTCGTAATCGAGCCGGGGCGGCAGGAGCGTCGCTTCGCCGCGCCAGTTGCGCAGGTGCTCCTCGCCGATCCCGGCCAGCAACGGATGGTCGGGCACGCGCTTGAAGACCCATCTCAGGCCGTACTCCTGCACGCGGAATCCGAGCCGCCCCTCCAGCACGTCGGACGCCTGCTCGAACATGAGCACCTTCAGGCCGTCCTTCACCCGCGTCACGTCCGGCGCCGGACCGCCAACCGTAAGGGCCGCCTTGCCAACGATGAGGGTGTCGTACGCCGACAGGTCGGCGTTTGCGTCCACGGCCTCGCACCGGACGCCCATTGCGCTGAGCAGCTTGGTCGTCTCCCCCCTGGGGTCGAAGAGCGCGATCCTCGCGTCGGACCGGGCCGCCTCCGGGCGCGCCAGCACGTGTACGGTGAAGGAGTCCTTCTGGACCTCGCCGGTGCTGAATGCAGCGGTCGCGCTCAGCTCGTACCGGCCCGGCGCCAGCGTCGCCGGCAGCTCGAAGCGCAACGGAATTCTCACCTGGTCCCCGGTCGGCGCCGTCACCTCCTTGCTGCCGGTGGCGGCCCGGGGCAGGCCGAACGACCACTCGCAGTCGCACGTCATGGTCTCGCGGGAGTTGTTGATGACGATGATCTGTTTCTCGACGGTCTCTCCGGGATAGAAAACGTGGTCCTTGCTCGTGAAGGCCCCGGGCTTGCCGCCGACGTAGGCCAGCAGCGGGCCGTTGTGGCGGATCAGGGCTTGCGCCCCGACCGTGGGGATCCAGTCCGCCCGCTCGAAGGCCAGGTCTATCCGTTCGTAACGCTCCTCGACGTAGTCCGGGCTCAGGCCGGGCCGCTGGAGGCTCTCCCAATCCACCTTGAGTTCCCTGCGTCCCGTGTCCACGCCCTCGCGCAGTTGCCAGTACTGCCCGTGGTTCCAGGGCGAGTTGGCCGAGACGCCCCAGGTGCGGAAGGCGGGCCAGTTGTCGGCGAAGTACATGGCGTAGACAGGGTGCCGTTCGTCGAAGTCCCTTGAGCCGACCACGGTGGGATAGTCCCACCGATGCCAGAGGTCGCCGGCCCGGAACTTCTGGGCCTCCCACCGCAGGTTGGCCTTCTCCGTCTCGCTGATCCGGAATGCCCGATCGCCGAAGAACTGCGCGTTCCACTCGGCCAGGCAGAACTCCCAGGGCACCACCGCGCTGCCGAAGTTCCGCGCGCCCTTGTACCAGCCGCGGTACAGCGTCCAGTCCCACGACATCGGCACGCAGTACTCGCACGTGAAGACCGGCTTCACGCCCACGGTCGCCCAATGCTCGAACCAGTCGGACATCTCCTGAGCGGGGACGAAGTTCGCGTAGAAGTTCACCGTGAACATCGCGCTCAGGTTGCCCGAGGAGTGGTGGTAGAGGATGCGGCCCGGATCGAAGCTCTTGACGATGGCCTCCGCTCGCAGGGCGAGTCTCACGTTGTTCAGAGACCACGAGCTGCGCGGGGCCTGGACGCCGTCTATCATGTCCGGGTTCATGTCCTCGGCGTAGCCGGTGGCGTTGTGGCTCATGGAATACGCGACGACCGAGGGATGGTTCTGGGCGACGCGGACGTAGAACTCGGCGTGCCGGGCGTAGCCGTTGGTCCGGTCGGCGTCGGCGGCCTTCCAGTCGTAGTGGCCGAAGTGCGGCTGGGAGAAGGATATCAGCATCCCCACGTCGTCGGCCGCCCTCAGTATCTCCTCGAAGCCCAGGTGCGTGCCCGGCTCGCAGCCGTAGTTGTGCGTGTAGACGAAGTTGATCCCGAAGCTCATCAGGCGCTCCATCGTCTCGCGAGCGCCGTCGTAATTCGCCCACGCCGCGCCGACGTGCGCGCTGTCTATGGGGACCGAGGAGAGGTAGATCCGCGTGCCGTTCAGGAAGAAGTCCCGCCCCTCGATCCAGAACTCGCGGAACCCGAACCGCACCGGCTGCGCCGCGTCCAGGACCTTTCCCCCGGCGTCCAGGAGCGAAAGATCGAGCCGGTACGTGTTACCCGGCGTGTGGACGTCCCAGAGCTTGTCGGGCTTCCACTTGTCGGCGAAGGCGACCCGCCCGTTCCGCAGGTCGGACGCCCTGAAGGCGTCGCCCGTGAACTCCGCCACCGTCCGGCCGCCGTCGGCGACCCGTGCGCGGAGCCGGTACGCGGCGTTCGGCGCGAGGCCGTCCAGGGCGGCCTCGAACGCGATCTCCCACTTGCGCACCGAGGTGTCCACCTTCACGTCGGCGATGCGCGGGCCAGCGGGCTCGCCGACCAGCCAGACGTCGCCGCAGAGGCCGCGCCGCGAGACCGAGCCGGCGACCTTCCTGGCCGACGCCGTGTCGTTGTACGAAAGCATGACGCCTTTGAGCGGCATGGCCACGACGAGCAGGCTGAGGACGTGCCTGCCGCCCGGGCGGCAGACGCGCGTCAGGTCCACCTCGCCCGCCGGGAACCGCACCTCGCCGGCTACCTTGCCGTCCACGTACACGACCGCGAAGGAGTTCACGTACTGCGCGGAGAGCATGACGCGGCGCCCCGCCCATTCACGCGGGACAGCGATCTCCCGCTGGTACCACGCTGAGGTGACGTCGCCCAGCCGCACGTCCGCCCAGGCGGGGTGTGCGAAGACGGTCTGGCAGTCCTTCTGCATGTAGTTGGTGATGCCGGGCCACGAGCCCGGGACCTTGAAGTAGCCCCACTTGTCGACGGGCACGGCGTCAGCGCGCTCGCGCGCCGGCTGCCAGAGCCAGAGGCCGTTGATGCACAGGCGTTCCCGGGTCTCGGTCGCCTCGCGGTGGGCCTTGCCCAGGTCCCAGACCGCCCTGACGCCGCGCGGCAGCCGGACGGCCGGGGGGCTCTGGCAGAATCCGGTCAGCGTCCCGAGCGTCACGTACAGCATCACGGCCAGCATGAATCCCTTGCGCATTGTCCCGATGCTCCCCCGGTTCGGGTCACGCCTCGGCGGGAGCGGGCCTCCCGCACTGCCCTGGATTGTATTGCGCGGCGGGGGGCCTTTCAACTCGTGCTGCGGCAGCGGGGCGCTGCCACCTGGCGACCTCAAGCCCCCCACCCTCCGTTCGGTCCGGGCTTCCGCAATATGAGCTTCACGACTTCCGCCCGCAGCCCGAAGGCCCCCGGAAAGTAGCCGAAGCCCTCCGTTATGAATAGAGACGTCTTCCGTTTCCCGAACCACCCCCTGTCCAGGAAACGTCCGAACCTGGACGGCACGATGAACGCCCCGACTGCCGGCAGCCGTAGCGCACCGCCGTGGATGTGTCCCGCGAGGGCCAGGTCCACCCCCAGCCGCGCAAGCAGCGAGATGTTGTCGGGCGTGTGCGACAGGCCGATCGTGAAAGCCCGGCGGCCCCCGCGCTGCGGCAGCGGGGATCGGCACCACGGGGTCTCCAGGCCGACAACGGAGAGCCCCGACTCGCTGAGGTCGGCCTGCTGGTTGCTGAGAATCTGGATGCCGTTCTCGCGCGCGAGCCTCTCCACCAGCGCGCCGCGCTGCCCCTCGAAGTCATGGTTGCTGCGAACCAGGAACTTTCCGCACTTCTCGGGCAGGTCCGCAAGGGCGGCGAAGACCGCCGGCAGTAGACCGGCGTTTTCACCCAGGTCGCCCAGGATGAAGACGGCGTCCGGAGCGCTGCGGCTCAGCGCCTTGACGACCCGCCGCAGGAAGCCGAGCTTCCTGCGCGTGTTGCAGTGGAGGTCTGAGAGCACAAGACACTCGAACCCGTCCGCGGCGCGCGGGACACGCTCGGCCGCGAACGTCTCCACGCGCAACTCCGCGCCGGGGCATAGCTGCTCCCGCTGCCCCCGGGCAAAGCCTCGGCTGCCCCTCACAATGCCGAAGCGGCAGGGGAACATGAAGTGGGTGGCGATCAGCACCCCCGCGACGCCGGAGAGCCAGAGGCCCAGCGGCGGGCCGCTGCCGGGATTGAGCAGACTGAAGACGGCAGGCGCGGCGAGCGCGCAGCAGGCGGCGACCACTACGCACACCTTCAGGGCCAGCCTTCCCAGGTTCCGCGAATAGGACCCGAACAGCCGGCAGGACAGGTCGAGCACGACACTCGCCTCGCCCAGGAGCAGTCCCGCTACCAGCAACTCGTTATGCAAAGCGGCTCCACTGCTGCCGGAGAGGCGGGGCCTCACCGAAGCCCCGTCGGTCGCATCTTAGCCCGAGCAAGCCGCGGCCTCGAGCCCCATGCCCGCCGTTCAGGCCGGGCCGATGCGCGTCCGAAGCAGAACGGCCCGCCGCATCCGCGGCGGGCCGCGCTCGGAGTCCGACCTCGTTCACTGGGCACGGCGTCGCTGCCGGCTCGCCGGAGCCGACTGTGGCGCCGGTCGGGAAGGCGGGCTTACTCCTCTTCTCCCCCCTCCGGGTCCCCGCCGTCGTCAGGGGGGCCTTCCTCGCCGTCGTCGGGGGGCTCTTCATCCCCGTCATCGGGCCCTCCCGGGTCGCCGCCCGGCTCTTCGCCCGGGTCTTCGCCTGGATCGGGTGACGGCTTGAGATCGCTGAGTTCATCCTTGAGCTTTTCGAGGCGGTCCTGCATTCGGGCCATCCATCGCTCGTGCCTGGCGTTCGCCCGCTCCAGGGCGCCTTCGAGGGCGTCGGCAAGCCGCCAATGCCCCATTGCCAGGGCGAAGTCGATCATCTCCTCGAGTCGCTCGACGCGTTGCTCGTGCCTGGCTTCCTCCCGCTCAATCTGCCGTTCGAGCGTGGCGATCCTGATCTCCAGGACGTGCTCGCGTGCCTTCTTGCCGGGCGCAGCCTGGGCAGCGGGCGCGAGCGCCGCAAGCCCCACGAGTAAGAGCACTGACACCAGTATTGCTCTCACCGGTCCGTTCCCCCTGTGTCAGAGTGTCGGATAACGGTCCAAACCAGGGCGCCCGTGCTCCCGCCAGGCCGCCCGCCCAATTATGCTCTGGCAGGCGCAAGAAAGTCAAGCGTTTTCTCTCATTCCCGCCGGAACCGCAGAACGTGGCGGGCGTGGCGGAGGCGTTCGGCTATAATGAAGCGAACGGTTTCGCTTTGCCGGGAAAGGGGTCGGCTATGCGCGTGCTGAAGACGTGCCTATGGATTGCCGGGTTGCTGTGTCTGCTGGCAGTGTTCGGGGTGTTTCTGCCGCTTCGGGTCCTTCAGTCCCTTGCGAGCGCTTTCGGCGGTTCCCTGCCGGAAGGGCCGGTGTTCGTGTACATGGTCCGCGTGATGTCGGCCACGTACGTGGCCATTGGCGTCTTCTACGTCATGCTCGCGCGCGACCCGATCCGGTACGGTGTGATGGTGCCTTTCTCGGGAGTTGCGGCGCTCTCCGTGGGCGCCTGCTGCGGCCTGTTCGGCGTGCTGTCGGGGATGCCGCTGTTGTGGTTCCTGGGTGACTTCTTGTGCTGCGTCGTGCTGGGCGTCCTTATCCTTGCCTTCTGGCGGCGCGCGACGGGAGATGAGACGTGAAGGTATTCATGCTCTGGGACATGGAGGGGGCGAGCGGGATACTCAGACGCGAGCAGGTCTGGTACTGGGAGGAGGGCGCTCGGGAGCACGTCGGAGAGGAGGGGCGCCAGCTCCTGATGGCCGACATGAACTCCGCCTCGGCCGCCGCGCTCGATGCGGGCGCGGACGAGCTGATCGTCTGCGACACGCACCACGGCGGCGGCAACATTGTGCTCGACAGGATGCTCTCCGACCCGCGCATCACCTACCTGGAGAAGTCCCGGGGCTACCAGGACGGCGCGCTCCGCTGGCTGCCCGGGCTCGACGAGACCGTTGACGGCTTCATGGTGCCGGGCCATCACGCCATGGCGGGCACGGCGGGGGCCTTCCTGCCGCATACCTGGATGCTCGCGTGGGCCGACTTCAAGATCAACGGCCGGAGCGTGGGCGAGATGGGAATCGAGGGCTGCTTCGCGGCGCACTGGGACGTCCCCCTGGCCTTCGCGCAGGGCGACGCCGCTGCGTGCCGGGAGGCGGAGGCCATGTTCCCGGGCATCGTGACGGCGTGCGTCAAGCAGGCCGTGGACGCCGATACGGCCGAGGGGCCTGACCCGGCGGAAGCCCGGCGGCTGACGGCTGAGAAGGTTGCCGAGGCCGTTGAGCAGCTGCGCGCCGGCGGCTGCCGGCCGTTCAGCCCAGCGCTGCCCATGACCGTCACGGTCCGCATGAGGTCCGAGGCCGACGCGGAGACTGCCGCTGGAAAGCCCGGCGTGGAGCGGATCGATGAGTGCACGGTCCAAGGTCATGTCGACCGGCGCTGCGACGTGGTCAAGTGGATCAACGGGACCGGGCTGCCGTGAGGCCGGCCCCCGCCCGCTGCTGAAAGGAGCCCCCGATGTCGCGCAAGGTGCGCATCTGCACGATCTCCATGAACTCGCTCGTGCACGGCGACCGTTCGTCCAAAGAGGACCGGTTCCGGGAGGCGCAGCGCAAGATCGAGCAGGGAGCGCTGGACGCGCCGGATCTGTTCCTGTTGCCCGAGGTGTTCCTGCTGAACGACGCGCCCGGCAAGTACGCCGACCCCGCCAGCATGGAGGAAGAGGGCAACGAGACCTATGAACGTCTCGGCGCACTCGCCCGCTCGCACGGCGCCTACGTGGCCGCCCCCCTGCTGACGCGCGAGGACGGGGGGACGCACAACTCGACCGTGATCTTCGACCGCTCCGGCGAGCCGGCCTTCACCTACCACAAGACCTTCCCCACGCCCGGGGAGATCGAACAGGGCGTCACGCCCGGCGCGCGGACTCAGCCGTGCTTCGACGCTGACTTCGGCCGGGTGGGCGTCGCCATCTGCTACGACCTGAACTTCCAGCCCCTCTTCAAGCACTACTACGAGCAGGGGATGGAGGTGCTGCTCTTCTCCAGCTATTTCCCGGGAGGGCTGCTGCTCCAGGCGTGGGCGTTCCTCTACATGTTCCACGCGGTCAGCAGCCACGCGCAGGGCTCCGACAGCGTCTTCGTTAATAACCTGGGCCAGGTCGTGGCGCGGGCGAACATGTTTGCGCAGGCCCTCACCCACGAATTCGAGCTGGACAGCGTGGTCGTCCCTTACTGGGGGAACCATGAGGCGGTCTGGGAGGCCAAGCGCAAGTACGGCCCCGACCTCGAGCTCGATATCCACCGGGCCGAGGGCGACGTCATCCTGCGATACGTCGGCACGGACGGCATGGTCCGAGGGATACTCCGCGAGTTCGGCGTCCGAACGCGGGCCGAGTTCTACAACGACGAACACCTGCTCTGACGCCGCCGTCTCATTCCGTCGGAGGCTCGAACGTGAGCCGCCCGTCCCGCGTGCGGAAGGCGAATCGCCGCCCCCCCAGCGTCAGCGCGAATCCCCCCTCGTCCAGCTCGTGCGTGAAGTCCGGGTCGCCGAATGTCAGGAGAATCGGCTGCACCGTGTGCACCCGGTAGTAGGCGTCGGACCAGGACAGCATGTTCAGCGGCTCGTCGAACTCCCACTCCGTGATCTTCAGGTTGGCCACGTCGGACAGGAAGACCACCCGCAGCGTGTTCGTCGGCCCGCTGATGCGGAAGCCGTTCTCGGTCACCTCCGCGGGGAAGCGGGTCTGCAGGTGCCCGCGCATGTCGTTGCGCATCGCGCCGCGGCCCAGGATGTTGTCTATCAAGAGCAGGTGCAGGTCGTCAATGAGCAGCAGGTGGCGGTCGTAGTGGGCCAGCACGTGCGGGAACGCCTCGCGGATGTCGCACGCCAGGTAGAAGCCGCCGTCCAGTTCCCGCACGTCGAACGCGCGCGCCGTGGCGCCATCGGTCTGCTCGTGGCGGCGGATCGTGACGCAGTTGTGCTGGCTGGCGGACGTGGCGCCGTAGCCGGGGTCAACCAGGAACCGCTCCCTGTCTATGCCCAGGATCAGATTGCCCAGGTCGTCGTTGTCATGGTTGCCGCCGTTGAACCCGGAGCGGAAGGCGAGCCACGTGCGCTTGCCCCGCCAGGTCAGCCAGTCGAGGGCCTTGAAGTGGCGCAGCTTCTCCTCTTTGGGCGGTATTGACTCCTGGAAGGGCTCGCGGAACCAGAAGCTCTCCACCCGGCGGAACAGGCCCGGATGCCGGCCGCCCTCGGCGCCGGCGTGGTGCTCGTGGTTCCAGGTCCAGTCGGGCCGGCCCACCATGCGCGCCCACCAGAAGACCTGCGGCGGCCCGACGGAGCGGTGCCTCTCCGGCGCGTCTGAGAAATTGTAGCACCGGCCGTCCCCCGCCCGCATCGCCGTCCAGAAGGAGATCGTGTCGTGGAAGCTCTGGTTGCTCAGCAGGCCCAGGTCATCCCCGGTCAGGCGGTAGTAGGGCACCACGAAATCCGTCAGGTGCCCGACCGCCGTGCCCAGGTACATGACGCCCTCGATGTAGCCGCCGCCCGGGTAGAACGCCTCGATCAGGTGGGGCAGCCCCTCCAGGGCGCGCTCGAGCACCAGCTCGGACAGCCCGCGGTCAACGTCGTGAATCACCAGTGCCGCCAGCCCCGCGTTGCCGTGCAGGGCGGAGTTCCAGTTGAAGTCGCACCTGACCCACCAGTCCTGCAGGTCGATGCCGTCCAGGTAGGCCCGGAGGCCCTTCTCGATCAGGGCCTCGGTGCAGAGGTTCTTCAGCTCGTCCGTCAGGTAAGGGAAAAGGGCGTCGTAGCCGAAGCCGACGTTGTAGAGGAGCTCGCCCGTCTGGAGCCCGGCTGCACGGATGCCGCCCATGTCGGAGTCCGCCGGTTCGCGCCACTGCTCGGAGCGGCAGCTCGCCTCCAGCGCCTCGACGGCGGCGGCCAGGCGGGCCTCTTCGCGGGTCAGGTACCAGGCGACGACGTTCCGCTGGAGGCGGTCCTTGAGGGGCCTGGGCGAGCCGCCCCTCCGCTCCCTGCGACGTGGGGCCCGCGCGGCCCGTCGGCGGCGGCCGGACGGCCTGCGCGGCCACGGCCCGTGGCCGTGCTCGGCGACGTGTTCAAGGACCGCAAGGTTACCTTCGTGGAGTTCCCTGAAGAACGGGTCCTCCAACCGTTCGCCGAGGCGCTCCCACTGTCCGCCGTCCAAAAACAGGCAGGGGAACGAGAGCGACTCCCGTACCGGCGCCGTCGCGGCGCTTGCCATGCTGCGTGTCTCGCACATGAAGGGGTTCCCTTCAGCGTACCGATTGCCTTGACGACACTCAGTTTACGCACCCCTTGACCCCGGCTGCAAGGCGGGAGGCTTTGCGCGCCGGAGCGGCCACGAAGGCGGAAGTATCAAGTATCAAGGACCAAGGATCAAAGCAAGGCACGCGCAGCCCGGCGCCCCAATCGTCCTCGTCCTCGTCGTCTGCCGAAGGCCCTGAGCCTGTCGAAGGGTCCTCGTCCTCGCAGCATGGCCTGAGCGAAGCCTGTCCCGAGCGCAGTCGCGGGGCCCGTCCCGAGTTGCGCCGGCGGCCGCCTCGGGACGCGTTGGCGTGGGATGTCCGCGCGGACACGCCCAACAGGGGTGCATCTCGCGAGACGCCTTCTCGTTATGTCAAAGAGCAGTTTTGTTTTGTCAGGAAAAAAAGTGCGCCGGACAAAACGGACACGCCGCGCCGCGCCCGAGCGCCCAGATCAGGCAGGGCAACCACAACGGCACGACGCACACGACGAATCACCACGAAGGGCACGAAGAACACGAAGGCACGAGGCACGAACTGACAGCCGAACAGGGAACGCGGACCCGCGTTCAGGGCACGGGGCTGCTTCTGTCCCATTCCGCAATCCGCAATCCCCATTCGCGTCGCCGTTGCCGTACCTCCAGTCTCCGGTCTCCAGTCTCCGGCCTGCCGTCAGTGCTTCCGGCGGAAAGCGATTGTAATCGTTTTCCGCCGGCCATGTGTCCGTCCTGTCCCCTACTGACCGATAAACTCCGCGCCCGCGACGCCCGTGGCCGCGCTACCCTCCTCCTGTCCCCCTCCCCGGGGGAGGGGAGACCGACGTCGTCAGCGTTTCCGGTTTGTAATGGAAGACTTCCTCGACGCGCCTGCCGAACGCGCGCGCGATGCGGAAGGCCAGCTCCAGCGAAGGCGCGTACCGGCGCGCCTCGATGGCGATGATCGTCTGCCGCGTGCAGCCCGCGCGCCGGCCCAGCTCCTTCTGCGTCATCTCGCCGTTGTCGAAACGCAGCCGACGGATCAGGTTCGTTATCTCAGTCCTCGGCATCGGCCCCCTCCCGGCGGTAGAGGAGCAGGATGGCAACAGCCCTGATCACGAAGAAGACGACCGTGCCGACGATCACGATGAAGGGCAGCACCTCTATGGAGACCATCTTTTGCTTGCGCAACATGCAGGCGAACCAGACGGCCATGGACGCCAGGACGAACCACGTGTGGGACATGCCGAACCCGCCCAGCGTCGCGGCCCTCAGGATCACCTCGTCCCGCTCGTCGCTGGCCACCTCGCCCGGCCTGAGTTTGGCGCGGAAAAGGAGCGGGGTCAGCCCCGCGAACCCGAACAGGCCGATCGCGCCCCAGGCGTGGACGCCGGCGAACGGGACCAGCGCCGCGATCGCTGCAACGGCCACCAGGAACAGCCCCACGACAAACCACGCGCGCTTCTGTTCCGGCAACATTGCTCCGCCTCCTCCCCACGTATGTAATGTGTGCAGTACATAATGTAACGGCTACATAACATTACGTCAAGTCTATTTTACTGCGCTCCCGAGGAGAGGCCGGTCCCGAGGCCCTCCGTGCGCCCGGGATGTGGACGTCTTCGGGGCCCCGGCGGGACGCCGGGGGCTACCCGAGGGGGAGGCCGGTGCAAGGCAACTTCATCCTCTGCCATACGGTTCGTTGTCATCCTGGTCTTCCTCCGCCGCCGTTATTTGCCGCACGCCGTAGCCGTAGTCCCTGCTTCTCCTTTTTCCCTTTGTCTTTCGTCGTGTTCGTCGTGTTCGTTGTGGTTGAAGAGGCCGTCTGCGGCGCCGGCATCTCTTGACAGGCGGGCGGGGAAGCGTTACTATGTGAGCATACGCTCACGAAGTCGCACGGCCCCGGGAAGGACGCGACCATGGATGACGAGAGGCGAAAGCTCTACCAAATGCAGGCCGAGGTGATGAAGGCGCTGGGCCACCCCATCCGCCTCGCCGTCGTGGACCTGCTGGCCGACGGCGAACTGTGCGTCTGTGACATCGCGGAGGCGCTCGGGGCCGGGCGCTCGAACGTCTCGCGCCACCTGGCCGTGATGGTCGGCGCCGGCATACTGTCCTGCCGAAAGGACGGCCTGCGGATGCTCTACCGCCTGCGGGCGGAGTGCGTGCTGAACTTCTTCTCGTGCGTGCGCAACGTGTTGCGCGAGCGCGTCGAGGCGGACAGCGCCGCGCTGGAGAAGCTGTAAGAACGCCGACAAACGCCAAGCGCGGAGAGCGCAGAGACCGCAGAGAGAACAACGCGGAGGAAACCAGGGATCCGTTGAACAACGGCTCTGTTATGTCGGCGGTCGCAGTGTTGAATCGGTCTTGCTGGAGGTTTCGGGCGAGACCTCCAAAGATTGAAATGCGGGGCGGGCGCGCCATTCGTCGTCCTCGTCCTCGACGTTCTGCCCATGCGGGGGAGGACGAGAACGAGGAGGAGGACGAGCACGGGTGGCACATGAGCCCGTAGTCTCGGTGTTGAAGGTCCTCGAGGCGGGGGCGGGATGGGCGATTCTGAGACAGGCCGAAGACGCGAGTGGGCGAAGCTGCTGCTGATGGCGGCGGCCTTCGCGGCGTGCTTCTGGCTGCCGGTGGGGGCCGGCGGCGACAACCCGGCCCTGGAGGCGCTGCGGCTGGTCCGGTGGTACGCGCGGGAGCACGTGCTGCTCTGCCTGGTGCCGGCGTTCTTCATCGCGGGGGCGATTGCGGTCTTCGTCAGCCAGGCGTCGGTGATGAAGTATCTGGGCGCGCGGGCGAACAAGGCGCTGGCGTACGGGGTCGCGTCGGTGTCGGGCACGGTGCTGGCGGTCTGCTCGTGCACGGTGCTGCCGCTGTTCGCGGGCATCTACCGGATGGGGGCCGGGCTCGGGCCGGCGACGGCGTTCCTTTACAGCGGGCCGGCGATAAACGTGCTGGCGATCATCTTGACCGCGCGGGTGCTGGGGCTGGAGCTGGGCGCGGCGCGGGCGGTGGGGGCGGTGGTGTTCAGCGTGGTGATCGGGCTGCTGATGCACCTGATCTTCCGGCGGGAGGAGATGGCGAAGGCCGAGATGCAGGCGGGGATGCCGGCGCCCGAGGTCGCGCGGCCGCTGTGGAAGAACGCGCTCTTCTTCGGCTCGATGGTGGGGATACTGGTCTTCGCGAACTGGGCGCGCAGCGGGGACGTGCGGGCGGTGTTCCTGTGCTGCCCCGGCGGGCTGGCGACGTTCGAGGTCGAGGGGCGCGTGGTCGAGCAGTCCGAAGAGGGCGTGCGGATGGTGGACGTGTCCGGCGAGGAGCACGTGATACCGGCGGACAGGCTCGAGGCGCTGGAGGCCGTCGAGCCGGGGACGGTGCAGGAGGCGATCCACCGCGCCCGGTGGCTGATCGTGGCGGCGTTGCTGGCGGGATTCGGGTTGATGACCTGGCGGTGGTTCAGCCGGGCGGAGCTGGACGAGTGGGTCGGGAGCGCGTGGGGATTTGCGAAGCAGATACTGCCGCTGCTGCTGATCGGCGTGCTGGTGGCCGGGGCGCTGCTGGGCCGGCCGGGGCACGAGGGGCTGATCCCGTCCCGGTGGGTCGAGGGGGCGGTGGGGGGCAACTCGCTGTGGGCGAACCTGTTCGCGTCCGTGGCCGGGGCGTTCATGTATTTCGCGACGCTGACGGAGGTGCCGATCCTCCAGGGGCTGCTCGGGGCGGGAATGGGCAAGGGGCCGGCGCTGGCGCTGCTGCTGGCGGGGCCGGCGCTCTCGCTGCCGAACATGCTGGTGATCCGCAGTGTGCTGGGCACGCGGAAGACGCTGGTTTACGTGGCGCTGGTGGTGGCGATGGCGACGGTGAGCGGGCTGGCTTTCGGTGCGGTGTTCGGTTGAGCCGGGCCGGCCCGAGGGTGATAGAGAGAGATGCTCCAGAAGAGAGGGCTGAACGATGTGCGAGTGCTGCAGTGACGGACCGAAGAGGAACGTGCTGTTCTATGCGTGCTCCAGCGGGGCGAACGTGGCGGAGGTGGCGGACCGCGCCGCGCGGGAGTTGATGTTCGACGGCTGCGGGACCATGTTCTGCCTGGCCGGACTCGGGGCCGACATCGAGGGCATGATCCGGACCGCGCGGGACGCCGACCTGAACGTGGTGATTGACGGCTGCCCGATGGACTGTGCGAAGAAGATCTTCGACCGGTGCGGCGTTGACAACTACGTCCAGATCAAGGTGACGGACCTGGGCATCGAGAAGGTCAAGGGCGTGCGCTGCACCGAGGAGCAGGTGGCGCAGGTCATCGGGAAGGTGTGCGAGCAATTGGCCCAGGCGTGAGGCCGGCCCGGGGTCCTGCTCGAGGGGGATGGACCATGAAGAAGATCCAGATTCTGGGCGCGGGATGCCCGAAGTGCAGGAAGCTGGCCGAGAACGCCGAGGCGGCCGCGCGGCGACTCGGCATCGACTACGAGATCGAGAAGGTCACGCGCGTCAATGAGATCATGGAGTTCGGCGTTATGCTGACGCCGGCGCTCGCGGTGGACGGGGAGGTGAAGGTCGCCGGCAAGGTGCCGCCCCCGGCCGAGATCGAGGAGATGCTGAAGTAGGGCGCCCGGGTTGCGGGGACGGAGGGCAGGTGTCCGATGAGCAGGATTGTCAGGGTGGTGATCGTCGCGGCGGTGGTGGTGGCGGCGGGCCTCGTTCTGGCGAGCAGGCAGCGGGGCCCGTCGGGGGGCGATGGGGCAGTTGGCGCTGCAAGCGATGGGGTTGTCCAGGCGCCCGTGGAGTCCGCGCCGGCTGCGGCCGAGGCGGAGGGGCTGCCGCGCCTGATCGAGCTCGGGTCGGTCTCGTGCATCCCCTGTCAGATGATGGCACCCATCCTGGAGGAACTGCGCAAGGAGTACGCGGGCAAGCTCAAGGTGGACTTCATTGACGTGTGGCAGGACACGGAGGCTGCGCGCCGATACGGCATCCGGGTTATTCCCACGCAGGTCTTTCTTGATGCGTCGGGTCAGGAAGTGTTCCGGCACGAGGGGTTCTTCCCGAAGGAGGACATCCTGGCCAGGTGGAAGGAGCTCGGCGTCGAGCTGATCCCTCCCGCCGGCGGGGGACCGGGCGGCTGAGGCCCTGTCAGAGCCGGGCGGGGAGCGCATGGGAGAGGTCTTCACAGCACTGACACGGGCCTTGCAGGGATCGGCGGCACCGGCGCTCGGGGCGGCTTTCCTCTGGGGCGTCCTCAGCATCCTGCTGAGCCCCTGCCACCTGGCGAGCATCCCGCTGATCGTCGGCTTCATTGACGAGCAGGGGCGCATCTCGACCCGCCGGGCCTTCTTGATCTCCGCGCTGTTCGCCGCCGGCATCCTGATCACCATCGCCGCCATCGGCGCGGTCACCGCCGCCGCGGGTCGCATGATGGGCGACGTGGGGAAGTGGGGCAACTACCTGGTCGCCGCCATCTTCTTCATCGTCGGGCTGCACCTGCTGGACGTGGTGCCGATTCCCTGGTCCGGCCCCGGCCGGGTGGGGATCAGACGCAGGGGGCTGGCGGCGGCGTTCGTGCTGGGCCTGATCTTCGGCGTTGCGCTGGGTCCGTGCACGTTCGCCTACATGGCGCCGATGCTCGGGGTCACGTTCAGCGTGGCGTCGGCGCAAGCCCTCTACGGCGCGTCGCTGCTGGCGGCCTACGGAGCGGGGCACTGCTCGGTGATCGTGCTGGCGGGGACGTTCACGGAGGTCGTGCAGCACTACCTGGACTGGAACGAGAGGTCAAGGGGCGCCGTGATGCTGAAGAAGGCGTGCGGGGTCCTGGTGATTCTCGGGGGGCTTTACCTCCTCTGGGCCGCCTGACCGCGCTGTCGCTGGCCACCTGGGGGTTGTTTGCTCCCCCCGGGGGCGCTGTGCTATAAGGATGCTCTGGGGCAGCGTCTCCAGCGGGGGTGTGCGGCAAGAGATGGCGCGTGCAGGACCAGAGGCTGTGGCCGCCTGCGAGGTGCGGCGCGTGACGGGGGTCGGCCTGGCCGTCAACGTCGCCCTGTCGCTGCTGAAGGGGGCGGCGGGGTTTCTGGCCAACAGCCAGGCGGTCCTGGCGGACGGCGTGCACAGCCTCTCGGACGTCAGCACTGACGTGGCGGTGCTCGTGGGCGTGCGCTACTGGTCGAAGCCGCCCGACACGGGCCATCCGCACGGCCATCGCCGGATCGAGACGCTGGTCGCCCTCGGCATCGGCGTCGTGCTGGTCGTGGTCGCCGTGGGGCTGGCCTACCGCGCGCTGGCGACGATGCGGCAGGAGCACGCCGCCCCGCCGGGCTGGCTCGCGCTGGGGGCGGCGCTCCTGTCCATCGCCGGCAAGGAGGCCCTGTACCGCTGGACGGTCCGCGCTGGGAAGCGGATAAGGTCGCCGGCCCTGATTGCGAACGCCTGGCATCACCGCTCGGACGCCCTCAGTTCCATCCCCGTCGCTATCGCGGTGGCGGGTGCGAAACTCAGGCCGGGCTGGCAGTTCCTCGACCACGTCGGCGCCGTCGTGGTCTCCGTCTTCATCTTCGTGGTGGCGGCGCGGATCGTCGCGCCGCTGGTGCAGGAGCTCATGGATGCGGGCTCTTCACAGCGGGACAGGGAGCGGATTACCGAGATCGCCGCCGGCACGGCCGGCGTGGAGGTCGTGCACGCCGTCCGCACGCGGCGCCTCGGCTCCGCCCTCGCCGTGGATCTCCACATCCTGGTGGACGGCCAGATGACCGTGCGGCGCGGGCATGAGATCGCCGAACAGGTGACGGAGCACCTGCTGGCGGAGGGCCCGGACGTCGTGGACGTCGTCGTGCACCTGGAGCCGCGGGGCAGTCTGGCCGAGTCGGAAGTCAGGCTGCCAGAGGCGGGAGGTGAACCTTGACCGCCGCCACGGCGCGACCCAACGTCCAGCTCCTGGTCGTGGACTGCCTGCGGGCGGACCACGCCTACCGGGAGGGCCTGGCGCGCATACCCGCCGTTGACCGGCTGCGGGCGGAGGGGTTCGGCTTCAGCCAGGCGATCGCCGCCCTGCTGACAGGCTGCTACCCGCTGGAGAACGGCGTCAGGAGCCACGCCGGCCACCGGCTGGCCGGGGGCCTGCGCACGCTGCCGGAGCTGCTCCGGCAGGGCGGCTACCGGACCTGCGCCGAGGTGACCGGACCGCCGGCGGATTGAACGTCACGCGGCAGGGGGGCCTCATGGGCGACAGACCGAAGATCGGAATGCTCTTCCTCTGCACGGGCAACTCATGCCGCAGCCAGATGGCGGAGGGCTGGGCGCGCCGCCTGAAGGGGGACGCGGTGGAGGCCCGTTCGGCGGGCATCGCCCCGTCGCCGCTCGACCCCCGCGCCGTGCGCGTCATGGCCGAGGAAGGCGTGGACATCTCTGGCCAGCGCTCCAAGCACGTCAGCGAGGTACGGGATACGCCGTTCGACTACGTAGTCACGGTGTGCGACCACGCGCGCGAGCACTGCCCGCTCTTTCCCGGCCGGGCGGTGATGGTGCACGCGGGGTTCGACGACCCGCCGGTCCTTGCGCGCGGGGCCGCCACGGAGGAGGAAGCCCTCTCGCACTACCGCCGCGTGCGGGACGAGATACGGGCCTTCGTCGAGTCCCTGCCGGAGGCGCTTCAGCGCTGAGGCAGGCGGCGGCGGATGCGCCGCAGGCTGCGCGTGAGTTCCCGGCGCTGCAGGTACTTCCACATGCGCAGCTCCTTGCCGAGTTGGTAGCGGATGTGGAAGCGCAGCACGGTGCTCAGGGCGACAGTGCGGCGCGGGTCGAGGTCGGGGACGTCCTTGCCGGCGGCCAGGGCGGCCAGCAGGGGCAGGAAGTCGGCCCGCACGGGGATCGTCCCCCCGCGCGGGGGCACGTCGCCGGGGCCGGAAGCGCCCTCGCACGTTGCACACAGGACCCCGCCGTCGGCGGGGCTGAAGGTGACCGGCCCCCTGTCCGGCAAGGGCCCGCCGCAGCGGGAGCAGCGGTCGAACACGGGCAGCGTGCCGTGCTCGGCCAGGGCGCCCAGTTCCAGGCGGAGCACGTTCAGCCCGAGCCGCCGCCCCGCGTCCAGGCGGCGCAACGTCTCCAGCGTCCGGGCATAGAGCCCGGGGCACGGGTCTCCCTCGGCGGCGAAGTTCAGGGCCAGCTCGGCGACGTAGAAGCCGCAGAGCATACCGGGCAGGGAACGGCGCAGGCCGCGGAAGTCCTCCCGCAGCCAGCGGTAGGTCAGGTTCTGAAGCGTGCCCGCCGGGCGGGGCGTGTATATCAGTTCGTATCGCCCGAGCAGGTCGAAGCCGGTGCGGACCCCCCTCTTGGGCGCGCGGGTGACGCCCTTGGCCATTACGGAGAGCGTCCCCGCGTCCGGTGTCAGGAAGGCGGCCACCTGGCTGGTGTTGCTGTAGTCGAGCCTGCGCAGGCAGATGCCTTCGGTGTGGAGGTAGTTGGCCACGGTTGGGCGTCGGGGTCGGGGTCGAGCGGGGCGGTTACCCGGCAGTCTCCTGTCCGAGGGGCTTGAGGAAAACACGGCGCACGCAACGCGGGTCGCTCTGCAGCACGCGCACCAGGAGGCCGCCGGCGCGGAACTCCTCGCCGGGCTCCGGCACGCGCGCGAACCGGGACGTCACGAAGCCGCCGACGGTATCGTAGCCCTCGTCCTCGGGGATGTCCAGGCCGAACCGTTCGTTCAACTCGTCAATGCGCACCCGGCCGTCGGCGACGATCCCGCCGGAGGAGCGGACGCGGACGCGGTTCTCGTGGTCCTCCTGGTCGTACTCGTCCTCGATCTCCCCGACGATCTCCTCCATGATGTCCTCGACGGTCACCAGGCCGCTGACGCCGCCGTACTCGTCGAGCACCAGTGCAATCTGTACGTGCTGGTCCTGGAAGTGCTGCAGGATCGAGCCGAGGGTCCTGGTTTCCGGGGAGAACAAGGGCTCGCGCATCACGTCGCGCAGCGACAGGGCGGCGCTGTCCTCCCGGCGCGCGGCGGAGAGCAGGTCCTTCACGTAGACGATCCCCGCGACCCTGTCGAGTGTGCTCTCGTAGACGGGTATGCGGCTGTGGCGGAAGGATTCCAGGGCGCCGAGGGCCTCCGGGAGCGGGGTGTTGGCGTCGAGGCACTCGATCTCGGTTCGCGGGGTCATGATCTGGCCGACGTCGACCAGGCGGAACTTCAGGATGCCCTCGATCATCTCTTTCTCGCCCGCCTGGAGGGCGCCTTCGGTGGCGCCGTCCTCGATGGCCACGCGTATCTCTTCCTTGGCGGCCTCGACGACCTCCGGCTCCGGTTGCTCTTCGTTCTGGGGCGGATGGGCCCGGCTCAGGCGTATCAGGCGCAGGGGGGAACTGAGCCAGTACAGCACGGGCAGCGCTGCCTCCAGCACGCCTGCCGACCACTTGCGGCCGATGGCCCGGGCCAAGATCTCCGCCGCCGCCAGCAGGCCGGCGGCCGCCCCGAGCGAGAGCGTCAGGCGCCCCCAGTGTTCCCACGCGCCGCGGGCGATGAGCGTGACCATCGCCGTCGCCGCCACCACCCGCACCAGCAGGCACGTGGCGGAGAACGCCCGCATGTGCTCCAGGTAGCGGCTGTAACGCTCCTTGGTCGCCGGCCCCTCCAACTCGTCCTCGAGCCTGGACCACGACAGGAAGTGCAGGGCCGACTCGGAGAGGGCGGCCAGGAACACGGCCGCCCACAGTGCCGGCAGTTCGGCGCCTCCCAGCAGCAAGACCTTATCCTCCGGAAAGGTAGTTGATAGTTGCTAGTTGACAGTCAAGAGTTCGGAGTTCAGCGTCCAGGGTTCAGAGTTCATGCCGTCATTGGCCTTGCTCGATACTTCTGCGTTGGCCCTTGGTTCTTCGTCGTTGCCGTCCTCCGTGTCCTCCGTGTCTGCGTGGTGTGTCGTTGTCTCTCAGAATTCGACCTCGTACCCGGCGGCGCTGAGCGCGGCCTGCTCCCGCTCGCGCATGCGCAGGATGTCGCTTTCCCCGTGGTCGTCGTAGCCCAGCAGGTGCAGCAGGCCGTGGACGATGTAGAGCATCAACTCGCCTTCGGGGCCGTGCGGCCCGTCGGCGGCGCGACGGGCGGCCAGTTCGGCGTTGACGACGATCTCTCCCTCGACGCCGCCCTCCCCGGTCCCGTAAGGGAACGCCAGCACGTCCGTGACGTCGTCGCGCCCCAGGTAGCGCCGGTTCAGGTCGGCGATCTGGCCGTCGTCAACGAGAGCGATGCTCAGGTCGGCGTCCCTGCCTTCCTGCCGGAGCGTTTGTCGGACGAGCCGACGTATCCGCCGGGGGCGGCACTCAACTGCGCTCTGGTTGCTGCTTATCTGCACCTTCATCACCGCCCTCTTCCTCGGGCTTTTTGACGTGTGCCTCCGTCTCCTCCGGCTTCTCCTGGGCCGGGTAGGGGACGCGGTTGTGGTGCACGGCGGCGAGGCCGTGCATCAGGTTGTCCTCGAGACGTTTCAGGTCCGTGATGGCGAGGCCGGACTCGTCGAGTTGCCCGTCGTGCAGCCGGTCGAGGATGATCTCGTGCACCAGTTTCTGCAACTGTCCGGGCGAGGGGGAATCCATGGACCGCGCTGCGCTCTCGACCGCGTCGCAGAGCATGACGATGGCCGCCTCCTTGGACTGCGGCTTGGCCAGCCGGTAGCGGAAGTCGCCCTCTTTCATCTGGCCCTTTTCGGGCTCTCGGTCCTTTGCCTTGCCCCAGAAGTACTTCAGGACGCTTGAGCCGTGGGACTGCAGGATGACGTCGCGCACTTCCCCGGGCACGCCGTACTTCTCGGCCATCTCTGCGCCGTCCTTGGGGTGCGCGCTGATGATCAGGCTGCTCATCGTGGGCGTCAGGCCGTCATGGGGGTTGGGTGCGCCGTCGGGCAGGTTCTCGGCGAAGTATTCCGGCTTCTTCAGCTTCCCCACGTCGTGGAAGTAGGCGCTCACGCGGGCCAGCAACGGGTTGGCGCCGACCGCTTCGGCGGCGTCGGCCGCCAGGCTGCCCACTATCATGCTGTGGTGGTATGTGCCGGGCGCATCCAGAAGGAGGCGCTGGAGCAGCGGCTGGTTGGGGTCGCTCCACTCCAGCAGCCGGATGTCCGTCGTTATCCTGAACAGCTTCTCAATGGCGGGCAGCGCGCCGCTGACGATGAAGCCGCTCAGGAACCCGTTGGCCAGCGCCGCCAGGGAGCTGCCGAACAACGGGGACTGCCACAGGCGCCAGGAGACCTCGGTCGCCTCCTCGATGGCCGTCATTCCCAGGCCCCAGACCGCCAGAAACTGGATCGCGCCTGTCAGCAGGCCGGCCTCGATGAGCGTGCCGCGCGTGCGCACCTGGCCGGTCAACAGGGCGGCCGCGACGCCCCCAAGAAGGAGCACCGCGAACTCGAAGTCCGCCCCCGGGCTTACCAGCCGCACCAGCAGCGCGTAGAACAATGCCACCGCCAGACCGAACCGCTGGTCATAGACCAGGCACATGATGATCACCAGCATGGGGATCGGGACCCACAGCGGCGTGAACCCGTGCACGACGCACAGCCGCGCCAGGCCCACCAGCAGAAGGGCCAGCAGTATGAACGAGATCCCCTGCGCGCGCCGGTGGAACAGCTCGGGCCGGTAACGCCAGGCATAGAGGGCGGCGGCCGCCAGCAGTATGGCCAGCAGTATGGCCAGGCCGCCGAGCCGCAGCGCCGTCACAACGTGTCCGCCCCAACTGGACCAGTACTGACGCCGCTCGCTCTGGAGGTCCTCAATGTGCTGTCGCCCCACCTCCTGTCCCTTTGCCAGGATGATGCGTCCCCGATCGATGGACCTGGGCGGCGCCTGCGCCCCGGCTGCGGCGGCCTGGGCCGCGTCGCGCGTCCCCTCGACGTCAAGGGCGACGTTCGGCACCAGCAGGGACGCCAGTGCGTCCCGCAAAAGGTCGGCGTCGGCCCCGGCCAGCCCTTCCAGCGCCGGTGCCAGGGAATCGGCGACTCCGGCCTGGCCGGGAGCGAGGGGCGTGAGTTCTGACCTCCCCACCCGCGTCCGTTCCCCGGCGGAAGTCAGCAGGACGACTTCGTCAGTCAGCTTCTCGGTGACCGACGCGTCGGTCAGGTCGTCGGGTTCGGCCAGGTACCTGTCCGAAAGCCCGAGCAGCGCCTGTTCGAGGTCGTTGGTCCTCTCCTGCAGTTGAGGCAGGAGGGTCAGGAAACGGTCCGTCTCGAAGTCTTCCGGCAGGCGCTGCCGGATGACGGCCTCGTCGCCGACGCGTATCAGCGAGATGGCCTCGCGCACGGCCCGTTGCCACAGTTCGGGTTTTGCCCGGAACACGGGCGGCTCATTCAGCCTGGCTTGTTCCCTGGCGGCCTCGGTGCGCTCGATGTCGGTGCTGGAGAAGGGAACGCGCGCCCTGTAGTCTCGCGGGGCACGCTCGCCCAGTTGCACCCCGAGGGGCGGGCGGCCGGCGTTCATGAGCACGAAGACCGCCACGGCGAACGCGAGGAACCAGACCAGCCTACCGGTGGTGGCCCACGGAGGCCGCTCCCGGCCGGCCGGGCCGCCGCGTTTCACGCCGCCCTCATGGCTATTGCTCGGGCGCACCTTCGGGCTCCTCCATGCTGTGGGCTTCTTGCTGCTGGCCGGAGGTCGGCTCCTGCTGGTATGCGTCCAGGATCCGCCGCACCACCGGGTGGCGCACTATGTCCCTGTCGGTCAGCCAGGCGAACCTGATGCCGGGCACGCCTCGCAGGCGCTCCTGTGCGTCCACCAAGCCGCTCTTTCTGGCCGGCGGCAGGTCTATCTGCGTGATGTCGCCCGTCACGACGAGCCGGGCGTGCGTGCCGAGCCGGCTCAGGAACGTCTTCATCTGGCCGACGGTGCAGTTCTGCGCCTCGTCCAGGATGATGAACGCGTTGTCGAGCGTGCGGCCCCGCACGAAGGCCAGCGGGAGCACTTCGATCAGGTCGTTGTCGATGTACCGGCGCACGTTGCGCACGTCCATCAGGTCGTGCAGCGCGTCGTACAGCGGCCGCAGGTAGGGATTGACCTTCGCGTAGATGTCGCCGGGCAGAAAGCCGAGGCTCTCCCCGGCCTCGACGGCCGGGCGGCACAGGACGATGCGCTTGAGCGTCCCGTTCCTGAGGTGGCTGAGCGCCATGGCCACGGCCAGGTAGGTCTTCCCCGTGCCGGCGGGCCCGATGCAGAAGACGATGTCGCTGCCGGCCATGGCGCGCACGTAGGCCGCCTGGCCCGGCGTCCGGGGAGCGACGCCCGGCAGGGGCTCGGCGTCGGCCGCCGCGGCGGGCGCCTCGACGGTCAGGTGCCTCTCCACCAGCCGCTCCAGCAGTTCCGGCGTGACCGACTCGCCGCGGTTCACTTCCCCTTCCATCTCGAGCAGCGCGGCCTCGCACCGCCGCACGTTGTCGGGCTGGCCCTGGATGCGCAGCTCCCCTCCGCGCGCCACGACCTCGACGTTGAAGGCGTCGCGCAGGTGCTTAAGGTAGCTGTCCCGCGGACCGAACAGCCGGAGCACTTCATCCTGTCCGCCAATCTGGAGGGTCTTTTGCACGGGCTGTCAGGCTCCAAGGGTCGATAGATGGTGTACGTGCAGGAACAGGAAACTTGCCGGGGCGGCGAACAGCAGGTCATCCAGCATGTCCAACATGCCGCCGAAGCCCGGCAGCAGGCGTCCCGAATCCTTCAGGCCGGCCTCGCGCTTCAGCAGGGACTCGGCCAGGTCCCCCAGCAGCGCCGCCAGCCCCACCAGCAGGCCGAACGCGGGCGCCACCTCGACGGCCATCACGGACAGGGGAGACAGGCTCAGCGCCAGCGCGATGGCCACGGCCCCGGCCATGGCGCCGACGGCCCCCGCCACCGTCTTGTTGGGGCTGACCTGGGGCAGCAGTTTGCGGCGCCCAAGCAAGCTCCCCACGAAGTAGGCGGCCGAGGAGCTGCCCTTGCAGACCGCCAGAACCGTTATCAGGCCCGCCACGCCCCACTCCAGCCGAGTCGCCGTCAGGAACCCGACCATCATCGGCACGTACGCCCAGCCCATGACGACCGTCGCGGCGGATTCCAGCGCGTGCTCGGTCCGCGCACGGAGGACCCGGGCCGCCAGGAGACAGATCGTCATGGCCGCCAGCAGCGCGTAACCCGCCGACCACGGCTGGAACCCGCCGATTGCCCGCACCGACCATTGCAGCGCGAACAGGGCCGCCCCGCCCAGCACGAGGGCGGGCCGGGAGGGATGGAGGCCGGCCTTCCCGGCCAGGCGCGCGAACTCCTCCAGCGCGATCACGGTGACGCCCAGCGCCACCGCCCCGTAGACGAGCCCGGCGTCCCGGAGGGAATCCAGGTAGAGCAGCAGGCAGACCGTCCCGGCCAGGACGAGGCCCAGTCCCGTGCGGGCGGCCATGCTGGCGGCCCGTGACGGGACGGCGGCGGTTCGCGCGTCCGCTCCGGTGGTCTCGGAAGCTTCCATGGTTACGCCTTCCTCTTCGGCCGGGCGCCCTTGCGGGAGGACCGTGCCTTCTCCCGCGACAGGCCGCCGTACCGCCGCTCGCGGCGCGCGTAGTCGCGCAGGGCCTTCAGCAGCTCCTCCTTGCGGAAGTCCGGCCAGTATGTCTCGGTCATGTAGAGTTCGCTGTATTGCAGTTGCCAGAGCAGGAAGTTGCTCAGGCGCATCTCGCCGCCGGTGCGGATCATCAGGTCGGGCTCGGGCAGGCCCGCCGTGTAGAGGTGGTCCCCGAAGACCTGCATCTCGACGTCCTCGGGTTCCATCTCGCCCTCCCGGACCTTGCGTGCGAGGGCGCGGGCCGCCTGCACGATCTCCTGGCGGCCGCCGTAGTTCAGCGCCAGCACGACAGTCATCCCCGTGTGGTCGCGGGTGAGGTCCACGGTCTTCTTCAGCTCGTTCTGCACGCGCTTCGGCAGCCCCTCGACGTCCCCTATGGCGCGGAGCCTGACGTTGTTCTCGGCGGACTCCTTGCGGTGCTCGCGGAGGAACTTGCGCAGCCGGGACATCAGGAAGCGGACCTCCTCGCGGGGGCGCTTCCAGTTCTCCGTGCTGAAGGCGTAGAGCGTGACCACCTCGATGCCCCAGTCGCGGCAGCACTCGGTCACGACGCGCGCGCTCTCGAACCCGGCCTCGTGGCCCTCGACGCGCGGCAGGCCGCGCTCGCGCGCCCAGCGCCCGTTGCCGTCCATGATGATGGCCACGTGGCGGGGGAGGACCTCGGGGAGTCTCTCACTCATCGGTCTTCCGTTCGATGACCTGTTTGCGCTCGGGCCCCACGGAGACGAACCCCACGGGCGCGCCGGTCAGTCGCTCGATGAAGGACAGGTAGTCCCGGGCCTGCGCCGGCAGGTCCGCCCAGGATCTCGCGCCGGATATGTCGCACTGCCAGCCCTCGAAGTCCCGGTAAACGGGCCGCGCCCGTGCCAGGACGTCCGCGCTCGCCGGGAAGCTTTCCGTGGCGCCGCCGTCCACCTCGTAGGCCGTGCAGACGCGGACGGTCTCGAACGCGCCCAGGACGTCCAGGGCGGACACCGCGATGCTCCGGGCGCCGCTGAGCCTTGCCGTGTGCCGCAGCGCCACGCCGTCCAGCCAGCCGCAGCGGCGCTGTCGGCCGGTCGTCGCCCCGTATTCGCGCCCGCCGTGTTCCTCCATCGTCTGGCGGATCGTCTCGCCGACGTCGTTGTCCTGCTCCGTCGGGAACGGCCCGGTGCCCACGCGCGAGCAGTAGGCCTTTGCGAGCCCCATGACGCGGTCTATGCGCGTGGCCGGGATGCCGGTGCCCGCCGGCGCCCCGGATATCACGCCGCTGCTGGTGACGAAGGGATAGGTGCCGAAGTCCAGGTCCAGCAGGCTCCCCTGGGCGCCCTCCAGCAGGATGTTCCGCCCGTCCTCGAGGGCCTGGTGAAGCAGCGGCAGCGCGTCCCGCACGTGCGGGCCGAGCTGCTCCGCGTACCCGCGGTACTCCTCGTAGATGCCGTCCACGTCCAGGGGCTCGGCGCCGTAAACGTTCTGGAGGATCTTGTTCTGGATTGCCATGAGGGCGTCCAGCCGCTCGCGGAACGCGTCGGGGTCCATCATTTCGGCGAACCGTATGCCGCACCGCGCGGCCTTGTCCGCGTAGCAGGGACCGATGCCCCGTCCGGTCGTGCCGATCTTGCCCTGGCCGCGGGAGGATTCCTTGACCCGGTCCAGCAGCTTGTGGTGCGGCAGGACGACGTGGGCGCGGTCGCTCAGGACCAGGTTCTCCTCGACCTTGACGCAGCGCTCGCGCAGTCCCGCTATCTCGTCGACGAGCAGCGCCGGGTCGACGACCATCCCGTTGCCCATTATACAGAGCGCGTCCGGGCGCAGGATGCCCGTCGGCACCAGGTGCAGGACAAACTCCTCCCGGTCGATGTGGACCGTGTGGCCGGCGTTGGCGCCTCCCTGGAAGCGCACGACGACGTCGTAGTCGGCGGCCAGGGCGTCGATGACCTTTCCCTTGCCCTCGTCGCCCCACTGGAGGCCCACAAGCAGGAGCGTCTCAGCCATGTACCCTCTTCCTCTCGGTAAACCCTCGCCCTTCTCCCCGGCCCGGGCGCTGCGGGCAGACCATCACCCTTGTGCTGTCTTTTGGGGCGGGGGATTGCGGGGACAGAGCCGTCCCGCGCCTGCGGGAAGCCCTTCGTTACGCATACTAACCCACGGCTCTTGTTCGCCCTCTGTGAACACGGGGTTCGTGGGCGGCTCCGAGGCCCGGCAATGTCCGAGCGCCACGGATTCTTTGTCCCCCGGCAGTGCGGAAAACCGACATGCGCCCAGCAACGCCACGGTTCGCCATTATAGGGCAGCCCGCCGCGATCGTCAAGTGGAAAGGAAGCCCCCGCAGGCGCATGTAAGCGGTTTCTGTCAAAGAAGTTACGATCCGTTCCGGCTACTTGCGGCGGCGTTTGATCGAGAGCGCCGCCACCCGGCGAGCCAGCCGCCGCCGCTCCCCGGCCGACCACCTCCCCCGCCCGCACTGCCGCAGGCACCGCATGCGGTCCAGCAGCCCGATCGCGTCGGGCAGGTCGGCGTTCACGCGGGTCAGGCACTTCGCCCAGCGCTCCTGCCCCATCGGCGCGTCGAACCGCACGCGGTCCAGGTCCACCAGCCACAGCAAGAACCCGCCCTCCGCCCGGCGCACCAGGATGTTGGTCGGCTTGGTGTCCGGGTGATACACCTCCCGCTCGGCCAGCGTGTTGAACAGGTCGGCGATGGCCCGGCCGAGCGCGCGGCGGTCGCGCGCATCCAGGGAGGGCCCTGCCAGGAGTTCCGGGAGCGTGCCGTCGTTTTCCAGGCACTCGGTGACTAGGTAGTCCGGCCGGCCGGAGAGCCTGTGGCGGCTCTCCAACAGGGCCAGGGGCTGCGCGGCCGGCACGCCGCGCACATGGAAGCCCCGCGCCGCTACCCAGGCCGCCCGGGCCCGGCTGCGCGGGCGGAGGCAGTCCTTGAGCCTCTCGGGCAGCGACGGCCGGCGGAACGACTTCACGCAGACCCGCCCCGAACCGACGCGCCCAGGCGGGGCAGGGCGGTTCAGCGTGCGCGGCGGAACGCTCCCGCTCGGGCAGGTCGTCACCTCGGTGCGCCGCCCCTGCCGGTACACCTGCACGCCGGCGGCCCCGCCGGCCATGGCCGCCTCGTGGAGGCCGACCGCCGACAGGGCCGCCTCCAGGGGGAAGTCGCGCCGCCGGCGGACGCGGTAGTCCCCCGTCGCCTGTGCGGTGAACAGCGAACTCTCGACGAGGCACCGGCGAGTGCGGCTCCGGGCACGCCGGCGCCTGAGCCCGCGCATCGCGTCCTCCACGCGCCCGAGCCAGGATTGCACGGATTCCTCGGAAACGTCGGGCGTCCCCCGCCATCGGGGCAGGAACGCCCGGAGGAAGTCCAGACGGCCCTCGTGCGTGATCCCGGGCGATGCGGCGGAGGAGAAGAGGCTTCCCAGCATGTTGAGGACCGTCCGCTGGTCCACGCGCCCGCGCCGGATCCGGTGCAGGTCCACCACGAAGAGCCTTTCCCCGGCGGGTGCCGCGGGGCGGACGAGCAGATTCTCCGCGTGGTAGTCGTGATGGCGGAAGCCCGCGCCGACGAGGCGTGCGGTGAGGTCGGCCGCCTCCTCGATGAGTGCCCGGCGGAAGCCCGGATCGGCCCGCTCCGCCTCACCGAGGCCGTCCCGCAGGAAGGTCTTGAGAGGGACCGCATCGGCTATTTCCCTGCTGACCAGGAACGCCTCCCTCGGCACGCAGCGGCGGCGGCGCACGGCTATTGCGAGCACCTCACAGGCGGGAATCCCCGCCGCTCGGAGCGCGCGGGAGACCTTCCATTCCGTGCGCGCCTGGGTGTGGCCGAGCAGGCCTTTCAGGCGGTCAACCGGGCGCCCGAACTTGTAGCGCTTCACGATCAGCCCCGGGCCGCCGGGACGGTCCGGGTCCGGCGCGCGCGCGACGGTTCGGATGCGGTTGTCCTTGACGAGTTCGCCCGGGCCGAGCGCGTCCGGGCGGCGGAGCCTGTCGAGGTCGAGTCGGTCGATGGTTCCTGCGAACTCGCGTGCGGCCAGCCAGCGCATCCCGTGCGCCTGAACCGATGCCGTTGGTCGCTGGTCTGACATGCGCGCCGGACCGCCTGACGGTGGATTCGGGACCCTTGGCTGCGGAAATGGTACCGCGCCGGCGCATCGGATTGCAAAGCGCGCCGGCGCCCGGAAGGGCGACCAAGGCGTTGAAAAGGGCTTTGCTTGGCGTTAGAGTGACAATGGTAGAGCCGTGTGCGGCGACGTGAGGAGGAGGCTACGGGATGGCTGGGCGTCCGCAACGCGACCCGGCGCGCGAGCTGGGGGAGTACTTCTCGGGTCGGCCCGAGGTGGTCCTGGCGTACCTGTTCGGCTCTCGGGCGGGGGGCAGACCAGAGCCCGAGAGCGACTACGATTTCGGCATCCTTCTGCGCCCCGGCACAGAACCCGCGTGTCGCTACGAGCTGGCGCACGAGCTGGGTGAGCTCCTGCGCGCCCAGGGCCTGGACATCGTCCTGCTGGATGGCGCCCCCATCGAACTCGCGTTCAATGTCATTGCCGAGGGGCGGCTCATCTATGAGCGGGACCTTGCCGAGCGCGTCGAGTTTGAGGCGGGGGTGATGTCGCGATACGGCGACTACCTGCCGGTACTGCGACGCCAGCGGCAGGACGTGTTGAAGGAGGCGGGAGTATGAGCCCCGAGTTCTGCGGAATCGAGTCGCGGCTGGATGAGTTGAACGCCCGGGTCGAGAGGCTCCAGGAACTCGGCGCCAGGGCGCGTGCAGACTTCGAAGCGGATTCGGACCTGCGCGCCTTCGCCACGCACATCGCCCGCTGGCTGGCGGCGAGGACTGACGCCTGAGCGGCCGGCAGGCGCGATTACGCGTACGTCACCCCGTCGCAGGCCTCGTAGAAGGCGACGACGTTCTCCGGCGGCACCTCGGGCTCGAGCACGTGCGTGGGGGCCAGGAGCAGCGCGTCCCCGAAGACCGCGCGCCGCCGCGCTACCATCGCCCGCACGTCATCCGGCGTGCCCCACGGGAAGACGCTCTGCGTGCCCATCGAGCCGTCGAAGAGCAGCCGGTCGCGGTAGCCCCGGAAGACGCGCTCCACGTCCATGCACTCCGGCTGGAGCGGGTTCAGGATCGTCACGCCGATCTCGATCAGGTCCGGGATGACGGCCTCGATGTTCCCGTCCGAGTGGTACCAGACGGCGACGTCGGGCCGGGCGCGGCGGGCGGCCTCGTAGACCCTCGCCCAGCGCGGCTTCAGGAACTCGCGCCAGAGGTCGGGGCTGAACATCATGGCCTTCTGGTTGGCGATGTCGTCGCCGGTGTGCAGCACGTCGGCGCCGGCCCTGGCGGCGGCGACGGCGCGGTTGACGTTGCGCTCGGTCAGGCGGTCAAGGATGGACTCCGCCCGGTCCCGGGCCGCGAGCAGGTCGGTCAGGAATGGCTCGTAGCCACGTATCTGCCAGGCGTGCTCGTAGATGTGCCCGACCATCCCGGTGACGAACCGCCCCTCGCGGTGATGGGTCTCGACCTCGCCGGCCATGTGGCCGTCGCGCCAGCCGGCTTCCGTCTCGATGGGGAAGGCCTCGATTTCGTCGAGCGTGGCGGCATTTCTGAGGGGGCTTATGGTCTGGGTGAAATGATGGAAGGTGCCCCTCCTGCGCAGGACGCCGAGGGCGTCTATCTCGCTCTCGTCCGCGCCGTCGTAGCAGGCGGAGAAGCAGGGCTTCGCGTAGCCCTCCGGCGGGTGCAGGGAGATGGCCGCGCCGGCGTCCGGCCGGAAGACCTCGTCCGGGTCGCGGCCGCCGAGGTGTTCGGTGAGCCGTTTGAACATGTCGGGCGTGTACGCGCTCCGGCGCATCGGCCGGTCCAGTGGCTCGCGCGCCTGCCACGCGCGCCATCTCTCCAGTTGGGTCATTCGCTCCATAGACGGAGCGCTTTCTAACCGGAAGGGTGCGGCCGGTCAAGGCCCGCCCGGGCGTTCGCTTGATGGGCCGGGGTTTCCCGGTACGATGGGTGGGGAGGGGGCACGGATCGGAGAGCGGGTGCGGAGCTCGTCGAGGAGGGCCGCAATGGCCGTTGGGGCGAGGGCTGGGACGCTCTGGCTGGCGCTCGTGCTGTGTGCCCTGGCGCCGGGCGGGGGGAAAGAGGGCCTGGCGCAGGATGAAGCGAACCGGGTCGTCAGCCCGGACATGTTCGGGCAGGTCGTTGACGTCGTGACTCCCGGCTACCTGCACTGGAGCAGGGCCAGCGGCGACACGGTGGACCCGGACGCGGACCGGGACGACCTGGACGACAACTTCGGCGAGCACGCCGGCGCCGTGGACAACCCCACCTTCTCCAGCCAGGCCGGGGCCTATGCCGCCGGCAGCGTGGCCGAGGAGGCCGTCTACGCCTACGGCGCGAACACTGTCCGCTGGGAGTTCCGCGTGCCCGGGCCGGGCCGCTACGTCATGGTCACGCGGCTCTGGCGCGAACTGCGGGAGGCGACGGGCGCCGTTTTCTCCTACCGTTCCGGCGACCGGTGGATCGGCCTGCCCGCCGTCGAGGAGATCGAGCACTGGGGCGGCTACGGCAACCTGGCCTGCTTCCTGATCGAGGCACCCGCGGGGCAGGACAGGGTCCCGGTCCGCCTGAGGGCGATCTCCGGCCGGTGCCTGATGCATCGCGCCCTGCTCGGCCGGGCGCGCGAGGGGGAGCCCTTCCTGCCGGACGCGAGGCCGACGCACCCGAGCATGTACTTCCGCGCGGGGGACCTGCCCGGCCTGCGCGAGAAGATCAAGGCCGGCCCGGCGAAGCTCGCCTGCGATTACATGGTCGGTCAGGCGGAGTGGTACAGGAACACCCTCAACCGCGGCGACCAGAGCTGGCGGCGGGAGAACTCTCAGCACCACGTCTCCCGCTCGATCGCCCAGACGGCCTTCCTCTGCGCCCTGACCGGCGACCGGGAGCGCCTCGACACGGTCCTGCGGATGATCGAGACCGTGATGGGCTGGCCGCGGGACGCGAACGCGATCACCGACCAGAAGGCGGGCTATAACATCCTGGCGCGCGGGCGGCAGCTCTCGATGATCGCCCTCGCCTACGACTGGCTCTACGACCGGATCGCCGCCCGCCAGCGCCGGGGGATCGCGCGTTTCATGGACCAGGAGGCCAACCGGCTCTTCCTTTACAACGAGACCATCCTGAGCGCGGTGTCCGGCGGCAACTGGGACCCGTGGATCGGCGCGGGCTACGGCATGGTCGGCGTCGCCCTGCGCGACGAGCACGCCTGGGCGCAGGACTGGATCGACGGCATGAAGCGGATCTTCCCGCTGAACCTGCGCACGTCCGGGGAGGACTTCGGGTACTTCAACAACGGTTTCACCAAGGCGCTGGACTTCGGCGCCGCCCTCCGCACGGCGACCGGCGAGGACCTGTTCGCGCCGGAGGCGGACCGCCTGCGCGCGCTGCTGGACTACCGCATGACGTTCCTGGCGCCGCAGCGGGACGGCTACCCCCAGTTCGGCGACGCCCGCAGCGGCAACGACCCGGTCCTGGCGCTCTGTATGGCCGCGTTCCTCGAAGACCCGATGGCGCAATGGTTCGTCAACCACCTGAGCTGCGCCACCGCGGAGCAGGTCAAGGAGTGGGGCTGGAACCACATGATGCCGGTCGCCGCGGTGACCCTCCACGCCCCGGGCCTCGCGGAGGAACCGCCCGGCCCGCCGAGGCTGGCCCTGGCGCGGTCCTTCGCCAACGATGCAAACCTCGCGCCCGGCGTGCGCGGCGTCACGGTGATGCGGACGGGGTACGACCGCCCCACGGACGTTCAGGTGGCCTTCCCCTGCGGCGACTACACCGGCTGGCACGGCCACCCCGACCAGGGCGGCTTCGTCCTCAACGCCTGGGGCGACCACCTGGTCATTGACCGCGCGCTCGGGGCGCCCTATGGCACGCCGCGCAGCGACTTCTCGAAATCGGCCCTTGCGCACAGCACGGTCACCGTGGACGGCCAGGGCCAGGTGGACTACAGCGCCCCGGTGTACCACGACCTCGAGGCCGGCCGCACCGGGCCGCTCCTGCACGCGCCGTTCCTCGACTACGTGCTGGCCGACAGCACGGCGGCCTACCGCAAGAACCCCCGCATCGGCGCGATGGACCACGCGCGCCGCCACTTCCTGTTCGTCCGCGAGCCGGAACGGCGCGCCTACCTGGTCCTGTTCGACGACCTCCAGGTGGACGATCGGCCGCACGCCTTCGACTGGCTCCTTCAGACCGACCAGGGGCACGCCGTCGAGTCGGCGGGCCGGAACCACCAGGTCATTCGCGGCGACGCCGAACTGCACGTCTTCACGGTGGAGCCGGGGCGGATCAGCGCGCAGGTGAGGGACACGCACGACCTCTGGCGGACGCTGACGCTGACGGCCCCGGCCGACGCGCGGCGCGGCCTGTTCCTGAACGTGCTCTACCCGGCGGCGGCCGACATGGCCCCGCCCGCCGTCGAGCGACTGGAGGGCCCCGGCGTCGTCGGGGCTTGCGTAGGGGAGGATGACGCATTCCTGTTCGCCACGGCGGAGGGTCCGATCGAGGCTGCCGGCGTCAGCACCGATGGCCGGATTGCGGCCGTGGGCCGGCGCGACGGGGCGGTCGAGTGGTTCCTCTGCGTCGAGGGCACGCGCATGGAGGTGGACGGGCGGGAGGTATTCCGGGCCGACGCGCCCGTGACGCTGGCGCGGCAGCCGCAAGACACAACGAAGGGAGGGCGGGAATGACAGACCGGCGCGAAACGCTTCCGGCGGGCGGGATCACTTCGGCGCAGATGCAGCGGGAGCCGGCGGTCGGGGCGGACGGACGTGTGACCTTCCGCGTCAACGCGCCCGACGCGCGCAGCGTGCAGGTGCTCTTCAAGGGCGAGGCAGCCGGCGTCGGACTGGAGCCGATCCCGATGGCAAGCGGGGACGACGGCGTCTGGACCGTCACGGTCGGCCCCGTTTCGCCTGGGTTCCACTACTACGAACTGCTGGTGGACGGGTTCTCGTGCATTGATCCGGCCGCGGAGGTCTACTGGGGCTGGGGCCGGCTCAGCGAGGGGGTGGAGGTGCCGGACCCGGGGCTCGACTTCTACCTGCCCGCGGACGTGCCGCACGGGGACGTCCGCCTCTGCTGGTATCCGTCCGCCCTGACCGGGCGGCTCCGGCGGGCGGTGGTCTACACTCCGCCCGGCTACGAGGCGTCCGCCGACGCGCGGTTCCCCGTCCTTTACCTCCAGCACGGCGCCGGCGAGAGCGAGCGCAGTTGGAGCTGGCAGGGCAGGGCCAACTTCATCCTGGACAACCTGATCGCCGGCGGCGAGGCCGTGCCGATGATCGTCGTCATGGACAACGGCTACGCGGCCCGGCCCGGCGCGCCCGACCCCGGCCGGCCCGCCCACGAGGACAACATCTTCGGCGACGTGCTGACCGAGGAGGTCATCCCGTTTGTGGACGCCCGATACCGGACGCTTCCGGACCGGGACCACAGGACCCTGGCGGGGCTCTCGATGGGGGCGGGCCAGGCGCTGGCCATCGGGCTCGCCCGGCCGGACCTGTTCGCAGCGGTCGGGGCGTTCAGCGGCGGCGGCCGGCGCTTTGACCCGGAGACCTCCTACGGCGGCGCCCTGAAGGACGCGGCCGAGGCGAACGGGCGGCTCTCCCTGCTCTGGATCGGCTCGGGCCGCCAGGACGGGGGGTTCGAGGGATCGAAGGCGATGCACGAACGCCTGGCCGAGGCCGGCGTCGAGCACGTCTGGTTCGAGACGGACGGCGCGCACGACTGGCAGGTCTGGCGCAAGTGCCTGCGCGACTTCGCGCGGCGCCTCTTCCGCAGCGACGCCTGACCACGGGGGATTACGCATGGGATGCAGAACGTTGACGTTGCTCGCGGCGGGGTTGCTCCTGGCGGCCTGCGCGGTCGTCTCCGCGCAGGACGAAGAGGACTACACCCTGACCCGCGAACAAGCGGCCCAGTACAAGGCCACCTTCGACGCCAACGGGTGGGACTTCGGGGCGGCCCTGAAGATGTGCGGGAACGACCGGCGCATGTTCGACCTGTACGTCGAGCTGCGCGGCAAGGAGGTCGAGCCGCGCTACATCGCACACAGCTACCAGTCAACGAGGGGGAACCCGGTCGTCGCGGAGGAGTACTGGGACTACATCCACGAGGCCCGCTTCCGCCCGGCCGAGGTGGACCAGGTCTTCCGCGCCTTCCCGGACGACGCCGTGGTTCGGGCGTACTACTTCGGCTACCGCGCCGGCCACAGGGACGTCCGCCGCTTCCGGGACGGCAAGCAGAAGAACCTGAACCCCGGCGCCATGCGGCAGCGCTACTCCGAGGGCGTCCTGACCGGGAAAAAGTACAGCCCGGAGGAGTGCCTGGAGGTATTCGCCGGCTGTCGCTATGACCTGGAGCGGATAACGCAGTACTTCGACCTGCGCGACCGGGGCGCCTCTCCCGCGCAGGCCCTCGTGCCGGTTAAGGAAGAGCTCGAGCGCCCGAGCGCGCTGACCGCCGAGGGGGTTTCCGAAGTGACGAACCTGGAGATCTTCTCGTTCCCGACGGGCGACGGGAGCAACCTCGTGACGGCCCGGTTCGGCGACGTGCTCCGGCTGACGTGCCAGGGCGGCGAGCTGGCCGGCGGGGGCAAGCCGTGGCTCTACCAGTACACGGGCGGGGAGCCGCCCATCGTCTTCTGGGAGGACGGATGGTCCCTGCGCCTGCTCGAGGGGGGTGTCGAGAGGGTTGTCGGCCTGGACCTGGCGCGCCCGCAGGCGGCGGCGTGGTTGGCCCAGGCATCGCCGGCGGAAGTGTCCCGGGTCACCTCGGCGCACGTGAACCGCGCCGCCGTCGCCTCCCTTCGCGGCGGCTCGCTGGCGGGCCTGGCGACGGTCCGGTGCGATCCCGACTTGACGGACGAGTCCCTCTCCGCGCTCTGCCTGGCGCGGCGCGGCCTGGTTGGCCTCGACGTGTCCGGCTGCGAGGGGATAACGGACCTGTCGCCCGTGCGGGCGCTCCAGCGGCTCAAGGTTCTCCGTGCCGCCGGCTGCCGGAACGTCGCGGACTTCGCCGCCGTGGGCAGGCTGGCTTCCCTGGCGCACCTGGACCTTTCCGGGGACTCGATGGCCGACCTCGGGCCTATCAACGCTCTCGGGGCAAGGCTGGTGCACCTGGGCCTGACGGGGTCGGTCCTGCCGGCTGCGGCGGCCGAATGGGCGCCCTCGGCGCCCGCTTTCGAGCGGCTGGAGAGCCTGCTCCTGGAGCGGTGCCGCGTCGAAGGGAACGCTGCCCCGCTGGACTGGCGCCCGCTCCTCTCGGACGGACTGAGGGTCCTGTCACTGCCTCCCGGCGTCGGGCAGGCCGACCTGGACGAAGTCTGCGAGCGGCTGGAGCACCTGGAGATGCTCGGCATCCGCGGCTGCGAAGGGGTGACGAAGCTTTCGCCGCTGTACCGGCTTCCCGGCCTCCGGGCGCTCCTGGTGGACGGGATGACGGGGGTGAGCGAAGGGCAAATCGAGACGTTTGAGCAGCAGATGCCCGGCTGCGTGGTGCTCAGGGCCGATGCGCCGCAGGCGGACATGCCCGCGCTCGCTCTCCCCGAATGACCCCGGCCGTCTCCGCGTTCTCTGCGTCCTCTGCGCTGGCGCCGTTGCGTCAGTCCACCTGCTCCCAGACGGGTTCGAGCCGGTCGCGGCCGAGCACGATGGGCTTGATGCCGGCGATCTCGCAGAGCATCGTCAGCGCCCGGACCCGGTCGCCGGGCACGCCCTGGGCGTGGTTGCAGGGGAAGACGTTGAGGAACTCCTCGAAGGAGCAGTCGAGCTTCGCCCAGACGTGCGGCCACGTGGGGTCGGTCTGCTCCTTGAGCGCCTGGCTCTCCTCGGGCGCGAGCTCGACGGACTCGCCCGGGATGATGACCATGTAGGGCTTCTCGTCCCAGATGCCGAGCCGGGCGAAGGTCATCGGGCCGGGCGCGGCGTCGAACTCGACCGAGGCGCCTCCCGCCTTGAAGTAGAACTCCAGCGCCGGGTGGAAGGTGATCTTCTCGAAGTTCTCGGCCGCCTCGAAGCTCTGCGCGGCGTACCAGCTCGCGTGGTTGCCGCTGTTGCACCAGTCCCACAGGTCGCGGTCGGGGTGATAGAGGCGCACGTCCATGAACAGCGTCGGCAGGCCGCCGGTGACGTACTTCATCAGTTGCATGGTCACGGCGGCGTCGGCGTCCGCCTCGGTCGAGCAGACGACGGATTCCTTCGCGCCGGTCCAGTCGTAGGGATCGTTGGTGAGCATCTCGGCCACGTCGCCCAGGCAGACGTGCTCGGTCAGCTCGCGCTGGCCTTTCAGGCCGCAGAAGTCGAAGCCCTTGTCCTGGTTGACCATGTTCATGGCCAGGTAGAGGCGGAGCTGGGTCTTGAGGGTGTCGGCGGTGAGCATGTTGCCGTCGTAGAGGAGCCGGTCGCCGAGCAGTTCCTCCAGCCAGGCGAGGCCCTTCTCGACCTCGGCCTCGTTCACCTCGTTTTCCATCACCTTCAGCAGCCAGAGCTGGTCCACCTGCCGGGCGGTGACGCCGAGGCTCTTGAGCATGGCCGTCAGGTGCCAGTAGCCGGTCTCCATGCCCATGCTGTGTCCGCCGTAGAGGCCGAAGACCTCGTTGCGGATGCAGGTGACGGCCTGGGCGGCGCGGATCCAGTCGGCGACCTTGCTGCGGGTGCCCTCGTCATCCATCTCACCGACGATGCGGTGGGTGCGCACGCCTGCCTGGCGCAGGGCGCCGTCGGTCGCCAGCAGGCCGACGTTGCCGGGGAACTTGCCGTTGTTGTTCGACAGGCTGAGCACGGGCACGTCCGGGCCGGCGGAGTTGATGAACGGCCACGCCAGGAAGGGGAAGTTCCAGACGTTGTAGCACATGATGATCGAGCGGCAGCCGGCGCGGCGGAGCTGTTCGCCCATCTCCTGGGCCAGGCGCACGCCGGTGATGATCTTGTCGGCCACGACGACCTCCGGCGCGGAGCCGTCGGGGTTCTTCACGCTGGCGCGGATGGCGTCCGCCCAGCCGTGCACGACCTCCATGTTGGCCGGGTTGTTCTGTTCCCAGACGTGCTCTCGCTCGTCGTTGAGCATGGCGATCCCGATCGGTGTGCCTTTCATCTGCGGCCTCCGTGGCTAAAGGTAGCCCTTCTATATATGCCCGTCGCGATGCATGTGCAAATGGATTCGCACGCCGCCGGGGTGCGTCCTGAAGTTGACACCGAGCGACTCTATGCCGTATAGTGCTGGAAGCATTCCCGTTGAACAAATCCTTTGTTTCAGGGGCGTCGCGATGGATCTGGCGGCCCTCATACGTGCCGAGACGGTGAAGATCCCCCTGGAGGGGATCGACAAGGAAGAGGCGATCGCCGAGCTGCTGGAGCTTCTGGTGAGAGACGGACGCGTCCGGGAGCGCGACGGCATCCTGGAGGCCCTCTACGAGCGCGAAGACAAGGGGACGACCGGCATCGGAGGCGGAGTCGCCATCCCGCACGCCAGGCACGAGGACGTCGGCGGGGTCGAGCTGGCCGTCGGGGTCAGCCGGGAAGGGATCGACTTCGACGCCGCCGACGGGGAACTGGTTTACATGGTCTTCCTCGTCATTGCCGAGCCCCACAACCCGGGCCCGAACGTCGAGCTTCTGGCCGACATCGGGCACCTGATGCAGTTGCCGGGCGTTTACGAGAGCATGACGGCGGCGGCGGGCGCCGACGAGCTGGTCGCGGCCATACGCAAGGTGCGGGTCGAGCTGTGAGCGACGTCATAGACAGGCTGCTCGAGGTGGAGAAGAAGGCGCGTCGCGTCATCGAGCAGGCCGAGGAAGAGGCCGCCGCCAGCGGCGAGAAGGCCCGTGAGGAGGCCCGGCAGCTCGCGGCCGACGGCCGCCGCGCGGCCGCCGACGAGGCCGAACGGCTCGTCCAGCAGACGGTCGAGCGCGGTCAACAGCAGAAGGAAGAGCGCCTGGAGCAGGACAGGCGCGAGCTCCCTTCCGTGGACGACATAGACGCCGGAGAGGTCGCGAAAGCCGTAAGGTTTATCGTGCGCACGGTGGCCCCGGGCCTGCCGGAGTAGCCCGCGCGGGACCTCGAGAAGCCTTCCCTGTTCCCCTGATCCGATGGACACCACGCTTCCAGCAGAGCCGAAGGTCCGGGGCCTCTCCGAGGTCCCTTTCGAGTTCCTCAGCGCCAAGCTGCACGGGCGGCGCAGCGCCCTGTACGAGGGGGCGCGCCTGGCGGACCTCGCCGCCTTCGACAGCGTCCAGGAACTGGCCTACCACCTCTACCCCCGGGCGGACATCCACGACGCGGTCGGCCTGGAGAGGCAGCTCATCGCCTCGTGCGTCGCCGAACTGGCGCACTTCCTTCGCTACCTGTCGGGCGCCTACGAGTCGCTGTACGTGGCGCTGCTGGGCCGTTACGCCGTGGACAACCTGAAGGTGCTGCTGCGGCTGCTCGGGCGGGAGGACGCGGAGGCGCAGGCGGAGCGGTTGCTGACGCCGCTGCCCGCGGAGCTTTTCCTGCCGGTCGAATCGCTGATGAGCGCCGACGGCGTAGGGGAGTTCGTCGGCCGTATCCCCCTGCGGGAGGTTCGGGACGCCGCCCTGGCGGCCATGCCGCTCTATGAGGAGACCGGGCAGGGCGCCCTGCTGGAGATGGCGCTGGACAGGGGCCATTGGGCGGCCGTGGGCGCGGCCGTGGCCCGACTGCCGGGACCGGCCAGGACGGCGTGCTCGCCGCCCCTGGCGAGGGAACTTGATTCGATGCGCGTGCTGGCCGCACTGCGCGCGGCTCGGGTTTACGGAATGAGCTGGGAGCGGGTGGCGCTCCTGCTGCCGCCCGGCTGGGGAGACCTGTCGGACGGCGCCGTGCGCGAGATCCATTCCCGTCCCGAGGTGGGGACCGTCCTGGAGAGGCTGCCCTGGCTCCGTGGCGCCCTGCCCGAGAGCGAAGCCGCAGAGGCCCCCATCGGCCGGATCGAGGACGCCTTCATGCGCGAGGTGGACCGGGCGGCCGACCGGCAGTACTATGCCCCCTACAGCGAGTGGAGCGGACCGGTCATCCTGGTCAGCTATTTCTGCTTGAAGCGGCGCGAGCTGCGCCGTATGGTCAGTCTCGTGCAGATGGTGTCCAGGGGAACGCCCCGTGCGGACGTGCTGGCGGCCCTGGGCCTCTGAGCACCAGGGAGAAGGCAGAAGTATGAAGTCAGAAGTATGAAGTGACGGCAACGGCAACAAGGGACGAACAGCTAACAACGAGCAATGGACTTGTTTGACGACGAGTCCCAAGAGAAAGCCTCATTTGTCAGTGCAGGGAGCATGAGTAGGTCGACGCGATGCTGAGCCCGATACCCATGCGGAAGGTGCGGATCTTCGTCCTGGCGCGCGATGAAGGGCGCGTTACCGGGGCCCTGGCCGCGCTGGGCGTGCTGCACCTGCGCAGCAGCGTCGAGGAGAGCGGCGGCGAACTGCAGCCGGAGGACCTCCAGGGCGAGATAGACAGGTGTACGGACCTGCTGCGCCGCCTGGAGGGCCTGTCCGAACGGCTGGGAGTCGAAGCGCCCCTTGACCTGCCGGCCGGGGACCTGCCGGGGATCGGGGACGTCGAGGAGTTGGTCGCCTCCCTGGAGGAGAGGACCGCCGAGCAGCGCGGCGAGGCGACGGAGCTGGAGGAGGGCATCCGGGACACCGGGGAACTCGTCGAGCGACTGGCGCCCTACCGCGAGGTGCGGTCCTCGTTGACGCGCCTGGCCGGGTCCGAGCTGCTGTCGGTGACGGCCGTGCGCGGCGCCCCGGAGGAGCTGGCGGCGATGCGCAGGGCCCTGCCGCCGGGCGCGCTCGTCGTTGCGCTGGGCGACGAGGCCGAAGGCGCGCGGTCGCAGAGCGTGCTCATCGTGTCCGGCCGGCGGAGGCGCTTCGCGATCGATACCGTGCTGGAAGAGCGCGCCGTCGAGAGGATCAAGGTGCCCACGTGGGGCGAGCGGACGCCCGCCGACGTCTACGGCGAGGCGGTGGCCCGCCAGCGGCAACTGGTCGAGCACCGGGACGCCGTGCGCGCCTCCCTGCGGGGCACGGGTCAGGCGTACGCCGCCATGCTCCAGCGCGGGTGGGGCGCCCTGACGCTGCAACTGAGGTTTTGCTCGGCGCGGAAGAACTTCGGCACGACGTGGGCCACCGTCGTCATCACGGGCTGGGTGCCGGCCGAGCGCGCGGACGAGGTTCGCGGCACGCTGGCGGACGTGACGCAGGGGCGCTGCGTCGTCCAGACCTCTGAGCCGACCGCCGAGGAGATAGAGGCCGACCTCGTGCCGAGCCGGCTGCGGCAGTCCCGCCTCTTGTCTCCCTTCCAGCGCCTGGTGCAGGGCTACGGCGTGCCGTCCTACACGGAGATCGAGCCGACTTTGCTTTTCGCCGCGAGTTTCCTGCTGCTGTTCGGGCTGATCTTCGGGGACCTGGGCCACGGGCTCTGCCTGATCGCCACGGGGCTGCTCGCCAGGCGCCTCGGCAAGAAGGCGGTCGTGCGGGACGCGGGGCACGTCATCGCCGCCTGCGGCCTGGCGAGCGCGCTGTTCGGGGCGTTCTTCCAGGGGTCATTCTTCGGCGTGTCGCTGGCCGACGCGGGCTTCCCGTTCACGCTCGGATTCGAGCCGATGCGCTTCGAGGGCGGGGGGGACACCGCCGCCGGGCACGTCATGCGCTACCTGGTGCTGGCGCTCGGGGCGGGCGTGGTGCTTATCAGCCTCGGGGGCGTGCTGAACGTCATCAACCGTCTCCGGCGGGGGGACGTCGAGGAGGGGCTGCTCGGGCGGTTCGGGCTGGCCGGGATACTGTTCTACTGGGGCGCGCTGGGGCTGGTCGTCAAGCTGCTGGTCGCCGGCGGTGGGGGGGCGGACCTATGGTGGGCCGTCGCGCTGATCGGCGTGCCGCTGGCCGTGCTGGCGGTCCACAGGCCGCTCTACTCGCTGGTCGCCCGGCGCAGGCCCGTCTGGAAGGAGGGCGCGCTGATCGGCGTCTTCGAGGGCCTTATCGAGGCCGTCGAGACGGTGATGGTCTACCTGGCGAATACGTTTTCGTTCCTGCGCGTGGCGGCTTTCGCATTGAGCCACGCGGCGCTGTGCTTTACAATATTCGTTCTTGAGCGCCTGGTGCACGGCTTGCCGGGCGGCCTCATCTGGTCCTCCGCCGTGTTCGCCCTCGGCACGGCGGTCATCATCACCTTAGAGGGCCTTATCGTCGCCATCCAGATACTGCGTTTGGAGTACTACGAGTTCTTCACCAAATTCTTCCGCGGGGAAGGGGTCCGTTACGAGCCGTTCCGCCTGGGCGCGGACCGGGAGGCGCGCAGTTGAGACTGGCTTTGCTCTGAGGAGAGACCTATGAGCATCCGGAGGAAGTACATCGAGCGGGTGCTGGTTCTGACGTTCATTCTGGCGGCCCTCTGCATCTCCACCGGGGTCGGGGCGGCCGTCGCACTCGGGCAGGAGGAGCCCGTCGGATCTGCCGGCGACATCGTCGACCAGGGGTCGGCGTCCATGCGCTGGGACCTGTCGATGGCCATCGCGGTCGCCATAGCCATCCCCTGCCTGGCGGCCGGCTACGCGGTGGGCAAGGTCGGCGCCGCCGCGCTCGGCGCCGCCAGCGAGAAGCCCGAGCTGCTCACGCGCAGCCTGCTCTTCGTCGCCCTGGCCGAAGGGATCGCCATCTACGGCCTGCTGGTGGCCGTCCTGCTCTACTTGAAGATCTGACGGCGCCGGGAGGCGGGAATGGACTTCTACGTGGTGGCCGACGAAGACACGGTGGCCGGGTTCGCCAACGCCGGCATTCCGGGCGCCGTCGCGCGGAGCCCCGAGGACGCGGCCGAACGGCTCGAACGCCTCGTGCGCGAGGGCCGGAACGTCGTGGTCATCACCACGGAGCAGATCGCCAACTCCGTGCGGGAACGGGTGAACGCCATACGCTTCGGCGGCGCCTTCCCTCTGATCGTCGAGATCCCGGGGCCCGAGGGACCGAGCCCTGACAGCCCCTCGCTGCTCAAGATGATCCGGGACGCCGTGGGGATAAGAGTCTGAAACGGACAAGTAAGAAGTATGAAGGCAGAAGTATGAAGTAACGGCAACAGCAACGGCCCAACAGCAAGCAACAAAGGACCAAGTATCAAGGACCAAAGACCAAAGAGGAAGGCAGAAGGCAAGAGTATGAAGGACAAGGAACAACGGCAATGCCCCTGAACTGTGGACCCTGAACGCTGAACGACGAAGAGAAAGCGCTGGAAGACGAGATCATGGCCGACGCCGAGCGGCGTGCCCAACGGCGCCGTGCGCAGGCGGAGCGCGAGGCCGGGGGCATCCTGCGGGAGGCGCGTCGCCAGGCGGAGGAGCGGCGTCAGCGCGCCCTCGGCCGGGCACAGGTACGGGCGCAGCGCGAGGAGACCCGGCTCCGCGCGCGGACCGAGCAGGACGTCGAGGCCGTCCGCCGCGAGGCCGCCCAGCGCATCCTGGAGCAGGTGCAGGAGCGGGCGCGCGGGGAACTCCGCCGACTGGCCGACGGCCCCGAGCATCGCGGCATCCTGGTGGCGCTGGCGCTCCAGGGGATCGAGGGCATGGACGGGGAGGAGTTCGAGCTCGTCCTGCGCCCGGCCGACAGGGAGAAGTGGGGGCAGCGGCTCCTCTGGGAAGTGCCCGCCGAGGCGAAGCGCGAGCTGGACAGGGAGGTCAGGGTGGAACTCGCCGCCGACGAGGCGCGCGGCTCCGGCGGGCTGCTGGTGCGGTCGGCCGGCGGCCGGCAGGTGGCCGACCAGACCTTCGAGGCCCGAATGGAGAGACTCTGGGAGCAGATGCGCTACGAGCTGGCGCGGACGCTGCCGATCCTGGGCGAGGCCAGCCAATGAGCGACACTCCGGCACAGGCGGGCACCGTGCGGCGCGTGAGCGGGCCGATCGTCGAGGCGGACGGCCTGGCGCAGGTGGGCGCGTTCGAGGTTGTGCGCGTCGGACCGCGGGGGCTAATCGGGGAGGTCCTGAAGCTTTCCGGCGACATTGGCACGATACAGGTCTACGAGTATACGGGCGGCCTGCGCCCGGGGGACGAGGTGCGGCCCACCGGCGCGCCGCTTTCCGTCCTGCTCGGGCCCGGCCTGCTGGGCGCCATCTGCGACGGCCTCCAGCGCCCGCTCCAGGTGCTGGCCGAGCGCGACGGGCCTTTCCTTCAGATAGGGGCCGAGGCGGAGGAACTGGACTCTGCGAGGAAGAGGCGCTTCCGGCCCCGCCTCGCCGCCGGCGACCGCCTGGGCGGGGGGCAGGTCTTCGGCGTCGTCCAGGAGACCGAGGCCATCGAGCACCGCCTCCTGGTGCCGCCCGGGATGGGGGGGGAGGTGGTCGAGGTGGCGCCGGAGGGCGACTACGGCATCGCCGACGTGCTCTGCGTGCTGGCGGACGGCGGCGAGCAGCACGAGTTGACCATGACGCAGAGGTGGCCCGTGCGACAGCCCAGGCCCTTCCGGCAGCGCAAGAGGGGCACGGGCGTGCTGGTGACCGGCCAGCGCGTCATCGACACCCTCTTTCCCGTGGCACGCGGGGGTGCGGCGGCCATACCGGGCGACTTCGGCACGGGCAAGACCGTCCTCCAGCAGCAACTGGCCAAGTGGAGCGACGCCGACGTCGTGGTTTACGTGGGCTGCGGCGAGCGCGGCAACGAGATGGCCGACGTGCTCAGGAGCCTGCCCCAGCTCGAGGACCCCCGCACCGGCCGCGCCCTGATGGAACGCACCATCCTGGTGGCCAACACGTCGAACATGCCCGTGGCCGCGCGCGAGGTCTCGATCTACACCGGCATCACGCTGGCCGAGTACTACCGCGACATGGGCTACGCGGTGGCGCTCATGGCGGACTCGACGAGCCGATGGGCGGAGGCCCTGCGCGAGGCCAGCAGCCGGCTGGAGGAGATGCCGGCCGAGGAGGGCTACCCGGCCTACCTGGCCGCACGGCTGGCGCAGTTCTACGAGAGGGCCGGCCTGGTCGAGACGCTGGCCGGCGAGGAGGGAAGCGTGACCGTCGTGGGCGCGGTCAGCCCGCCCGGCGGCGATTTCAGCGAGCCCGTCACGGAGCACACGACGCGCTTCACCCGCTGCTTCTGGGCGCTGGACCGCGACCTGGCCTACTCGCGCCACTACCCGGCGGTCGGCTGGCTGGACAGCTACAGCGAGTACCTGCGCGACGTAGCCCCCTGGTGGGAGCGCCACGAGCCCGAGTGGCACAGGCTGCGCGACGAGATGGTGGACCTGCTGGTCGAGGAGGACGAGTTGCAGCAGATCGTCCGGCTTGTCGGGGCGGACGTCCTGCCCGACGCACAGAGGCTCGTGCTGCTGGCGGCGGACCTTTTCAAGACCGGCTTCCTGCAACAGGACGCGACGGACCCGGTCGACAGGTACTGCGAGCCGGCCAAGCAGGTGAGGTTGCTCAGGGCTTTCGCGACCTTCTATGCGCGCGCCAGGCGCGTCATCCAGCAGGGCGCGCCGATAGCGCAGGTGCGCGAGCTGGACGCGGTGCGCGAGTTGAGGCGCGCCAAGCTGATCACGCAGGAAGACGAACTCCAGAAGCTGCTCGACCGGCTGGACGAGCAGCTCGGCACGCTCGAACGGCAATACGCATGATACGCGACAACCCGGTGCAATACGTCGGCGTGGACCGCGTGGACGACCCGCTGGTCACCGTCTCGGGCGTCCGCGGTGTCGGCTATGACGACACGGTCGAGGTGGCCGACGCCGAAGGCAACCCGCGCCGCGGCACCGTCGTGGAGGTGAACCGCGACTCGGCGGTCATCCAGGTGCTGGGCGGGACGGCCGGCCTGAGCACTGCGCGGACGCGCCTGCGCTTCGAGGGGGAGCCGCTCGCCGTCCGGGTCACCGAGGACATGCTGGGCCGGATGTTCGACGGCCTCGGCCGCCCGATAGACGGCGGCCCGGCGCCGCTGGGCGGCGAGCGGCGCCAGGCCAGCGGCATCCCCGTCAACCCGGCCGCCCGCGCCTACCCGACCGCGTTCATCCAGACGGGCGTGAGCATCATCGACGGCTCGAACAGCCTGATTCGCGGGCAGAAACTGCCCATCTTCAGCGGCAGCGGGATGCCGCACCAGCGCCTGGCCGCGCAGATCGTCCGCCAGGCCAGACTGCCCGAGGAGGCCGAGTCCTTCGCCGTCGTGCTGGCCGGCATGGGCATCAAGAACGACGAGGCGGATTTCTTCCGGCACAGCTTCGAGGACGCCGGCGTGCTGGGCAAGGTGGCGCTCTTCCTCAGCCCGGCGGACGCCCCGAGCGTCGAGCGCGTGCTGACGCCGTCGGTCGCGCTGACCCTGGCGGAGTACCTGGCCTTTCAGAAGGACATGCACGTCCTGGTCATCCTGACGGACATGACCAACTACTGCGACGCGCTGCGGGAGATCAGCAGCGCCCGGGACGAGATACCGGCGCGCAAGGGCTACCCGGGGCACCTCTACAGCGACCTGGCCGCCCTCTATGAGCGCGCGGGCCGCATCAAGGGCCACGCGGGCTCCATCACGCAGATGCCCATCCTGACCATGCCGTCCGACGACATCAGCCACCCCGTGCCCGACCTGACCGGCTACATCACGGAGGGGCAGGTGGTCTGCGACCGGGGCCTGTTCCAGCGGGGGGTTTACCCGCCGGTGGCCGCGCTGTCCAGCCTGAGCAGGCTGATGAAGGACGGCGTCGGCGAGGGCGTGACGCGCGAGGACCACATGGCGATCTCGAACCAGCTCTACGCGGCCTACAGCCGGGTGGAGGAGGTGCGCGGGCTCGCCTCGGTCATCGGGGAGGAGGAGCTTTCCCCGTCCGACCGGCAGGTGCTCCGGTTCGGCCAGGCCTTCGAGGAGCAGTACCTCCACCAGGGCGAGGACGAGAACCGCTCCGTCGAGCAGACGCTTGACCTGGCCTGGGGCGTGGCCAGCATCCTGCCGCGCACCGAGCTGGCGCGCGTGCGCGACGAGTTGCTGGACCGGTATTACGGCCGGCAGGAGGAAGCGGCCGCCGAAGACGTCACCGATGAGGCAGCGGAGGACTGACATGCCGCGGCTCAACGTTGCCCCGACGCGGAGGAACTACCTCGACATCCAGAGGACGCTGCAGCGCGTCCAGCAGGGCTACGACCTGCTGGAGAAAAAGAGGCAGATTCTCATCACCGAGCTGATGGCCCAGGTTGAGGCCGCCCGCCGCATCAAGGAAGAGGTGAACCAGGCCATGGCGGCCGCCTATGAGGCGCTGCGCAGGGCCGCCGTCCAGAGCGGCATGAGCGGCGTGATGAGGGAGAGCGCCGCCGTCCGGCTGGAGCACTCGGTCACCATTCGTTCGCGCTCGGTCATGGGCGTGCCCGTCCCGCGCATCGAGTGCGAGCCGGGCGAGTTCGGCCCGCAGTTCGGGCTGACGGCCGGCGCCAGCTACCTGGACGACGTGGTGCGGCGGTTCTGGGACGCCGTCCCCCTCGTGGCCGAGCTGGCCGAAGTGGAGAACGCCGTCTTCCGCCTGGCCCGGGAGGTGCAGCGCACTCAGCGCCGCGTCAAAGCCCTTGAAAAGACCTATATCCCCCTATATAAAGAGTCGCTGAGATACATCGAGGACGCGCTGGCGGAGCGCCAGCGGGAGGAATTCATCGTCCTGCGCAAGGTCAAGCACCGACGGCGCGCGGCGACGCACACGTGATCCCGTGAGGCCATGGCGAAGCGCACATACTCGACAATCCTGCTTTTCGCCGAGACCAGCGAAGGCGGCATGAAGGCTGCCCGGGACGCCATCCATCTCGCCGCCGACGAGGGCGCCACGCTCATCGCCGCCGCCGTCGTGGACACCAACACCCTCAAGCAACTGCTCACCTACCGCATCTTTGTCCAGGACGAGATGGAGGAGTACGAGCGGGAGCTGGAGGAATCCTGCCGCAAGCAGCTGAACTACATCGCCCAGCTTGCCGACGAGGCCGGCGTCACAAACCGCACGGTCCTGCTCAGGGGGGCCTGCCATTCCGTCCTGATCCAGGAGCAGAAGGCGCGCGCGGCGGACCTGCTCGTCATGGGTGCCTTCCGGGCCACGACCACCAAGCGCGACCTGGTCGCCCACGAGAAGCAGCTCATCATTGACGAGATCCCCTGCCCCGTTCTGCTGGTCCGCTGACTGCCGCCCCACGCCTGAGTTGACCACGACGACACGACGAACACGACGGATACAACGACAACAACGGCAACGGCTTGAACCACGAAGGGCACGAAGGACACGAAGGAAAGACACGAGAGGGAAGGGGGCTCGGGGGTAGAGCATCCGGCGTGCAGAGGGATTCGCCAGAAGCAGCGCGTGGCCGTATCCTTTGTCAATGGTGAGCAGTCGTTAACGTTGTGCTCGTCGTGCCGTTGTGGTGAGCTTTCGTGAGGGGAGGAGAAGATGAGTGACACGCTCGACCTGTTGATGACGAGGCGGAGCATCCGCAGTTACACGGACGAGCCAGTCGGCCAGCAGGACGTCGAGGCGATCCTGCGCGCCGGCATGGCCGCCCCCTCGGCCGGCAACCAGCAGCCGTGGCACTTCGTGGTCATCCGCGACCGGGCGACCATGGAAAGGATCATGGTCGTGCACCCCTATTCCTCCATGCTCGCCGGCGCGGGTGTCTGCATCGCCGTCGTCGCGGACACCGCGCTGGAACGGCACAGGGGCTACTGGGTGCAGGACTGCTCCGCCGCGACGCAGAACATCCTGCTCGCGGCGCACGCGCTCGGGCTGGGTGCGGTCTGGCTGGGCGTGCACCCCGTCAAGGACCGCGTGGACGGCCTGGCGGAGATACTCCGCCTTCCCGAGGAGGCCATATGCCTCTCGCTCGTCTCCATCGGCCACCCGGCCGAGAGCCCTGGCCCGGCCGACCGCTACGATCCGGCGCGGGTGCACAGGGAGAGGTGGTAAGCCCCAATCGTCCTCCTCGTCGTCCTCGTCGTCGTGATCGAGTTGAGCCCGAGACCTTCGGGGACGAGAACGAGGACGATCACTGTCGGCGTCCGTGCTCTCTGTAATGCGCCACGCCCTCGATGAGGGCGAGGATGTTGGCGTGCGGCGTGCGGGGGGTGATGCTGCTGCTCGCGCCCAGGAAGAGGCCCCGCGGCGGCCCATTCTCGACCAGCCACTCGAGCTCCCGTGCCACGTCCGCCGGCGTCCCGAAGGGCAGTGTGCGCGTCACCGAGACGCCGCCCATGATGACGAGCGGCCCGCCGTCGCGGTCGGTCATGCGGCAGATGCGCGGGTAGTCCATGCCGGCCTCGTACTGGAAGCCCTGGAACCCGCCGACGCCCGCCTCGATCAGGCGCGGGACCATCTCCATCAGGTTCCCGTCGCAGTGCCAGACGAGCCGGACGCCGGCCTCCAGGAAGGGCTCGATGGCGCGGGCGAAGTGCGGAAACCAGATGCGGTCCAGCGAGCGGACGTTGACCAGCGTGCCGCCGGAGTCCGCCATGTCGTGGTCGAGCCGGACCATCTTCGGCAGGCCGCCCTCGACGATCGCGCGGGTCGCGGCCCGGTTCCGCAGGGCAGCAAGCTCGCCCTGCTGCGCGAAGTCCCGCTCCATCACCTCCGGGTAGAGGGCGTAGGCCGAGAAGTAGTGCACGTAGCCGTAGGTGCCGTAGTGGAAATGCGGGAAGTCCTGGAATCCGCCCGCGTACGGGCCTTTGAGGATGTCCGTCCCGAGCAGGCGCTGCACGTCGCACTGGCCCGAGATCATCCTCTCGATTCGGGCCGGATCGTCCGGGTCGAAGGAGGCGATCTCCTCGGCGCGGCGCGGGAAGAGGACGCTCTCCATGTGCTCGAGGACGGCCTCCGGCGAGTCGATCTCGATGCCGTCCAGGACGATTCTCTCCGCCCCCGTTGTGGCGCCGCGCTCGGCCGACGACTCGTAACCGTCCGGACCCATGGTAAGGGGATTGCGGGGGATGAACTGGTCTGTGAAGCAAGTGCCGGCCCGCCGCTGGAAGGCCACGTAGACCCCCTCCGGGTCCCGCGCGTAGTCCCCCGGCCGCCGCCCGGTCACCTCCTCCATGAAGGGCATGTCCATCACGAAGAGCGTCTTGGACGGGATGGCCGTGGTGGGTTCGAGGGCGATCGTGTCTCGCGCCAGGCGCGCCCGCTCGCCCCAGGCGCCTTCGAACTGCTCGTATCCCCTCATGGCCGGTGCTCCGCGAGTTTCGTGTGGACGGCCCGCCAGCGCTCCTCCATCCCTTCGGCGTACGGGAACGGCTGGTATCCGAGCTTCAGGTAGATCTTCAGGGCCGGCAGGCGGAAGTCGTCGGTCCTCAGGAATATCTCCCGGTAGCCGGCGGCGATGAACCGGGCCGTGACGGCCGCGCAGACGGCCTTCCCGAGCCCCTTGCCGCTGTGCTGCGGGTCGGCGGCCACCCAGCCGAGCTCCCCGCCCTCCGGATGCAGCGCGTTCGCGTCGTGCACGGCCATGGCCGTGGCCACGATCCGGCCGCTGGTCAGGTGCTCGACGACGAAGAAGCCCCCCGGTATCACCCGGTCGCGCATCCGCTGGAGCCGTTCGGTGCCCCAGCCCTGGAAGCCGGCGCTCGCCATCAGCTCGACGTATCCCTGCTCGTCCTCCGGCCGGTACTGGCGCATGCGGTAGCCCTCGGGCAGGCGTGGCTCGGGGGGGGAGTCCAGCAGCTTCTCCGGCCAGACCATCTGGAGCTGCGGGCAGGGCGGCTCGCCGGTCCACTGCCGCGAGTCGGGCACGTCGAGCCACGCGCCGCCCCGCGCGATGGACTGCTGCGAGATCAGGCCGGGCAGCGTCATGTCCAGCGCCTCGTGGACGCCGACGGGGCAGGGCATCTCGCCGCGGATTGACTTGATGAAGTCAGCGATCTCGAAATAGTCGCCCCCGCCGTGCCCTGCTGCGAGCGCCTCCGGCGGCGGGTTCAGCCAGCCCTCCGGCAGGTACTCCCCGCCCAGGCTGTCGGGGGCCATCACGGCGTCCAGGTCGTGCCAGCGCATCTCCTCGCCGAGCGCCCGCAGCCAGAGCTTGCCCTTCTCGCCCGGCCCGCCGCGCGAGGACTCGTAGGCCCCGTCCGTGCCCTGGAGCTGGTGGTTGTTCATGGCGTGCGGGCGGTCGCTGATCATGTCCAGCCGGATCTTTACCAGCGCGCCGCCCTCCGTTTTGCAGAGCATGACGGCGCTCTCCTGGTGGTATTCCTCGCCGCGCGGGTCGGTGTAGTGGCGCCCGCTGCCCTCGCAGCAGACGCGCGCGACCCGGTCCCCGCCCATCCATTGGAGGATCGGCCCCAGGCTGTGCGTTGGATAGGTGATGCCGTCGATGCCCGTCTGCCACTTGCGCCGCCAGGGGGTCTCTTCGTTGAGCTGCTTCAGCTCGTGCAGGTACTCGCCCTCGGCGTAGTAGGTCTGGCCGAAGAGGCCGGCGCGGGCCAGCTCGCGGATGAAGACGTTCGGCTTCGTGTAGATGTAGTTCTCGGCCATCATGTAGAGGGCGCTGGACTTCCGGCAGGCGGCGACCAGGTCCCTGCACTCCTCGACGGAGACGCCGGCCGGCACCTCGCTCAAGACGTGCACGCCGTGCTCCAGCGCCATGATGGACTGCGGCACGTGCAGCGGCATCGGCGTGCCGATCACGACGGCGTCCAGGTCGGACTCCGCGAGCATGGTCCCGTAGTCGGCGTACTTCTCGCTCGCCCCGGTCTTCTCCCTGCACTCGTCGAGCCTGTCGGCCCGAATGTCACAGACCGCGTGGACGCGCGCGCCGTTCGCCTCCAGGGCGGCGCAGAAGCTCCTGCCGCGCCCGACGGCGCCGACGATGCCCACGTTGAGTCTTTCCACCGCTGTCATGCTGCTCCTCCTGTCAGTGTTCTCTCGGGTTGGCGGGGCCAGCCCGGGCTCCCGCGAATGATGTCATCCCGAAGCGGCTTCCAAGAAGCCACCGAGGGATCTCCATAAGCCCGAAGCGCCCCGGTTTGCCACGGTCCAGATTCCTCGTGCGCCCGAGGGCGCACTCGGAATGACATCCTCTCGCCTCGCCGCCCCGGCGCCGGGACCGCTACTGCACCGGCAGTATCCGCGCCGGGTTCTCGACCGTCATGGCCTCGATCTCCGCCTCCGTGAGCCCCAGCTCCCTGAAGCACGGCAGCACGTGCGTGAACATGTGCAGGAACGGGGGTGGCGGCATGTAGCTGCACGGCCCGAGCGGGCCGGATTCCGACGAGAACGCCCAGTCCAGGCTGAGGCAGAGCGCCCGCCCCAGCCCCGCGTCGAAGACCTCGTGGATTGCCTCCACCAGCGGCCGCCACTCGTGCCCGTCGCCCCGGACGGCCAGGTTAGTGGGCATGAAGTTCGCCCCGCGCCTCATCCAGTCCATGCAGACCCGCCGGCGCTCGCGGTCCATCAGGTGGGCGCCCGCGTGGCCGATGACGACGCGGTCAAGCTCGACGCCCTCCCGCTCGAGGAGGCGGAGCTGGGTAGTCTCCCCGCCGATGGCGGTGCAATGGGTCGTCACGTGGACGCCCGTCTTCCTCTGGGCGCGGGCGCCGGCGCGGAACGCCTTGCGTTCCGTGTCTGTCAGCTCCGGCACGCTGGCAGCCAGCTTGATCGCTCCGGCCCGCACCGTCGTGCCGTTGATCCCTTCGAGCAGTTCGCGCACGAAGCAATCCTCGAGCTCCTCCAAGGAAGCCGCGACTGCGAAAGGCCAGATGGCGTCCTCCGGCGTGCGCACGAAGTAGGTGCCCGTTTCGATCTCTCGGTAGCAGCCGGTGCAGAGCACGATGTGTACGCCCGTGGCTTCCGAGACTTCGGCGTAGAAGGTCGGCCAGGCGCGATAGGGCGGTGGGGACGCCTCGACGAGGCCGCGGCAGCCGTGCTCCGTGCACTGCGCCAGGTGCGGCGCGGCCTCCTCCATCAGCAACCGGCGTCGGTCGGGAGTGACCAGCCTTTCTTCGGCGACGAGCTCGCCGCGCTCCCAGTCGTAGAAGTCGCAGTGCAGGTGCTCGTGCATGAGCACTGCGCCGAGCTGGCGGGGGTCCACCGGGCACCGCGCCGTTATCACCTTGCCCTCCCTTGTGCCCTGTGCGCTCATGGTGTCCCTTCCACTGGGCTGCTGGCCTACCGGGCGCCCGTGGCGCGTGCGATGAGGGCCGCGGCGTTGTCGTGGAAGATGGCCTCGATGTCCCGCCGCGCCAATCCCAGGTCCGCGCAGGCGTCCTTGATCGCCTTGATCGCCTCGTACATGTAGAGGGTGTAAGTCGCCTCGACCTCGGGCGGCTCGCGCTCGACGTTGAAGTGGAACGGGTGATTGGTCCGGTTGACGTAGGTCCGCCCGCGCCACTGGCGGCGTCCGCGCATGTAGAATACCGGGTTGTCCGTCCCGTAAAGGAGGCGCTGCGGGCCGATGCACTCCAGCGCGAGGCGGTGCACGGCGGGGTTCAGGACCGCCGAGACGTCGAAGTATAGGCCCGGATCGTCGGCCAGCGGCGGCAGGCCCTCCCGGGCGTGCGGCTCCGTGTAGCAGCGGCCCAGGTGCGCGATGACCAGGATGACGTCGGGGTATCGCCGCCTGATCTCGCGCACCTCGCGGATGTTGTCGGGGTGGGGCAGGCGGTCCGCCTTCGGCACGTGCAGCGTGATCCAGGCCCGCCTCTCCTGAGCGACCTCCAGGACGTGGTGCGGCAGGAAGTCGAAGATGCCCGCCTCCAGGTGCGTGTCGCGGGTCCTCGGGTCGCGGCCGATGAGGGAGTAGTAGGGCTTCAGCCCGATGACGCCGGGCTTGTACAGCTCTTCGGCGACGCGCTCGGCGGGCCAGGCGGGCGGGCAGACGCTGAGGGCCTGCCAGTCGCGCGCCAGGCACTCGCGGCGCAGGTATTCGTTGGCGGCCTCGATGTCGTAAGCCAGGCTCGGCGGGCCGGTGGCGACGTGCGTCACGGCCCGGCCCGGGAAGACGATCCCCGCGCAGCGCTCGGCGGCGTCGGCGCCGATGGGTTCGTTCACCTCGTTGACCCAGTACTGGCGGCGCATCTGGTCGGTCACCGGCTCAGTGCGGTGGGCGGCGTTCGTGACGTGCGTGTGCGCGTCGATGATGCGTTCCGGGAGCCAGCCCTCCAGGTGCTCGGCCCAGAAGGCGCGGTCCACGTCGGTGTAGTCCCAGACGTGATGCAGGTGGATGGGTTCGGTCATTGGGATTTCCTTGCGGGCAGGGAGGCGAGGCATTCGGCGAGCATCCCTTTGTACATCTCCGCGTCCGGGCCGGGGCGGAACTCGCGCACCGGCGGCGCCATCTCGCGGGCGAGGCGGGCCAGATCGTCGCGCCCCTCGGCCATCGCGCGGGCGAGGACGGCGGCGCCGAGCGCGCTGACCGCCCCCTCCGTCACGCACGCAACGGGCAGGCCGGAGGCGTCCGCCAGCACCTGCGGCGTTACCCGGCTGCCCGCCGCGCCGCCGCACATGATAAGCCGCTCGACCGGCAAGCCCCCCTGCGCCAGCAGGCGCACGTGCCGGACCAGCTCCATGACGAGACCCTCGACGACGGCGCGGAGCACGTGCGCGGGGCCGTGCGAGAGGCGCAGGCCGTCCAGCCGGCCGCGTGTCCCGGGATCGAGGCCCGCGCCCCCGCCGGGCGCCAGCAGGGGCCGGAACCGCAGCCCGTCGCTGCCCGGCGGGACCGATTCCATCATGGCGTCCAGCGCGTCGCCGCCGCGCCCGCCGAGCCCCATCAACTCGACGGCCCACTGGAAGGACGAGCCGCCGTTGACCATCGAGAGCATCTGCCCGGCGAGGCCGGCGACGGGGTGCGTGCAGGCGAACGCCCGCGGCACGACCGGCCGGAGCGCGCCCGGGCCGGCCTCCGCGAGGGCGAGCAGCACCCAGGCCGTCCCGGCGCCGAACATCACGTCGCCGCTCCGTACGGCACCGCAGCCGAGCGTGGCCGCGTACTGGTCGTGCATGGCGGGCGAGACCGGTATGCCGGCCGGCAGGCCCGTCTGCCCTGCGGCCGCTTCGAGCAGCGACCCCGCCGGCAGGTGCGCCGGCGCCAGGTCCGGCAGTTGCCCCTCGGCGACGCCGAGCCGCTCCAGCAGCTCCGAGTCGGCCCGGCCGAGCTGCGGGTTGAACAGCATCCCGATCGAGAGCGACGTGGCGTCGTGCGCCCGCCGCCCGCAGAGCCGCCCGACGATCACGTCCCCCACGAAGCCGATACCGTTGGGCGGCGCCAGCGCGCCGGGATCCTCCTCGCGCAGCCTGAGCAACTGCCCCACCGCGAGTCCCGCCGCACCGTGTCCTGTGTGCGAGGTGAACCAGTCGCCGCCCAGTTCCTCCGTTAGGCGCCGGTCGTGCGATCGGCCCCGGCCGTCCAGCCAACTGATGACCGGTCCGGCCGGCTGGCCGTCGCCGTCGAGCAACTGGAGTGCACCCCCCTGGCTCGATACTCCGACGGCCTCGACGGCCGCCAGGTCGGCCCCCTTGCCCGCGTCCGATAAAGCGGACAGCATGGCCGACCAGACCTGACAGATGTCCTGCTCGAGCTGTCCGTCTGCACCATGGTGGACGGCGACCGGGGCGGCCCCGCGGGCCAGCACTCGGCCGTCCGCTTCGACGGCCACGGCCTTGACGTTGGTGGTTCCGAGGTCGAGTCCCAGGAGCATGGCGTTACACCTCGCGGTAGTCCGCGTCCAGCAGGCGCGCGGCCATCTCGATGCGCCTCCGGGCGTCGCCGAAGCAGATCGCGCAGTGGTGCGGCCCGCCGGCGCGGGCGTAGGCCGTCAGGAAGGCCCGCACGTCGCCCTCCGGGCTGATCCTCGAGTGCGGCACGGCCATCGAATCGAGCGGCGCGACATCCTCGATCTTCACGCGCGACGCAATCATGCGCCAGCGCCCGCCCGGGCCGAGCGTCAGGGCGAACAGCGTCGCCGGGCCCGGCGCGAACCCGGTCACCAGCACGAGCTGCCGCCCGCGCGTGCGCGTGATGGGCCGCCCGCGCGCGACCAGCCGGACCTTCCTGCCCGAGCGCGCCATGGCGACGTTCGCCTCGCCCATGTGGCTCATGAAGACGCCGTTGCCCGCGAAGTCCACCGTGAACATCTCGGTGAAGCTGGCCGGCGGCCGGAGCCGGTTCAGCAGGGCCGTCCCGGCGGCGCCGACCAGGTCGCCCTCGCCGCCGAACCCGACCCCGTCGGCCATCAGGCGGCTGGCCGCCACGAAGGGCAGCGTCTCGACCCGCTCGTCCTCGCCGAAGGCCGTGAACTGGTAGCTGAACCCGTCCAGCCCGCGCTCGGCGACCATGCCGCGCAACGCGACCTCCGCCCGGGCCGTCGCCTCCAGGTCGGCCTCGGCCAGGTCCGCGTCCACCTCGTAAGCGTCCCCGTATTCCGCGACCAGCGCGGCGACCGCGTCCGGCGCGGCCTCCCCGGCCCGGCTGACGTATTCCTCCATCGGCATCTGCGTCCACGCGCAGCCGAGCGTCGCCGCCATGTGCGTCGTGTCGAGCGCGAAGTCGCCCATGCCGGGGAAGGGGTAGCCGAGCAGGCCGAGCCGCGCGCGCCTCAGCCGGCTGACCGCTGCCGCAACGGCGAAGAAGTCCGCGACCTCCTCGACGCCGTCCGGGTCGCTCAGGTGGGACGTGACGTAATGGAACGGCACCCCGCCGCGCCGCAGCACGTTGGCCAGGTCCTGGGTGCCGTGCACGCCGTGGTTCTCCACCATGCGGGCGTCGTCGAAATCCTCATCCACCGAGAACAGCTCCTGCGTGTTCCAGACGACGATGGGCAGGCGCGTCCGCTTCAGCGCGGGCAGGGCGATCTGGCTCGGCGAGTAGGTGAGCAGCATCACCAGGAGCGCGTCGCAGCCCTCGGCCTCGAACCGGTCCACCTGGCGCTCCACGTCCTCGCGCCGGAAGGCAGCGCCCGGGAAGGACACTTCGGCCGCCGGATCGAGCGCCGGCACGACGGCGCGTCGCACCCACCCCTCCCGCCCCTCGCGCAGGGCCGGCGAAAGGGACTCGTAAAGCTCCAGCGTCAGCCCCAGCAGCCCGACCCTGGGCCGTCCCGCTTCCTCGCCCATCGTCCCTCTCCCTATGTATTCGCCTGCGGAAGGTTCACCCAATCCCCCGTTCCCGCCGAGGCAACCGCCGCCTCCAGCACGCGCTGGAGGTGCAGGCCCTCGGCCAGGGACGGGTGCGCCTCTGCCCCGTCAGCCACGGCGCGCAGGAAGCAGTAGAGGCAGTGCACGTGCGCCCGCACCCAGCCAATGCTGAGCTTGGACGGCAGGAACCTGCCGCCGGGCGCCGCGTACTTCTGCACCGCCGCGATCTGCTGCCAGCCGCGCCGTCCGCCGTACGCGCCGTCCGGCAGCCGCCCGTCGTAGACCTCCAGGTAGTTGGGCTGCATCAGGTTGAAGCGCATCGCCCCGTGCCGCCCGTGTATCTCGAAGCGCAGCTCGTCCTCGGTGCCCGTGGCGATCTTGCTCACGTCCACCATGCCGAACGCGCCGTCCGGGCCGCGCAGGAGCATCGCCGCGGCGTCCTCGACGTCCACCGCCATCTTCTCGCCCGGCCGGTCCAGGTCAGGCCGCTCGGCCGACCAGATGCGGCTGACGCACTGCACCGACTCGAACGGCCCGATCAGCCACCACAGCAGATCCAGCACGTGCGGCCCCAGGTCGCGGATGACGCCCCCGCCGGCGGCGGCCGTGGACTTCCAGTTCACCGGCTTGTCCGGGTCTACGCTGCCGCTGTGCAGGTAGGAGGCGCGGAAGTGCGTCACCGTGCCGAGGAAGCCCTCCTCGACCAGCTTCTTCGCGCGGATCGTCGCCGGCAGGAAGCGGTACTGGAGCGCCACCTGCGCCGTGCCGCTGTAATCGGGCAGCATGGCGGCCAGGCGGTCGGCCTCGTCCAGGTTCGCCGTGACGGGCTTGTCCACGTAGAGGTGCTTGCCGGCGCGGACGGCGGCCTCCAGGGCCGCGAAGTGCTCCCGGTTCGGCGTGCAGACGTGGACGACGTCCACATCCTCCGCGCCGATGACCTCCATTGGGTCGGTCGTCCGGCGCTCGTAGCCGCCGATTTCCTGCGCCCTGCGGGCGGTCTCCTCCCGGGAGGTGCAGACGACGCGCAGCGCCGCCCGCACGGGTGGCGGGTCGTAGTACATCGGGATGGTCCGGTACCCGTACGTGTGGGTCTTGCCCATGAACCCGAAACCCAGCATTCCGACTCCGAGCGTTTCCATGCGTTGCACTTCCCGATAGTCCGAGTGGTCCCTTTCGGCCACAGCCCTTACCGCCAGGGGGTAGTCTTGCACAGCTCGCCGAGCCGCTCAAGCAGAAACTCGACCACTGGCTCCTCGACCGTGAGCGGGAACTTCGTGAGCACGGTCCGGTGGCCGGGATGGTAGGCGTGCGCCCGGAGCCAGAGCCCGCGCTCGACGGCGCTGCGGTGGAAGCCGAGCGCGTCCTCCCGGTCCCTGAAGCGTAGCCCCGTCAGGAAGCCGTCGCCGTTGACGGCCTCGATAAGGGCGGGGAACCGTGCCGCCAGCTCGCGCAGCCCCTCCTCGTGCCGGGCGGCGAGCCGCCTCAGCCGGTCCGCCCCCTCCTCAATCAACCGGATGCAGCAGAGCCCGACGTAGGCCGCCAGCGAGGCGCTGCCGTTCGTGCTGATGGCGTCGTACTGCGCCAGGATGTCCAGGTCGGGCCGGTAGAGCAGTCCGGCCAGGGAATGGAAGCCGGCGGTCATCCCCTTGCCGACGACCAGGATGTCCGGCGCCAGGCCGATCCTGCGGCAATAGAACACTTCGGGGTACCAGAAGCCCGTCTGTATCTCGTCAACGGCCATCAGCGCGCCGTGCTCCGAGCAGAGCGTTCGCGCAAGCTGCAAGTACTCCGGCTCGACGACAATCGCCTCGCGGTTCATCATGATTGGTTCGGCCCAGAAGCCCGCGACGCGGCGGCCGAAGCGCTCGAAGGTCGCCCGAAGCTCCGCCCCGTCGTTCGGCTGGACCTGGACCGGCTCGACGGCCGCCCCCAGGCGCGGCCACATGCCGCGCAGCGTCTGCGCCAGCATGTCCGTGCCGTGGTAGTTGCCGTCCAGCGCGACGACGGCCGGCGGCCCGAGCGCTGCGAGGGCCGGGTCGTCCCAGTAGCGGGCCAGCATGATCTTCAGGGCCGCGCCGCAGGCCACGCTGCCCGTGCAGACGCCGAGCAGCACGCGGTCCAGCCCCGCCTCCGCTCCGAGCGAGGTGAGCTCGTGCGCGAGCCTGCGCACCGGGAAGCTCGGGATGTTCGAGTGGTTGTCCCAGACGATGCCGAGGTCCGTCGCCTGCCGAATCGCGTCCAGCAGCGCCGGGTGGTTGTAGCCCCAGGTCATCTGGTAGTGCCCGCTGGTGCAGTCGAGCATCACCTTGCCGGCCTCGGTGACGTAGAACGTCCCCAGGCCCGCCAGCAGATCGTCATCGCACGGGCCGCCGCCCCCGTAAGAAGCGGGGAAGGGCGCCCTGTCCACGCCGGGCGTCGTAACGGCGAGCTCTCCGACCGTGCTGCCCACCAGCCGCAGCAACTCCTCGGAGGGGCGTTCCCGGAGGAAGTCCCTCGCGCGCCCCATCGCCCGTTCGATGCCCGCGCCCAGCACGCTCGCCGGGCTCAGCTCCTGTGTCAGCTCCATCTCTGCGTCCTTCCCCGTGACGTTCGTTTTCAGGCCAGCGTGACGGCGACGCCCCTGGCGCGCAGCGCCCGGACCACGGCGGCGGCCGCTCCGCGATCCGTTATCAGCTCGTCCACGTCCTCGATGCGCACGCAGCGGGCGGCGCCGGCCAGGCCGAGCTTTGAGCCGTCGGCCACCACAATGACGCGCCGCGCACTGGCGGCCATGCCCTCGGCAACGCGCGCCGCCTCCAGGTCTCCCGCGAAGCTGCCGCGGCCCGGGTCCACGCCGTCGCTGCCCAGGAAGGCGACGTCCGCCGTCAGCCTCTCCAGCATCACCTCCGTGCCCGGCCCGGCCAGGTCGGGGCTGCCCCGCCGCACACGGCCGCCCAGCAGCACCAGGTCCAGGCCCTCCGCGCCCCACAGCGTGCTGGCTATTCCCAGGCTGCTGGTGGCCACCGTGCAGGACGCGCCCGCAGCGGCAAGCGCCCGGGCGACCTCCAGCGTCGTCGTCCCCGTGTCGAGGAAGACCGTCTGGCCGGCCTCGACCCGGCGTGCGGCCTCCTGCCCGATGCGGCGTTTCTTCGCCAGGTGACGGCGCCGCCGCTCGTCGAAGGCGAACTGGAACGTGATGCGCTGCGCGGCCACCGCGCCCCCGTAGGAGCGCACTGCGACGCCCGCCTCCTCGAGGGCTTCCAGGTCCCGCCGGACGGTCATGGCGCTGACGCCGAGCCGTTCGGCCATCTCGGTGGTGGAAACCTCGCCGCGGCGCGCCAGGGCATCGGCCAGCTTCCGGCGCCGCCGTTCCGCCTGTGCAGGGCTGCGTGCCATGGTGTGCGATTATGTTCGAAACGAACACAAATGTCAAGTGCCTGCAACGGCAAAGGCAAAGAAAGACACGGATAGACAAGGATGAAGAATAGGGGGAACGGCTACAACGGCGGCCACAGATAGACACTGATTACACTGATAGAGAAGCACGATAACGGCAACGGCTGAGACGGATGGACACGGATAAAGCCGGATAAAGCAGGGCGTAACAGCCCGGTCCTTGTCGTTGTGGTCGTATCTGTGTCAATCCGTGTGAATCAGTGGCTCGTTGGTCGTTGTCGTTGGCCGTTCGCCGGGGCTGGCTCAGTCGGGTTGCGCCAGTACCTCGACGGCGCAGAGGGCCGGCCCGGCGCCGTCGCGCCCTTTCAGTTCGAGGGTGATCGCGTCGCGCGCGGCTATGTCGGGGAACTCTTTGACGACCCGCCCCCCGCGGCCGCCCGGCTCGCGCGCGACGTCGAATCCGCTCAGGACCGGCTGCCCCTGGATCGAGACGTCGCAGGTCCGCTCGCCCGGCTCGCACGGCTCCGGCCCGGCGAAGTGCAGCCGCACCGTGAAGCGTCTCTCCGGCAGGTCGGGTGCAGCGCCCGCCACGGGCAGGAAGCGCTTGCAGCGGTTCACGCCGCCTTCGCCCGGGTGCGTCAGGTATATCTCACCCGGGCCCACGCCGGACCTGTTGCGGGAGAGCGCGTTTATCAGGAAGTTCTGCGGGTCAATCCCCGCCGCGCGGAGGGTCGTCAGCGGGACGGCGATCTCGGCGGTCCACTGGCTCCCCTCGACGCGGGTGCGGCTCCGCCAGTCGTAGTCGGCGTCGGCCGCGTCGCCCTCTATCGGGGCGTCGGAGCGGCCGCCCGCGCAGGACACGGCCAGGCAGATGCCCCGCTCGTATCCGCCCTCGGCGAGGAAGAGCTCGAAGTCGTCGTCCACCCAGCAGCGGCCGTCCCGTTCCGTCTGCGTGGCGACGAAGGGCACCGGCTTCCCGTCGAGGATGGCGGCCTCGCGGCGATAGGCGAAGTAGATGTTCGTGTCGTCGCGCAGGGCCAGCAGCGTCGTCTGCGGCGCCTGCCTGTGGACGCCGTACTCGAACGGGACGGGCCTGGCGGCCTGCCAGGCGGGGTCGTCCATGCGGCCGTCTATGACGGGCGGCCTGGCGCAGCGTTCGATGACTACCGGGCTGGCCGGCGCCGTGAAGACGGTGACCTGCCCGTCGCCCTCGAGGCCCGAGGTGGCGAGGCAATCGGCCTCCGCCGCTGGCGTCGGGCCCCATGCGCGGCAGCGTGCGCCCTGGCCTTCCTCGACGGCGATGGGTGCCGGGCACGCGCCGGACACGGCGGGGCGCGGCCATCCGAGCCAGACGTTGCCGTCTGCGTCCACGCGGTCGCCCGGCGCGCCCAGGTTGACGCGGAGGTGTTGGATTCCCACCGATTGGGGTTGGCTGGAATGGACGTACCAGAAGCCGGCCGCGTCGCGACGCTCGGGGATGAAGGCCACGGAGGTCTGGTAGTTGTAGGAACAGGTACACCCGCTGGAGCCCTCCGGCATGAGGAGCAGCCCGTTGGCGGCGATGACGTTGACGGAGCAGCCCGGCCGGACGGCGCCGAAGTTCGCCGTGCCCCCGCTCTCCAGGTCCAGCAGGCCGACGACGCCCGAGCGGAAGAAGAGCATGTTCGGGCAGCCGGCCACGGAGCCGCAGCCATAGGCCCGGACGAACTGCCACGGGACGGACTGGCCGGTCAGCGGGTCGGCCTTCATGCGCTCCTGGCCCGTGCGCAGGTCGAAGGCGGCAGGCTGGGCGAAGACCCAGTCGCCGACGATGACCGGGTGGCGCTGGGGGCGGAGTTGGTTCTGCCACAGAAGGCTGCCGTCGGCCGCGTCGTACGCCGCCGCCGCGCCGGCGAGCAGGACGCCCTGGGATAGCTGGAGTATGCCGCCGGCGTCCGTCGGGACCGTCCTGCGCCACAGTTCCCGTCCCGTGCCGAGGTCCAGGGCCGTCAGGCTCTGCCGGCCGCCCGGCCGCTGCGGGGACTGGGGCAGGAGGAATGCCATCGGGGAGTCGAGCAGGAACACCCTTTCCTGGCCGATGGCGACCGCCGTGGCGGGCACCGCGCCCTCGGCCTCGTAGCTCCAGAGCAGTTCGCCGCTCTCCTTGTGCAGGGCGAAGATGCTCGTGCTCCCGCTCCGGGCCAGGCGCGGGCTTGCGCCGCTGCCGATCAGCAGGTCGCCGCTCGCGCAGACGTAGCCCCAGGACTTGTGCGGCTCCGGGCGGGCGCGCAGCGTCCGCAGCCGCGCCGCCAGTTCCGTGCCGCCCGCCGAGGCCAGGCACCAGCCCGCGCTGCCGGCCTTCACCATGACGGCCAGCACGTGCTCCCCTGCCTCGACGTCCGCGGCGAACGTGTGGTTCGCCGGGCTGTATGGCTTCGCCCCGTTGCCACTGGCGAGCGTGTTATAGACCGACCTGCCGTCGAGGAACCACTGCATCCACCAGTCGGCGCCGGCGCCGATGACCAGCTTGCCCGCCTGCTCGCAGCGCACCTTTGCGAAGGCGTAGCAGACCCGCTGTTCGGCATCCATGTCGCTGACGGCCTCGCCGCGCGGGAAGGCGCGCGGCTGCTGGCCCGGCGCGAGCGGCTCGAAGCCGTAGCCGCCGTAAAGGCAGGTGAAGTCCAGGACGCCGTTTACCGCGAGCAGCTCCCTGCCCGTCGCCGCCGTCTCGCCGATGAGCATCCGTTCGGGCACGCGCCCGAGCGCTTCCGCGGCGGCGGGCGGGGTTCCCTTGGGGAAGGGGCCGAACACGAGCCAGCGCGCGGGCCAGTCCACGGAGACGGATTCGAGGGCCACGGATTTGCCCTCCTCCAGCGGTTCGGGCGCGCTGGCGGAAGGCGGCAGGGGATAGGTGGCGACCGGCTTGCCCGTCGCCTGGTCGAGCCGGTGGCAGATGCGGTCCACCGTCACGTAGAGGCTGTCGTCGTCGGCGACGAAGTTCGCCGAAACGGACACCGTGTCCCTCCGTGCCGCATCGGTCAGATCGTGGACCCAGAGCGTCCGTCCGTTGTAGGCGTCGAAGGCCATGACCTCGTGCTGTCCCGTGACGAAGAGGCGGCCGTCCACCGAGAGGGGCGTGGAGGTGCCCCAGTGCCGGTTCATCATGCGCGCCGGGCCGGGCCCGCCGAACCAGAGCAGGCGCAGTGGCATCCGAACGCGCTCGTCCCGGCCGGCGCCGCTGCGGCCGGCGTCGCCCCACTGGCAGCGCCAGTCTGCCGCGCCGGGCAGCCGGCCCCGCACGAGCATCCTGCCTCCGTCCACCCTGCGCGCCTCGCCCTCCGGGGCGCCCGAAGCCGCCAGGAGCGCCGCGGCGGCGGTCCCTTCCATGTCCACCGGGCAGAGCACGCCGCCGCACGGGCGCGTGAGGCGGTATGCCTCGGCGGCCGGCGGCCCATCCGGCGAGGTCACGACCACCAGGTCGGCGAAATACGACGCGAAGGGCAGCCTCGCCCCGTCGCCGAGGGCGTGTACGGCGACGCGCGTGCCGTGCATGTCCGTGTCCAGCAGGCGCAGGCGCTCGGCGCGGGCGCGGTCCTCGCCCGGAACCGCGCAGATGACGTGCAGGTCCGTCTGCATGGCCAGCGCCAGGGCGAGCGAGGCGTCGGCCTCGCCCAGGACGACGGCGTAGCCTTCAGTGGCCCCGCTCCGCCGCACGACGTCTGCCGCCAGTGAGGCTCGGCTGGCCGGCGCGACGTCCTTCCAGGTGGATCGTTCCGTCAACTGCGCCGTCGGCAGGCGCAGGTCGCTGTGCGCGAAGCAGAGGAGGGTGCCCCGGTCGGTGGCCGCGACGACGTGCCCGTTCGCGACGGCCAGCGCGCGGACTTGCCCGTCCACCTCTGCCTGCCAGGCCTGCTTTCCAGTGTCCGCGTCGAAGGCCGTCAGCGTCCCCGCCCCGCCGGCCAGCAGCGTGCGCCCGGCCAGCGCCAGGGCGTACGTTCGCCCGTGCGGGGTTCTCCACCGGGGGGCTTGTGCGGACAGGGACTCCTTCAGGAACTCGCCCAGGTCGAAGGTCGCGATCTCCCCCTTGCCGCTGGCGTAGAGCGTGCTCCCCGCCGCCACCGCCCGGTGCCTATCGCCGTAGCGCGCCACGGGCCGCCCCGTGCGCACGGAATAGGCCATGAGCCCGTCGCCCGGGCGCGGCGCCGATTCCCCCTCGCACACGTCGATGTTCGGGCCGCCGACGTGCGACTCGTTGAAGTACAGTTCGCCGGCCGTCGTCAGCCAGCTACCGCCGTCGTACTTGCCCCGGGCGGGCTCGTAGCAGCGCAACTCCCCCGTGTGCCTGTCGTAAAGCGCCGGGAGGCTCCGGCCCGTGGGCACGATGAGCGCATCCCCCGTGACCGCCAGGTAGCCCTGGGGCGAGACCCCGCTGAAGCCCGACGCGCCGGTGTGCGGCAGGTCCATGTACATCTGCCCGCTGGAATCATTGCACCACCGAGGCTCCCCCGTCTCGGCGTCAACCGCGTGGACGTAGACGCCCTCCGCCGGCCACATGCCGGCCGTGAAGTAAGCCGTGCCGTCGGCAACGACGACCCCGCTGCGAAGCGGCCAGCGGGAGATCAAGCGCCCGTTGCCCAGCAGCACGTCGTCGCCCGGCGCGCCGCGGAAGCGCCAGAGCAGGCGGCCCGTCGCGGCCTCCAGGCAGTAGAGCCAGCCGTCGTCCGAGGCAGCGTAGAGCCGCCCGCCGGCCAGCGCCGGCGCGAACCGCACCGGCCCGCCCGTGACGAAGCGCCACCGCACCGCGCCGGACTCCAGGTCCAGTGCGCGCACGGCGTCGTCGGCGGACGACGGCACGAAGATCATTCCGCCACTGACGACCGGCTGCGGAGCGTAGTCGAAGTCCAACCGGTGCAGCTCTTTGGCAGGCTCCGGCCAGGCTGGGCTCGGCGCCTGGCAGGGCTGCCAGGTCCACAGCATCTCCAGGGGAAGCTCGATCCGCTCTTCGGTGACCGCCGACCGCGCCGCGTCCCCACCGTAAGCGGGCCAGTCGCGGGCGGAGACGGAGCCCTGCAATCCCGAGAGCAGGACGGCGACGACGAGTACCCTTCTCAGCAGCGGGCAAAGCATTCGTTCATCCTCCGTGGCACGAACGGCGCGCGGGCGTGGCCCGGGATCAGGCAACGTCAGTGCAGCAATCCTATTGGCTGGCCGCGGGCCTGTCAAACTCGAGGCCCTCCCCGGCGCATCGATTCAGACGTGGACGCGGAACCACGCGCGGGCCAGGTGCAGGAACGGCGTCGTGTAGGCGTGCCCCTGGCCGGCCAGTTCCGTATAGCTGCGCGTGCCCGGCAGCAGGTCGAAAAGCGACCGGATGGTCGGCGGCGGGCAGGCGGCGTCCTCGGCGCCGGCCGTCAGCAGCACGGGCATCGTCAGCCGGTGCGCGTGGCTGGTGACGTCCACGTGCCCGAGCGCCTTCCAGGCGGCGGGCAGGTCCTCGGGCCGCTCCTCGATGATCCGCTTCAGGATGCCCTGCACCATGCCGTACGCGCCCCAGTCCCTCATCCCGTGGATCATGGGGAAGTTGATCAGGAACGGCACGTCGGCGGCCACGGCGCGCACGCCGCGGTCGCGGAAGATGCTGGCCAGCAGCAGTGCCGTCCCGCCGCCCTGGCTGCTGCCGAAAGTGGCGAACCGGTCGGGCTCGACCGCCCCGCGCCCCAGGCCCCAGAGCATGGCAGCGGCGGCCTGGGTGAGCCAGTGCACGTAGCCCTCCTTGCCGAGGGAGCGCGCCGTGTCGGGCAGGACGGGCCAGCCGCCGTCGGGGCGCTTCGATTCGTCCGGCCCCTCGGGCGTTGCGTAGCCGAGCGGGTTGACGTGCAGGACGTTATAGCCCTCGGTCACCAGTTCCGGGTGGGCGCTCATCTCGGCCCCGTAGCCGGGCAGGTGGAACAGCACCGGTCCCCGGTCCGACGGGCAGGGCTGCCAGAAGCCGTAGAACCGCTCGCCGCCTTTCACCGTGAACTCCACGTAGCGACCGCCCGTGTGCCGCACGCCGAGCCGGAAGGGGTAGGGCGCGTCCTCCAGCAGGCGGGCCTTGAGTTCCAGCGCCTCGGCGGCGCGCAGGATTCGCGGGCACCATTCGTCAACTTTCTGCTGAGTCGGGTAGTACCGCCTCTGCTCCTGCATCGGCCGTCTCTCCCTGGCGAAGCTGAATCCGGCAGCCTACCCCGCCAGCCGCGCCCGCGCAACTGACGGCGCTGGAACGGTTGTGCTCCTCGTCGAGCGGCGCGGGTCCCTGGCTCGTCCCCAGTTTTTCGGGGGTTGGTGGGGATTTTCTGGAAAAGGTAAGTTCTGGGGTTATGGGGAGTTACATGATTTGCTGTACATAGGAGAGCGCCTTCGGCTACGAAGTCT
>Ga0180432_10000161_pt1 | contig 106479 bp, 105 predicted proteins | sample SS_ome_10_FD_132414 | JGI IMG/M metagenome (GOLD analysis project Ga0180432, IMG submission 132414) | Hypersaline lake sediment archaeal communities from the Salton Sea, California, USA - SS_1_MS_2 metaG | ecosystem: Environmental > Aquatic > Non-marine Saline and Alkaline > Hypersaline >... | reverse complement strand
CTTCCCCTGCACTCACCGCTTTTGCCATAGCCATATTTTGCACATCACTTGAAAAATGAGCCCAACTTGGAAAAGAAGCCTCCCTTGGGCGCCTCTTCCTGCACGCTTTCTTCGGAATGCAGCAACCCAATCAGCTTCTCCACTGCGGCCAGTTCCTTCTCCAGCCCCCCCTTCGAATATTTGGAGAGCTCCTTTTTACGCTCCTCCAATTTCCTGCTTTTCTCGTATTCCTCCCTGCAGGAATCCCTCTCCCCGGCAACGCGCATTATCTCGCCGGAAATTTCTTTCGCGCCGGGCACATTTTCTGAATAGAATTGCATTGCCTTCGCATTGTTCCCGTCAACCACGAGGAACCGGGTGGATGCAAGGTCCCGGACTGCCTCGAACCAGCCGCGGTTGCCAAGGATAGCCCTCTTGAACCTGGAGGTTTCGGGGCAGATGTGCCGGAGCTTTTCCTCGCTGTAATCGAAAAGCCCGCAGAACCTGGCGGCGCTGTACCCTGCCAGCTCCGGGTTTTCTGACAGGAAATCCTTGAGTTCCTGCGCCTCCCCCTTGCCAAGCTGGGGGAAAGAATGCTCTTCCATATGCAGCTTTTCGACCTCGGCCAGCAGCTCCGGCACCGGCTTTGAGGAGAGGGAGTGCAGGTAATCTCCCCTGAGCGCCTTCAGCTTTTCCGTATCTTCAAGGTATTGAGAATATGCCTGCGCTTTCGCGGAATCAAATGCCTCTTTTTCCAGGCCGGAGATTTTGGCCAGCAGGCTTTTTATGCGGGCTTTCTCGCCCCTGAGCTCCGCATCCGCCCCTTCCAGCCTCTGCTTTGCCTGCCCCAGCCTCCCGCTGGACTCCATTATTTTCTCGAAATGCCTGAACTCTGCCTTTGCATTGCGGAGCTTGTTGGCCTTCAGCAGCTTCAGGATGGATGCGAACTTCCGGGCCGTGCCCTCAGAGATTTCGCCCTTGTCGAAAGCGGTAACGAGCTCGGCCTCGAAATGCCTGACCCCTTTTGAGAGCTTGGCGCCCTTCCTCATCAGCTTCATTTTCGGGATGAGCGGGGCGGTCTCCATCCTCTCCCCCTTTTCCACGGTGTGCTCTATCCCCTCAAGGAGCTCCCCAAGCCATTCTGACAATTCGATGATGATGGAGGGGTTCTTCTCGCCTAGCGCTTCCATCCGCCTTTTTGATTCGTGGTAGGCCTGCCTTGTCTGCAGGACCTCTTCCCTGCTGAGCATTGTATCATGCGTTAATTCCTTTCTGATTAGGAATATTTAAAATCTGGGCCTTCCTAGCAACCGCCATGGCAGAACTCAAGCGCTCGCTAGGACTTTTTGAAGCCATGATATGCGGCGTGGGGATAATACTCGGCGCAGGGATATACGCGCTCATCGGGAAGGCCGCGGGGATGGCCGGCAATGCCGTATGGATCTCATTTGTAATCGCCGCAATAGTGGCCGGGCTGAGCGGGCTTAGCTATGCCGAGCTCTCGTCCATTTTCCCCAAGGCGGGGGCGGAATACGAATACACGAGGAATGCTTTTGGGAAAAAGATTGCGTTCATAGTCGGGTGGATGATTGCGCTGAGCGGCATAATAGGCGCATCAACGGTTGCGCTGGGCTTCGGGGGGTATTTTGAGGGCATGTTCGGCACGCCCATCCTGCTGACCGCAATCGTGCTAGTAGTGCTGCTTTCCCTTGTGATATCCTACGGGGTGAGGGAAGCCGCATGGTTTGCCATCATTGGCACCCTGTTCGAGGCGGGAGGGCTGCTGATAGTGATCCTGATAGCAGTGCCTTACTTCGGGAGCGTCGACTATTTTGAAATCCCATCGTTTGACGGGCTGTTCGCGGCCGCGGCCCTTGTTTTCTTTGCATACATCGGCTTTGAGGAAATGACGCGTATGGCAGAGGAGGTGAAGGAGCCCGAGAAGAACATGCCGAGGGCGCTCATCCTCGCGGTTGCGATAACCACTGTATTCTACATACTTGTTGCTATAGCCGCGGTGAGCGTGGTTGACTTCAATGCGCTCGCCGCTTCCAATTCGCCGCTTGCGGACGTAGTTTCCGCGGCATGGAGCAGCGATGCATTCTTCGCGTTTTCGATAATCGCGCTGTTTGCGACCGGGAATACCGTTCTCCTCATAATGATGGCCGCCTCGAGGATAATCTACGGGATGGCGGATTCGGGGGCGCTGCCAAAGGCAATTGCATACGTCAACCCTTCACGGAGGACGCCGTGGGCGGCGATAGCGGTCACCTGCGCGCTCACGCTTGGGTTTTTCATGGCTGGCGGGATAGAGAAAATAGCCAGCCTCACCAACTTCACCGTTTTCGCCACGTTCATCATGATAAACCTCGCGCTCATCAAGCTGAGGCATGACAGGAGGGATATGGAGAGGCCGTTCAGGGTTCCGCTGAACATCGGGTGGTTCCCGGTGCTCCCTGCGCTCGCGGTGGTGGCAACGCTTTTCATGATGATGAACGTGGGCACAGTTGCCATGGTTGACGGGACAATGCTGATTGCATTGGGCGTGGTTGCATATGTGCTCATAGACAAGTTCACGCACAGGGGGGTGCAGATGAAAGAGGCCGTGCACCCAAAAAAGAAGAAGGTGCGGATTTAGGCGCGTGCAAACAAATATTAAGCACCGGAGAGTAAGCTATACATGGCAAAAAAGCCGGAGGAAAGGAGGAGGCAGAGGGGGAGGGCGGCAGCGCCCGGCCTCGCGCAGAAGATCACTGCGGCAGCGACTGCGGTAGCGCTCAGCCTCAGCCTCGCAGGGGAGGCGGATGCCAAGAAGAAAGGGAAGGAATTCTCCAGCAAGCCAACTCCCGAGCAGATAGACAAGAGCATTGATGACGACCTCTTCACCCCGTTCGAATTCACGCTGGAGAGCGGGCTTTCAATCAGGTACCACAAGGACAACCTGCAGATTGTCGCGATAGATGCGGAAGGGAACGAGGAAACGTACGTGCTTGAGCCGCCAGTGCTCATGGAGGAGATGGGCAGGTTCAGGGACATGGTGTGTAAGGAGCTTTACAACATTGTGTTCTACGACAACATCTTCATACTGACGCGCGGGGCTAATGACATCCTCGCGGGCGAGACCGAGCTCAACTGGAGGGACGAGGAAGGCGGGGATATCCGTACCAATGCCGCGGGGACCCGGGTCCCCATGCCGTGGGTGGACAAGGCAATGGGCAGGGGGGATGACCACCACGTTTATTTCCTTGGGAAGGACGGCACGATATTCCATACCAATGTGCTCAGGCCGGAGATGGAATTTACCATCATAAAGAACATTGCGCCCGGCGCAACAAGGATAAGCCTGATCGACGGCCTGCTCGCGGTTGCGCGGCCCGGGAATGAAGCCATTACCATGGTGAACCCGAAAACGGGGAAGAGCGTGAAAATCAATCCGGGGGAAGGGAGCGTTGAGGGCTCGCCTGCCATGAAGGAAACCGAAGACGGGCTGGTGATAGAGTTTGACAACAAGGCACTCCTCGTGAAGGTGGGCGAGCCGGGCAAGCTGGAAACGGTCACTGTTTCCGAGCAGCCTTCCTGAGCGTGACCAGGGGAAGGAGCGCGCACTTGAGGCGCGCGGGGTTCTTTGAAAGGTCCACTTCAAGCATTTTCTGCAATTCTTTATTTGTAATCTTTTCCAGTTCCTCTTTTGTCTTTCCTTTTGCATGCTCCGCAAGCACTGCCGCGGAAGCGAGGGAGATTGCGCAGCCCTCCGCCTCGTAGGAGGCATCTGCAACTTTCTCCCCTTCGAACTTCAGGTAAAAGGTTACTTTGTCGCCGCAAACGGGGTTCGCGCCCTCCTCTGAAATGGCGCCCTCGATTTTCCTGCGGTTGGAGGGGCTCCTGGAAAGCCCTAGTATGCGGGAATAATCAATCAAGCGAATGCCTCCTTCACTTTCCTCACCCCGTCCGCAAGGCGCTCTACCTCCTCTTCGGTATTGTAGAGGTAGAAGCTTGCGCGCGAGGAGGATTCCAGCCCGAGGCGCTCGTGCAGGGGCTGGGCACAGTGGTGGCCCGAGCGTATCGCAATCCCGTACTCGTCAAGGATGGTCGCGGTGTCGTGCGGGTGCACGCCTTCAACCGAGAATGAAACGAGGCCGGTACGCTTCTCCGGCTCAAGCGGGCCGAGGATTTTCACGTCATCCTTGAGCAATTCTATTGCCCTGCACAGCAGGCCGAGCTCATGCTCGCGGATGTTCTCCATCCCCACCTTCTGCAGGTAGTCCACCGCGGCGCCCATGCCCACTGCGCCCGCGATGTTGGGCGTGCCCGCCTCGAACTTGTGGGGCAGCTCGTTCCACCTTGATTCCTGCCGCTTTACCTCAAGTATCATGTCGCCCCCAAGGAGGAAGGGTTCCATCTTTTCGAGCAGTTCCTTTTTCCCGTAGAGGACGCCCATGCCCGTGGGGCCGAGCATCTTATGGCCGGTGAACACGAAAAAATCACAGCCCATTTTCTTCACGTCCACTTCCATATGGGGGATGCTCTGGGAGCCATCCACAATGAAAATGCCGCCGTTCTCCTGCGCAATTTTTGCATAATCCTCCACAGGGTTGATTGTGCCGAGCACATTGGACGCGTGCACAAGGGAGGTGATTTTTGCACCAGACATCTTGCTTAGGTCCTCCTCCTTCAGGTAGCCGGCCCCGTTTATGTCGATGTAGTCAAGGGCTGCCTTTTTCCTCTTTGCAAGGTACTGCCACGGGACGATGTTGGAGTGGTGCTCCATTATCGAGATGGTTACCCTGTCGCCTTCGCCCACGTTGTTCATGCCGTAGGAATACATCAGGAGGTTGAGGGCCTCGGTCGCGTTGCGCACGAATACCACCTCCTCCTCCTCCGCATTGATGAAATTCGCGACCTTCTTGCGCGCCTCCTCGTACATCACCGTTGCTTCTTCGCTCAGTTTGTGTATGCCGCGGTGCACGTTTGCGTTGTGCATCAGGTAGTAGTCGCGGATTGCGCCAATCACCTGCAGGGGCTTCTGCGAAGTCGCGCCGTTGTCAAGGTATGCGAGCCTCCTGCCGTTCACCTCCCTTTCCAGGACCGGGAAATCCTTCCTGATTTCTTCAACGTTCATTCCAAACCACCGTATCCTTTTTCCTCGATTTCCTTTGCGAGCTCCGGGCCGCCTTCCCTTTCAAGCGCGCCATTGCGCAGCACGATTACGCTGTCCGGCCGGACATAATCAAGTATCCTTGCATAATGGGTAACCAGGATGATTGCGCTTTCCGGGGAGCGCATTGCGTTGATTTTTTCCGCAACGGCCTTCAGGGCATCCACGTCCAGCCCGGAATCAATTTCATCAAGGATTATGAGCTTCGGGGAAAGCAGGCCCATCTGGAGGATTTCGGCTTTCTTCTTTTCCCCGCCGGAGAAACCCACGTTCAGCTGCCTGCCTTCGGTTTCAAGGGAAAGCCCTTTCGCCTCCGCGCCCACCCTCCTGTTCAACTCGCCCCAGAGCCGTATCTCGTCCTTCTTCTCCCCCGGGGCGTGTTTCTTCATGTACATCCTGCGCAGGTGCTGGGAAAGCGGCACTCCATCTATCTCTTCGGGGTTCTGGAAGCTGAGGAATATCCCCCTGCGGGCGCGCTCGTCCGCGGGGAGTGCGGAAATGTCTTCCCCCCCAAACAGCATTTTCCCTTTTGCCCTGTAGTCCGGATTGCCCATTATTGCATTGCAAAGGGTGCTCTTGCCGGAAGCGTTCGGGCCCATGAGCGCATAAACCTTGCCTTTTGCAAAGCTGAGGGTGAGGTTCTTCACTATCTCTTTTCCATCAACGGTTATGCTGAGGCTTTCCAGCTCGAGCATGCGGTTTTCTGTTTTCTGTTTTCTGTTTCCGGCCATCGTTTTGCCCCACGGCTTACCTTACCTTTTCAACTACCGAAAGCGGGCAGAAGTCCCGCACGCCTTTCATCTTTTCCACCGTGCGGCCCATTCCGCGGATTATTTCCGAAGGGCCGAGGAATTCCACCAACACGGTATATGGGCCGGAGGCGGAATACGCGCCCACGAAGAACGGGAGCCCCTTCACCCTGTCCAGCACTTCTACGTAGTTTTCCTTCTTCACATTCAGCGCAATGAGCATGCGCTCCCACCCTATTTTCCTTGCATTCACTATTGCGGTGGAGCCAAGGAGCACGCCCGTGGTGCGAAGCTTCTCCATGCGCTTGTTCACCGCAGTGGCGCTTATGCCAAGCTCCTCCGCGATTTTTTTCAGCGGAAGCCGCGCATCCTTCATGAGCATGCGGACTATCTTCATGTCCTTCGGGTCCATGGTTTAAATTTTAAACCATATTGGTTTAAAAAATTAACCTATAACTTTGTTCTGCAGGTGGGATGAGTGGACGGGCTCTCCGAAGAAACGGTCGAAGAAATCTCCTCGCGCAAGAAGGAGCCCCAGTGGATGCGGGAGTGGCGGCTGGAGGCGCTTGCGCATTTCAGGGATGCAAAGCTCCCGGGGTGGGGGCCGGACCTGGGCGGAATTGACTTTTCGGATGTGGGCTATTACCTTTCGCCCGGGCAGGGGAAGGCCCGCACGTGGGGGGACGTTGAGCCGGAGCTGCGCGAGAAATTCGAGAGGCTGAAGGTGCCCGATGCGGAGAGGAAGTTCCTCGCCGGGCTGGAGGCGCAGCTCGAGAGCGAGGCAATTTACGGGAATTTGAAGAAGGAATGGGAGAAGAAGGGCGTAATATTCACTAATATGGAGACCGGGGTGCGCGAGCGCCCGGAGCTATTGAGGAAATACTTGGGCACCGTGGTCAGAAGCGGGGAGAACCCCTTTGCCGCGCTCACGAATGCGGTGTGGAGCGGCGGCTCTTTCGTGTACGTCCCCCGCGGGGTGGAAGTTACGCTCCCCCTGCACGCGTTCTTCCTTATTTCAAAGGAGGGGGTGGGGCAGTTCGAGCGCACGCTCATCGTCGCGGAAGAGGGGAGCTCGCTCCACTACGTGGAGGGCTGCACCGCGCCGTTCTACCAGAAGGCCAACCTGCACACGGGCGTTGTGGAGGTGGTCGCGGAAAAGGGCTCCGATGTGCGCTACACCACTTTGCAAAATTGGTCCAAAAATGTATATAATTTGGTTACGCAGAGGGCGGTTGCGAAGGAGAGTGCACGCATGGCGTGGGTGGATGGCAACCTTGGCAGCCGCATAACCATGAAATACCCGGGAATTGTGCTTGCAGGGGAGGGCGCAAAGGGGGAGATAATTTCAATTTCAATTGCCGCGAAGGGGCAGGAGCAGGACTCGGGCGGCCGCGCGCTGCACCTTGCGCCCGAAACGAGCTCTTCGATAGTTTCCAAGGGCATAAGCTCCGGGGGAGGGGTTGCGACCTTCCGCGCGGATGTGCGCATTGAGGAAGATGCTAAGAACTGCAGCTCCTTCGTGAAGTGCAACGGGCTCATGCTGGATGGCGCCTCAAAGAACAACTCAATTCCCGGATTTTACCTGGGCAACGGGGATTCCTTCGTCTCGCACGAGGCGAGCGCGGGCAGGCTGAGCGAAAGGAAACTTTTCTACCTGATGAGCCGGGGGCTCACGCGCTCCGAGGCCGAGGAGATGATAGTGCTCGGCTTCTTCCGGCCCTTCATGGACGAACTGCCGTTTGAATATGCGGTGGAGTTCAACCGGCTCCTGCAGATGGAAATAGAGGGGGCCGCGGTCTGAGCCGGCAAAGGGTTTTATTTATTGGGATTCTAACTCTTATGCAATGGACATCACAACCTTAACCTTAGCCCTAGCTTTTTTTATTGGGCTTTTTAGCGGGGTGCTCTCCGGCGTGTTCGGCCTGGGAGGAGCGACGATAAACATACCCCTGCTCCGCATTCTCCTCCGCATGCCCGGCCAGATGGTCATCGGCACCGCGCTGCCCCTCACCATCCCCGCAGCGCTCACCGGCGCGATAATCTACCAGCGCAAGGGGCTGATCAAGTACAAGACAGTAATCACCGTGGGGATTGTCGGGGCCATTGCCTCGGTGTTCGGGGCATACATGACGCAGTATGTTTCCTCAGAAGCGATAATGACCATCATGGGCGCGCTGCTCATATTCCTGGCATACATCACCTACAAGCAGAAGAAGGTTGAGAAGAGCGCGCGCATAATCACGCTCAAGGAAAAGGTGCTCAAGAACGTTTTCATAGGGTGCATCGCCGGCTTCTTTGCGGGATTCCTCGGCATAGGGGGAGGCATAATACTTGTGCCCCTGCTCGCGAAGATAAGGAACATCCCCTACAGGAAGGCGGTTGCCTCCTCGCTTGCGATAATGGTGGTATACGCGATACCCGCGGTCGCGACGCACTGGACGCTGGGCCACGTGAACCTCCCCATACTACTGGTGATGTTCGTGGGCGCGATAATGGGCGCATGGTACGGCGCGAACACCGCAATAACCGCGAAGACGGGGGACATCATGAAGTGGTTCACCGTGCTGCTTGCGGTGCTGGGCACCATGCTGCTCGCGAACGAGCTGCTCATCTCACTGGGATTCGTCGAAAGCAACGGGATAATCTGGGAGCCGGCATAGGGGCTTCCGAGGAAGCTATAAAAACCTTTCCCAGGTTAAATACCTTTACTCTCGTTTAAGTCTCCGGCTGGAGGCGAGCCGCTGCGGCGGCGAAGGGTGTGTTTATGAAGAAGGGACCTGAGAACAGGGTTCTTCTGGAGCTCATAGGCGAGCTGCAGAAGGCGAACAAGGACGTCTGGAAAAGGGTGGCGAGGGAGCTCGCCAAGCCCGCCAGGAGAAGGGCTGCGGTCAACGTAAGCAAGATCGAGCAGTATTCCATGGACGGGGGAACGATAATCGTCCCGGGGAAGGTGCTCGGCGCAGGGTACCTCTCGAAGAAGGTCACCGTTGCTGCGTTCAACTTCAGCGAGGCCGCGAGGGAGCAGATTTCCCGGGGCGGCGGCAAGGCGGTGAGCATTTCCCAGCTCGTGCGGGACAACCCCGAGGGGAAAGACGTGGTGATTCTCATATGATTATCATAGATGCGGACAACTGCAGGATTGGGCGCGTTGGCACCTACGTTGCAAAGCAGCTCCTCAATGGCGAGGAAGTGCACGTAATCAACGCGGAGAACGCGGTCATTTCCGGGAACAAGAAGGGCCTCGTGGAAAAATACCAGCAGAGGAGGGCATTCCTGCACAAGGGCGACCCTGAGAAGGGCCCCACGTGGTCCAACGTCCCGCACCTCTTCGTGAAGAGGCTTTTCAGGGGCATGCTCAACAGGAAGAAGCAGTCCGGAAGGGACGCGTTCAAGAGGCTGAGGGTGCATGCAAGGAGGCCCGCGGACCTCAAGGGGGACGCAATCAGGATTAAGGGCTCCGAGCTCGGGAAAATGAGCAGGTACATGCGCATAAAAGAGCTTTGCGTGCTGCTCGGGCACAGCAGGTGATGGTTATGGCGGAAAAGAAAGCAACCCGGAAGAAATCGGCTTCGAGGAGGAAATCCCCGGCCAGGAAAAAGGCCGCAGCAACGGAGGAGAAGCCAAAGGCGGCGGAGAAGCCCAAGGAGGCGCAGAAGCCTGAGGCAAAACCTCCGGAGAAAAAGGCTCCCGAAGCGCCCAATGCGGCTGAGAAGCCGGCGGAAAAACCTGATGCGAAGCCGGCACCAGCTCCTGAGGCAAAGCCCAGGAAGAAGGTGAAGAAGCCGAAGAAGGGCAAGAAGGGGCCGAAGACCGAGCATGCCAGGGGCAAGAGGAAGGAAGCGATTGCGCGCGCGACCGTGAAGGAAGGGAAGGGCAGTGTGCGCGTGAACGCAATCATGCTCAAGGGGTTCGGAAACAAATACGTTCGCGGAATCATAGAGGAGCCGGTCCTGCTTGCGGGCCCGGACGCGCTCAAGGTAGACATAGAGGTGCACGTGAGGGGCGGCGGAGCAATGGGGCAGGCGCAGGCCTGCAGGACCGCAATCGCCCGCGCGCTTGCGCAGTGGTTCGGCGAAGGGCTGCAGAAGAAATACAAGGAGAGCGACAGGTACCTGCTGAGGGAGGACTCAAGGAGGGTCGAACCCAAGAAGTACAAGGGGCCAAAGGCTAGGGCCAGGTTCCAGAAATCATATAGGTGAACCAATGGAATTTCCTGTAAGGTGCTTTACCTGCGGTGCGGTTATAGGGCACATGTACGAGGACTACAAGAAGCGGTGCGAGAACGAGCCTGCCGGAGAGGTGCTGGACTCCCTTGGGGTCGAGCGCTACTGCTGCAGGAGGATGTTCCTTACGCACGTGGACGGAATGGAGGTAATAAAGAAGTACAAGAGGCTTTGAGCTGAACACGGGGCCGTGAGGTAACCTGGCATCCTGCGAGCTTGGGGTGCTCGTCATCCGAGTTCAAATCTCGGCGGCCCCACATGCTGAAAAAATGAGGGATTATGATGGCAGAAGAGGAAAATGCTGGAGAGGAGAAAAAGGATTCACTGCTCGTGCCGCAGGAGAGGTACCTTGAGGCAGGGGTGCACATAGGCACGAGATTCAAGACGATAGACATGAAGCCCTTCATCTTCAAGATGAGGGACGACGGGCTTTACATACTTGACCTGCGCAAGATTGACGAGCGGGTGAGGCTTGCCGCGAAGATGCTCGGCAAGTACAAGCCGGAGGAGATCCTGGTTGTCGCCTCAAGGCTCTACTCCGCAAACGCGGCAAAGAAGTTTTCCGGCCTCACGGGGGTGAAGCTCAACAGGGGCAGGTTCGTGCCCGGCAGCATGACCAACATCGCGCTGCCCACTTTCGTTGAGCCCAAGATAATACTCGTGTGCGACCCGAAAGGCGAAGGCGAGGCGGTCCGCGAGGCCGCGAAGGTCGGCATCCCCGTGATTGCGCTCTGTGACTCGGACAACATGACCAACTTCGTTGACCTTGTGGTGCCCACAAACAACAAGGGCCGCAAGGCGCTCGGGCTGATTTTCTACATGCTTGCGCGCGAGCTGCAGATGTCGCAGGGCAAGATAAAGTCCTACGACGAATTCCAGTACAGGCCGGAATATTTCGAGAGGTTCGAGGAGGAGCCTGAGAAGAAGGCCGCTCCTGCGGAAGAGAAGCCGGAGGAAGCAAAGGCCGAAGGGGAGAAGCAGGGGGAGGCGAAGCCGGCCGGGGAGAAGAAAGCCGAGGAAAAGCCTGCCCCGAAAGAGGAGAAGAAAGAGGAAAAGCCTGCTCCCAAGGAAGAGGAAGCAGCCCCTACGGAAGAACCTAAGCCTGAAAAGAAGGAAGGGAAGTGAGCTACTGGAAATAAGAGTAGCAGATGTCCCTTATCCCCAGGTCCTCGACGTAATTGCATATCTGCCTGTTGCTTGATAGGTAAGCCATCTGGGAGAAGCACTTGTCCTTCCACGCTTCGTCTATCACGGCAATGCATTCCGAGTATTCAAGCGAGGTCGCATTGAGGATGGTGTATGCGAAGCAGTCCGTGCGGTACCTCGTGAGCTTCGTGATGGGGTTGCACGCGGAGGGCTTCCAGTACGCGCGCGCATACTCGTTGAAGCAGAGGTTCCATGAGATTTCAGCGCGGGGGTCGATTGCGTAGCAGGCATTGACATCGTTCTTGTAGAGCGCATAGTCGGTATAGCAGTCCCACTTATAGAGCAGCCCTACCCCTGCGCAGAAGTTGTAGTTCTCCCTTTCCACCGCGAAATGGTAGAAGCAGTCGTAGTCAAGGGGCGTAAGCGCATAATAGCCGTCTATCGGGTAGCAGTAGCTCGGGTTGTCCGTGCCCACTGCCAGCTTGTAATAGCAGAGGTCCCTGTTGGATTCCACGAATCCGCTGCAGGTATCTGAATAGTTGAGCACCCCGTAGCATGCGGCCTTCTTTGGCTCGTTCAGTATCCTTCCGCAGTCCTCCTTGCTCCCGTGCTCTATTGCGCAGTCGAAGAAGCAGTCATCGTCAAGGCAGTAGGTGCAGTTCTGCTTCTCCATCGCAACGCACGTGGAGCGGTCGTTGTCGTCCACTATGAGGGAGCACGGGGGGGCGAGCTCCTCTATGCACTCCTCCCTGTCCTCGCCCAGCAGCAGGTCGCAGACGGACATGTCATTTTCAAGGTAGGCGATGTGGAACAGGCAGCCCCGCTTGTATTCGTAAGTAGTGAGCATGAGGCAGTTGGAGAACGAGTCGTTTGAGATGGGAAGGATGCACTCCTCCTTGAGCTCGGGGGGCACCTTGAGGCAATAGCTGGGGTCCCGCTCCTCGAGCGCCTTCTGCATGAGCTCGGTATCGTTCTGCTGCTCTTCCGGGACATCCGCGCCGATTACCTCTATTTTCGGCCCCTCTTCGGAAGGGAGGGGCTCTTCCGGCGTGGTGCAACCAAGGATGAAAAGGGCGAAAACAGCCATAGCGCAAAAGAATATGCTCCGCATGAATGCAATTGGGGGAGAAAGGATATAAACATTTTGGAAATTTTGTGGAAAATTGCGTAAAACACGCCCCGACGTGAAACGCACCGCTTATAAACTGTGCGGGGCTATAGGTTTTGCTCGCAAGTTCGAAAAGCGGGTGATGTGGGAGGGAAGATGGCGCCTTGCCGGTATACCATCTCCCCCCAATTCTTTTACCCTGGTTTTATAAGATTGAAGGGCAATAGCGGGAGCATGAGGGAAATGTTCCTGCAGGAGAGGGAATGCGGGTTTGCCGCGGAAAGGGAATTCATTGTGTTTGCCGGGCTCTGCTTCCTGTCTTTCACCACTCCTATTCTGCTGCCCCACCCGCAGCTGCTCACCGGCGCAGTTGTGAATTCGCTCATAGTTGCTGGCGCGCTGCACTTCGGGTGGAGGAAACTGCTGCCGGTGCTTGTGCTCCCCAGCATGGGCGCCGTTGCCGCGGGAATGCTTTTCGGCCCTTTCACAATCTATTTGCTGTATATGGCGCCCTTCATCTGGGCGGGCAACTTCATCCTTGCGGCTGCCGTGAAATACTTTGCGCTTGCGAAGAAGAGCTTCCTTTCCGGCGCACTTTTGGGCGCAGGCGCCAAAGCCGCATTCCTGTTCTGCTCGGCTTATGCGCTGTTCAGCTTCGGCCTCGTGCCCGCGGCATTCCTTGCCGCAATGGGGATGACACAGCTATTCACCGCGCTGGCGGGCGGCGCTCTGGGGAAGGGGCTTTCTCATATCCTGGTTTCGTGGAAGTAGAAGAGCTCCTTCGCCTTCCTTGAATGCGGCCTGAAGCGCAGCAGCCCGTAGATTTCCCTCACGGTGGGGTTCTGCTGCGGGACCTTCTTCCCTTTCTTGTCCGCAGCGGAGCGGAGGCCCGCTGCTCGCGCCATGTATTTTTCTTTTGTGGCGGGCACGGGCTGGCCCGGGCCGCCCACGCACCCGTAGGGGCAGTTCATCACCTCAACGAAATGGTAGGTTGCGCCCTGCTTTATTTCATCCAATATCCTGTCGAGGTTGGTTATCCCGTAAATAGAAGCAATATGGAGCTGGTGCGGCCCCAGCTGCAGGCACAGGTGCTTCACGTCCTGGTCCCCGCGGAAGCGGATCAGCTTGGGGTCCTGCCCGATTTCATAGGCGAGGGTGGTGAGCAGCGCCTCTATTATGCCCCCGGTTGCGCCGAAGATCACCCCGCCTTTTGAGCTCCCGGGCATCAGCTCCGAAAGGGGCTCGTCCTTCATCTTCTTCAGGTCCAGCTTCCTCTTCTTCGCCCATTGCGCGAGCTCCTGCGTGGTGAGCACGTAGTCGCAATAGCGCTGGCCCGATGGGAGGCGTTCCTTAACCTCATATTTCTTGAGCGTGCAGGGCATCACGCTCACCACCACTATATCTTTCATGGGGATTTTGAGCTTCTTTGCGATGAAGTGCTTTGCCGCCGAGCCGGTCACCATGTGCGGGGATGCGATTTCCGAAACGAGGCTATAGAGCTCCGGATGCTTGTTCTTGCAGTACAGCCTCCAGCCTATGCAGCAGGAGTTGAATATCGGGAACTTCTTTTCGTTCCCCTTTTCCAGCGCCTCCAGTATGTCCAGCGCTTCCTCGTAGATGTTGATGTCCGCGCCAAGGGGCGTGTCTATCACGTGGTCGAAGCCAAGCTTCTTGAGAAGGGCTATTGCCTTCCCGGTCACGTCCTCGCCGGGCTCCATCCCGAACTCCTCCCCGAGGGAGACGCGCACCGCGGGCGCGAGCTGCACCACCGTGAGCTTCGGGCCCGTTATCTCCTTCTCAAGCGCCTTGAACAGCTCCTCCGGCTTCCCGAGGTAAATCTCATCCTCTGCGGGCATGAGGTTGTTTCTTGGGATATGCATAAAAGCCTTGCAAGTGCCCGGAGAGGGAAAAAGATGTAATATTTATATACTATTTTGCCCAACAATTATCAGCATGGCCAAGTTGAAAACCGCGGCAAAGGCGCCGGCAGGCGGTGCGCTGGACGGGATAAGCAAGGGCAGGTGGGGCGGCCGCAGCACAGGGAGCATCCGGGACATCGGGGAGAGGCACATGCTCAGGCTCCTCTACAGCCTCAGGTTCAGCGGAAAAACCACTTCGGGCAGGCTCCTCATGATGGAGAGCCCGGATGCGGCTTCTGATGACAGCATTATCAGGAGAATATACTCGAACATGGGCACCATGGAATCCCTTGCCGGCAGGAGGCTCATAAGGAAGGAATGGCCGGATTACGTAAGCCTCACCAGCGAAGGGCTGGGCGTGATTGTTTCCGAAGACGGGGAAACCGGGCGGCTGGAGAACGGGATAAGGCCTTCGGTTTTCAGGGAGCTGCGCGAGAACGGCATCGAAGGCGCGGAAGCGGAGTTCCTGACCAATGCCCTGCACGTGGTAGGATACAACGACAGGATGGTGGATTACCTGCTCAGGAACCGCGGGGTCGCTGCGCCCCACTGGGTATCCGGCTTCAATGAGCTGAACTTCATATGCACCATCATGCTGCACAATGTGGCGCTGGTGAATTTCAGCGAAGTGGAAAGAATGGATGTCCTTCAGGCTGCGGATGTGCTGGAGGCATGCGGGGCGGACGTGAAGCTCCTGAAGCCCAGGAACGGGGAGGGCAGATACATGGTGAGGTTCGCCGCGGGCGGGAATGAGAGAAACTTCCTGTTCATGCTGGCGGGCGCGGCCGGCTCCGAAGTGGGGCCCGAAGAAACCTTTTTAAAATAAACCATTGTAAATTCATTCCACAATTTTTCGTGCGAAGGCACGGATTTTTGGTGTTATTGAGGTGTAAGAATGGCTAAGAAAGACCACATGAATATAGTGTTCATCGGGCACGTCGACGCAGGAAAGTCGACTACCGTTGGGCGTGTACTCTACGAGACTGGGGCGCTGACTGACCAGCAGCTCAGGAAGCTCAAGGAGGAGGCAGAGAAGGTGGGGAAGCAGACCTTCGAGTTTGCGTTCACGATGGACACTCTCAAGGAAGAGAGGGAGAGGGGCGTCACTATCGACGTGGCACACAAGGAGTTCGAGACCCCCAAGTTCCACTTTACCATCATCGATGCGCCCGGGCACAGGGACTTCGTGAAGAACATGATCACCGGCGCGTCCCAGGCGGACGCGGCAGCGCTCGTGATTTCGGCGAAGGACGGCGTCCAGCCCCAGACCAAGGAGCACGCGTTCCTTGCGAAGGTGCTCGGCATCAACCAGCTCGTGGTGCTGCTCAACAAGATGGACGCGGTGAACTACGACGAGGCGAAGTACAACGCGGTCAAGGAGGAGGCGACAAAGCTCCTCGGCGGCATGGGCTACAAGATGGACAAGGTGTCCTTCATCCCGGTGTCCGCATACAACGGGGACAACCTAACGAAGCTGAGCGAGAAGACGCCCTGGTACAAGGGAGTCACCCTCCTGGAGCAGCTCGACAAGTTCGAGGCCCCGGAGAAGCCCACGGACAAGCCGCTCAGGCTCCCGGTGCAGGACGTCTACACCATCACCGGCCACGGCGTTGTGCCGGTCGGCAGGGTGGAAACGGGCGTGCTGAAGCCGAACATGAACGTGGTATTCTCGCCCTCCGGAGCAAAGGGGGAGGTGAAGAAAATTGAGATGCACCACCAGGAGCTTACCGAGGCGGTTCCGGGCGACAACGTCGGCTTCAACGTGAAGGGCGTTGAGAAGAAGGACGTGAAGAGGGGAGACGTTATCGGCTCTGCCGATTCTCCGCCTACCGTTGCTGACGAATTCACCGCGCAGGTTGTGGTGCTCAACCACCCAACCGCGATCTCCATCGGCTACACTCCGGTGTTCCACGTGCACACCGCGCAGTTTGCCGGCAAGGTAATCGAGCTTGTGGAAAAGAAGGACCCGAAAACAGGGCAGTCCATGGGCAAGCCGGACTTCATCAAGACGGGTGACGTTGCGGTGGTGAAGGTGAAGCCGCTCAAGCCGGTTGTGCTGGAGAAGTTCTCCGACTTCCCGCCCATCGGCAGGTTCGCGATCAGGGATATGGGCCAGACCGTTGCGGCCGGCGTCGTTCTCGACGTCGTGCCCAAGAAGTAGGCCCTCCCTTTTCCATTTTATTTTCATTTAGAGTGATTGGATGACGAAGGCGAAGATAGTGCTCAAGAGCGAATGCCCGGCGGACCTGGACATGGTGATAAGCCAGGTGCAGGAGCTTTCGCGCGCTTTGAACATGAAAGTGGTCGGCCCTGTGCCGCTCCCGCGGAGGAGGCTTAACATACCCACGCGCAGGACGCCCTGCGGGGATGGCTCTGATACGTACGAGCACTGGGAGAAGAGGATTTCCAAGCGCCTCATTGCGGTTGAGGGGGACGAGAAGACCATAAGGCAGCTTCTCCGAATAAAGGTCCCGGACTCCGTCTTCGTGAAGATTTCCCTCGTGGGGTGAGCGCACGGAAGCTGCGCGCCCCGCACCTGTTTTTCTTGCCGACGAGATGCTCAAGCGCACCGCAAAATGGCTCCGGCTTTTGGGGATACGTACGGAATACGATGCCCGCCTTGATGACGACGCGCTTTTGAAAAAAGCAATAGATGAAAGGCTTGTCCTCCTTACAAAAGACGAGGCGCTCTGCAAAAAGGCGCGCGGCTACGGGCTTGAGTGCTTCCTGCTCCCCCAGTGCGGCTTTGAGGAGGATTTGGGCCGCATCCTCGCGCATTACCGGCTTGAGGGGCATTTCCCCGAGAAGACGCTCTGCCCGGTTTGCGGAGGGGGGCTGGAGCGTGCCGAGCCTTCCGGGGGCGAAGTCCCTGCGGACGTAATTGAGGAGGGGAGAATGTGCTGGATATGCCATTCATGCGGCAAGTTCTACTGGGAGGGCGGCCATTGGAAAAACATAAAAAAGACGCTTGAAAGGATTGCACAGGAGAAGGAGAGGTTTTCCGATGGGAAAGATTGACCTGCTGCTCGTGTTCGTGCCCATAAGCATCGCCCTCGCTTTCCTCGGCGCGGATGACCTCACGCTTTTTGCGGTTTCTGCCCTTGCAATCATTCCCCTTGCCGCGAAGATGGGCGAGGCGACCGAGGAGCTTGCGAAATACCTCGGCCCCAACATCGGGGGCTTCCTCAATGCGACCTTCGGCAACGCGACGGAATTCATCGTCGGCATAATAGCGATAAGGGAAGGGCTTTTCGAGATAGTGAAGGCGTCCCTAACGGGCAGCATAATAGGGAATTTGCTCCTTGTTTTCGGGCTGAGCGCGCTTTTCGGGGGCGCAAAATACAAGACCATGAAGTTCAATGCGCACGCTGCGGGAATGAACGGCAGCCTGCTCGTGCTCGCGATAATTGGCTTCCTCATACCTTCCATATTCTTCATGAGCAGCCCGGTGCATGCGGAGAACACGGAGGCGCTCAGCCTCGTTGTTGCTGTGCTGCTTCTTGCGGTCTACGCACTCTCCCTCATATACTCATTTATTACGCACAGGGAGCTGTTCAGGGGCGGGGAGCACGGGAAGCCCAACTGGAGCAAGAGATATGCTGCAACCGTGCTCATAATAGCGACCATATTTGTGGGCGTGGAATCCGAGATATTTGTTGGCACTTTGGAGCACCTCAGCGAGGTGATCGGCTGGAACGAGGTGTTCATCGGCGCCGTGCTCGTTGCGCTGGCGGGCAACGCTGCGGAGCACATGACTGCAGTTGCATTTGCAATGAAGAAAAAGATGGACCTCGCGCTCGTGACCACTGTAGGCTCGTCCATACAGATTGCGGTTTTCGTAGCTCCTTTGCTGGTCGTGCTGAGCGCGCTCATGGGCACTCCCATGGACATGGCATTTACCATCTTTGAGGTGCTTGCGGTGTTCTCCGCGGCATTGATAGTGAATGACATATCAAAGGACGGGGAGACCAACTGGTTTGAAGGGGCGCTGCTGCTTGCTGTTTACGCTATATTGGCGGCTATGTTCTTCTTTTTGTAGGATTAGAAGCCCCCGGCGAGGATTGAACTCACGACCTCGTGCTTTTTGTAAGCCAGAAGGCTTTGGGAAGCCTCATGCCTTTTTCCAAGGTTTTTGGCCGCGGGAAGCCCGAAGCCAAAAAGCTTTACCAAGCACGCGCTCTACCGCTGAGCTACAGGGGCAAATAAGCATCTCCTATGTTCTTGGGAACTGTTTAAATAAGTTGCTCTCGGCGGCGCGGTTAAATTAGATTAATAAAGGTTCTCCGCCTAAGGGATATGCATGGTTCATGACGAGAAAGAGCAGCCACCGCCAGATGTCCCTGAGGAGATAGCAAAGCTGGGCAAGTACAAGTTCTCCTCGGACACCAACCCGAGGGAAGCGTTCTGGATGCTTGTGAAGGCCTGCATTGACAACGATGATTTCGCAAAGAAGGTGAAGGCGAACGACACCCGCAGGGAAGCGATAGTGAACGTGGGCTCGAGCATACTCACCGAGGACGCGAAGCGCTACAGGGTGAAAGTGAGCCAGGCGCGCCTCGCGGAGTGCCTCATGGACATGATTGCCGAAGGCGGCTGGGAGGATGCGCTCCCGAGGCTGTTTGACAACCTGTATAACAGGAAAAAGGGGCCGGACCTCAACTTCATGATTGCATTGGGAAACCAGTACAAGAAGGACCCGGAGAAGCTCGCCGGATGGCTGGAGGGCATGCTCGCGGGCGGGAGGCCGCCGGAATCGGTGCTCTCCTACGTGGCGCACCTGGGCGACGCGGGGCTGGTGGAGAGGCTCAGGAAGCAGTTGCTCAACATCTCAAAGACGGAAATCAACGAGCCGCAGATTTATTCGCTCGAGGCGCTTGCGCTCCTGCACGGGAAAGACGGGGAAGTGGACAAGCTGTTCGCGGAGATGATGGACGACTGGGACATGCGGGCGAAGAAGGTGGTGCTGGAGCACCTCAGGGAATCCAGGGACCTGGAGGTGGCGAAGAAGGCGCTCTCCATATACCCGTACGAATACGACCCGTATTCAAAGAACGTGCTTGCGGAAATCGTGAGGGCGAATGCGAAAGGGCTCAGGGAAGAGGCCGTCAAGCTCCTCAACCGCCTCGGGGAGAAGGAGGCGAAGGAGCTCATCCAGCTCATTGTTTCGGTGTACAGGGGGGAGGATGCGATGGAAATCGCAAGGGAGCTCGTGAGCGAGAGGACCAGGACTGAGCTGCTCGCCCACGTGAAATGAGGTAGCCTGAGATGGAAGTAGTGAGGATTCCGAAAGAGCGAGTGGGCGCCCTTATGGGCAGGGACGGCAGGGTGAAGAAGCGCATAGAGAAGCAGTACAAAGTGGAGCTCGAGGTAAGCGAAGACGGGGAAGTGGACATCGGCGGGGACAACGTGGGGTGCTGGTTCGCAAAGGACGTCGTGAAGGCAATCGGAAGGGGATTTGAGCCCAAGGATGCCATGATGCTTTTTAAAGACAACTATTCATTCTTCCTCATCGACCTCCGCGAATGGTGCAACAGCGACAATGCAATCCGGAGGGTGAAGGGAAGGGTAATCGGGGAAGAAGGGAAGATAAAGGGCGAGATAGAAGAGGCGACCGATTCGAGACTGAGCGTGTACGGGCACACGATTGGGATAATTGCCCCGGCGGAGACAATGGAGCTCGCAAAGGATGCGGTAGAAATCATCCTGCGCGGGGCAAAGCACTCGGCTCTCGTCCATTTCCTTGGGAAGGCAAGGGACAGGATAATGCTTGAGAGGCTGAGGGGAAAATGAGCGATGCGTTCTCCAAGTTCAAGGAGTATTCCGTTGCGGAATTCTTCACCAAGAACAGGCAGATGCTGGGGTTCTCTGGGAAGGTCCGCAGCCTTACTACCATCGTCCATGAATACATAACCAATTCCCTGGACGCCTGCGAGGAGGCAGGCATCATGCCTGAGATTGAGGTCTGGGTGGAAAACGCGCCCGAGGAGAAGGTCCGCGTGAAGGTGCGGGACAACGGGCCCGGCATCCCGAAGAGCCATATAGGGAGGGCGCTCGGGGTGATGCTTGCGGGCAGCAAATTCAACCGCTATATGCAGCAGAGGGGCCAGCAGGGCATCGGCGCCACGGGCTGCACCATGTTTTCACTGATAACGACCGGCCAGCACGTGAAGGTCGTTTCGGATTACGGCGGGAAAAGGGTGAAGGCAGACATAGGCATCGACTTCAAGTCGAACAAGGCTGTGCTTACCGAGGTCGTGGAGGGGGATTCGCCTGAAGGCGGCCGCGGGCTCTACGTAGATGCTCTCTTTGGGGACGTGAAGTACGAGAAGAGCTCAAAGGGCGTGCACGAGTATCTCCGCAGGACCGCGCTTGCGAACCCCCACGCAACAATCATATTCAACGACCCTGAGGGCGCGAGGTTCGAATTCCCGCGCTCGGTGGAGCAGCTCCCCCCGAGGCCATTTGAGGTGAAGCCGCACCCGCTCGGGCTGGGGGCGCACGACCTGCTGGAGATGTCCAAGAGGGCAGGGGGCTACAGCCGGCTTTCGGCATTCATGCAGAACGAGCTCGCAAGGGTGAGCCTGAACAAGGTGAAGGAACTGCAGGAACTCGTCCCGGACGTGGACCTGGGGATGAAGCCGGACAGGCTGAACTGGGAACAGGCGGAGAGGATAGTGCGCGCGTTCCAGAAGGTGAAGTGGATTGCGCCTGCGACGAATAGCGTGATACCGATAGGGAAGGGGCAGGTTGAGAAGTCGCTCAACAACATACTGGGGCCGGAATTCGTTTACGTTACCGAGAGGCCGCCGAAAATATACCGCGGCGGAATACCGTTCACTGTTGAGGTTGGGATTGCGTACGGCGGGCAGAAGCCCTCCCCTGGAGGGGAGCTCATGAGGTTCGCGAACCGCGCGCCCCTGCTCTTCGACGCGGGCGGCTGCGCGATTACCGCCACGGTGAAGAACATTGACTGGAAGAGGTACAACATAAGGAACTTTGACGATGAGCCGCTTACCCTCTTCATAAACTTCTCCAGCGTGCACGTGCCCTACACCTCCGCGGGGAAGCAATCCATCTCCGACGAGGAGGAGGTGGTGGACGAGATAAGGAATGCGGTGCAGGAATCGCTCAGGAACGTGGGGAGGCATCTCTCCGGGAAAAGGCGGGAGAAGGAGAAGGGGCAGAAGAGGAAGGTGATAATGAGGTATGTGGGCCAGCTTTCAAGCGACCTTGCAGACCTCGCGGATGAGGGGGAGAAGGAGGGGAAGCTGAAGGAGACGCTTACCTCCATAATAGAGAGGAGGTTCGAATAGCATGAGCGACAAGGCGGCGCTTGAGAAGCTTGAGAAGCTCGGGAAGAGCATGGTGGCGCAGGTTGAGAAGGAGAAATCGCCCACCTTCGAGACCCCGCTGAGGAGCAGGGGGAACATAGACTTCGACGAATCATACGGGTTCCTGCGGCTCGGGGCCAAGAAAGAAGAGAGGACTTTCCTGAACGTTTCGCAGGCGCGCACCTTCATGCAGACGGTGGCGGTCGCGAACAAGACGAAGAAGTTCCTGCAGGAGGGCCTGCACACGAGCATCAGGGGCCTTTTCTACCAATTGAAGTTTTCATTGGGGGAGGACCTGGATGAGGATTTGTTTTCAGAGCAGAGCGAATCGAACGCGCTCATTGAGGACCTGGAGGTTTCTCTCGGGATAAAGAGGGAGGACCTGCACCTCACCACGGACAGGAAGGGCGTGGTCGCGGGCAACATGGTGGTTACGGACAGCTTCGGGGGCGAGGAGACGAAGATAAACTGCGCAAAGCAGGGGCGCAGCGGCTGGATGGTCCCCAGCGACGTGGACAATGGCATGGACTTTGTGGATGTAAACGCAAAATATGTGCTGGTTGTGGAGAAGGACGCACTATGGCAGCGCCTGAACGAGGACCAGTTCTGGAAGAAGGACAACTGCATACTTATTACTCCTAAAGGGCAGGCATCAAGGGGATGCAGGAGGCTGATAAGGAAGCTCGCGGACAAGGGGCTGCCGGTGTATGTGTTCACTGACTGCGACGCATGGGGATGGTACATCTACTGGACGATAAAAACGGGCAGCATGAACCTTGCGTACCTCGGGAGGGACTTTTCCATTCCGGAGGCGAAGTTCATCGGCGTGACGATGGGAGACATCGACGAATACGACTTCCTGAAGAAGCTCACCATCAAGGCAAAGGACATAGACGTCAAGCGCGCGCAGGAGATGATGGAGTACCCGTGGATTTCGAGGCACAAGGAATGGGTGAAGGAGCTCAAGAAGGTGCTCAAGAGCAAGAAGAAGATAGAGCAGGACGCCCTGCAGGGCCAGAAGCTCACTTTCGTGGGAGAATACATACGGGAGAAAATAGGGGGAGAAAAATGGCTTCCATAAACCTGCCTTCAATGGCACATGTTGAGAATGCGAATAGGCTGCTGGGCGGCGCAAGGCCTTTTGATGAGGGGAACATCCTCAAGCTCGAGGAGCTCAAGGAAACGATGATGGATGCGGGCTTCTCCGCGCCATTCAAGGGGCTGCTCAAGAGGACGATGGATGAGGCAGGGGAATTGAGCGAGGCGGAATGGGCGGACCTGAAGAAGCAGGTGGGCTATTTCAAGTACATTGCAAACCTGAAGAAACTCTCGCTTGCGCGAGTGAGCATTGCCTTGGACGCGCACAAGGTGGCAAAGAATTTCGCGGAGCAGGGGTATTCGGACATTGTGGACCATACTCCGCTTGACGGGAATCACATCGGGAGCCTGATGCAGGCAGGGGAGGAGGGCATTATCGCTTACAGGGAAATCATGGACCGCGTGGAGCTTGCGGCGGAGAGGAAGAAGTGCTTCAGCGTGCGCGTGAAGGTGCACGGGGAGAGCTTCACCGCGCAGCTCGAGAACCCTGACAACATAGAGATGGACATAGTGCGCAGGTACGGGCTGGATGCGGAGATAGTTGCGGTGCGTCCGAGCACGCGCAGGGTGCCCATAATCTCTTCAAAAGGGGTGAGGGTCGCGCTTGCATCCGCGGTGGTGAACTATGCTGCCGGCGAAGTGGGCGGATGGCTCGAGGCAGAGGAGAAGGGGGAGGTTAAGAAATACAATTCAATACTCAGGAAGCACGGGATAAGGCCGGACGCGCGCATGGACCGCGTGGAGGGCTTTGGGGGAGTGAAGAAAGAGCTGGAGAAGGCGGGCTTCCTGAAGAAGAAAGGCGGGAAGCTGGAGATGGGGAAGGACCTTTCGGTCGAGCTCATGCGCAGGAAGAAGAGGAGGAAGCAGGAGGTCGGGAAGATGGCTTCCCTGCTGCTGCTTTCGCCCATGTTCAAGTTCTACCTTGCAACTTCGGAGGAGGGGAGGAAGAGGAAGAACCTTTACCCCTCGATGGCGGTGAAGCCGGGGGTTGAGCAGGCCGCGCTGTTTGAGGAGCTCGGCAGGCTTGAGGAGGGGCTGCCTGCGGACAGGGTGCTCATGAAGAAGCTGGAGCTTGAGGGGAAGGGGCTGCCCATAAACGGGAAGAGGCTCGGCGCCGCTGTGCTGGTTTCGGAGAGCGGCAAGGATGCGGCATGGGCCGCGAAATACCTCGGGATGCCGGTCAAGGACGTGGAATCCGCGGCAAAGATACTTGAGAAAATAGAGAAAGGGGGAAGGGGAAGTGAGTTCCTCAGGAAGGCGCGTTGAGCTCTCCGGGAGCAGGAAGGAGATGGAGGAGCTGCTCCTCTCCAGCCCGGATGTTGACGAGGTCATCGTGAAGGTGAAGCCCAGCAGGAGGGTCTTTGCGCTTATCCTCGATGCAACTTCCGCGAAAACCGTGCGAATGAGCGAGGGGGTTGCCGCAACTGTTCCGCCGAAGGTCATGAAGGCGCTCAGGGGGAGCGTGCGCGTAATTGTGGAGAAGAAGAGAAGGGGCAGGCCGCGCAAGTGGGATGAGAAGGAGGCGAAGAGGGTAATCGGGATGAAGCTCAGCGCGGACGGGAAGGCAAGGCGGCTGGGCATTTCCCGGAGAAGCTATTTCTATTTGAAGAAGAAGCTCAGTCAATAGGGTGCGGCACGTCCGGGGGGGTGGCCGGGGGGAGCGTTGAGGCTTCCGTGGGCTCCGCGACGCTTATGCCGAGGTTGCTGAGGAAGCGCTTGAGGTTCGCGAGCCAGCCCTCCTTGTCGCAGTACCCGCAGGTGTCCCTCACCTTGAAATACATGCGGTAGCGCTCCGCAACCCTCACCGGGGAAAATTCATCGTAATCGTCGTTGCTCAGGCAGTACTGGGCATAGGAGGGGAAATCATGCTGGTTGTTGCAGCACGAGTTGGTCTTCGGGCCGGAGGAGGCGCAGCATTCGTCGTCCGGGTTCGCATCGCAATATCCATCGTCAATGTTGCGCTGTGCGGCGAACCGGTTCACTGCATTTTCCATTTCCCCGTAATCGGTGCTCTTGTAGTACGCAATCGTGAAGTACATTATGTCGAGGTTCTTTACCGCATCGTAGAGCTCGCGGTCGCCCCTTATCGCGGAGAGGCCGAGCTGGGATTCGTGGGCGTTTACGAATGCTTTCGCGTTGAGCATCTTGCCGCGGAGGTGGTTGGTCCCCTGGCAGAGGCTGTGGGGGGCATATGTTGGGTTGAAATATTCGTCCTCGCCCTTGCAGGCGATTGCAACTTCGAGGCGCTCCTCCCCTTCTATGCCTGCATCGTCCCATAGCCATTCCGGAGGCATGAACGTCTGCATGAGCCCGTATGAGCAGAGCGTCTCCCCGGAAGAAACGGACTTGGACGGGCATACCCCGCGGGCGATGTCCTCGTACGTGGAGAGGCGGTTCTGGTTTGCGCAGGTGCCCGGGCCCCCCCATCCGCTCGTGCCTATGGAGCACTCGTTGAAGCCGCTCTCCTGCCAGATTATGGAAAGCACGAATGCGGGGTCCAGGTCGCGCAGGTCGGCATAGTACCCAACGAGCGAATACTCGTCGCAGTAAGATGAGCTGAATGCCCTCGGGGAAGGGGAGGTGTCCATGCCCGGGACCTCCTCCTCGTAAACGCAGGCGTCGCAGCGGTAGAAGGCATCCATGGGCTCGACCGATTCGTAATCTTCGGGCACGGTTGAAATCGTATCGGGGATGTTGGTGTACATGAAGTAGTTGCCGCCGAAGGAGCACTTCGTGCCGGGCTTGTCGGAATAGACAACAGGCATCACCCCGCGGGAGGTGTAGTACCTCTGGCAGTTGGAGAACCATGCGCCCTGCACCGGAGCTTCGGGGGTTTCAAGGTTCACCATCATGCTGCAGTTCTTGCAGCCGAGCGCGCCCTGCCCGTAGAGGGAATAGGGCGCCGCGCCGATTACCCCGTAATCCACAAATGCGGGGAGGTAGTTGTAGAAGTCCGAATAGGCCGCGGAGACCGTGGTTGCATCCCAGGTGCAGCTGCCGTCCGCGCTTTCCGCCTGGTCGAAGAGCATGTATGCCCAGAGGCTGGGCTTGCCGTATTCGTAAAGCATGAACTGGGAGAAGTTGAGCGCCTCAAGGTAGATTGCTGCGGGGTTGCAGGTAGTGAAATTGCGGCTGTCTATGCCAAAGGCGACTATGTCCACTGATGCGCGGACGTCTGCGCGGGACATGAGCGCCTTCACGCCCTCGTAGTCGCCGAGGTGCGGGGAGAGCGCAATGAGGCAGTTGGGGCATTCCCTCTTCATGCCGGTAATCTGGCGGCTCACGTTCTCGAGGATTTCCGGGCTTGAGGAGTTGAAATTCATTTCAGCGGTGAGCACCACGGGCCCCACGCCTTCGAATTCCGCGGCGATTTCCGCGGCGCGGGAGGGGTCTACGTCCGCGCCTTCGGAATAGAGCAAATATACGGGGATTGCGCCCTTCTCAAGGAAGCAGCGGGCTCGCTGGGCGTCCGGGATGGGGTATTCAAAGGGCCCGCCGGAATAGACCCACTTCACGGGCATTTGCAAGGAATTGTTGCAGTAGGGGTTCGCGTCGTTGAATTCCGCAAAGGTGCCTCCCTGCCCTATCATGAACATCGTTATCGTTTCGGGATAGCTGCCGTCCGCGAACTTCAGGAAGTCGCTCTCGGTGCATGGGGTGCGGAAGTCGCATTCCCCGTCCTCGAGGGAGCTTTCGTAGAAAATGGACAGGGGCCACCAGGGAGTGTAGTTCTTGCACACCATGCAGGTGCATTCGCCTATTTCGCACGCGCCGAGGTTGGAGTAGTCGAGGGAGGGCGGCTCGACGTCGCCCTCAGTTATGAAATAATTGTCCAAGGATGCGCAGCCCGCAAGCATCATGGAAAGCGCAAGAAGGAAAATGAATTGCTTTTTCATGTCCACACTCCTCATTTTTCATTCAACCGCAATTTATATATCCGTTCTCACCAGCCGAACCCGGCGGCTTCGTAATTGCCGGTCTTGGGGTTGTATTTCAGCCGCGTGGGCTTGTTGCCCCTCTTTGTGCATGAATGGTAAAGGTTCGTCTGCACCTGCTGGTGGCAGTGCGGGCAGATCGTCCTCTTCTTGCAGGACGGGCAGGTGCTTCCCGCTGCCATCGGGCTCCTGCAGTGCGGGCAGTACTTGGTCTTCGTGCTGTAGATGGACGGGTATTCGCCGAGCCCGACCTTTTCCGCGACCGCGCCGCCGACCTTGCCGGGGATGGAATAGACCGTGGAGGCGAGCATTCCTCGGATGTAGTTCTTCTGCTCAGTCTTGTCGAGGTTCACATATTCCATCTTCTTCTCCGCATACTGCTCCCTCCAGTGCTTGTACTTGTGCTGATACAGGTTATTCAGGCTCATGTTGGCGAGGACGGGCACGCCGCCGCCATAGTACATGAACAGCGCGGGGTTTATCCATGCGGCGAGCGGATTGTGCAATAATGCGCCGCCGACGGTTTCTCCGTAATGGCGCTGCTCCATCTCACGCTCGGCTGCCAGCTGCATTATGTGGACCGGCCTCTTTATCGTGCCGGTGTTTGCCTGCTTGCGTATGTAGTCGTCCTGCGCAAAGTAGGATGAATACTTGGAGGCAGTGGAAAGGTGTATTGCGAGCTTGGGGTCTATGCGCATGCTGTGCTCGAAGTCAAGGTAGGAAGCTCCGGGGTTTGCATTGCCCCAAACCACGTTGGTGTTCTTGTAGATGTATTCGGAGTCCTCGTGGGTCCTCCTGAGGCCGTTCCTGAGCTCGCGGCCTCCGAAGTTCTTCTTTATTAGCGGGCCGAGGAGCTTTTCCGAAATGCGCTGCTGCTCTATGTAATACGGGCGGTAGGCCGCCTCGTCGTAATCCTCCACCCTTGCATAGCTCTCGTGCTCGCCTATCCAGCCGACGCTTTTGTCCAGCCATTTCATCGGCCAGCCTTCTTTGTTTATGGACCTCGGCAGGGCATCCTTAATGCGGTTCGCAACCACCGGGAGGCCCATCAACGGGGAGAACGCCCAGGTGGATACCTGTGCCGCAGAGCGCCTGTAAGTGTCCGCGGAAAAGTCAATCCCGGTATAGAACGGGCTGAAGAAGGAGCGCATCCCCTCCAGCGTCCTCTGCCTGCCAATCATCCAGTTGTTCATCGGGTTGAAGGACTTGTCCTGGCGGGTGGGGTAGCCATACTGGGCGGTCTGCATGCCGCGGTACATGAGCACGAAGGGCGCGCCGACCAGCCAGTTCACGGCCAGGGGCGCAGTCCTTATCCTTTCCCAGAACTCCCCCTTCCTGTGCTTGAGCGCGTCAGCGTTCCAGTAAGGGTCGAAGTGCACGGCAGGGCCGTGGTGGAAGTAGGATGCGAATATGAACTGGGAGCCAATGGCCGTGGTGTTGCCCCTCGGGTCCCTCGTGATTGTGTCGTCCCACACCTCATGGTAGCGGCGTATCGAGCGGTTCACTTCGGTGTATGTTTTTGCGAGGTCTGGATTGTCCGCGTAGAAATCCCCGCGCGCAATTGAGGCGCTGAGGCGGTTGATGTTGTCGCGGTAATACTCGGAATTGGCGGCAAGGTCAAACATCACCTTGGTCTGCGGAAGGAAAGTGCTCATCATTGCCGCTTCCCAGCCGCGGGCGAATGCAAGGGAATACCTGCCCAGCAGGCTCTTGCCGCTGGTGGTTTCGCTCCTCTGCCTTATGTCCAGGAGGCCGGACCTGTCCATGGCGTTGGTGTCCCACCTGAGGGAGGAGCAGATTTCATACACCATGGAAGCCGCGGCCTTTTCGTTGCCGGTCCTCTTGCCCCATGCGGCAGCGCCGTCCGCAAGGGCTTCCATCCTCTTACGCCACACTTCGTTTGTGAAGCGGTTGCGGGCCTCGCCCTCATAGCCCGTTTCGTCGGGCTGCTGGTTGAAGAGCAGGTGCGCGCGGTGCGCGAGGTTCTTCGCTTCGTTATCTTTGTCCACCAGCTTGGACAGCATCACCCTCCAGGAAACCTCTTCGGGGTGGAATTCCGACCACTGGCCGTTTATCTTTACTGAGAGGCGGCCGTTCACTATGCCTTCCGCATCGCTCACCCTCATGCCTGCAAAGTAGGGGACATATGCGCCTTCCCTCACCTTTATCCAGGTGTGGCTACCCAGCGCGCGGAAGTCAATCGGGTTTTCCATGAACTTTTCATTGCGCATTTTCATGTCGATGTATGCGTTTGCGCCGTCCGCGCCATAAAGCGTTTCCATGTAGCTGCGCTCTATGTTGTTCATCTCGCAGTAGCGCTGGCGGTATGCATCGCGCACGTTCTTCAGGAACCTGTCTTCATCATTTGTATGGTAGTACGCGTTGGGGTGCTTGCCGCCAACCTTGTCTTTCAGCCTGGAATAGAGGAAATCGTATGTGTATGCGGACATTACTGAGTCTCCCTTTGCAAAGCGGAATTCCGCGGGCCTCTGGCCGGGGTCCTTCTGGAATGAGCCGCCCTCGGACATGTCCTTTGCCTCGTTCGCCACGGAAACGCGCGCGAGGGGGCCGGCGGAGGTCTGCGTCCCCATCAGAAGCCAGTAGCCCTTCATGTCGAGCTTCCAGTTCTCGGGGTCCGGGCCGAATTCGCGGGAAACCGAGCCGCCCGCCTCGGGCGTGCCTGACACCCTGCCGGAATAGAGCATCTGGAAAAGGTCCGCGTCCGCCCCCATGCCCTCCAAAAGCTTGTCATAAGACTCCCTGCCCTTGCCGGTAAGCAGGGTGGCAAGGTAATTCTCGGCCCGCTTCATTGCAAGGGAAATATCTGCATCAAGGCCCTTTGTGCTTGAGGGGATGAGGCCGAAGAGCTCGTTGGTCACCTGGAGCCATGTGAATTTTGCAATGTCAAAGACAGATGCCCGCCCCTCCGCAAGGTTGCCCTTGTCGGCCTGCTCCACAAGGTTGCGGAGGAAGAGGAATGACCAGGTGTCATCGTAGGAGCCGGTTTGGCCTTCAAATTTGAGCTCGTTCCTGCCGAGCCAGAAATAAAACCTGTCCTTTTCCGGGGTGACTCCCGCAGCGCCGCGGAAATCAAGGTTGGATATGTCTGTCTTGTGCGCCTCACGGAGATATTCCATGAGCGCGTAGTATTTTTCCGAGCCGGCAACCTGCATGGACTCTATTGCGTTCAGCTTCGCCAATACCCCGGATATCCTTGCTTCATCGAAGAATATCCCCTGGGAGCGGAGGTGGCCTGAAAGGGCCCTGATTTTGTCGTCTATGGTCCCTTTCTCGCTGAGCAGCTCGCGAAGGAATGCGTCTCCGTCCTGGCCGAGCGCGGCCTTGAGCTTCATCTTCTGGAGTACCTTGATTTCATAGATGTTGATGAATTCCTCGCTCGAAAGGTCAAGGTCGACGCCCTTCTCCTTCATGTAGCGCTTGAGCAGGTACATGAGCACATTCACTTTGGCTTCGCCATGCAGCTCCTTGTAGAGCTGCTCTTCCCGCGGCTCGATGTTGAGGAGCCGGAAGGTCTGCAACTGCTTCTTGTAGAAGCCGAGCATCCCCACTGCCATGCCGCGCGTTATCTTCCGGCCGAGGGTGGCGGGGCGCGACTTTTCCGCCTGCTCCAGCCCGCTTATCACCTTGCCCTTGGCCAGGACATCCGCGCCGTGGATGGCGCCCATCGCCATGCCCTGGTAGGCGCGGCCTACCTGCTTCATGCCAACCACCATCGAGCCGGTGGCGACCGAGAGCTGGGGCCCGACCCATGGGACATTGTCGCGTATTACCTTGTTTACCTTGCCCACCCACTTCGGGAGGCCTCCGGTGGCGACTCCGAGGAGCTTCAGCTGCTGCTCGGTCGCGGCGTGCTTTGCCGCGGACTGCAGGTCCACGTCAGGGGTGCCGCCCCGCTCATCGGCGAGCTTCTTGATTGATTTTGAGAGGAACTCGAGGTTTTCGTCGGTATCAACATCGGGCTTTATCTTGACGAGCTTCTTCGCATCCTTGTACCTGCCTTTCTCGATGTTCCTCACCGCAAGGTATAGCATCGCCGGGCTGGCATTCTTGTTGTTCGCAAGGATTTCAAGCGCCTTCTTCTTCTCTTCGCCGCTAAGCTTGTTGAGCAGGGCCTTCGTGCTCGCGTCAAGCCCCTTGCCAAGGTTCTTTGCATTGTCCTGGAGGGAGCGAGCCAGCCTCATATAGCCGCGGGTGTACATTATGCTCCCGTAATGGACGGATTTCGCCTTGGGGAGCAGGGGCGTGGTGATGTCAAGGAGCATGAGCGGGCTGCGGCCTGTGAAGAACATCGATGCGAGCAGCAGGCCCATGATTACCATGGACATGAGGCAGACGCTGTTGGATGGGTCTAGGTATGCGGCGAGCACGGAGCCGAAGCTGCCGAAAAGGGACGCCTTTTCATCGCAGACGATGGTGTTCGTGCTGGAAGGGAAATACACCGCGGAGCCGCGGTATTCGGAGAAAACCTGCACGCACTTGTTTTCATAGACGCTCTTCGGTAGCTTGCAGGTCACTGAGCCGGCTGCTCCGGTTTCAAGGGGCGCGCAGCCGGGGACCTCAATGGGCCTGCGGGCCACCTGCTCGGTTTCAGGGTTGGTTTCGTAGCCGTAGTAGAAGAAGTGGATGTTCTCCCCCGCAAGGGGAAACACGTCCCCGCCCGTCTCGAACTCGCCTATTTCGCCCTCGCCCGCGGTGGGGTCGCCCCTCACGGTCTTCTCGTACTGCTCAAGGAGCTTCTCCTGGTCCACCTTCGCGTGGTATTCCTGCGTTGAGGCGATGAGCGTGGCATTCACGTAGGTGTCATTGCCGATTATGTAGGAGGAGAGGAAAACGTCGGTTCGGTAGCATTGGGGGCACGGGAGCACGGTGGAGAAGGAGAGGGTTATGGCCAGGGCTATGAATAGCAATAGCTTCCACTGGAATCCACCATCGCCCATACACAGATTGCTCGAGGAGAATTTAAATAGCTTTCAGTTCGCGTTTTGCGCGTTTCGCGTAGAGAGAATGCACGGTCAATATCCGGGGGATTCCCAGTCTCGCTCGAAGAGCTTCACAAGCTCTGAGACTATGCCCCCCTGCAGGAGCACGGAGATTTCACGGTTGTCCGTGAGGGCGGAATTGCTCAGGTTGTGCGAGCCGACCACTGCGATTTGCCCGTCTATTATGATGAGCTTGGAGTGCACGAGCTTGAAGGAGAAAGGCGCCCAGCGCACCTGCGCGCCGGAAGCGGAAAGCTCATCATAGGATTCCATGTTGGTGCCGCCCGAAACGCGCTTCTCCAGGATTATGCGCACGCCTACGCCGCGGGCGGATGCGTTTTCGAGCGCATCGATCACTTCATCCGAGGTGATGATGTAATTCTCTATCAGGATGCTTTCCCTTGCGCCGTTTATCAGGGAGATGAATTCGGGTTCCGCACCGGGGGAGGTGATTACCTGCGCATTGTATGCAGGCAGGAAAAGGAAGCCAATGAGTAGGAGAACCGCAGCTGCAGAGGCAAATCCGAGCGCAAAATCCCTCCCGTGCATGCGGGAAGAATGTGGAGAAGAAACGTTTTTAATCCCGAAACCGGAAAGCTGGGGCATGCTAGGGATAATCGGCGGGAGCGGGTTCTATTCCATGGGGAACATGCACGGGAAGGGCGTGAAAACCGAATACGGGAAGGCGGAGGTCTACCGCGGGAAAATAGATGGGAAGGAGTTCGTGTTCGTGCCTCGGCACGGGAGGCAGCACAGCGTGCCGCCGCACATGGTAAACTACCGCGCGAACGTGCGCGCGCTGCAGGAAGAAGGCGCAACCGCGCTGCTCACTTTCCATGCCTCCGGCATCATTTCCAGGTACGGGCCGGGGGACATTGTTGCGATTAAGGATTTTATCGGGTTCATCAGCCCTGCGACCTTCTGGGACTCGTTCAGGGGAGGGGTGCGGCATGCGGACATGAGCGAGCCCTTTGACAGGGAGTTGGGGGGAGTTGTGCGGGCCGCGGCTGCAGCGCATAAAATGAGGATAAAAGAGGGTGGGGTTGTTGCGACCACGCGGGGGCCGCGGTTTGAGACAAAGGCGGAGATAAAGGCGCTCAAGGCATGGGGCGCTAACCTTGTGAACATGACGATGGGGTATGAGGCAACGCTCGTGCGCGAGGCGGGGATCCCCCTGTGCTCGCTTGCAGTCTGCACGAATTACGCGTGCGGCATTTCAAAGAAGCCGCTGAATGAGGAGGAAGTGTTCGAAGTGATGAAGGGGAGGCAGGAGAAGCTCAGGGCGATTGCGACATACGCGGTGAGGAACCTGCCGAAAGTTTGATTCTGTGCCTAGCACATGATTCTTTTCGCGCCTGCCTAGCGCGTGACCTTTGCCTTTTCCAGTTCCGCAATCAATTCCTTGTGCTTCTCAAAGTAGTCGCGCGAGGGCTTAAGCATTTCCGAAAGCTCCGCGGCAAATGCATTCTTGAGGTCAAGCGGGTGGAGCTCGCCCTTTGAGTAGAGGGAGCGGAGCTCTTTTGAATCTGCGATTTCCAAATCGCCGCCGAATTTCTCCGGCCGCTCAACTTTCAGTGGGCGGTCGCGGAGCACGAGCGCCTCCGCATACTGTATTATCGGGTTGCCTTCGGCTTCTTTCGGGGGGCAGTGCGCCTTCCCTATCTTGCGCTTTATTTCCTTTTCAGAATCCTGTATGAAGATTGCGGAATCGGGCTTGCTCTTGCTCATTTTTGCCTCGATTACCTGCTCGTCCGTGGGATTCATGCGCTGCACGCCCTGCAGCCCGGGGAGCAGGGAAGTGTGCAGGGCGGCGGGCTTCTCCTTCCCCAGCTTTGGGGCGATTTCGCGCGCAAGCATGTGCACTTTCCGCTGGTCCATGCCCGCATGGGCAATCTGCACGCCCATCCTGAATATGTCCGCGGCCTGCATCGCGGGATAGAGCATGGAGGAGCTGGAGAGCGCGTCGCCTTCCCTGCGGCCCATTATGGTCACGCAGCGGAGCATGCGCTTCATGGTGGTGCTGCGCGTGATGTCCAGCACCATCTTCCAGTACTCGTCATCGCAGATGTCGCTGCCGAGCACGTAGTCAACCTTGCTTTCCGGGAGGCCGAGGGAAATGAACGCGTGCTTGAAATAGCCGTGGGCGATTTTCCTTATCATCTCAAGGTCGCCGCCCAGCTTGCCGTTTATCCATGTGTGGTAGTCCGCAAGGAAGATGGTGCACTTTGCGCCCGCCTCCAAAAGGTCCTTGACTTTCAGGGCGGTGAGCAGGCCGGTGCCAATGTGCACGTAGCCGGAAATCTCGAACCCTATGTAGTGCTTCGGGTGCGCCTCGTTCTCGAAGAGGGACTTGAGCTCCTCCTCCGTAACTATCTCGTTCGTGGGGGGCCTTTTCGCGAGTTCGATCTTCCTTTCAAGGTCCATGGGTTCCACCTATGCGAGCTTTGATATCATCCAGAGCACCACTATTATCCCGCCAATGATTATAAGGGGAGCGGCAACCCTCGCCACCGCGACTATTGCGTTCACGGTGGAGACGATTTCGATTGCCTGCTTGGGGCCGAGCACGTTGAGCTGCATGCGCACCTTTTCCCCGTAGAATTTCGCGGGGGACATGTCCCCCCTTGCCTTCTCCGCAAGGGAGAGGATTGTATCCAGCACCTCCTGGTTTTCCTTGAGCGGGTTTACAACGCCGCGCACCGTGTTCACGCTGTGCGTGTCGGTAGTGTATACTGCCGGGACCACCCTGCCCCAGCCCTTCTTCTCAAAGGTGGACTCCACCCAGTCCATTACCTTCTTCCTGAACTGGGGCGTGATGCCATTTGAGTCAATCAGTATTATTGCATAGGAGGGAAAAGTGCCGAATATCGCGACCTTTATCCCTGCGGAGCCAATTGGGCCCTCCTTTGGCCTGCCGGATGCGATGCCCATCCTGAGGGGCATCTTCTTCCCTTTTGCCGAGAATGCGGCGGCGACGGCGGCCATGTGCTCGAACCCCTCCGGGGTGCCGGGCTCCACATACCTTATCTCCCCGGTTTCCGCATTGTGCTGGTCAACTATGGTGGCGGTGGGGGTGCGCTTTTCCGCCTCGGCCGCAAGCGCCATGCCCATGCCGAGCGAGATGTCTTCGGTTGTTTTCGGAGCGCGGGAAAACCCTATGAACGAGTGGCCGCCTATGCAGAGCGCCTCCGCAAGGGAATCCCCGGAGGTGCCGCGGAGCAGCGACGCTTTTTCCGCCTTCGGCTTCGCGCGCAGGAGCACTTCCCTGCACTTGTCCGTGATTTTCTTCACTTCGCGGGCTGAAACGGGGTTGAGGTCGTGGGTTGCGGTCCCGTGGAAAACAAATGGCGAAAGGGCATTGTTCGCCTCAAGGTCGCGCGAAATGAGATAGGAAAAGTTTGAGCCGCCCACATTGCCCATCGGGCCGAAGTGCACTGCCGGGACCACGAATGCCACGTCGGCCTTCCCTGCCCTGCGGAAAAGCAGGAATGAGAGGTAGGTTTCTGCGGCTTCGCCCACTTTCCTGAATGCCTTTTCTATCCCCTTCTCCTTGTAGAACCACTGCGCAAAGAACAGGGAGATTGCCTCGGTGCTTGCGACCCCGAAGGTGCGCTTCATGGGCGCGTTTATCAGCAGAAAAAATACGTAGAGCGCGCCAAGGAGCACTATTGAGGCGAGGTAGAACTTGAGGAGCACATTGAATGGCGCACCCTCAAACGGGAAAAGGCCGTTCGTGATGAGGAACATTGCGTAGAGCAGGAGCTGAACAAGGGAGAAGATAAGGGAGCGCCATTTCAGCACGAATATCATGCGCGCTATGACGTACCATAATATCACCACCGCTGCGCTGCCGAGGATTACGACTTCGCTGGCAAGGGGGATGGAAAAGAGGGGCAGGGAAGCGGCGATGAGGTAGGTGAGCGCATAGATTATTTCCCCGAAAAGGGCGGTTGCAGCTATGCGCTTGGCAGGAACCTTCAGCATGAGCGCCTTCCCGATGACCACCGAAAGGAAGCCGGGGACGCCCAGCAGGTAGAATCCCGTGAGCAGGGTCTCGAGCAGGGGCAGCCCGCTGACTAGGTAAAGCAGGAAGCCGAACACGATTGAGACCAGAAGAATCCCGGACAGCAGGACCTTGGAGCTCGGGAGCGAGACGATGTAGTCTGTAAGCCCTACCGCCTTGTCTATGTTGCCCATTGCAACGGGAGATGGATAGAAAAGCTATTTAAAGAGGGCAGGGCGGAGAATAACCACATGATAATCTGCCCGAAGTGCGGCGCCTCGAGCGAAGGGAAAGCCTTCGTCGGGCCATTCTGCGTGGACTGTGCGCCCATCAACGTGAAAGTGCCCCCACGGGAAACGAAAGTAATCAGGTGCACCAGGTGCGACAGGATGAGGCTCGGGGGCAAGTGGATGCCCTTCAGCTGGAAGGACATAAGCGAGGCGGTGGTGGCGAAGTGCAGGGGGGAATTTGAAGGCGCGGAGTACATCCACCGGGAAAAAATTGTGCTTTTCAGGGTTGCTGGAGGGGTGGAGGTCGCGCGGCATTATGGCGTAAAGATAGAGAAGATTGTGTGCCCGGAATGCTCGAAGAAGGGGGGAGGGTACTTTGAGGCGATAATACAGCTCAGGGGCCAGCCGGGCAGGGTCGCAGGCATGGAGAGGAAGCTCAAGGGGATCCTTGAGAAGAAGACATTCATTGCTAAATCAGAGGGCAAGCACGGCGGAGTGGACATCTATGTGGGGAGCACCAAGGAAGTGCTTGCTGTGCTGCATACCCTTGGGAAGAAGGCGGTCATTACGAGGAAACTGCACGGGGAGAGGGAGGGCAAGCGCACCTACAGGACCACTTTCCTCCTTCGGCTCTAGGGCTTGAGGGACTGCAGGGCATACCTGTAGCCCGGCAGGTTCACGATTATCGTCTTGAAGCGCGCAACCAGCATGAAGGCGGTTGCCTGCGCCGCGCCTATGCCCATTACGCCCATTGCAAGGACCCCCCCTGTTTCACTGAGGCCCATGCCCGCCAGGGTTGGGGTGGGGATGAACTCCAGCATCGTCACGAGCGGCTGGAACAGGAAGAAAAAGAATATGTCGCTCACCGGGAATTCCACTGTTATGCCAACGGATTTTGCCACTGCCCACCACGAGAGCGCCTTGAACGTCCAAGTGAAGAGGAGTATTGCGACGATTTGGGGCGTTTTCCTGATTATGGAATGGGAATTGTCCTGCATCCTGTGGAACATGCCATATATCCTGCCTGCGAAATCCCCGACTACCGGGAGGCTCTTGCAGAAGGAGAACATGTTGAGGAACCTGCGGGAGAAGAGCAGGAGTATGAGTATTGTGAGCACCATTGCGAGGCCGGCGACTCCTATGTAGAGCACCCAGCCGGTGTCGCCCTCCACTACTGCCGAGAGCAGGTAGAAAACAGCGAAGGCGCCGGCGGCAAGCTTCAGCATGAAGTCGAACATTTGCGGGCCGAGTATGGAAACCATCGCCTTTTCGGATGGGATTTTGTACTTGTTGCGCATCACCGCGGCGGCTGCGATGTAGCCGCTGCGCGCAGGGGTGAAGTCCGCGAGCAGCATGCCCGTGAGGTGCGCGCGGAAGATTTTCCAGAAGCCAAGCGGGGCCTTCATGTCATCTAGGAGAATCTTAATCCTCAGCACCATGAGCAGGTACATTATGAGGAGAAAAACCACTGAGAGAATGAGCCAGCCGATGCTTATCGAGGCGATGTAGCCGAGGAATTCCTGCACCCCCGCGAAGTAGAGCAGGCCGGCTATGATTATTATTGAGATGATGAGGTCGAGCAGGATATGGTATTTGCTCGTGAAGAATTTTTTCATGCATGCACCGTGGTTGCGTCTTATTTTATGCTTACGTTTTAAAGGGTTTTCTCGGGACCGGGAAAGGCGGGCCCAAGGGTTTTTTCTGCGAGGAATGCCTCATGCCTTTTCAGTCGCCGCTTTAGTCGTTCCGCTCCAACAGGACAGCTTCGCTGTCCTTCGCGGCTCCAACCCGACAATATAGTTGTCGGTTCCAGGGTTTTTGGCCGGAGCACTCCTATGACAAAAAGCCTGGCCACGGCCGAGGATTGAACTCGGGCTAGGGGCTTTCTGCAGGAAAGGCGAGGAATGCCTCATGCCTTTTTCCAGGGTTTTTTGGCCGAAGGAAGCCTTTGCCAAAAAGCCTCCACAGGCCCCCGTGCTACCACTACACCACCGTGGCCGAATCATCGGCAACAACGCCGAATAAACCATCTAGGGGATGGTTTCGGATAAAATACGCAGAGGTAGTTTTTAAAATGTGGGCATTCGCCCGACAGCCCGGCCTCTATGGGCTGAAAGGCGAAAAAAGGCCGCGCTTCTTCAATTCCGCTTCCAGCTTCCTCCCGTCGCCGTGCACGAACCTGATTTCCTTCGGCGCAACCTGCTCGACAAAGGAGATTATGTCCGGGAAGTCCGCGTGGTCGCTGAGGGGAAATGTCCTGTCCGCGCGCACGCGGTGGGCAAGCGCCCATCCGGTCGCGGCCGCGGTGAGCGCGCGGCGGCCGAAAGCTTTGGAGAGGCCGTATGCAAATGACTGGGTTGCGGTGCGCGGGGGGACAACGGCAACGAAGCCGCCGCGCATAAGCTCCTCCGCCTCATCGGTGCCGACAACTGCGCGGTCCAGCTTCTGGCCGAACTTTTCGTATACCTGGTTGAAGCGCTCGGCATTCTCCATCACTATGGGGGCAATTGAGCAGTACTCGTTGAGCACGCGGATTACCTCCTGCGCCTTCCCGAGGTTGTATGCGCCTATGAGCAGGATGGAATCGCGGTTGGAGGAGGCCCATTTTGCGATGTCATCGTAAACGTCAAAGGGCTCGGGGAACCTGAATTTCGGGTCGCCGTAAGTGCACTCTATTATGAGGCGGTCGGCCTCGCGCGCCTCCGCGCCCTTGCCGAAAATGCCGTCCTTGAGGCGGAAATCCCCGGTATATAGCGAGGAGCAGCCATCGCTCTCCGCGAAAAGCTGGCGCGAGCCGAGTATGTGCCCCGCATCAAGCAGGGAGAAGCCGTTGCCCACATAGAGCGAGGCCGGGAGGCCGCTGAGCGCAAGGGTTTCATCAGAGGCGATTAGGGTTTCTCGCCTGCGGAGCCCGGAAGTGTGGTCGCCGTGCGCATGGGAGAGGAACGAAATGTCCCCCTTGCCGCAGTCTAGGCCGACCGAAATTCCGTTGAGGGGGAGCTCCATGCGCGGCATTCTCGGACAAGCGTTATAACACTATTCTTCCGGCTCGTATTTTTCATCGATGGCCCTGCGGATTGCCTTCGCCTTCTTCTCGCCCAGCTTTTCCACTTTCATGAGGCGCTTTTCGGAAGCTGAGAAGACTTTTTTCACGGAGCCGAATTTCCGGAGGAGCTGGTCGGCAAGCTTCGGGCCGACCATGGGGAGCATCTCGACTATTGCGCGCTGGTTCTGGGAAAATGTTATGCCTTTGGGTCTGCCGCTCACGCGGAGGGGGCGCTTCTGCGAAAGCTGCTCGTATTTTGCGAGCGCTAAAACCATTTCCGCGGTGGCTTCGGGCGAGAGCGTGAAGAATATTGAGGCGCCGTAGCTTGAGAGCACGGAAGAATATGCGCCGAGGAGCGCCGCGCGGCTTATCATTTCCTCGTCCGGGTTGCGCGGGCCCTCCACAATCAATATCACCGAGGAGTAGGATTCGCGGAGGCGGGAGAGCTGGTCGAAAAGGCGCTGGTCGATTACCGAGCGCTCAAAATCCGTGCGCGTCTTCCGCTCTACCGCGACGCGGTCAGAGCAGATGAAGTCCGCAACGTGCAGCTGCTGCAACTCCACTTCCGCGCCCATTTCCCTGAGCGCTCCGGCTATTTCCGGGGGGTCGCGCCTGTCCATCACTATGCGCACTTTTTTTTCTTCAGGCATTCAGAGTCCCCGTACGTACTCCGCAATCTCGTTGAAGCTTATCGAGCAGCCGGAGAACTTTATCTTGTAGAGGGCGGCTTCGGCCGCCTGCTTCTCCATGTCCTGGAAGCTTTTGAAGTAGCCGTTTTCATATGCGATTACCGCGGCGTCGCAGCTGCGGATGACCTGCATGCCCTTTGCGTAATCCGCGAACTTCTGGAGGTTCGGCCTATTCACCATTATGTTTACGTGGAGCTCCTTCTCGAGGTGGCTGCGCAGGAGGGGCGGGCCCTCTATGAGCATGCGCGTTGTGCGCTCGTCCATGAGCAGGTTCGGCACCTGCAGCTCATGAGCGGCAGCAAGCATTTCGGTTTCGCCCAGGTCTATGAGGTGGATGGGCTTGCCGCGCGCGAAGAATATGTTGTTTGCCTCTTTCAGCAGGCGCCTGGTGTCTTCCATCACTTCGACATCGGTGACTTCCACCACGCCGTCATTAATCAGGTCCTTTATACGGAGGGCGGAGAAGGAATAGATTTTGGATTTCATGGAGAGCGGACGGTTGACGCTTTCTTCAACTACCGACTGCGGGACCATGAAGCGCACCTTGTGCTTCTCGTGCAGGAAATAGAGCATCCCCTCAAGGCAGGCGCCGGTGAGGGAAATCAGCGAGCTTGAGTCGCAGAGCACGTAGGTCATTTTTCGCCCTCCAGCATCCTCTTTGCCATCTTTTTCCGCATATAGAGGGGAACTGCCTCCTTCATGCGGTCGAACATCATCGTTTTTCCAGCGTAGTCCATTATTTCCTGCTGCGGGATATTGGTCACTTCTGAGGCGAGGCCAAGGGAAACGCCCTGCGCATAGAGTATTGCGGCCATCTTCAGCTTGCCCTTGTCCATGAGGGACTTCACGTACCTCCGGTCAGCTGATTCGAGGTTCAGGATGGATTCCTCGAGGTTGTCCAGCGCGTTGCGGTACTTCTTCCTGTCCCGGGAGACGCGCAGCATGTGGCGGAGCACCTGCTCTATCCTCTTGAAGCCTTCCCGGTATTGGCTTTGGTAATAGCGCGGCTTGCTCAGGATTTTTGAGAGCGCATAGGAAACAACGGCGAGGGAATAGAGCTCGGGGGAGAACTCAATCGTTGCTTCATCGAGCACGATGTCGTTCACTTTCCGCATCTTTTTCTGGTTTTTATTTAAAAAGGCATTCAAAACGAGCTTGTTCAATTCCGTCAGGGAGGGCATGGGGATCACGATAGGTTTATAAATGTATCATGATTATATCATGACACTATTGCAACATTGTGTTGCAATGGTCAAGCCCGCAAGGGCATGTGAAGGCAATGACTGCACAATCGAAGCAAAAATTTAAAAACGTGGCTAAGGGCCGCATCAGCGACAAGATATCGCAGGATGTCGCCGAGAACCTCGAGAAGTTCAGGGACCCGGTGGTGCTGGGGGAGCTCGTGTACCTCCTCACGGAGGAGCGCGAGAACACCAACAGGCTGCTGAAGACCCTGCTCGGGAGGATCGAGAGCCTCGAGGCAAAGCTCGCAGCGAAGGGAGAGGCGCCCCAGGAGGAGCTGCTTCCGGAAGCGGACGAGCGCATACTCGGGTTTGTCCGGGAGAAGGGCAAGGCAACGGCGGCGGACGTGCAGAAGGAGCTGGGCTACAAGGGCAAGAATGCGGCAAGCGCGAGGATGAACAGGCTGTGCAACATCGGCCTCCTTCACAAGAAGCAGGTAGGTAGGAAGGTTTTCTTCCTGTCACGCTGACAGCTGGCAAGGCAAGTCAGGAAATATGTTGGAAAAGGAAGAGGGAGCTTACCCCACCCCACCTCCTCATTGTAATTCCCTCTTCCTTTCCTCCCACATCAACCCGAATTCTCAACTCTCAGACTCCGGCGCTTTCCCTCTCTATCCCGAATAGCCTCCTCAGGTCGCTTCTCAGCATCTTCAGCGCGGGCGCATCCATCTTTATTATCAGGTCGATGAACTGCTTTGGGGAGATGCCCTTCTGGTCGAATTCCGCGAGGAGCTTCGCGGCAAGGTACCCTATGTCATCGGTGCGTAAGCTGATTACCTTCACGAGCATCTCGCGGTCCCCCTCCAGTGCGAGCTTGTTCACTGCGGGGTCTGCGTAGCCCATGTCCGGGGAATACGCTGCGATGAGGAAGAAGCCAAGGCGGTCGTAGGGAAGGAAAAGCTCATGGGTCCTGAGCTGGAGCAATTCGGCGCATGAGGCCTTTGTGCCGGCATCGGTGCGCTCGTAAAGCGCATGCCATTTGAGGTATTCGCGCAGGCCCGCCTTCGCGGAAATGAGCGCCGGCCATTCCGAAGGAAACTTGTCCAATTCGGCAAAAAGGTTGTGCACGCTCGAAAGCCTTATCTTCGGGGGCCTTATCGAGGTGTTTGAAAAATTGTTTATGTTAAAGGCAATGTCCCATTTTGGGTCGGCCATCCTTTCCTGGGAAGATTTCCTCCCCCGGGGTGGCGTGCCCGGCTTTACCCCCATAATAGTTATATTTAGTGTAATAGCATTAATAAGAGTTTCCAGAACGGCTCACGCAGTCCCGGAAGAAGGCTTGGAGGGGTGGCCGTGGTCGGCGTTCGCCGCGCCCCACCAGTTGCCGTAGCGCTCATCCAGCTGGTCTTCTGCGGGCTTTGCGCTCTTGAGCGCAAGCGAAATGTGCTCCGGCCCTATGAGCCCCGAGCCGGAGGTGGCGGCGAGGTCGCCCGCGAGCTTTATTATCCCGCTGAGGGAACGGAGGCGGAGCGTGAGCCCCGCGCGGCCGTCCGCGCGCCTGCAGATTTTCTTCGCTTCCGAAATTACCGCTTCCACCGCTTTTGCAGAGGCGTGCGGCACCTTTCCGTCCTTGCGGATTTCCTGCGCAACGAACTGCGCAAGCTTCTCGCGGTTTTCATTGGAATCCGGCATCCAGGTGTTCAGCACTATTTCGTAGCCGCTGCCGCGGATGCGGGAGCGGAGCGCTGGGGAGAGCATCCCGAGGTCGTTGATGTTCAATGCGCCCACGAGGATGAAGTCGCAGGGCACGCCCTCGACGCGCACGGTTGCGCCCGCGCTCGTGGAGTTGCGGCCGGTAATCGGGAACTTCTTCTCCTGCATCGCGGTGAGGAGGTAGCGCTGGGTTTCCCCGAGCGTTGCCATCTCGTCTATGAAAAGCACGCCTTCGTGGGCCTCGTGCACCGCGCCCGCGGCAACGCGGGAGTACGGAGGGGTGCCTATCTCCGGGTGGCCGCCGTACGGGTCGTGGCGGACGTCCCCAAGGAGCTCGGTCTCGTTGTTGCCCGTGGCCGCAATGAAGGTTGAGCGGCTGAGCGGCACGAGCACGTTGCGCATGAGCGCATTCTCCTGCCTTTCCCTCTCCTCCAGCTCGTCCAGGCCGAGCATGAGGACCCTGTCATGGCTGGTGCGCTCGTAGAATATCGGCTCCTCGTCGCCATTTTCGGAAATGCGCACCGCTTCCACGCAGTCCATGGGGCAGATGTCCTCGGGCTTCGCAACGCCGCCAACCGGCATGCCGCGGGAGCCGGATTTCTCCGCGCCGCAGCTTGGGCAGTATGGAACGCGGGAGGGGCTCAGGGAAGCGCAGCGCCTGCAGCGCAGGCCAAGGCGCTCGGTGACGAATGTGGGGATTTCAGAGGGGCGGACTTCGGTGCCGAATTCCACCTTCTCCTTCTTTTCCCTTGAGATCATTTCCTCGTTGCGGACCGAGAGCACAGGGCGCTCGGGCTTCTCCGCATTGTGCAAAACTGAAATTTCAACCGAAGGCGGGGGAAGTATGCTTGCGATTGCGCGTGCAATCATGCTCTTGCCGGTGCCGGGGGCGCCCACAAGGAGGAGGTGCCTCTTCTGCCTTGCGGCAAGGCGCGCGATTGAGACCGCCTCGCCCTGCCCGATTACCATTGAAAGCGGGTCCTTGGGGACGGGCAATTCAGCGGTTGAGGAGAATTCCATGCTGTTCATTTGCGGGATTTTCTATTTAAAGGCTCCTTTTTGCTCCCGCGCTTCTTTGCGGTGCACGTGTTCTCCCAGAGCACGTCAAAATAGTGGCGGAACCCGCGGGCCATGGTCGGGTCGGTTATGGAAACGGTGTAAATCTGGTCGGTGAATATGGGGAGCATAACGTTTTCCCCGAACAGCTCAATCCATGCAGGCGAAACATCCCGGGGGAGGTAGCGCACTTCGGTGTGCTTCCATTTTTCCCTGGGCTTCCTGAACATCCTTGCGTCCTGGTTGTAGATTATGCGCATGTTCACTCCATCCGCTATCCTTCTTTCATGGAAGCGGGAGATATATGGGTCGAGGTTTTCGTAGACGAGGGGCGGCGCGCCCAGTATGAGCACTTCCTCCCCCTTGTCCATGCGGGAATAGAAGTCGTCCTTGACCGAGACATAGCCCCGGAAGCCCTCAATCATGCTCACTTTCATCCTTATCGGTGTTTTGGTTATGAGGTTTTCGAGGTAGCCCATTGCGGAGTCGACTTTTCCGTGCAGCTCGGCCTGGAGGGACTTGAGGCGCGAGAATCCGGTGGAGGAGTATTTCATCACGCCCCCCGCATCTACATAGGAGACGAGGCCGGCGCCCGCGAGCTTGTTGAGCGAATCGTACACTTTTGAGCGGTTGAATTTCAGGGTGCGGATGATGTCCCCTGCCCTGCAGCCGGAATGCGCTGAAACGTACAGGTAGATTTCTGAATCGATTTTTGAGAGCCCGAGCAGGGAAAGCCCCTCGACCACTTCATCGCGGCGCATGGTAGTATATGTACTATCGTATTTTTAAAGTTGTCCTGTGGGTGATTACAACCTTTTAAATAGGCTAAATATTCATTCAACGCGGTGGGAGAATGAATATGGATGAACTGAGCCGGAAGATATTGGAAAGCCTCAACTCCCTGTCTGGCAGCAACTACTGCGAAAGGACTTATAGGCCGCCTAAGAGCAGGATTGGCGTTTGGTAGGTAATTTCACCGTACTTGCTGCTTTGCGTGGGGAGGCAGCAGAGCTTTTCAACTCTTTTTCTATTTTTTCTTAAGGGCCAGGGAGAGGCATGCCTAAGGGTTTTGAGTTTTTCAGAATGCAAAATATGTCTAAAGGTTTGCGCGCCTGCTTTTCGCCACCGCAGTGGCGAGTTGGAGTGAGTGAAACGAGCGACTGATTGCCCTAGTGTGACTAGGACAAAAGCGATGAGTGCTCCCGTCGGGATTCGAACCCGAGCCACCGGAGTGAGAGTCCAGTATCCTAGACCGGGCTAGACTACGGGAGCGGGTGAGGAATAAGATGGGTGGATAGCATTAAAAAGCTTGATTTTACGGGCGGTGGAACGCGATTGCGAGGGCGAGCAGGAGGATGAAGACCGGCCCGCAGCAGCTCATGTTCCTCGGGGGAAGGACCGCGCCGCCGCTCTCGATGCACTGCGCGGTCATTATGCGGCACTCCTCAGTAGCGTTCATGTAGAAGTCCGGGTCGAAATCCGGAGTTTCGGAACAGCCGCTGTATTCTCCGGGGATGCCGCCGGCCTGCTCGCAGACCGCCTCGAAGCATATCTTCTCCATTTCATTGCAGTCCATCAGCATGGGGAAAGCGGCCGGCAGCAGCAATAGAAGCACGAAAAGCGCCCTCATAGGGATACCCGCAGCAATTTAAGCATTACACAATTAAACCGTTCGCATGCGCAGGCTCACCGCAATCAATTTCATCAATCATTTCTTCTGGGCCGCGATAGTGATAACCCTGCCGCTCTACCTCATAGAGAAGGACATTGACGTGGAGGAAATCGGCCTCATACTCGCGGTGATACCACTGATGATGGTCGGGCTGCGCACCTTCATGGCAATGCTCTCGGATACGGTGGGGCTGAGGATTTTCTTCGTGTGGCAGGGAATCTGCCAGGCCGCGGCCGCCGCATGCTACGTAATCGCGAAAACGCCGCTGCAATTCGCCGCAGGGAAGGCATTCGAGGGGGGCAGCTATTCGCTTTTCTGGGCAGTGGACCGCACCGCGATTTACGAGAACGCCAGGAGGAAGGACATCGCTGCCGCGCAGATGAGCTATGTGCGCATGATTGCGGCCGCGCTGGGGCTGGGGCTTGCGGGCTTTGCGGCGAGCATCGTTCCGTTCGATAGCATATATGTTGGGCTTGCAATGCTGGGGCTGGTTACGGTTGTGCTCGGGTTCGCAAGGCATGAGAGCGGGCTGAAGAGGGAAAAGAAGCCGCTTCTCAGGACGCTGCACCTGGAGGAGAAGAAGGCGGAGTTCTGGGAAGCTTCCATCGCCCTCGGGCTGAACATAGTATATTTCTCAATGCTGTTCGTGTTCCTCCTGCCGGTCTTCATGGACCTGGTAATGGCGTACGACTATGCGGAGATAGGGTTCCTGCTCATGCTGTTCTATGCCTGCATGGGGGCAGGGGCGTACGTGGCAACGAAAATGGACCTGAGCGAGGCGCGCACCTATTTCTTCCAGTTGATTGCATTGCCCTGCATGGTGTTCATGCCGTATTCCCCGCAGTTCTTTGCGCCCCTGCTCCTCATAGCGGCCTTCGGGATAGGGGTTTCCGGGGCAATGTTCGAGGAGCTGGTCGCGAGGGTTACGGACAGGGAAAAGGACCTATCCACGTCCATTGCAATATTGCATGTGCCCGGGAGGGTTTTCGAGTTCGTGGGGCTTGCGCTGGCCGGCTTCATATACGCAATGATGGGGAGCGAGGCGGTCTTCGCGCTTTGCGCGATACTGATGCTGGGGTTCGTGGTCCTGATGAAGGACGTGCTGGACAAGCTCGACAAGGAAGCGAGAGTGGTGAAGAGCGGGGGCGTGCCGGTCCAGCCCGAGTAGGCCCTTTTGGGACGCGGAAAGGTTTTTTTAAACGTCCTTCTGAATAAGGTGCAGGCGTTGGCCATGATAGACAAGGAGCTCATGAGGAGCGAGCCGGAGAAGGTGCGGAAAGCCCTGGAAAGCAGGGGCGACGGCCTCAAGGCATTCGATAAGCTGCTCAAGCTGGACGCGGAGTGGCGCGCGATGAAGGGGGAGGCGGACTCGCTGCGCGCAGAAAGGAATAAATTAGGGCTTGAGATAGCGAAAGCTGCGAAAGCGAAGAAGGACATCGCGCCCCTGAAGAGGAAGGGGGAGAAGATTGCGAAAAGGCTCGGGGAGATTGGGGAGAAGGAGAAGAAGCTGGAGGAGAAGCGGATTGGAATAATGCTCACTGTGCCCAACCTGCCGCATGAGAGCGTGCCGGCCGGGAAGGATTCTTCCGGAAACGTGGACGTGCGCGAATGGGGCAAGGTGAAGAGGGGGAGCGCGGATGTCGAGCCGCACTATGAGCTCGGGCCGCGGCTCGGGGTGATTGATTTCGAGAGGGGGGCGAAGCTCGGGGGGCACAGGTTCACCGTGCTTTCCGGCTGGGCCGCGAAGCTTGAGCGCGCCCTCGGGCAGTTCATGGTTTCTTTGCAGATTGGGAGGGGGTACAGGGAGCTTTCGGTGCCATACCTAGTGAAGACCGAAGTCATGGAGGGAACCGGGCAGCTGCCCAAATTCAAGGAGGATTTGTACGAAACCGAAGATGGTTTGTGGCTCATACCTACCGCGGAAGTGCCGCTGGTGAACGTGCACCGGGACGAGGTGCTTGAGGAGGCGCAGCTCCCGATTTCATATTGCGGGCTCACGCCCTGCTTCCGGAGGGAGGCGGGCGCTTACGGGAAGGACATAAAGGGGCTCATAAGGCAGCACCAGTTTACGAAAGTGGAGCTGGTGAAGTTTGCGCTGCCTGAGAAGAGCTATAGTGAGCTGGAGAAATTGACGCTGGACGCGGAAGCTGTGCTGCAGCAGCTTGAATTGCCTTACAAGGTGGTTGAGCTTTGCACGGGGGACCTGGGCTTTGCGGCCTCAAAAACCTATGACGTAGAGGTCTGGATACCTAGCCAGGACACGTACAGGGAGATAAGCTCCTGCTCGAACTGCGGGGAGTTCCAGGCCCGCAGGGCGGACATCAAGGTGAGGAGGAAGGAGGGGCTGGAGTACGCGCACACGCTCAACGGGAGCGGGCTTGCGGTAGGAAGGTGCATGGTCTCGCTCATTGAGAATTTCCAGGAGGACAGGGGGATACGGGTGCCGAAGGCGCTGCAGCCCTACATGGAAACTGATTACATAGAAATGAAATAGAAAAATAAAGTTGGGGATTAGGGCTTTCTCTAATCCATGAATTCCTGCGCAGTGGGCGGCTCCGGCTTTATGCCCTTCCTCTTCCTGATTTCGGGCACGTTCTTCTTCACCGCCTCCTTGGGCATCTTCTCGTAGCCCCACCATTCCTGGTACCAGATGGCCCTTCCCTGCGTCGCTCCGCGGATGAGGTTGGAGAAGCCGAACATCTCCGATACGGGAAGGACGGTCTGCACCGTTGCAGTCTCGCCTTCCTGCTCCATGCTAATGAGCTGGCCCCTCTTGCCGTTCGTGACGTTGATGACGTCGCCGGCGTATTCCTGCGGGCACTGGATGAGCACCTTCTGCTTTGGCTCGAGGAGGGTTACTCCCGCCATGAGCATCGCGGCGTAAATCGGCCTCTTCACCGCGGGGATGACCTGCGCCGGGCCCCTGTGCACGTTGTCCTCGTGCAGGGTAGCGTCCACGAGCTTCACTACAACTCCGGAGACCTTTTCCTTTGCGAGCGGGCCCTTGTCCATTGCCTCATGGAACGCCTCGAGCGCGAGCTCCTGCACTTCGTTGAGGTACTGCACGCCCTTGGTGACGTCTATGAACATGTTCTGGCCGTAGATGTCCCACACGCCCTTTGCCTCGTCACGGCCCATGCCGAGCTCAACTAGTTTCGCAACGAGTTCCTTGCCCTTGGGCTTGCCTTCGGGCAACTCGCCGTCGATTATCCCCTTCTGGATTGCCGCGGGCATCGGCTCCACAACCAGCTTGAAGCGGTTGTGCTTGTTGGGCGACTTGCCCTCGACCGGCCCGAAGCCGTTCTCGAGGGTCTCCCTGTATACTACGAGGGGCGGGGAAGTGACGATGCCGATTTTCCTCTCCTTGGAAATCTTGTACTCTATGATTTCAAGGTGGAGCTCGCCCATGCCGGAGATAAGGTGCTCGCCGGTCTCCTGGTTGATTTCAACGCGGAGGGTCGGGTCTTCCTTGGAGATCCCCCTGAGCACCTCAACCAGCTTGGAGAGGTCCTTGGAATCCTTTGCCTCGATGGACTTGGTGACCACCGGCTCGGAATAGTGCTTTATCTGCTCGAACGGCTCGGTGGTTTCAAGGGAGCTTATCGTTTCCCCGATGTAAACGTCTTTCAGGCCGACAACCGCGCCGATGTTGCCTGCGGAAACCGCTTCCGCGGGCACGCGGTCCGGGCCCATGTAGATGCCGGTCTGCTGGACCTTGTAGAACTTCTTCTTTGAGTGCACGTAGAGCTGGTCGCCTTTCTTCACCTTCCCGGAGAAGAGGCGGACCACGCCAACTTCGCCTGCATGCTCGTCGTAAACGACCCCGAAGCAGATGCCCACCGTGGGGCCGGCTGTGCTGCATTCGGTCATTGCCTTGCCTTCTGTGCCCTCAAGGTCGCCCTTCCAGAGCACGGGAATCCTGTACTTCTGCGCGGTCTTGGGGTCCGGCAGGTTCTTGATGACCATGGTAAGGAGAACGGAGTCCACCGGGGATTTTTCCACGAGGAAGGAGTGCTCTCCGGAGGCGCACTTGTCGTAAATGTCCTTGAAGCTGATGTTGAACTCCTTCATTGAAGCCGCGGAAACCGCCCACTTGTTGAATGCAGAGCCGAATGCCACGTTGGACTTCTCCACTGCGATTAGCCAGTCCTTCTTGAATTCTGGCGGGGCATTCCCGTCGATGATCTTGTTTATGCCCATTATCACCTTGATGAGCTTCTCCTGCATGCCCTGCGCATCCAGCTTTAGCTCGTTTATGAGGCGGTCGACCTTGTTGATGAAAACTACGGGCTGGGCGCGCTCCTTGAGCGCCTGCCTGAGCACCGTTTCGGTCTGGGGCATCACGCCCTCGACCGCATCAACAACGAGGACGACGCCGTCAACCGCGCGGAGCGCGCGCGTAACGTGGCCGCCGAAGTCAACATGGCCGGGAGTGTCGATGAGGTTGATGAGGTGGTCCTTGCCATCATAGCTGAACCCGAGGGAGATGTTCGCGGACTTGATTGTGATGCCGCGGGCCTGCTCCTGCTCGTCAAAGTCCATCACGCGCTGCTCGCCTGCGAGCTCCTTGGAGATGAGGCCTGCGCGGGCAACCAGCGAGTCCGTGAGCGTGGTCTTGCCGTGGTCCACGTGCGCGATAATGGCGATGTTCCTGATGAGGTCCTTCGCCTCCATCAACTTCTGAACTTCCTCGACTACTATTTCTTTTCTTGCCATCGGATTCACCAAAAATCAAGAGGGCTACCTGGCGCTCCTCGCCATCCTCTCCACTTCGTCCCTCTTCTTGATAGCGTAGCTGTTCTGGACGTCCTTGTCCGCAGTATAGATGATTTCCTGCGCAAGCGACTGGCCGAGCGAGGTCGGCTTGTTGAAGGTGCGCATCAGGGCTGAAAGGGCCATGTTGCGCAGCGCAAGGTCAATTCTCCTGGTTGCGGAAACGTCAACTGCAATCTGGTAGCTTACGCCTCCGTAAGCAACGCGGGTGACGTCTTCGCGGGGCGCGGAATTTTCCAGTGCGTCAACGAGGACCTGCACCGGGTTCTTTTTCGTGCGCTTCTCTATGATTTCAAAGGCCTCTTCCACAGACTTCATCACGCGGAGCTTCTTGCCCTGCAGCCTCCCGCGGGTGCGGATGACCTTTCCGGAGGTCTTTTCACCGGTGCCTCCCCTCATGAGCTTGTTCACGAGGCGCTCGACCACGTTGATGTTCATCTTGCCGAGCGGCCTCTTGGAGTGCCTGCCGAAAGAGTGCACGCGTGAGTTCTCCAGCGAGATTACCGTCCTGAGGCTGGGGTCCCTGATTTCAACGCTTTCCAGGTCGTATTTTCCGAAAACCTTCATGGGCTCTACCTCTTGGGCTTCTCTTTCTTGCCCCTCCTGAGGGACTGTATGTCAGCTCCGTTCACGCTTACCACTTTATATCTAATTCCGGGGATTGAGCCGACCTGCCCGCGCTGCGAGCCGCCGAGCCCGGCTATGACCACCGTGTCGTGCTCGTCTATGTGGGTGATGGCCTTGTCCCTGGGCGGGAACGCGCCGACGACCCTGCCGTTCTTCACGAGCTGGACCTTCACGCACTTGATGAGCCCCGAGTGGGGCTGCTTCTGCTCAAGCGTGAACTTTTCGAGTACGATGCCGCTTGCCTGCGGCGCGCCCTCCAGGGGGTCGTACTTCTCCTTCAGCTTGAGGCGGCGCCTCTTCCACCTTTTGGAGAGCCACCTGCCGCGGCTTCGCTTCCTCTTCCTGTTCCTTCCTGCAAATTCACCATTACCCATTCACTCACCGAATGAAGTAGAAAATCTACTGTAAGTGTATTTTGTGAGACGGAATGTTTTAAAAAGGCATCTCCCGTGCCCACGAGGGGGCTCAGACGAGCTTCTCTGCCGCTTTCAGGAACTCCCTCGCGTCTGCGATTGCCTCCCTTGCCGCGGCTTCCGAGCAGAGGGAGCCCTCATACTGTATCATTCGCCTCATTTCGCGGTAATTGTGCCCTATTTCCGCAAGCCGCGCCAGTTCCTTGTTGTTCTTGAATTCATTTAGGACGAACTCGAAGAGGCAGAAGTGGCTTCTTTCTTTGTAGCCCTTTTTATACAATAATGCGCGGGCGGAATGGAACATGCTGATGTATGAAGTAAGGAAGGAGATGTCGTACGTTTCCTTGCCGAGGACTATTTCGGCTTTCTTCGAGTAATCTGCTGCGATTTTCAATTGGCCGCGGAGCTCTTCCTTTCCTATGTGCGCCCTGCGCAACTGCCCTCTTTCGAAGCATTCCTCATAGCTCATATCGGGGTTCCCCACACCAGCAGGCTCTTGCGCTTAATGGCGAGGCAGAATGAATCCTTTTTTCTTTCCATTTCCCTCCACTTTGCGATGCTCAGTGCGGTTATTCCAACTTCTCTCCCCAGTTTTAATTCTATGCCAGCCAGGTTTCCGGTGTCCGGCCTCTTTTCATCCGCCGTGATTATGAGGATGTCGAGGTCGCTTTTTGCACCGTATTCCCCGGTCGCGAAGCTGCCGTATATTGAAACAGACAGTATATTCTTGTTCTTCTCCAGGAAGGGCTTCAGGTATTTGCTGTCTGCGACCAGGTACGGGCCCATGAATTTCTTCAGGGCAGCTATTCTTGCGTCTTTCTGGTTGAGGCGGAACTGGTGGACGTTGCCTATCTTTTCCATTTCTAATAATCCTTCTTCGTAGTAAGCCTTGCAGAACCTCTGCGCGGTCTGGAGGCCTATCTTCAGCCGCCTGCTCAATTCGTTTATGTGGATGCGCACGCCCGGGTTCAGGAGGAAATGTTCCAGGACGCTCCAGCCCTTGTACTTGTTCCATTCTGTAATCATACTATTTATGGTATAATAATACCATTTATAAAATGATATCAATACGTTAATTCCAGGCCTGCCTGGGCGTTTGCCCCGCCGACGAACACCTTGCCGCTCCCGTCCCTGGCCAGCATCTCCCATACCTTCCCGTAGACGCGGATTCCCTCGTGCACTTTCACGGACATCTTTACTTCGCCTCCGAGGAAGGGCGCGGGCTTGGGCAGGGCCGCGTGGTTCAGCACCGGGATTATTTTTACCATGAAGTTCAGCCTCCCGCCGCCTATGCTGGGCGTCCAGAATATGGGCATCGGCACCACGTTGCTCCCGCTGCACCAGTGGGGCGCCACGTGCAGGTTGAGAGCGGGTATGTGGAACGCGATTCCTGTGCCCACCGGGACCTGCCCGTAATAATGGGAGGTATATATGAAGGGCGTGAACGCGAAATACCTGTTTATGGGGAACGTTATGTCCAGCTCTGCCGTGTCCAGCTCTGAGCTGTTGAATTTGGGGAAGATTACGTCAAACATCGTGTCCACTTTCACGTGCCCGAAGCCGAGGTGGCCGGAGGCGCCGAAGCCGCCGAAGGGCGTCTGGCCCTTGTCGTAGGAGCCGCCGAGCACCCTTGCGCTGAGGCTTTTCTCGGGCTGCTTCGGCTCTTCTGCATGCGCCTTGCCGGGCTGCTCCTGCGGCTTTTCTGCGCGGGCTTTGGACGGGATGCCGGAGAGCGCCAGGGTCCCAATCAGTGCGCTTGCCAGCACCGCGCGCGGCCCGAACTCCTTTGCGTATCTTTTCACTGCTCGCATGGCCCGTATGAATCGGCCCTGCTTGGGGAGCGGTTTCTCTGCAGGAGTTACATTTGCTCTTTTCATCTTGCCCACACCATGCATATTATGCCCACCTCCTTTTTATCCTTTTTGTGCCACAGGTCCGCCGAGCATTGCCTCGAACTCCGCCAGCAGGTTCAGTGCAATCCGGGGAATTTCATAGTCATTCTCAGGATACGCGCTTACAAGCTGGCCGTATGATTCTTGCAAGGGCAATTCCGGCAGCGGCACATGTTTCGGAGTACGGCTTTGAGGAGAATAGCCCGCCAGGTCGAAAGGGTCGAAAAACATAAAATCGCCTGTCCAGCCAATAAAGTAGGAATTGCCATAGAAACATCCTGCCAGCCAGGTTCCGAAATCGATGCTTGTCCAATACGAGTCAATGCGTTGTTCGCCTTTAGACTGTATTCCAATCAAAACTATAGAATCCAGCTGTAAACCTTCTCCAAGAGTTTCATAATAGTATATCGTGGCACGTACGGAAAAGGGCTCATTATGCATCAATAGATTATTCAGCTGGGGGCGCGATAAAAATCTGGAACGTTTGTTCAATCCGCCCTGTGGCAAGAGGTATGCCTTAGCATCCGTCTTCGTGCTGGCTTCCTTAATTTTACTTAGGTAAGGAAACGCTTCCACAAGCGGTCTGGCTTCCCGAAAGAAGCCTTCCCTCCTTGCGTCATCAGAACAGATGAGCCTGAATGCCTCTCCGCAGGCCGCCCTTGCTTTTGAGAGGACCCTTTCCGGGCTTCCGCTAGGCTGTTTTGTTTTGTTCATTTTGCATCACATTTGCGGCGCGGCCCTGTGCCGAACCGCTTTCTGATACTTACTACGACACGGTGGTATTTAAATTGATGTGGTGATATATGTCACCACAAAAGGAAAGGATGCAAAATGTATGAGGACGTGCTTAGGGAGGCCGGGCTGAGCATAAATGAGTCCAAGGTGTACGAGACGCTGCTCAGGCTGAAGGAGGCGCCCATAGAGGAGATTGCGGCTAAATCAAAGGTGCACAGGAGGAACGTCTACGATTCGCTTGCGAAGCTGCTGGAGAAGGGGCTGGTTTCCGAGGTGCTGATTTCCGGGAAGAAGCATTACAGCGCAACCAGCCCCACGCGGCTGCTGGGCATGCTCGCCGAGAAGGAGGAGAAGCTGAAGAAGGCGATGCCGGAGCTGGAAAGCAGGTTCAGGAAGGAGGAGGCCGAGGAGCGCGCGTACATCTACAAGGGCACGGAGGGGTTCAAGAACTACCTGCAGGACATACTGGACGTGGGGGAGACCGTGCGCTTCATCGGCGCGAAGGCGTTCTGGCTGGACCCGCGGCTGCAGCACTACCTGCCGAAATTCGAGGAGCAGAGGAAGAGGAAGGGGATTAAGTTCATGCACCTTTTTGATTATGAGGTGAGGGAGAAGAAGCCGGAGATACTCAAAGTGGTGGGGAAGCCGTACAAGTTCATGCCCAAGAAGTACTCGTCTCAGGTGGCGGTGGACATCTTTGGGGATTACGTGGTTACGTTTGGGGGGGTTTCTCCGGGGCACCTGCACGAGGAGCCCATACAGTTCGTGATGGTGAGTAGGAGGATTGCGGACGGCTACAGGAAGTTCTTCCAGTTCATCTGGGACCACTGCAAGTATCCTTATTAGTTGAGCCGCCAGGCGAGAACTTCGTCAAATGTTTTGCCGCCTTGCTCCCGCAAAACGCGGATAGTGTTTTCCTTTTTGAGCTGCAGCGCAAAGTCCGCCTTTTTCAGTGCAGCCCGCAGTTCCGCCCCTTACGAATCTCTTTCCTGTTTTTTCCACTCAAATCCCCCACAAATCCTCCAATGGAGATTTTCTCTGCCAGCTTTTGCGCCAGTTCCGGATGCCCGCGCTCCCACTGTTTTACCGGGTCGTTCGCCTCCCACTCATTGAGCGTATCCACGGTATCCAAAAAGCCGCCATGGGCCCTTTTCACCCTCTCTATGCGGGCTGCAAGTTCACTTCCAACGTCCATGCGCCTCATTTCCTTCCCGGCCAGCCTGACCACCGCCTCCATGCGGGCTGCAAGTTCACTTCTAATGTCCATGCCAAGCTCTATGTCCATGCGCCTGCGCCTCATTTCTTCCCCGGCTAGCCTGACAATCGGGGAGACTTCCTCCTCAATCTTCGGGATGTCCCTCTCTATTGCCAGAATTCTCCCCTCGGTCGGCCACCACTCCGGTATTTCAATTAGCCAAGGCCTGGTCCCCATGGCTACTCCGCGGGTACGCGGAACGATTGCCTCCTGCCGCATCGAAGCGACCTGCTGCTCGGTTGGCTCCCCGGTTATTCCTTCCAGCTGCAGGCGGAAACCCAGGAGCTGGGGCTCCGCCGGGTCGAGCAGGGCCTTTTTCGACCAGGCCATTTCCGTGAAGAGGCTGCTGAACGTTCCGGCCGATGGATCCCGCTGGATGGAACAGGTGCGCGATATGGTCTCAAGGAGTTTATCATGCAAGACACAAATGGGCTCTATTGCCTCAAGGGCCCCCTGGAAAAGGGCAAAAACCAGGTCCTCCAGGCCATTCATGGCATCGGATTGTTCCTTGCCTTCATCTCCGCCGGAGGTTTTCAGTTGTCTGAACCTGGACAGCAACACCGCATCGGCAACTTCTTCCTCGGATTGGGGCGCCGACCTGCGGAGCTTAACCTCTATTTCAAACCTGCGCGGGCTTTCGGCCAGCGTTTGCCGCTTCTGGAAAACCTTGCCCGTCCCAGTAGGCCCTGCATGGGCATCCTTGTTGCTTTGAATCATTCCTTTGTTTTTCACATTCATCTTCCTCACCTCTTTCCTCCGTGGCATGCAGCCACATATAGATGTTGCCGGCCATTCCTATATTATGTTTGTTGAATAAAATTCGGAAAACTGGCAAAAGAATAATAATATTTCGTATAATATTCTAATTTATGAAAAACATAGAAGAGAAGCTGGTGGGGCTGCTCTCAAAGGGGCACTGCACGCCAAGGATATCCGGGCTCGCGAAGAGCCTCAGGGAGCCTTCGACAACGATACATTACAATATCAAGAAGATGGAGAAGGAGAAGAAGGTGCTGGCGTACAAGGCGGTGTTCGACTACAGGAAAATAGGCAGGGGGTTCTGCACGTACGTGCTGATAACGCTTTCTCCGGACGAGTACGGAGACCCGGAGAGGGTGGCAAGGGAACTGGTAAAATTCAGCGAGATAGAGAGCATAGACATAATCACCGGAGACTGGGAGCTCGTCCTTAAGGTGAGGACAAAGGATGCGGATGAGTACTACGGGTTCGTGCGCACCGTCCTTTCCAGGAAAGGCGTAACCAAGATAAAGTCGCTCACCTCGCTGAAGCAGGTGAAGACGGAGTTCATTGCGCTGGACTAGAAGTCGGTGCGCTTCGTCTTCAGGTGGATTTCCGCGCCGAACTTGCGCTTGAGGAAGTCCTTCATCGCCTTTATGCGGAGCCCCTCCTTCCCTATGGCGAGGCCGCGGTCGGTGTCCGCGACCGTGAGGAAGACGGCCTTCTGGCCGGGCGCCTCTCGCACCTCGAAATCCAGGACGCGGATGTTGTTGAAGTAGCCGCGCACGAAGGACTCCAAATCCTCGTCGTCGGGCGCAATCATCACGTTGGTCTTGAGGCGCTGGCGGAGCTTCTGGATGTTTGCGCCCTTCTTGCCGATTGCCTTGCCTAGGCTGAATTTTTCCACCAGGAAAACGTAGGAGGTGCCTACCTTCGCAATGTCCGTGGGCATAACTCCTGCTACGGAAGCGAAGATGTTCATCAGCTTGAGGTCGTCCCCGGTTATTTCCACGCGCTCACTTCTTCTTCTTTTTCTCCTTCCCGCCGAATTCGAGAATTGGGGAGACGCCCTCTTCGTAAATCGCGAGCACGAGCACCGGGAAAGGCTTCCCGCAGATGGAGCCCAGCTCGATTGAGGTGCCCGGGAAGGGCACGACGGGTATTTCGGAGAGTTTTCCGAACTTTTCCACGTCCTCGGAAAGCTCCGCGGGCGCGTTCTGCGCAAGCACGACGAGCTTGGTCTGGCCGGTGAGGAGGGCGCGCACCCCCTTGCGGGAGCCGTAGCCTACCTTGCCGCTCTCGACAGTAAGCCTGATTGCGGCGGAGAGCGGGTTCTCTTTCTCCTTCTTGCTCTTCCTCTTCCTGATGACCTTGTTCTTGGACTTGACCTTTTTAGGGCCGGAGGTTTCCCCCGCAACTGCTTCCTCTTTCGCTTCAGTTTCTTCCTCTGCCATTCAAAACACCTATTTCTTCGCAGCTTTCATTCCGAGCTTTATGCGGCCGGTGCCAATCGGTATGGTCTGGCCGACGATTATGTTTTCTGTCACTCCGACGAGGTTGTCCTCCTCGCCCGTCATGGAGGCATTCACGAGGTGCTTCATCGTCTCCTCGAATGCGGCGCGGCCGAGCACGCCTGCCTTCTCCCCCGAGAGGCCGTGGCGGCCGATTGATTTTATCTTTCCGTCCGCAGTCATCGCGTCCGCAAGAACCATCAGGTGGCGGATGTCGATTGAAAGGTTCTGCAGCTCCATTACCATGACCATCTCCTTGATGAGGGCGTTGCGCGCGGCCTCTACCCCGAAGATGCTGAGGATTTCCATTATGTTGTTCGTGTATATGCGGGTGAAGTCGACCTGCGGGAGCTTGAGAAGCTCCTTGAGGTTTGAGCCCTTCGCACGTATGAAGTGCTCGCCGCCTTCCTTTATCACTACCGCGCGGGTGATGCCGGAGATGCCCTTTACGAGGGTTTTGCCGAGGCGGCCGGAGAGCTTGCGCAGCGTGCGCAGGGGCGTCTCCTTCCCCTCCTTAAGCGATATCGTGAAGCCCTCCTTGCGCTCGTCTACACGGTTGGTGCCAACTGCCTTCTTGAGGGACTTGCGTATCTGCTCGAGCGAAACATGGAGCGCCTTCTTGTCCTCCTCGCGGATGTTGATGTAGATTTTCTGTGTGTCCATGCGCTCCTCCACGTCTGCAATTTCGGAGAGATGCACCGCTTCGATTGATTCCGCGAAGGACTGGGCCTTTTCCGCGGTGCGGTATTCGCGCTTGAGGTAAACGCTGACGAGGGCCTTCTTGGGCTCCTTCTTTGCGTCCACAAGCTCGATGAGGCGCGGCAGGCCGGTAGGCACGTGCTCCGCAACGCCCGCGTAGTGGAACGTGCGCATCGTCATCTGGGTGCCCGGCTCCCCGAGCGACTGGGCCGCAACTATCCCGACTGCGGAATACGGGCTTATCATGGATTTTCTGTCCTTCTTCGGCATCATAACCACCTCAGACCGTTTCCTCCTGGTCCATTTTCACGGTCTCCACGTATTCGGAGGAGGTCGCGAGCATCGGGTCTTCCTTATCGCCTCCGTATACGAACTCTATTATCGCGCCCTTGCCGTTCTTCACCATGAAGTCGTCATCCACTACGAGGTCCTGGAGGGCGTGGATGAGGCGCCTCTGCATATAGCCGGAGCGCGCCGTCCTGATTGCGGTGTTCACAAGGGATTCCCTGCCTCCCATGGAGTGCTGGAAGAATTCGTCCGCGGAAAGGCCGGTGCGGAACGAGCTGCCCACGAAGCCGTGCTCGCGCGTGGTGAGTGCGCCCTTCCTGTAGAACGGGAGCACCCTGCGGAAATAGCCGCGCGTGAGGCGCTTGTTGCGGACCGCCTGCTGCCCTACGAGGGCGCCCATCTGGATTGCATTCAGCAGGCTCCCGCGGGCCCCGATCTTGGCCATGATTATGGACGAGTTGTCCATGCCGAAGTCGCTCTCCACTACCTTGCCCGCATCGGTGCGCGCCTGCGAGGTGGCCATCATGATGTTCATCTCGAGGGTTTCCTTGAGCGTCATGCCGGGGGCGCGCTCGAGCTTGGCGTTCTTGAACTGGAGTATGAGGTTCTCCACCTCCCGGTTGAGCTTGTCCTCTATGTCCTTCACCTTCTTGTCCGCCTTTTCGGAAAGGGTGTAGTTCTTCATGGAAACGCTGAAGCCCCTCCACGAGAGCGCTTCGAGGCACATGTTGGTGGAGTTGTCCAGGAAGTCGCGGGCGAAGTGCGCCCCCTCCAGTATGAAGATGTTTTCGAGGAGCTCCTTCTCAAGGGCGCGGCTTTCGATTGCGCCCTTCATTATGTGGCCCTTGCGTATCACGATTTCCTCGCCCAGCTTGGACTTGATTTTGAGGTTGAGGGATTCGGGCAGCAGCATGGAGAAGATTTCGCGGCCGTGGTACATGCCCTTCTTGTCGGCCGGGGGCAGCTCCTTCAGGCCCGCAACCATCATGAGGCGGCATGCCTCGTCCTTCGTGAACACGGCGTCGTCGCGGGTGAAGAAGTACGCGGCGGAAACGTGGTCCTCCTGCGGCTTCACGATTGCGTGGCCGTGGCGGGGCGAGACAATCTGGTCTTCCACTTTCATGAGGAAGCGGGCCTCTGCCTGCGCCTCGGGCGTCTGGAGCACGTGGAGGTTCATTTCGTCCCCGTCAAAGTCCGCGTTATAGGGAGGGGTGGTGATGGGGTTGAGGCGGAATGTGCGGCCGGGCAGCACGCGCACCTCGTGCGCCATCATCGAAACGCGGTGCAGCGAGGGCTGGCGGTTGAAGAGCGCGACATCGCCGTCGATTATCTGGCGCTCAATCACCCAGCCGAGCTTGAGCTCTTCCGCAAGGGTTTCGCGCAGCTCTTCAGTGACCTTGATTTTCTTCCCGTCCGGGCGCAATATGTAGGTTGCGCGCGGGTATGTGGGTGAGAGGATGTATTTCTTGCACTCCTCGATGTTCCACTCGGTGGCAGCAATCGGGATGGTGAGCTCGGAGGCGATGCGGAGGGGCACGCCCACTTCGTCAAGGCGGATGCGCGGGTCGGGGGAAATCACGGTGCGCGCGGAGAAATTTACCCTCTTGCCGAGCAGGTTGTACCTGAACCTCCCTTCCTTGCCCTTGAGGCGCTGGGCAAGGGTCTTGAGCGGCCTGCCGCTCCTGTGCCTCGCGGGCGGGATGTTCGCGGTCTCGTTGTTCATATAAGTCGTAACGTGGTACTGGAGGAGCTCCCAGAGGTCCTCGATGATGAGCTGGGGCGCGCCGGCGTTGATGTTCGCCTCGAGCTTCTGGTTGATGCGGATTATGTCCACCAGCTTGTGAGTGAGGTCGTCCTCGCTCCTCTCCCCGGATTCGAGCGTAATTGAGGGGCGCACGTTCACGGGTGGCACGAGGAGCACGGAGAGTATCATCCATTCCGGGCGGCCGTATTCCGGGTCGTAGCCGAGCTGGCGCAGGTCCTCGTTCGGGACGCCCGCGACCCAGTCGCGGATGTCGGTTGGCAGCATCTGCACGCCCGCGCGGAAGAACGAAGTGGGCTTGAGGAAGCGTATTTCCGGAATTTCAGAATCGCAGTGCGGGCACTTGTCCTTTGCGGTGCGCTTCACGCCCTTCATGCCGGTGAGGCGGTGGCAGTTGGGGCAGGTGGCCTTCATTATCATGTAGAGGTGCTTTGAGAATTCCACGTGGGCCACCGGGCGCACGAGCTCTATGTGGCCGAAGTGGCCCGGGCATTCCTTCACACGCGCGCCGCAGGTCTTGCAGCGGAGGCCCGGGTCTACCACGCCGAGGCGGGAATCGACAAGGCCGCCGTCAATGGGGTAGCCATCGTCATCGTAGGTGTCCGGGATCATAATCCGGGCGGCGGAAATCTTCCTCACCATGTCGGGCGAGAACAGCGAAAACTTAATCCGGTCAATTACCTTGTCGACTTCGTCCATATGAACACCTCACGCTTTGTCCCTCAGCAGCAGCCTCGGGAAGATGAACAGCGAGCGTATTTCCCCGAGGAGGAGCTTGAAGGCGTAGCTCATCTCTATGGGCGACACTTCCGAGCTCCCGCAGAGCGAGCATATCTCCTTCCCCTTCACTATGTCCTTGTGCGCAAGCATGCCGCACTGCGTGCAGACATACTGTATTGTCTTGTCGGATTCTTCAAGAAGCCTTTCCCTCACGACCATGGAGGAGCCGTAGCCAATGAGGCAGTCGCGCTCCATCTCCCCGAACCTGAGGCCGCCTTCGCGTGCGCGGCCCTCGGTGGGCTGAAGGGTGAGCAGCTGCACCGGGCCCCTGCTCCTCACGTGCATCTTGTTCGAGACGAGGTGGTGCAGGCGCTGGTAGTAGACCGGGCCGATGAAGAGCTTCACCTTCATCCTCTTGCCGGTTATGCCGTCGTAGAGCCATTCCTCCCCGTGCTCGTCAAATCCTTTTTCCTTGAGCACACGGACGTAGTCTTCCTGCGTGTTCCCGCGGAAGGCGGTGCCGTCCATGAGCATTCCGCCAAGGGCGCCGGCCTTGCCGCCGAGCGTCTCGAGCAGGTGGCCCGCAGTCATTCGCGAGGGGATTGCGTGCGGATTGAGTATAAGGTCCGGGACTATGCCGTCCTTTGTGAAGGGCATGTCTTCCTGCGGCATGAGGAGGCCGATTACGCCCTTCTGGCCGTGCCTTGAGGCAAACTTGTCCCCGACTTCGGGGACTTTTGGTGCGCGCACGCGCACCTTCACCATGCGGTTGGAGCTTGGGGCCTCGGTTACCATTACCGAGTCCACTGCGCCGCGCTCGCCGGGCTTGAGCGAAAGGGAGCTTTCCCTCTTCTTTTCCTCAACAACGCCGAATACAGAAATCTCCTCAAGGAAACGCGGGGGGGACGTCTTGCCGACAAGGACTTCCTTTCCGCGAAGCTGGCTTTCGGGGTGGACTATGCCATCGTCATCAAGGTGCTTGTAGGCCTCCTCGCCCCTGTAGCCGACCACGTCCGGGGTCGGGACTTCAATCTTGTCCTTCTGGCCGCCGGGGTAGAGGCGCTCCTCGGACTCGTAGGTCTTGAACATGATTGCGCGGCCAAGGCCGCGGTCGATTGCGCTCCTGTTCACCACGGTGCCGTCGCCCATGTTATAGCCCTTGTAGGTGGTGATTGCAACTACGAAGTTCTGGCCTGCGGCCTTCTTGTCCATGTTGAGCACCTTGTAGGTGTCGGTGGAGACAAGGGGCTTCTGCGGGTAGTACATCACATATGCGCGGGTGTCGAAGCGCTGGTTGAAGTTCGTTGAATAAAGGCCGAGGGACTGCTTCGCCATGGAGCATGCCATCGTAATCCTCGGGCCGGAGTTGTGCTCCGGGTATGGGAGCACGGATGAGGTGATGCCGAATATCGATTCCGGGACCGCGTCAAGGTGGGTATGCTCCGGGGTTACGTCTTCCTCCTTCAATGCTATGAGGGAATTTTCCTCCTCTTCCGCATCAAGGTATTCAATCACGCCCATCTTGATGAGGTGCTCCCAGCTGAGGGAGTTGCTTTCGAGCTTCTTGCGTATTTCCGGGGTGAAGCGGGGCTTGCCCTCTTCCACTACAACGTAGGGCTTGCGCACCCTCCCGCCGTCGGTGTTCACAAACACTTCCTTTGTGCGGGAATTGTAGAATACGTTTGTTTCGTAATTGAGTTCGTTCATGCGCCTCATTTCCTTGAACTTTGCGCAGAGCTCAAGGCCATCGGGCACGAAGCCGATGAGATTCCCGTTTACATAAACAGCGCTCTGGGTTTCCTTCTTTTTTGCCGCCATGTGATCACTCCTTCCACTCCTTGCTCACGCCCATCCTGTCAAGCGCGGCAAGCACCTCCTTTTCATCGCCCCCCTTGGTGACCTGCGCAAGCACCGCGAGGTTCTTCACAAGGGAGCAGCTCGGGCCTTCGGGGGTTTCGCTCGGGCAGAGCTTGCCCCAGTGGGTTCCGTGCAGGTCCCTTGCCTTGAAGTGCGGGTGCTTCTTGCTCAGGGGGGAGATTACCCTCCTGAGGTGCGAGAGCATCGCAAGGTGGGATGTGCGGTCGAGCAGCTGCGAAACACCGGTCTGGCCGGCAATCCAGTTGCCCGTGGCCATTGCGTAGCGTATCCTGTCAACCAATGTGTCCTGGCGGACAAGGGTATGGACCTGGAGCTTGCGGCCCCTCGCGTCCGCCCTGCTCGCCTGGTACACTATGTCTTTTTTCAGGAACTGGAATGCATAGCGGAACAGCTCCTCCATGAGGTTGCCCGCAAGCTTCACGCGCTTGTTCGCATAGTGGTCCTTGTCGTCCGGGAGCATCTTCTTGTTCGCAACGCGGATTGCGCGCTGCGCCATGCGGATGAGGTAGAACGCCTTCTTTGCCCTGTCCTTCTTCTCCACGCCGAGGTGCGGGAGGAGGTAGGTCTCAATGAGGTTGTCGAGGCGCGCGAGGCGGAACTCTTCGGGCTGGCCGGGCGAAATGCGCTTGCTCAGCGTATCCACCGCTTCCTTCCTGCTCTTGGATTCCTCAGCCTCGAGGTTCATGAGGATGTCGTTCTGTATCAGCTGCTCATCGGAGAAAGCGTCGAGTATGTCCTTGTCCTTTTCTATGCCGAGCACGCGGAGGAGCTGCACAAAGGAAAGGTCGGTGGGGGTTGCGGGGAACTCCGCGCGCAGCATCCCTTCGGAAGTGCGGCTCACCACGCATCGTGCGCGGAAGCCATGCCTCGTGGAAAAGACTTTCGCAACTGTGCCGCTGGTTTCCACAGTAGTCATGATTTTGTTGGGGACGAGGTCCTCGATTCCCACGAGGACGCGCTCGGAGCCGTTTATGATGAAGTAGCCGCCCGGGTCGTCGGCGTCCTCGCCCTGCTCAACGAGCTCGTCCTTTGTCATGGAGGACAGGTAGCAGAGCTTGGACTTCACCATCACCGGGATTTCGCCTATGAACACGTCGGAATAGGTGGGGCGCTCGATGCCGTTGAAGATGGGGATGATTTCGAGGAAGATGGGCGCGGCGTAGGTAATGTTCCTGAGGCGCGCCTCCGCGGGCATTATCGTTTTGTAGCCGCCCTTGACTTCATAGAAGCGCGGGGGCTCCACGCGTGCCTTTCCGAGCTTCAGCTCGAAGCCCTCAACATTCGTTGAGATCTTTTCCTCCCTCTCCACAATGGCCTGCATCCCGACTTCAACGAAACGGTTGTAGGAGTCGAGCTGCTGCTTGACCAGGCTGTTGGTCCCGAAATAGGACTCAAGCAAAGGATTTACCATTCATCCACCTTCACACCACTATCCTGTAATGAAAATACGTCGCCGTAGCGTCGCTCCTCTTTATCTTTATTACGTCGCCGGCCTTCGCGCCGAGCGCCTCCGCCTCGGGGTCGGAAGAGTTCATCTTTGGGAGGTCTTCCGGCCCTATGTTCAGCTTCTTAAAAAGAGCTTCCTTCTCCTTTTCCGGGAGAATTTCCATCGGAGGCACAAGATTATGTTTAAGTATATCTAGTTCCGCAGTTTTCTTCAATAGACCACCCGGCGACGCAGAGGTAGCGCTCCCCCTGTGCCGATTAATTTGAAACGTAAGATTTATAAAGCTAGGTCTGAACCGGCCGCTGGCGGGGCGGGGGCGCCCCGAACGCATAAAAACCTGAGACTGTAGATGCAGGAATTAGATGACTTCAACTCTATCAGTGGGGCAAACGGCCAACAAAGCATACCTATGGAATGCTACATCGTATCTAAAAGGGATCGCGATACTGGCAGTACTAATAAACCACTACATAATTGATTATACTTCTTGGCCATTGTGTGGATTCGCAAACGGGATTATCGCAATATTTTTCATATTGAGTGGATATGGGTGCTTCCATTCTCTGGAAAGAAGAACCCTTCAAAACAAAACTAAGCTGGAAACGATTGCAGGTTTCTGGCTGGACAGGGGGGTAAGGGTCATACCCCTCTATCTGTTGGCACTTGCAATATACAACTATGTTTTTGGATGGGAAACAATCCTATGGTTCATCCCATATATACTGGAATGTTACTTGATAGCGCCTTTTGCATACTATGCAATCAAAAAATACCGGATTCCTGCATTCGTTGCCATTGCCTTTGCTGTGTTTTTCCTACTGAACTTCACATACTACTTGGTGCAGCCCCCACAAGCAATTAGCCAGATAATGATATACCGGGGGATGGCATTAACGCATATCTTGCTGTTCTGCCTAGGGATGATTCTTCCTGCGCTGATGCAAACTGGGCATAAAATAAAAACACAATGGGGTGCAGGGGCGCTTGCTCTCTTGTTTTTGCTCTCGGTTTTCTTGACCGAGAACCCCATAGAGTCCAATGTGCATAGAGGCATGGTTTTATTTGGAATAAATGTGGGGCTGCCTGTTTTGGCTCTAGAGGTATTTTTGTTTGTGGTGAGCGCGATGCTGCTGGTTTTGGCAGTATTATCTAAAGAGATCAGTCTGCCATTAAGCAATGCAGTTTCGCAAATAGGAAATTGTTCTTACTCACTATATATCCTGCACCAGATGTACTATCTAACTCTCGGGCACTTCGGGCTTTTGGAAACGGATTCCGTATCCGGGGCCCTCATAGTGATAGCGTTGTTCCCATTATTCTTTGGCTTATGCAAGGCCATAGAAGACTTTAGCAGGAGGATATTGTCCACAAGATCACTGCAAAGGAATTAGAGTGTATGGGCGCTGCTAAGTGCGGGATGGGCGCCCTGAACGCATAAAAACCTGCGGATGGAAAGCGCGTGCATGAAACGCGTTCTTGCTTTTGGGATGCTGCTTTTGCTGATGCTCGGGTGCCCGCAGCAGGCGCCCCAGGAACCCACTGTGCCGGAGGGGCCGGAAGTGCCCAAGGTCCCCGGGCCAATCGTGGCGGAGAATGAAGTGTTTTCGGAGGGCGACTTTTCAATAGAATACCCCTCGGGCTGGGTGGTGATGGAGAACCAGCTGGCCGAGGATTCGCTTCTTGCGGCGGATGCGTACTGCGCTCTCAATGTGAAGAAATACGGTGCGGTGCCCGCGATGCTCAGGGCGGAGATAGGCAGGAGCTTTGACGCGGAATGGGACGGGGATATTGTGGAATTCGATGCGGAGGGCGAAGACGGCTCGGTTTTCCATTCAAGGAACAGGCTGGTTTTCTGCAACTGCAATACGTATCTATTGGGAGTGGGGTGCCTTGTGGGGCATTTTGATGAAAGCGCCGCGGATGAGATAATCAATAGCGCGGAATGCTCGTGGGTGAGGCCGCCCAAGCAAACAGGGAGCGGCAGGACAGGCATGGTAATCATCCCGGGCGAAGAGAATGAGTTCATGGCGCAGTTCTGCAGCGCGGCGGAGGCCGTGCGCGAATCAGGGGGGAGCGTAGGGCACACATATACCTCCTGGGGAGGGGTGGAATACGAACCTGGGGAATACGACTGGGAAATGCTGGATTACATGATGGAATTGAATGAGCTGTATGGGTTTGACATGTCGCTTGTAATTAGTATAATATATACCAACCAGATCGGCGAGCTGCCGGACGAGGTCGGGTTCAATGGGTTTGATGATGCGAGGCTCAAGGAGCACTTTGCGGACTATGCAATCAGGGTTGCGGACAGGTATGAAAATCTTGAATACCTGGAGATAGGGAACGAGGTGAACATCTACCTTGGGGAGCATCCGGATGAGGTTGATGAGTTCAGGGAATTTTACTCGTACGTGTATGACAGGGTGAAGGAGAGGCACCCGGGCCTGAAAGTGGGGACCGTGTTTGCGTACCATTATGCGAAGGACACGAATACCACATATATCATTGAGGAGCTTGCGGACGTGGGCGACTTCAATGCGTTTACCCTTTACATACACGGGGACAAGTTTGCGTTCAACAGGAGCGTGGAAGAGGCGCAGGAATACTTTGACGGGATTGATTCTGTTTCCCCCAAGCCGTGGGCAATGACCGAAACGGGATGGTCGAGCTCGGAGACGCTGCATTCCTCGGAGGAAAAGCAGGCGGAGTACGTGGAAGAGGTATATTCCATACTTGAAGAGAAGAAGGGCAGGGTGCTTTTCCTCACGTGGTTTGACTCGCATGACGTGGGCTCGGGCTGCGAAGAGGCGGCGGAGAGCTTCATCACTGAAGGCATGACTGTTGATGCGGAGTACCTGGATTATTTCGAGGAGTTCATCTGCACGCAGGGGCTGCGCACCGCAGATGACGAGCCGAAGCTCGGCTGGGGAGAATGGGTGGAGCAGAACAGTGAATATGCCGGGGTAGGCCAATAGGCCAGTAGCCCGGCGGGCCTGGCTGAGCTCCACATTCAGTAGCCAAGGAGCTCTGCGAGGAGGGAGAGGAGCTCGTCTCCGCTTTCCGCCCAGATCAGGAAGCCGTGGCCCTGCATCACTATTACTTTGCTTTTCCTTGCCTGCATGGAAATTGCCTGCGCGAGCTGCAGGGAGCCGTATTCGAGCTTCGGGACGGAAGGGTAGGGGTGCCTTGCCTGCAGGAGCTCATCGTGGTGGAAATGCAGGATTGCCTTTGCAGGGACCGTGCGGTAGACGAAGTGGTGCATGAAGGATTCGGAGGAAGGCTCCGCGCCGATTGCGGTTGCCGAGAATTCCTTTTCATTCAGCGCGGCAACGTAGGAGAGGTTTTCCTTCTTCAGCAGGGTAAGGCGCGAGCCCGCGCCCTTTATCACGAACCCGCGGCCGCAGAGCACGCTTAGGTTTCCTTCGTTTGCGATTGGGGAGAGGAAGGGGTGTAGCTCCCTGTCTATTGAGAGGAGGCGTTCCGCGCACTCCTCCGGGACTGCGCCCGGGGCGATTTTTGCGTTGAACTTTACGCCTTCGTATGCTTCCATAGTGCACCTGCGCTGCGGAAGGTCCCGTTTTCGGTAACGTATGCAGTGATGAGGGATGCGGGTGTTATGTCAAATGCGGGGTTGACTGCCTTTGCGCCTTTTGGGTAAATGCGCCTTCCCCGCACTTCCAATACCTCGCCCTCATCGCGCTGCTCAATTTTGATTTGCCTGCCTGAGCTGAGGCCGCTTAATGTGGAGGTGGGGGCTGCAACGTAGAAGGGGATTTTGTGCGCCTTCGCAAGCACTGCAAGGGAATATGTGCCGATTTTGTTCGCGACATCGCCGTTTTTGCAGATGCGGTCCGCACCGAGGATTACGAGGTCCACTTCCCCTGCCTTCATGAGGGAGGCGGCTGCGGAATCGCAGACCACATTATGCCTTATTTTCCATTTGGAGAGCTCCCATGAAGTGAGGGCGCCCTGGAAGCGGGGGCGGGTTTCCTTTGCCCATACGAATGGGGCTTTGCCCTTTGCCTGCGCAAATGCGATTGCGCCGAGGGCCGTGCCGTACCTGCCCACCGCGAGGGGGCCAGTGTTGCAGTGCGTCATCACTTTTGCATTTTTCCTGATGAGCTTCTGGCCATGCATTGAGAGCTTTTTGCATTTTTCGTAAACGCTGTTTTCCCATTGCTTTGCGAGCGCAACAGGATTTTTTGCAGGTAGTTGGTTTCTCATCCAGCTGAGGGCGTTTGCAAGGTCGACCGCGGTGGGGCGGGAGGTAAGGAGCGATTTGTATGCCTGCTTTTCCTTTCCCGCCCTTATGCCGAGGGCGTAGCCATAGGCCGCGGCAACGGAGATTGCGGGAGCGCCGCGCACGGCCATGCTGCTGATTGCCTTTGCAGCCTGGGCGTAGGTTTTGCATCTTACATGCTCCTCTTTCAGCGGGAGCTTCCTCTGGTCCAGGAGAACAAGGGCGTTGCTTTTGAACGAGATTATGTCCATGGGTGCAAATCGGAGGGAAGCTTAAAAAGAGGTTGCGCCAAGGAACAAGCAATGATCGCAATCGTGGACATGGGCTCGCAGTACACGCACCTGATAAAGAGGAACATGCGCGACCTGGGGAAGGAAGCAACGGTCATCAATAACAAGAGCGGGGGCATGGGGGATGCCGAGGGTGCGGAAGCGGTCATACTTTCAGGGGGGCCTTCATCGGTTACCGAGGGGAACCTCGGGCTGGGGGAGGCAATAGTGAAGAAAGTGGGCGGGGGCTGGGATATGCCCCTGCTGGGGATATGCTTCGGCCATCAATTGATCGCGCACGTGCTCGGGGGAAGGGTGGAGAAGGGCGCTTCGGCAGAGTACGGGCTGGGCACCATTACTGTGGACGAGGAGGATCTGCTTTTCAGGGATTTGCCCGGGGAATTCAAGGCGTGGGTTTCGCATTTTGATGAGGTGAAGGAGCTGCCGGAGGGGTTTGCGGCGCTTGCGCATTCCGGAACTTGCATGGTGGAGGCGATGAGGCACAGGGAGCGGAAGATTTTCGGCACGCAGTTCCACCCGGAAGTGTGGCATACTGAGAACGGGGAAAAGATATTGGAGAACTTCCTTTCGGCAGTATAATGCTATTTTCGGGGGGGCCGGGTCCCTATCTTCTGTTTATTGCATCCCTCACCGGGAGGGGCGGTGCGAACTGGCGCCTCTGCCTGGGGAAAATTGGGCGGGCAGGAGGTATTGTTGAGTGGATTCTCCTGCTTACCTGCGTGACCAGGGACATCCATTCGTTGCGGTCTTTCCACCTGAGCGTGCGGTTGCCAAGGTTGTCTTGCACTTCCTCCATAAGCTTCCGGGGGGTCAATTCTTCAAGCAATTCGGTGGTGAGCCTGATGATGCTGGGGCGGTTGCGTTCCATGCCGCAGCTGAGGGCTTCGACCAATTCCACTAGGAGAACGGTTTTTTCGGGTTTGGCCATTGCACGGATTGCCCCGATAAGGTTTATAAAACCAATTTTAACAGCGGAAAAAAAATTACAGTATCTTTCCCTTTTTGCCGTCAAAGTAGATTACTTCTTCGTAGCGGAGGCCATAGCGGCCCGGGAAGTAGGCTGCGGGCTCGAGCGTGAACACGCAGTTGTCAAGCCTGTGCTTGGAATAGCGGGAGATTATTGGGAACTCGTGCACTTCGAGGCCGACTCCGTGGCCAAAAGAATGTGGGGGCAGGTGCACCTTCGCTTTCCTGAAAAGGGACTCCGCATGCATCGCGAGCTCCCTTGCATTCCCGAACTCGGGGAGCATCTCAACCAGCTCGCCAACCACCCCCTGCAGGAACTCGTAGATTTTCCTTTGCTCTCCGTTGCGGCCCTCAAAATAAACGCGGGTGAGGTCCGAGCAGTACCTGTCCTTGCGCACGCCGTAATCGAGCATCAGTAGGTCGTGCATCTTTTCCTTTGAGGGGAGGGAGTGCGGGTAGGAGGTCGCTTCCCCTGAGGAGACTATTGGGTCGAACGCGGGCGAGAGGCCTGCGCGGTAGGTTTTTGCGAGCAGGGAATTGTAAACTGATTTGCCTGTTTTGCCGAAGGAGTCCATGTGGGAGCGGAGGAGCTCGCGGGTGGCTTCGGTCGCTTCTGCGATTGTTTCCGCTTCCCCGGGCGACTTGCGCATCCGCTCCCTTGCAAGCTCCCTGGAAACGTCTTCCGGCTTGCAGAAGGAGGAGAGGCGGGCGTAGAGGCTGGCGGGCAGGGAGCGGAGGTCGGCCTCCACCTTTTTCCTGCGGAGGAGCTTTTCGAGGCTCTTCATCGGGTTGCGGGAATAGGTGAGCACCTTGCCGCTGAAATTGTCCTCTGCGTAGCATTCGTTCATCTTGTGCACGAGCAGGAGGCGCTCCTCCCCGTCTTCAAGGTAAAATGAATTGTCAACTTCAAGGCCTGCATGGCGGAAGAAATTCGCGTTGAACCCGTCGCCCTGGTAAAGGAGCAGCATCTACCCGCACCCTATCTTCGCCTTTATCTCTTCCTTAGTGGTGAGGCCGTTGTAAGCGGTTTCTCCCAGCACGAGGGAAGGCGCGCCCTCAATGCCGTAATATGTGGTGAACACGTCCACCATCTTGAGGTCGGCATCGGCCGGGAATGCGAATACGTATGCATTGGGGCATTCGTAGCGCACCTGGTCGAGCACTTTCCCCTGCGCAATGCATTCCGGGCAGTCGAGGTTGGCATAGTAAAAGAAGAGGATGGGCTGCGGGAGCGGATCGTCGCAGGTATCGATGTACTGCCTCAGCAACAGGTAATACCGGGTGTTCGCAAGGAAGTAGCTCCTCCTGAGCTCCTCATAGTTGCGGATTACGCTTGCGCCGCCCTCGCTCTCGAGCGCAAGGTAGAGGGAATAGGCCTCGGCCTCGCTTTCGTTGAGCTCCGCGCGGAGCACGCCGCACATTGAGGAAGTGTTCTGCGCAGAGGAGAGGAAGAACATCATCAGGAACGAGGTTTCGCTCTGGTCGTTGAGCGCGGAAATGCGGCTCTCGAGCTGGGAATACTCCTGCGTTTCGAGCCAGTAGCCGATTGAAAGGGAAACTGCGAACAGCAGGAAGGTTGCTATGCCTGCCTTGAGGTACGTCCCGCGGCTGATTCCGTTTCCGTTCACCATCTGTAATCACTCCGGTTCACTTCCTTGAAGAAGGAAAGCGAGTAAACAAACGAAATGAAGGTTCCGTAAAATATAAGAAACAGGAAGATTGATGGGATGTCGGTGAGAGTTGCCTTTTTCTTTGCGATTGCATGGGAGATGTAGACCGCGAAGAACCATGGGAGCACCAGTATGAGGCCCATCACTATTGCGGAAGTCCCCACCACCACGAAGCCGGACATGTCGAGCGTGAATGAGTTGAGGTACCAGTAGGAATTGAGCAGGCGAAAGAGCCATATTATCTGCTTGGAGAGGATGAAGCCGAAGGAGAAGGTGAGCACGAGGCCTGCGAGCTCCGCGGAAAAGGAGAAGGGGAAAACGAAAACGCCGAAATTGCCGTATTTCGGGTTGAACATCATGTCTGAATATTTGCGCAGGTTGAAGAGCTTGCCGCGGTACCAGCGCAGGCGCTGGCGCAGGAGGTCCTTCATGTTGCCGGGCACTTCTGTGTGGACTATGGAATTCACGGAATATGCAATGCGGTAGCCGAACTTCCTGAGGCGCCATGCGATCTCGAGGTCCTCAGTGATGTTCTTCTCGTCGTACATGCCGATTTTCACGAGGGCGTCCTTGCGGAATACTGTTGTGGGGCCGGGGGTGACGAAAATGGCGTCCATGAAGGATGTTACCATTGCGGCAAAACCGAAGCCGGTATAGTACTCTATCTGCTGGATTTTCCTCAGGAGGTTGTCCGGGTTTGCCACTTTTATGAAGCAGGTTACCGCGCCGAAATTTTTGTTTTCCATGAGCTTCTCCACTGCGTGCTTTAGGGTGCCCTTCTCAAGGTAGGTGTCAGAGTCCACGCAGGCGACTACTGTGCCCGTTGCGCCCGGGATTGCGGAATTCAATGCGGCGGCCTTGCCCGCGTTCTTTTCCTTGAGCATTACGGTTATGCCTTTTTGCCCTTTGAGCCACTCGCGGGAGCCGTCCGTGCTGCCGTCATCTATTACCACGATTTCCATTTCCCCGGGGTAGTCCGAGGCCTTTGCTGTGCTGAGGCATTCCTTTATCGTGCCTAGGGAATTGTAGCAGGGGATGAGCACTGTGAGGGAGGGGTATTTCTCCAGCTTCTGCAGGTGCCTGGGCTTGCCCATCTCGAAATATGCGGTGAGGAAGGTTACGGTGAGGGCGAGCAGGAAGAGGTTTGGGATGAGCATCACCCAGAAGTAATCCAGGGTTGTGATGAGGCTGCCAACTATTATCGCTATTATTATGAAAACGAAAAGTGTCAGCGCAGGGCGCGAGCTGCCCTTTATTGCAAGGCTCATGCGGGAAACCTACCATTTCTATTGTTTATATTGCTTTTCCTCAAGGTGCGCCTTTGCTATTTCGGCGGTGCCGCGCACGCCGTCCCATTCCTTCTTCCATTCGTCCACCACTATCCTTTTTTCGAAGAAGGGGGCGTCGCACACGAAGGTTTCGCCTTCGCCGCCCTCGAAAAAGGGGTGGATGTTTGGCTTTTGCATTTTCGAGAAGCGGGCGCCGAGAAGCTCCGGGCCGAGGCCCCCCGCGGAAACGCCCGTGATGTAGATTTCGAACTCGTTGATTATGTCCTCATAGGTCTTTTCGCTCTTGTGCCAGAGCGGGCGGTAGGTCACGAGCTTGAGCTCTTCCCCGATTTTTTCTATTCTTTCGCGCTGGTACTCGCTTTCGAGCGCGCCGGCGACTATGCCGTCCACGTTGAGCTCGGAGAGTATTTCCTTCGTGATCTGGAGGTCGTCCTCGCCCTCCTTGGGCTCCACGAATATCTGGGGGATTTTGCAGGCCTCGGCCTGCAGCTTTGTCCACTTTGCGTTCTGGTGGTGGAACATCATGGAGTAGGGCTCGGGGACCACCGTGACCAGTATCGGGTCGAAGCCGCTGAATACTGCCCAGAAAAGGGAGGCGGCGGAATCCTTTCCCCCCGAGAAAAGGCAGGCAACCCTCTGCATGGATGGGATTTGGCCGGAAAGGGTTAAAAGAATGGGGATGGAAACCCGCACATGGGGGCAGAGAGCGTAATATTCGACATGGACGGGGTGCTCTACCGCGGGAAGGAGGCGATTGAAGGTGCGGCAGAAGCGGTGAACTCGCTTTCGGGGGCGGGGAAGAGGGTGTTCTTCCTCACGAACAACGGCTCGAAAACACGGAAATATTTCCACAAGTTCCTGGAGGAACGCGGGTTTGAGTGCGGGCTGGAGCAGGTATACTCAACTTCCTACGGAACGGGGAAATACATCCGTGAAAAATTCCCCGGGAAAACGGTTTATGCGCTGAACATCGGGATGAGGGAGGAGCTTGAGGCGCAGGGAATTAATTGTGTTGACGGGGAGGGCGCCGGGGTGGTTGTTGCGGGGCTTGACAGGAAGCTTACTTATGAGAAATTGAGCATTGCTTTCCGCGCGCTGCTCAACGGCGCGGAGTTCATTGCGAGCAACGACGACCCGATGTACCCTGTGGAAGAGGGGTTCCTGCCCGGCGCGGGCGCGATTGTTTCCGCGCTTGCTTATTCAACCGGAAAGAAGCCTTTTGTGATAGGGAAGCCCCACCGGCTGATGCTGGACATCATTGTGGAGGAGCAGGGGCTGAAGGAGGATGCCGCGGTCATGGTCGGGGATAAACTGGAAACCGACATAATGATGGCAAAGAAGGAGGGGATGAGGAGCATACTCGTGCTCACCGGGGTCACTACGAAGGCGGATGCCGCTGAGAGCCCCATAAAGCCGGACGCGGTTATTGATTCGATAAAGGATGTGCCCAAGATAATTGAAGGGTGGGATGAGGGCTGATTGCAGAGTGCGGAATGGGATGGGCTGCGCAAGCTATTCGACCGTTACTGATTTTGCGAGGTTGCGGGGGCGGTCGGGGTCTATTCCCCGGGCGACGCTCACGTAGTAGGCGAGCATCTGCAGCGGGAGAACCATCGTGAACGGGTAGAAGACCGGGTCGGAGCCGGGCAGCGGGATTGTGATGTCGGATTCGCTTTCTATTTCCTTTGAATTTGTAAGGGAGATTACGTATCCGCCGCGGGCCCGCACCTCCTTTATGTTGCCCAGCATCTTATACACTGAGTCATCATTGGGGGCAAGGGCGATTACCGGCACGCCGTCCTCTATCAACGAGAGGGGGCCGTGCTTGAGCTCGCCCCCGGGGTATGCTTCCGCATGGAGGTAGGAGATTTCCTTGAGCTTCAGGGCGCCCTCCATGGTAATCGGGAGGGAAAGCGAGCGGCCGATGAAGAATATGTTCTGGCTGCCCTTTATTTTCTCTGCAATTTCCTTGAGCTTGCTGCCGTTGCTGATCGACTTGGAGATGAGCTCCGGGATTATTGAGAGGTCTTTGCCGGGGAAAAGGAGCTTGTAGATCACCGCGAGCTGGGAAGTAAACGTTTTTGTTGCGGCTACGGAAACTTCGGGGCCCACATTGAGGTAGACGACCTCATCCGCGAGGCGGGTGATTGAGGAGCCGACCACGTTTGTGAGGGCGAGGACTTTTGCGCCATTGGATTTTGCGTATTCCACCGCGCGCAGGGTGTCCGAGGTTTCCCCGGACTGGGTGATTGCGATTGCGAGGGTTTCATTGTCCGGGGAAGCGATTGAGGGGTATTCGGAGGCAATTGCGGCGTCGCAGCTCTTCCCGAGGTACTTCTGGGAAATGTATTTGAACATCAGGGAAGCGTGGTAGGAGGTGCCGCATGCGATGAGGTGCACTTTCTGGAAGGAGCTGAGGAGCTCGCGTGCGGCTTCCGTATCCGCTGCGAGGGTTTCCTTTATGTTGGTCTTCTGCTCCTCTATTTCCTTCAGCATGAAATGCGGATGGCCGCCCTTTTCCGCCATCTCGCGGGACCAGTCAACCGTAAATGACTCCTTCGGGATTGCATTGCCAGCGAGGTCGAAGAATTCCGCGCCGGAGTCTGAAAGCACTGCGACTTCGTCCTCTTCCAAGGCGGCGAAGTTCTTTGTGTAATCAAGCAGGGCTGGGATGTCCGAGGCGGCGAAGCTTTCGCCTTCCCCGAGGCCGATTACGAGCGGGCTGTTCCTGCGGGCTGCATAAATCTTGCGTTCCCCGTGCCTCACCAGCACAATTGCGAACGAGCCCTTGAGGCGGTTGAGCGCGGAAAGGAATGCGTTGAATGTGTCCTTGCCCTCCGCGGCGCAGCGGCTGATGAGGTGGGCGGCTATTTCCGAATCAGTTTCTGAGGAGAATTCATGGCCGGCGGCTTTCAGCTCATCGCGGAGCTCCTGGTAGTTTTCGATGACGCCGTTATGCACTATTGCGAATTCTCCGGGTTGGTCGGTGTGGGGGTGGGCGTTTTTCTGGCATGGGATGCCGTGCGTTGCCCAGCGGGTGTGGCCTATGCCCAGCGTGCCTTCCATTGAGGAAAGGGAAAGCGAATCAGAAACGGGCTTCACCATGCCCTTGTCCTTGCGGACTTCGAGCCCTTCGGGGGTGTCGATTGCGACCCCGACTGAATCGTAGCCGCGGTATTCCAGGGTCTCGAGGCCCTTCAATATGACCTCCGAGGCACGCTGGCTTCCGACGTATCCGATTATGCCGCACATTCGTCCGCACCGAATGAGAATATTATGTGGTATACTGTTTAAAAATGCTGCAAAAAATGCAGCATTCAGAGGAATTCCGCCAGGCGCGTTTCAAGGTCGTATTTTATGGGCAGTATGGCCTCCCCATTCCGCGTCATCTCCTTTATCTGGGGGTCCGATAGGAGTTCGCCCTTGACCTTCTCGAGCACCCGCTCGTCCGGGTCGAGCACGCCGACTATCCTGGTGCCGTCTTCGCCGCCGACCCCGCGGACGTGGCCCACGTTGTCGTGGAAGTTGGCATACCTCAGGGAGCCCATGCCCGTCCGCGAGAGCTGCTTTTTCCCGCCATTTGCGACCCTCCCGAAATCAAAGGTGATGCAGAAGAACTCGTTCGCCAGGGCATCCATGATTATGCGCGGGTCGTTGAACCTCCCCAAGCGGTACGGGTCATACATGACGGACATCGTGGAATACTGGGTGGCCAGTTCCCTGCCCTCCGCAAACGCGCAGTCGAACAGGGCCCGCACTTCATTTTCAATTGTGGAAAGGGGGAACGGCGGCTTCATCGGCATCCCGTCCAGCCACTGGTAGTCGATTCCGCACTCCCAGCTGAGGAACGTCGGGTAGACCTTCTGCTGCCTGCCCTCCAGCATGAGCGTGAAGTTGCCCATTGCCGCCTGGTGGAGGGCATTCCAGCGGTCCCTGACTGCCGCGTCTTCCGGAGCGGCGACTGCCGCCGGAATTGAGGTGAGTATCCTGACTACGTCTTCGTCCGGGGCGCCATGGAACCGGTCGGCATGGTAAAGGTGGGCGACCTTTGTCGCGCCGCATTCGAAATGGCCTTCAACCGCCCCGAAGCCGTCCGGGTGGAGCGCCTTGAAAAGGTGCCCGCCCCTCACGATGCTTCCCGCGGTGTTCTCGTGTATCGCAGGGGCCGTGAAAAACAGCCCGAGGCTGCCGGTGGCGTGCCTTGAATCGGTGCATTTCTTCGCAGCAAAAATGTATTCTCCGGGCTCAGGGTCCGGGAGGCGGCCGTTCGCCTTTTCGTGCTCCGCAACCCTCTGCGCGAATATGCGGTTGCATGCCGCGTAATGTTCCCTTATCCTGCCGGCAGGAAGCGGCTTCTGCGAAGCGATTGCCTTGAGGATGCCGTGGTCCAGATTATCCCTTCTCCAGGGCGCCATCCCTTCCCTGCGGAATTCCCCTCCAGGGGCGCGTGTTTGCTTCATAACATCATCTCTAACATCATCAAATCCGTAGTTTGCCTTGTGCACAAAAGTGTTTATAAACGCATTGCCAGCCTGCTATGGGAAACGTCTGAACAACCTTTATAAATGTTGTTATAGTAATATAAATGTGGAAATTAGTGGAATGGGGTATTCATGGCGCTTAAATCAGGATTCGTAAGCAGGGATGCAACCCTCCAGAAGAGGGAAGGGAGGAAATATTTTGCAAATGCCCAGCTCAGTGGCACCCGGATGGGGCCAAACCAGGTGCTGAGGAAACTTCTCGAGGAGAACAGGGAGATGGTGCGCTCGAGGGAGATTGCCAGGTGCCTCGCGGAAGAAAAAGCCGCGGAGGGCAGGCCCGACCAGCATTACGAGCAGGAACTCGGGGCATACCGGGTGCATTCCCCAAAGGCCATTGTGGTGAGCCATGCCTGCAACCCGCCTGCGGAGATGCTTCTTGATGCGAATAGGGGGGAAATTTATGAGGTTACGAACGTGAAGTTCGGGCCCGTGGCGCTTAGGGCGGTGGAGCGCGGCGTCGGGCTCGGCGCAGGGCTGCTTGCGGTTATATGGGGCGACATGATGGCAAAGGGCGAGGACGGCGCCCTTGCAAGGGCAGAGGAAATCGCCAAGGACATTATTGAAATCAGCCCCATGGTCAAGGAGGCCGTTTCGGATGGGAGGCTGGCGGTTGTCGCAGCTTCGCTTGGGATGGTAAAGAATTCGCTAATACGCACCACTCCGGAGAAAGCGTGGATGGAGAAAATCAGGAAGGAGGAAGAGGCAAACAGGAAACTGGCGGCTGAAGGGAAGAAGCCGAAGCCACTCTCCCGCCGCAAATCAAGGTTCATTGCAAACGAATCAGAAGGGGGCATTGCAGCATGGAACGGGCTCGTGGGCAATAACAACCAGCTGCTCATGCGCGGGGTGCTGGACAGGGGCGGCCGGCTGTTCAGCATATGGTCCGCGATGCTCGTGGAATCGGATGCGAGGGTGCTGCTAAGGGACATTTTCAGCCCGAGGGCCAACAGGCACATATTCAGCATAAGAAATGCGGGTCCTGCCGCCACCATGTCAACTGTTGAGGCATTCGAGAGATTTGCGCATGAGGGCCGCGGGAACGGCAAGCGCATCCCGCTGCTCGGGGTGATCGGGCACGGGGGAAACGAAGCGGCTGAAGAAGTTGACGTTGACGCGGCCATTGCCAATGTGCGCGAAAACTGCGAAAAGATCGGGGCCAGCCCGGCCATCCGCAAGCTCATAACGGAAGGGGAGGCCGGTGTTGTGGGGCTGCACTACTCGCTCGAGACCGGGAAGGCGGAGGTCGTGTTCGCAGACGGCGTTGACGCGCCTTCTGAGGAAGACCTCAATGGGGAGAAGTTCAGGGTAAGCAACAACCCGTAAATGCGCCCGGCATATCCCTTTTTTAAATTCTTTCCAGTCCATTCCCTACACTTTCTAATCAGGTGAAAGCATGGACGCAGAAGAGGCAATGAAAAGGCTGAAGGAAGGGAATGCGAGGTTCGTGAAAGGGGAGAGGAAGCAGTACGACTTCCCCCTGCGCAGGAAGGAAGTGGAGGGCGGGCAGAAGCCGTTTGTAACCATAATTACATGCTCCGACTCCCGCGTAATCCCCGAATACGTGTTCGATGCGAACATAGGCGAGATATTCAAGATACACACCGCGGGAAACGTGCTGGGCGACATCGGAATGGGGAGCGTGGAATACGGGGTAGGGCACCTGCACACGCCCCTGCTTGTAATCCTCGGGCATTCCAAGTGCGGCGCGGTCACCGCAACCTGCGGGGGAGGGCATGCGGAAGGCCACATCGCGTCAATAGTGAAGAAGATTGCGCCCGCCGCGGAGGCAGGGGGCAATGATGTGGAAGAGTCCTGCTGCATAAACATGGAGAACGTGAAGAAGGACCTCATGGAGGGGAGCGAGGTTGTGAGGAAGGCGGTTGAGGACGGCTCCCTCAAGGTCGTGTGCATGAAATACTTCCTTGAAACAGGGGAAGCGAAAGAGATGGAGTGAAGAGATGGCTGAGGCAAAAAGCGGCAAGATGTACGAGCTCAAGAAGATGGTGCGCGACCTTTCGTCGCTCTCGGGCAGCGGCACCCAGCTCATTTCCGTGTACATACCTTCGGGCTACCCGATACACGAAACCGCGGGGAAGCTGAGGGAGGAAGTGAGCCAGGCGTCCAACATAAAGTCCAAGCAGACGCGCACAAACGTGATTGACGCGCTGGAGAAAATCCTGCACCACATGAAAGCGTTCAGGCAGACTCCTGGCAACGGGCTGGTCATCTTCGCAGGAAACATCTCGGGAGACCCATCGAAGAGGGACGTGCAGCTCTTTTCGCTCGAGCCCCCTGAGAAGCTCAATGTTTCCATCTACAGGTGCGACTCGCGCTTTTTCCTTGAGCCGCTCGAGCGCATGATGGATACGCGCGACGCGTTCGGCATAATCGTGCTTGACGGCAGGGAAGCGACGCTCGCGGTGGTGAAGGGCACCGAAATCAACATAGTGAAGAAGATAGAGTCCATGGCTCACGCAAAGGTGAGGAAGGGCGGCCAGTCGGCGAGGAGGTACGAGCGCCTCATAGAGGAATCAATCGAGAGGTACTACAAGCGCGTGGGCGAGGCGGTGGACGAGCACCTCCTGAACCGCGTGAAGGGCGTGATAATAGGCGGCCCGGGCCCCACCAAGGACTTCTTCGAGAAGGCAAAGACGTTCAACTACCAGATAAAGGTGATGGGCGTGGTGGACACGGGCTACACGGACGAGTACGGCGTGCGGGAGGTGCTTGCGAAGAGCGAGGACATACTTTCCGAGCAGGAAACCGTGAAGGAGCGCGTGCTGGTAGAGCGGTTCATAGGCGAAGTGGTGAAAGAGGGCCTGGCGACCTACGGACTGAAGGAAGTGATGGAGGCCGTGGAGAGCAAGCAGGCAAGCGTGGTGCTCATTTCCGAGGATTTGGATTTCTCGCTTTCGGACTTCGAATGCGAAAAGTGCGGCAACAGGGAGAGGAAGGTTTCGCACGGGAAGGTCGACGACCTCGACTGCCCCAAATGCGGGGCTTCCATGATGCTGATTGAGGAAATGCCGCTCATTGACTATTTGATAGACAAGGCCGAGGAACTGGGGGTCACTGTAGAGATAGTTTCCTCACAGACGGTTGAAGGCGCGCAGTTCCTGCAGGGCTTCGGCGGGCTGGGCGCTTTCCTGAGATACAGGAAAAAGTACTAGCCGGATTCGTTTGCCGCTGATTCGTTGCCGGGCAGTATTTCGGGACCGGGGCCTAGAGGGAGTTCCCCCTCCGGCAGTCCGCCTTCTGTTTCATTCCCGGGGATTTCCGGGCCGGGGCTGGACGGAAGGTCGCCCTCGGGCGGCATGGTCACGTTGCGCCCTCCCGTTTCGTCCGGGGTTTGGGTCACTACGACCAGGTTCACGCTGCAGTCCTTGTACTCGTAGCTCTCGTTCACGCCGATGAGGAGCTCCTGCTCGTATATTTTTACGCTGTCGCCCTTTTCCGCATAGAAAATCACGTGGCCCTGTGCTGTGCGTGCGGCCTGCAGCTCGTTTATGCAGTCCGCAATGGGCATCTCGCCTTCCTGCGTGGTGCATATGCCACCCTCAAATGAATAGACATGCAGCGTCTTTGAGACGAGGCCGCTGCCTGCGGCAAGGTCTATCCCGCACTGCATTATGTTAGCCCTTGCCTTCCCCTCCGAGCCCCTGAGGTCCATCACGATGTGGACGTCGTTTGCCTCAACGGCGTTGTCTATGAAATACTGGATGTATTCCACTTCGTCGCCCCTGTCCTGCGGCGGGGCCGGGCCCGGCGCGGGGGGCTGCATAAGCACGTATGCGGCCACGATTGCCGCCAGCAGTACGATTATGGCAGTTGCAATGGTCTTGGTTTCCATTCACTCCTCTCCTCCGGTTTCATCTGCTTCGGCTTCCGGCCCCTCCGGAAGCTCCACGGGTGCGCCGAGCTCGGCAGGCATGGAGAACATCGCGGAGAAAGCGCATTCCTCAAAGTACATCTCGTCCCCTGCGAACACCGCCTGCTCCACGAATGCGGTGGTGAATGCCGGCCGGGTTGCCACTGCGCTGTACCTGAGCGTTATGAGGGGCTCGGGCACCGAATTATAGCAGTCCTCGAGCGTTGAGTCCCCGGGGGCTATGCACTCGGAATTCGTGCGCTCGTAGACTTTTACCTGCTGGGGCGAAAGGTCGCCCGAAATCTTCTGCGCGCAGGCCCTCATCTGGTCAACCGCGCCTGAGGTTACCCCCTCGGACTCGATGAGTATCGAAACCTCGTCCGCGCCCGCAACCGCGGACTGGAAGTCCCTGAAGTCAGCATCGGTGGAAGCCGCCTTCGTCACGAAATAGACGCCTGCGGAGAGCGCGCCCACGAACACGATGCCTGCAACAAGGAGCGCAAGGCCGAGGAACAGCACCGTCCTCTTCCTGAACACGTGGGAAAGCGCGCCGAACACGAAAAGGAACATGAAGGTGAGCAGCGAGGCAAGGGAGAAAAACGAAATTGATGCGAACACCATGGGTGCATAGGAAGAGAGCTCATCCCTCCCAGCCCTGTCCATTGGCTGCACGGTTTCCACGAGTCCGATGAAGCCCTCGTTGGTCTTCTTGCCGGCGGCCTTGAAGGCGCTGGTTACCGAGCTGGTCCGCTCAACATCATTGAGCAGTGGGGAAAGGTCGGTTATTACCTCCTGGTATTCCTCGCGCAGCTCAAGGTACCTTTCTGCGCTAAGGCCATCCACGAGGCTCCTGTCGAGCGTCCTCTTCTTTGCGGCAAGGGTATCGACCGTTGCCTCGTCCTCTGCGGAAAGCTGGGTGGTCTCAAGCACGAAGAGCATGCTCGCGGCCTCCGCCTTCGCGTCAAATGTGGAATTGTATATCTCCCACTGTGCGTCTATCGCATCATCGAGCACGTTGGTCTTGGACTCCAGCTCATCGAGCGAGGAATTTATGGACGAGAATTCCGCTTCTTCCAGGGAATCGTTTATGCCTTCGACAAGCTCCTCCACGCGCTCGGCCGTGGATTCGAGGGATGAGTTGGAGATGTGGTCGAAGAGCTCGTCGGCATCTTCAAGGGCTTCTTCAGCATCTTCAATCCAGGGGTCAATGAATGAATGGTAATATTCCCTTTCCTGGTTGAGCAGGTAGTACTCTTCCCTTTCGGCTGCGCCTTCGGACATCTCCTGCGCCTGTGCCGAGTAGTCGCCGAAGGAGGCGGTCTTGTCCATCATGATGGAGAGCTTGTTGGTCGCGGTTGTGAGCGCATCCGCATCGATGTCTATGGGCGGGCAGATGCCCCAGCAGTCATTGCATTTCTCTCCCCCGACCGGGAGCCTGAACCTGCTGGTCTCCATGTCCTCCTCGTAGCCCTGCATGTCGGGTATCATCGACTGTATCTCGGCAAGGCTCTGGTGGATGGTGGAAGGGCTGATGTTGCCGATGAGCGCGTATATCCTGCCCGTGTGCTCTTCCATCCCGTTGCTTGCGAAGGCGAACTGCTCTATGTCGTCCCTAATGTCCGCGGGGTCCATGCAGCCCACATAGTCCCCATATTCCTCGCAGATCACGTATGAAGTCAGTACGCAGTCCGTTTCGTTTGTGCACGGGAACGCGTGCAAAAACAGCGACATCCTGCATTCCTCCTCCTCGACGTCCTTGTACCAGTCCCCGTTTTCCCTGCTGTCGTCGTATGCGCGGAATGCATCCTCAAGCTCCTGCAGCTCCTCTCCGGAAGGGTAATAGATTGTGGTATAATGCTCGACCAACGCCGTCTCTATTTCCGCCCTGTCCGTGGCGAGCTCGCCGTCCCTGAGCAGGAACACCGGCTCTTCGTCCACGAATATGAGCTTGTAGTGCACCCCGTGGATTATGAACGTCTCCTCGGAGGTGATCTCCTCGCCTTGGTAAAGATAGTTGTCTACGGTGAAGGCCGAGAGAATACTGGCTAACAGTAGCATACTCAGGAGCATCTTGGTTGGTCGCATGAGGGTAATATGCCCTGAAACCATTTAAATAGTTTTTCATTTTTAACGGCGGGGGCGGCAGGCAGGGTCATTTCTCGCGAGATACGATGTAATCGGCAAGCCCGCTGAGCAGCTCCCTGCCCCCCCCATCCTTTATGCGGGAAAGCGCGGCCTTCGAGTTCCCGACGTATTCTTCCGCCGCCCTGCTTGCGTAATCCACTGAGCCGGCCTCCTTTGCCATGGAGATTATCTCCCGCACCTCTGCTTCCGTTTTTTTTTCTTTTGCGAATATCTCCACTGCCCTGCGCTTCATTTCGGCAGGCGCGTTCGCAAGCAGGTGGATGGTGATGAGCGAGCGCTTGCCCTCCATTATGTCCTCGCCTATTTTCTTCCTGTATTTCGAGGGGTCGGCGGTGAGGTTCAGCACATCGTCCTTTATCTGGAAGGCGAGGCCTATCGCCTCCCCGAATTCCCTCATTGCGGCGCGCCCATCGTCCCCTGCGCCCGCGGAGAATGCGCCGAGCTCGCACGCCGCGCCTATGAGGGCCGCGGTCTTGCCCCCGGCCATCCTGAAATAGTCGCCCTCTGAAACGTCGAACCTGTCCTCCCTGTACCAATTGAGCTCTATGCCCTGGCCTTCCACCACCCTGCTGAATGCGGAGACCATAAGCCTTTCGGCCTGCGCAAGCTTTTCCGGAGGGATTTCCTTGGAAAGCAGGGATGCCCAGACCACGGTGTAAAGGGCGTCGCCCGAGTTGATCGCAATTGCATCCCCGAATTCCTCATGCACGGTCGGCCTGCCCCTGCGCATGGGCGAGCGGTCCTCCAAATCATCATGGATGAGGGTGAAGTTGTGGAAAAGCTCCACTGCGACCGCATAGGGGAGCGCATCTTCCTCTCTCCCCCCGCAGGCGGAAGCGCACGCAAGGGTGAGCACGGGCCGTATCCTCTTGCCGCCCCTTGCGATGAAGTCGCCGAGCATGCCGTAGACTGCTTTCGGCTCGGAGGGGATGTCCCTGTACAGCGCCTGCTCTATTTTTTCCGCCCTTGAACGGATGTAGTCAGGAATGTCCATGAGTAGATTGCGCTGCGAAAAGCAAATAAAAGGAGCCGCACCCGCATTAGTTTTAATAATGTTGGCATCCTCTGCTTAGCAATGGAAAATTTTTTCTATGAGTTTTTTGTGTCCCCGATACTGGAGAAGAGCGGCTACAACCTCGTGAATACGCTAGTGTATGCGCTGATTGCGCTCGGCGCGGTGTACCTGATATGGAAGGGGCTGAAGCGCACGGGAATAGCTGTGGACAGGGAGTTCTTTTTTGGCACGCTCGCGTTCGTGCTCTTCGGCTCAACGATGCGCGTGGTTACGGATTCGGTGGACTCGGGGGTGTTTTCAGGGGTTACTCCGGTGCACCAGCTCGTACTGGACTCCGGGCTTTACGAATATGGGTTCCTTACGGTGAGCCCGGGGACGTACATACTTGTTGCCGCCATCTACCTTGTGTGCCTGTTCGGGCTGCACTTCATGGGCCGCATAAAGGATTTGAAGTGGGCCGGGCTTGCGCTTTTTGCATTCCACTTCCTGCTGCTTGTGCCGTTCATGAACTATGCCATGCATGCGGTGCCCGTGCTCGTGCTCACCGCGGTGCCGGGGTACCTTGCGTACAGGTATTTCAACGACATGCTTTCGGCCATCGTGGTTGCGGCGCACGCGCTGGACGGAGCTGCGACCTTCTACATAATAGACATATTCCCCCAGATTACCGGGATTTCCTATTTCGAGCAGCACGTGGTGCCGCGGATGATAGGGGACGTGTTTGACACGTATTTCCTGTTCTACCTTGTGAAGATTGCTGTTGCCGGGCTTGCGGCCTATGTGGTGAATAGGGAGAAGCTCGGCGTGCAGGAGAAGACATACATCCTTCTGGTATTCGCAATTGCCGGGCTTGCGCCGGGCGTGCGCGACGTACTGAGGATGGTAGTGGGGGCGTGAGCAAAATGCGCGGGAAACTGGAAACGGGAAGCCCAGGGGCGGCCGCATGAGCCTTTCCTTAGCGGGCCTGGGCGTTGCGTGCGACATCACCCTTGAAGGCGCTGCCGAGGCAAAGGCTGCGGATGAGCTGTATTTGGATTCGTATACTTCCTATTTTGACGAGGCAACTATTGCGAAAATAGGGGAAAGCATTGGGAAGAAGCCGGAACTGCTGGAGCGAGAAAAAGTTGAAGGCGATTTCCTGCTTGGGCGCGCCGCGGAAAAGAGGGTGTGCCTGCTCGTGGGCGGCGACCCGCTCAGTGCAACCACGCACATAACGCTCCTGCACGGCGCAATGGAAAGGGGGATTGGGGCGCGCATTGTGCACAATTCCTCCATCATTTCAGCCGCGGCAGGGAAGAGCGGCCTCCAGCCATATTCCTTCGGGAAAACCGTCACGGTGGCTTACTGGAGGGAGAACTATGAGCCGACCTCGCCCCTTGGGCTGATATTGGGGAACCTTTCGCTCGGGCTGCATACGCTCGTGCTGCTGGACCTTGACAGGGAATTGGGCCCGATGGATGCGAAGAAGGGGCTGGAGCTGCTTTCGCGCATGGAGGAAAAGGAGGGGAAGCGGCTGCCTGATGAGATAATAGTATTAAGCAGGGTAGGCTATGCCGATGAGAAAGTGGGCTGCGGGAAGCGGGATGGGCTTGCAGACGCCGATTTGGGAAAGCCGCCATTCTGCTTCGCAATCCCCGGGAAGCTGCATCCATTTGAAAAGGATTGCCTTGATATGTTGAAGGAGAGAAAATGAAGCTTACTGTTTACGGAGGCGCGCAGGAAGTTGGGAGGAACTGCTTCCTCCTGGAAGAGGGGGAGAAGAGGCTCCTGCTGGACTGCGGCATAAAGCTCGGAGAGAAGGTGGAATATCCCACCATTACGGGCAATGAGCTCAAGAGGGTGAAGGACATCTGCGTGAGCCATGCGCACCTCGACCATACTGGCTACCTGCCGCACGTATTCGAGAAGAAGCTCTCCCCGCGCATCAATGGGACGAAGCCCACGCACGACCTGATGGAAATACTGCTCGCGGACTACAAGAGGATAGGCGAGGGCATCACATTCTCCCAAAAGAACCTGGACGACATCAGGAAAAGGTTCACCGCGCGCGAGTTCGGGGACTGGTTCCGCGCCGGGGGGTTTCATGCAGTCTCCTACAACGCAGGGCACATACTCGGGAGCGCGATGTTCCTTGTGGAAGAGGGCAAGCGGCTGCTGTATACCGGAGACATTTCGGTGCGGGGGACGCGGCTGCTGGACGGATGCGAGCGCGGCCTGCCTGCGGAAGTAGTTGTCATAGAGGGCACCTACGGGGACGAGGAGCTGCCCAGCACGAAGGAGAGCGTAAGCCGCATCATAAAGGAGATAAACGAAACCCTCAAGGAGGGCGGGCACGTGCTCATACCCTCATTTGCGGTAGGCAGGGGGCAGGAGGTGCTTATGCTGCTTGAGAGCTACATGCGCTCCGGCCTCATCCCGGACGTGCCGATTTATATGGACGGCATGATAAAGAAGGCGATGCGCATCTACAGGCAGAATTCAATATACTGCAAGGATGAGATAAAGCGGCGCATACTCATGAGCGAGGACGACCCGTTCAACAGCAGGCATTTCCACATCCCGCGCAGGAAGGACAAGCGGGATGTGTTCAAGGAGCCGTCCATAATCGTGTCCACTTCGGGTATGCTTTCGGGCGGGCCCGCGCTCGGGTACCTGAAGCATATGGCTTCGGACCCGAAGAACAAGCTCATATTCGTGGGCTACCAGGCGGAGGGGACGCTTGGCGCGAAGATACTCGCAGGGGAGCGGAGGCCCGAGATTGACGGGGAGGAGGTTGAGCTGAAGCTCAAGGTGCGCGAGGTGCGGCTCTCCGGCCACTCGGGAAAGAGCGAAGTGGTGCAGTTCATCAAGGGGATGAAGAAGCTGGAGACTGTGGTGCTCATACACGGGGACCCGAAGGCGCTGGAGAATATCAGCGACGCTCTCGGGGATAAATATGATGTGACCATCCCCAAGGAAGGGGAAACCCTGAAGCTCTGAATTATAAAAGAAAAAGGAGGGATTGCACCTACACGTAATAGATGCATTCCACTTCCGTGTTCGGGATTATTATCTGCGCGGTGCAGACCGCATCGCCCTCTTCCCCATAGTCGACTGTCGCGGTGACGGTAACGGTCTCATATTCCGTTGTGACCACGAGGCCCTCGTCAACTGTCACGTTCGCCCAGATGTCGTTGTAGTCCTCGAGCGTTCCGTGCTCGGTCACGTCCCAGTCCACATCATCCGCGTAGTAGCAGTCGTCCTGCGTTCCGTCGCAGTAGAGGTCAAACTCGTAGCTCTCGCCCGGGAGCCCTTCGTACTCGGGGGGCTCGATTTCACAGTAGTGGTCCTCCGGGCCCGGCTCGGTGAGGTCCCTGCAGTGGACAACGAAGTAGTCGAAGTTGTCGTCCTCGTTGGACTCAACGGTCGTGTCCGCGACGTCCACGAGCATCATCACCCAGTAGTCCATTTCCTCTTCGCAGGTGAGCCTGCCATAGGGGTGCGGCCAGTCCGCATCGGTGAGTGCCGGCACCCTCCACTCCGCGAAGTCGAGGAGGGTGAATGTGCCGTTCACGTCCGAGAACAGCCAGAACCTGCTGTGGCCGGAGTTGCTCGGGCCTCCGATGACCCTTGTGGTGAGGTCGATATCCGGGGTCTCGTTGCCTATCTGGATAGTCATGTTGCCCGGGAGCACCGGGATTATGTTGAGCTCAGTCTCGTTTTCCTCTTCACGGTCGAACGGGATTTCCACCGGTATCTCGAGGGGCCTGTTGTCCCCGCCGCAGTCGGTTGCAATGCTGCCGTCGAAGTTCGCGCAGTTCGTGTGCACTGTGAAGATTACGCTGTCCGGCGCGGTTGAGAGGTCGGAGGGCGCTATCAGGCTGCCCCTGTAGGTCCTGCTCTCGCCCGGCCTTATCACGAACGGCGGCGTGCCGGAGGTCACGACCCTGAACCACCTGAACGGGTCGTTGACCGTTACGCCGCTTACCACGACCGGCATGCAGTAGTAGCCGCTCGGGCAGGGCGGGTTCCTTATCGTAATGTCAATGGCAAGGCTCTCGTCCTCTCCGAGGGTGATTGGGCTGGGCTCGACGCTCACGATTTCCGCGTCGCACCTTATGTGCGCGTCATCCATGACATTAAGGGTAATGGATGCCGGGCCTACTGTGTTGGAGTATTCCGGGCCGTCTCCGGGGCTTGTCCTCGTGAACAACTCCTCCCATCCGGAGAAGTCCAGGCACGGGTCGAGCCTGTTGATTATCGCGCACCCGTCAATGTCCATTATGCTGGAGATTGTGTGGGTGCCATAGCCGAGATAAGTGGAGCCGCTCACCGTGGAGCCGGAGCCGGTTATCCCAAGCGTGGAAACCGGGGTGCCGTCCCTCCTGAGGACGACGCTGCCGTCACAAACAGCTGCGACGTTGCCCCTCCTGCCCGTGAGCACGCTTGCGGTCCTCTCATAGGTGACCTCCTGGCGGTTCAGGGTGCCCTCGTCGCCCCAGCAGGAATAGCTGCCGCCTTCAACGCAGGTCTGGGAAGGCAGGCGGTAAATGTCATAGTTGTTCCAGTAGATTGAGCGCTCGGTGTAGCCGGAATAGGTCGCCGGCTGGCACTGCTCCTGCACGTAGAAGAAATGCGCGTAAAGGCCGAAGCCGCCGTGCGCGTAGGTGCCGTCCGGGTCGACGTCCATGTTGACGTCTCCTTCGCAGATTATGGCCCCGTCATGGAGGTCGGAAGGGTTTCCGAAAAGCACCACGGAATCCGTGGACGCGGTAAGCACCTCCTCGAACCAGAGGTGGGGGGTGGCATGGAACCTCGAGTCGATGGACCCGATGTTCCGCGTGTAGAAGTCCGTGGAGTGGTCACTCTCCGTAACGGTGACCGAAGCGAAAAAAACCGAAACCAGCAGCAGTGCGCAAAGCAGGCTCTTCATCATATTCACATCCTTTACGGTTTTGGCTCTACAGGTATTATTGGCTTCTTCCCGCTGTAGCCGACTGTAATGAAGAACATCGCCGGCTGGCCTTCCATCGGGAATGGCGTGACCTTTGTGGGGGGCATTGCCTGCACGCCCACCTGCCATACTGCGGCAGGTGTGTCAAGGGCGAACCCCACGGTTGCGCCCGGCTTGCCCGGCTTGAGCTTTTTCCCCTTTATCGTGCCGGGGAACAGCGCCCCAAGCTCTATCGCGCCCTTTATCCCCTTCTCCTTGGAGATTGGGAACTTGATCTGCGCGGCGGCCTTGCCCGTGAGCTGGTCGGTCGCGGTCTTCTTGCCCTCGTACGCCTTGTTGTACATATAGTAGTTCATCCAGTCAACGCTGCCCACAAGGAAGAAACCGATGGGGCCTGCGTGCGCAAGGCCGACCATGAGGTCTCCGGTTACTTCGGTCGGGCCCGCGGTGACGGGCTTGCCCTTCTTTTCAGCCACGAGCACGGACTGCGCGACCGCGGCCGAATAGTAGAAGGTCAGGTCGAGCGTCTTTATCTTCACGTCGCCTGCGCCGTAGAAGGTAACCTTGCCCTTCATCACGCCGCCCTTCTTGTTCAGGAATGCGTCCTTGCCCGCCATTATCTCTATTTCCATGTAGTGCGCATTCTTCAGCTGGGCCGCGAGCGCCACTCCCCCGGTCCCGCCGAACTTGGTCTCGGTTTCCCCGGTTGGCCTGAAGTCAACCGTGTAGACGCCCGGGCTGGTCTGCGTAAGTATCGGGTTGAATACATTGCAGAAATAAGAATAGAATTCCGCCTGCACCGCAAGCATGGCTTTCTCATTCCCCACGAACGGCTGCTTGAGGCCAAGGCCAACTGCGACGGTGGGTATCGGCACCTTCATCTGCTCGAAGACGCCTTCAAGGTAGTCAATGAGCGTATCTCCGATGGGAGTGCCTTCCTCCCCGCCCGCGTTTATCGCGCCGAGGACATCCCCTGCGAGAAGCCTGTCTATTACTGCGCTGATTGCTTCTGCGTCGTCCGCATTGATTGTCGGGTCCCTGCCGCCCCAGACCTGGACTGCCTTTTCTCCGGCAGTGAGCGGCCCGGTGCTGCCCCAATTGAGATTCACGAAATCCTCATAGCTCATGCCGCAGGAATCGGCAAGCATCTGAAGGATCTGCCTGCCCGCATTTGCGGCCATCGTGGTGTCGCCGACCGCAGCTGCCATTGCGGCATCGCCAACCTGGCCCTCAAGCGTGTCCCTGTCCTCCTGCACATGCATGTTGACGATGAGCTGGGGGTTCAGGTCCACGTCGCGGATGTCTACCTCAAGCTCGCTTATGATGGGGACGGAAGGTATCGGGAACTTCACTGCGGGCGAGGGGTCGCTGACCTTGACCTTGCTGCCTTTTTCTATGGAATACATCCCTTCCTTGAGGCCGATTGCAGTGGTGTACTTGTTGATTTCCTCTACTGCCGCTTCAAGGTGCGAGACCTTCTCCCCGGCTGCCTTGCCCTCGTAAATCTGCGTTTCTATCTTGCCCTTGAGCTGCATCATCGCATTCATGGAATCCGCAACCTGCTGCTCAGTCATCTTCTTGCCGGACTTGTAGGCATCATTGAAGAATTTTATCGCATTCATGAGGTTGCCAAACTCGTCCATGCTGAGCACGTTCCAGTGCTTGACCCACAGGTCGAGGACCTTCTGGGCATCCTTCAGCGAGCCGACTTCCCCTTCCTTCTTTTGTTTTTGCACACCGCCCATCATAATCACCTCAATCCTCCTCAAACTTATACTTGTGGACAGGGTTCACAAAGCCGTTCCCCTTGAGCACTTTAGTGGTCGTTACCTGGCCCACCTTCACCTTCTTTGGCTTCATTTCCTTGGTCACGGTAATTGTAGGCGGGTACACTTTTACCGAAAGGATGACATTCTCGTCCTTCACCACTGCCGCGCACTGGCTCGAGGCCGGGAGCTCGACGGTTATCGTGCCATCAACCTTGTCCAGCTTCGTGTCCGGCCTGTTCTTGATTCCCTCCCCGCTAAGGTGGGAAACGAGCAGCGGCTCATAATCCTTGGTCGCGAACACCCTCACGATGCCCTTCTCATGGTCGACTTCGTAGGTGCCTGCATAATATTCTTCTATATTCGCATCACCCTTGTGCTTATAGCCATATTGCGCATCGACCCATTTGCCGGTCTTCAGGTCCTTGTACATGTATATGTTGTTGCCTGCTAGCCTTGCGGTCTGCTTCACGAACTTGGGGTTCTTTTTCGGCTCAAGGTCGTACGCCCCGGGGTTCGCCTTCTCCAGCTCAGGGGTGACGAGCAGGTAATATTCGTCCACGCCTTCGGCAGGCTGCCTTGCAAGCACGAAATCCACCTTGGTGGACGGATTGTCAAGGAACGACTCGAGCGTCACGGGCTTGCCCGCAAGCTTGATGTCATTGAGCACCAGCTGGCCCTCATTGTAGCGTTCCGGCCAGAAGTAGCCCGGCTGGGTCACTTCTGCGTCAAGGCTGTAGCTCAGCGGCACCGGCTCTTCCTTCACTTCGTCCTTGTAGATGTCCCACGTGGACTTCTGGTAGAACCGCATCAGGGGGTAGGAGCCATAGTCCCTTGCTTCAGTGCCGGGCTCCTTGGCCGTGGTCCATTTGGGCGCCAGCCCGGACCAGCCGAGCGAATCCTTGCCGCTCACGGTGTGCAATACCGGCTTGATGTCGCCTTTCTTGTCCTTGAAGAGCTTTATCTTGTACCCTGTCGGGTTCTCCTTGGACTTCTTCGCCTTCACTATCTTCCCGATGACAACCACCTGGTTGGAGCCATAGGAATCCGGGGTCGGCATCACCACATATGCGCCGTCACCATGGCCCTTCACATTCCCGACGAGGATGTTGTGGCCCGCGACTATCTTGGTTTCCTCCTTGTAGGTCACCTTCTTGTCCCCGAAAGTGAAGGTCCCGGGGGTCAGGACAATCTGGGTGAACCACTTTGCAGGGTTGCCGATTTCCGCCTGCATTTCCCCGAGGATTATTATCTCCGCGGCCTCCTTGCACGCATTGAATATCTTCGCGCTCTCCTCTTCTGTCTTCGGCTCCCCGTGCTTCTGCACGTAGTGCGCCCAGAGGTAGGCGCCCATCTCGCCGGTCCAGTACTCAAAGCCGGCCTTGGCGTCGAGGGGGAGGGTGTCTATGAAGTCCTGCCTCTTCTTCTTGTCATACCATTTGCTCACATACTTGTATGCGTCCGAAGCGTACTTTGTGTGGTAGTCCTTCTTGCCCTTGCCCTTCTTGCGCGCTATCTGCGCGTTCTCCCCCACCATGTCGAACCAGTCCTTCCCGGCCGCCTGTGCCTCGTGCCCTGCGCCGCCGTAAAGGGTATACATCACCGCGGCCATGGCCGCGACATCGGTATCTTCAAATGAAGGGGCCTTCTTTGAAAGGTCGAGGGTTGCTAGGTCCCCCTCCTTCCCAAAGATTACGTCGTCCACGAAGCCTATCATCTTGCCGCTTCCCTTGGGGATGTTGGCCATCCTGAACATGTACGTCATGTACATCGCGCCCACGTGGTCCCCGAAAGTGCCATGCAGGAAAATCTCATAGGGGGATGCCCAGCCGACTTGCTCCGCATAAACGTCTATGTCTTTTGTCTTGGGGTCGCGGTAGAAAACCTTGGAGCCGAACAACGGCACCTTGTCCCCGTACATCTTCTTGTCAACCGAATCGGCCGTTTTGTAGAAGTTCTCCGATTTTTCCTCGAGCTCCGCGACAACGTCTTCCATGTTCCCCTTGTGCATCTCCAATACGTCACCATAGAGGTCGCCATAGCTTTCCTTGTGCCTCTGCATGAAGAGCTTCCTCTTCTCCGCAGGCGGCCTGCCCATGAATTCCTCTTCCTCCGGGCCCTTGTACTTGACTGCAGAGATGACATATTCCGTGCCTTCCTTGGTCTTTTCCTCCTCTATCTTGGTGGTGAGTATCCCTTTCTTGTGGAGGTAGTTCTCGAGCATGTAGGCGGACTGCTTGTCGTTTACGCTGATCGCGAAGAACGAGAAGGTGCCTACCAGGAAGTCCGAGACGAGGTAGCGTATTTCCGGCGAGAAATTGTAGGCCGTCATCTCTTCCTTGTAGCTTTCCGCCTTTACGCGGTCCTCATACGGCAGGAGGCCCGCCCTCTGTACCGGAAACGGCCATTCTGCAATGAGCCTGACGTCCTTTACCTTGCCCTTCTTCGGGCCCTTGTTATAGTAGATCCTTTTCTCCTCGATAAGCATCAGGTCTGCCTTGCTCGTCATGCCGCGGGCCTTCATTTCCTGGCGGATGATGCCGTCGATTTTCCACCACTTGGCCCCTGCCTCCTTTATGTCGATGTTGAGGGAGGGGACTTCCCCATTGAGCCACTGGAGGATGAGGTCGACTTTCGGCTCTGAGAGCCCTGTAGAGAGAAGCTGTTTGCGGACGCCGCTCCATTCCTTTTCTTTAAGTGCAGAACCTACCATAAATTACACCACTATTATTTCGGTGCCCGCCTTTAAAAAGATTGTGGAAACGCCCGAATTGAGCTACTTTTTCCCGCGGCGCTTCCTGCCGGCGGCTTCCTTCTTCTTTTGCGAGAGAGGGTTGCCGAAAATTATGAGAATTACCACAATTATTGCGAGGGCTGCACCGAGGAGGCCCACCCATTCCGGGATTTCGCCGCCGCTGATGAATTCCGGGCCTGTGCTTGCTTGGATTGAGGGCTCGCTGAATGTGAATTCGGTTTCGGTGTATGCGTCCGTTGTGGTCTCGAGGACCTTCACCTTGTATGCACCCGAGCCGGAGAGCGTGAGGAAACCCTTTGCCACCCCGTCGAAATCATTCACTGTCTGCACTGAGACCTGCCTGTTGCCGCTGAATACGGAAACCTTGAGCGTGCCGTCGCGCACACCTGTGGCAGTTACTGTATACTCTACTATATTGGAATTCTCGAGCTGTTCAAGCTCTATTGACATCTGCGCGAACAGCACCGCCATGGCCAAAAGCGTGAACAGCACCCTCTTCATGCTTTGGTATGGGAAGACAATGCATATAAACTTGATTATTAGGATGAAGTTCGGGGTGAGGTGCGCCTCAGGGTTTTGCGCTGCTGCTTCCGCCAGCTTGCTGGCGATTGAACCTGCGTAGCAGCCCTTAGGGTTTTTCCCAGGGGCTTCCGCCAGCAAACTGGCGGGTTGGGGCCGCCGGAAGCGGCGACTGATTGCCCGAGGTATGACTAAGACAAAAAGGCTTTGCAGGAGGCAGGATTTGAACCTGCGTAGGCGCTAGGCCACCAGATGGCTCACCAAAGGCCGGGTTTCGCGACGGAAAATCGGCCCCTTGCCTTGAGTCTGGCGCGTTTTCCAGACTCCGCCACTCCTGCGAACGCATGAGCAGGTGGCGGGTTATTGCCGGAGGCAATCTGACCGCCACTCCTGCGAACTTGATTAGTAGAAAACGGGGGGACAGGATTTTAAACCTATTCCTCGAATAGGATGCGCAAGGTGTTAGAATGAGTGTACGGCTCTCAAAGATGTACGGGATGGAAATCTTCACGGATGTAGGGAAGTACGTAGGCACTGCCCAGGACTTTATCGTCGACCTTGAGTCCGGGGAAGTCGCAAGGGTCCTTCTCGAGCCGCTTTCCTCCTCCAAGGAAAGGACAAAGGCCATCCTGAAGGACAAGAGCGTCATCTACAAGAACGTCAAGTCGGTTGAGGACGTAATCGTAGTGACGAAAATGAGACAGTAAGCATGGGCGGAGCAATAGAAGCCGCGCGCGCCATTGTTGCGGTAGTGGTAGGCGCGGCAGTAGCCTATTTCTGGAGCACCACCCGCCCTGCGGATGATATCACCATTGTCATCGGAGTAGGGATAGTCAGCATTGTGGTGCTGTTCGTGCTCCTGAAATCAATCGGAAAAAACTGAGCCAAGGGCTTTTTCCGCCATTTGTTTTCCTTTCTCCCCCACCAGTACGCAGCCCTTGCTCGGCTGGCCATAGAGCACTGCAGTTTTCCTGTCTGAGAAAACGATGAGGGGTATGGCCGCGAGGTCTTCCTCGCCGCTTATCTTCACCGCCCACCCCTTCATGAGTATTTCCGGCGCAAGAAGCATGAGACGTTTTGAAATCGTGCCCTTGGGGTTGCGCAGCTCAAGCATTTTCGGAAATGCCCTGCGCAGCTTTTGCTCCTTTTCCTTTGCTATCTTCTTCCTTTTTACCTTGAAGTCGAATACCGCGACATGGGGCCTCTTCCCCAGCTCAAGCATTTTCAGCACTGTCTCATCGCCCACCGCGACTATTTTCTTGCCTTTCAGCGTTTTCAGGTGCGCCTTTACCGTTGCGACTTTGCCCAGCGGTTTTTTAAGCATTCTTCGCAAATCCTGCTTGAGCCTGGCCATGCCCGCATATCGCGCGGCCAAATTAAAAAGCTGATGCAATGGAGGACAAGGGGGTTTCGCGGAACACCAAGGTATTCGGGATTGCCAGCTTCCTCACCGACCTTTCCAGCGAGATGCTCGTGCCCATAGTGCCCATTTTCCTTACCGTTTTCCTAGGGGCGGGCGCGTTTGTGGTCGGGCTCATGGAGGGGCTCAGCGAAATCACGGTTGCGGTATTCAAGTATATTTCCGGCCGGATGGCGGACGTGCGTAAGAAGAAGCCGCTCGTGATGGGCGGGTACGGGCTGTCCGCCCTGATGAAGGTAATCTTCGCATTCGTCGCCACGTGGCAGCAGTTCCTAGTAGCGAAGGTAGTAGAGCGCGCGGGCAAGGGCATAAGGGACGTGCCGCGCGACGTGCTCATAGGGTTTTCCGAGGATAGGAAGCACGTCGGCCGCGCATACGGGTTCAGGAAGATGCTGGATTCCGCAGGCGCGATCCTTGGGCCACTGGTGCTTGCGGGCATGCTTGTGCTCATGGAAGGCTGGGAGCCCGGGGAGATGTACCGCACTATATTCCTCGTTGCGGTCGTGCCTGCGTTCCTTGCGGTGCTTGTGCTTTTCTTCGTGCATGAGAAGAAGGCTCCGGAGGAGAGGAAAGAGCGATGGGACGGCCTTTCCCCGAAATTCAAGTCCTTCCTTTACGTTGCCGCTGTTTTCTCCATAGGGCAGATTGGGATTTCCTTCTTTATTTTGCGCGCGAATGAGCTGCTCACGCTCATCATGGTGCCGATTGCATATATAGCATATAATGCGGCATATACCGCGGCCGCGCTGCCTGCGGGGATGCTTGCGGACAAGTTCGGGCCGCGGAAGATGCTGGCGCTTGCCTATCTCTTGTTTGCCGCGGGGTGCGCCGCATTTGCATTTGCTTCCGGGATGGCCGCGGTGCTGGTTCTTTTCGCGCTGCTCGGGATATTCATGGCGATAATGAAAACCGGGCCGCGCACATTTGTCGTGGATACGGTGGTGCCCAGCAGGTTCGGCAGCGCCATTGGAACCTATGAAGGGCTTACTGGGATGCTGTTCCTCCCTGCGAATTTGTTTGCCGGGCTGCTCTGGGAGACTTATGTGCTTGGTGCGCACCTTCCGCTGCTGATTTCCGCGGTGATTGGGCTTGGCGCCGCGTTTGCCATGGCATTTTTGGTGAAGGATTAGGCATGTAACCATGTTACATGAATTCGAATTCAAAGTTCCTTGTGCCCCTTTTCGTCACCGACGATTATCTTTGAGAATTTGGTGAAGATGCCGTTCTCCACTACGCCTGGGATCTGGTTGAGCTCTATTTCCAGCTTTTTCGCATCGTTGATTTCCATCTCCGCGTCTATGAGGAAGTTGCCGTTGTCCGAAACAACCGGCCCGACCTTCTTCCCGCCTGTGCGGAGCACGGGCTTCGCCCCCATCCCTTCCAGCTGCTTCATCACCAGGGAATAGGAGAAAGGCAGCACCTCAACCACAATCGGGTAGGATTCCAGCTTCAGCTTGCTCCCATCTATCACGATTATGAGCTTGTCCGCAAAATAGCCGACCACCTTCTCGCGGGCGAGCGCCCCGCCGCCGCCCTTCAGCACGTGGTGGTCCTTCACGATGTCCGCGCCGTCCACCGCCAGGTCAATCTTCTTCACCATGTCCAGGGAGACTATTGGAATCCCATTCTTTTTTGCAAGCATCTCCGTGTCAAAGGAGGTCGCGACGGAAACGAATTTCTTGCCCTTCTTCATCTCCTCCCCAATGAGGTCTATGAAATAGGCAACGGTGCTGCCGCTCCCGAGCCCGAGGACCATCCCGTCCTTTACGTGCTCCATCGCGCCTTTGCATGCGTTGAGCTTGGCATTCATGGTCTTCCAACTCCGTGAAAGGTTATAAGGTGGATGGGCTTCCCGGATTGCCATCTGTCTTCCCGAAGGAGCTTCCGCTTTCAGCTCCACCTCCTTGCTCCTAAGCTTGGCAAAACGCGCTTAGGGCTGCTCCTTCCGGCCTGACCCGGTTCGCACGGTTTAGCCAACCTAGAAGGGAAGGCTTCGACGCTTACAACGAAAGGCATCGAAAAAACAGGCAACGCCCCGGGCGTTCAGCCTGCCTAAAGGGGATTTGCAGGATGGGGACCCCTGGCCCCCGCCTAGCCCATCCGTATAAAATTGCGCTGGGGCGCTTTAAAATCCTATTGGTAGCGCGCCCTCTTCCGTATCTCTTCAGCTTTTTCCATCACTTTTGGATAGTTCTTGCACCGGCGGTAGCCTTTCAGGAATTCATCCTTTTTCCTCAGGGACTTCAGCATGGTAATCAGGTCCACTGCCTGGTCCTCAATTTTCCGCGAGAAAAAGCCCAAGCCGAAATCTATCGCATGCAGCCCTTCCCTGCCCACAATTATATTGTATGGCGTAAAATCCCCGTGTATTATCCCCGCATCGTGGAGCTTTGCAAGCACCCTCCCCGCTTCCCGGAGCTCCGCGGGCTTTTCTGAGAGCTTCCGCCCCCGGATGCGCGTAATGAGCAATGTGTAATCAGTGACTTCGTAAACGATGGGTGCGGAAACGCCCGCGAGTTTCGCCTTGTGCAGGAGGCGCGCCTCCCTGCGGGTGCGCTCCCTGCGCAGCCGCTTGTCCAGTTCCGGCAGCCGGTAGGATTTCCTCATGCGGTCCTTTCTGAGCATTTCCTTCCCGAGGAATTCCTCCGGCACAAGCACCGCTTCAGCCCCTCTCATATTATCACAGGTTAATGGCCGCTTAGGCATATATGGTTTTTGGGCCCTTTTTCTCAAAAAGGGCAATCACAAGAAAACGAACATCCCCAGCAGCACTGCCGCGACTATGCCCCAGGCGAATATGTTCCAGGCAAGCACCTTGCTTCCGTCCAGCGGGTAGATGGGGATCATGTTGAACAGCCCTAGGAATATGTTGATTTTCGCGCCCCAGTACCATGCATTCATCCCCAGGAAATATACCGGGCTGAGCAGCGCGACCGCGAAGAATATCAGCGCAAGCACGAGGTTGGTGAGTGGCCCTGCAACGGAAATTATCCCGTTCTCCCTCCTTGTGAGGTGCGGGGAATAGATGTAAACCGCGCCCGGCGCCGCAAAGACGAACCCCAGCAGGGAGATGAAAAGCATGAACACCAGCCCCTGCACCCACATGCGGAACTCCGCTGCGGCGCCGAAGAAGTTCGCAACGAACTTGTGCGCCAGCTCGTGGAATATGAAGCCCACTCCCACAGTCACTATGAAGAACGCCATGAGCACCACTGCATCGGACGGGTGTCCGAGCACCCCGAGCCCTGCAACGGCAATCATCAATGCAAATGATATCGCAAGCACTGAGATGAGTATTTCCCTTGCCTCGCGGTCTGTTATGTAGAACCTCATTCGCCCACCTCATACACAAGCTTCACTTTCACCTCTTCGCCCATGCGGGCCTCATTGAGGGCTTTCGCCCCAAGCCCAAAAAGCACCGCAAACGGCCCGCCCATCACAATGAGCGTGTCGCCCTCCCTTATCCCCCTCGCCTGCGGCCATGCGACCATGAACACTATGGATGCGCCCAGCGAGAGCGCGAGGAGCTTCGCGAGCAGGAGCAGGCCTGTCTCCGGGCCGAGCGCAAAATAGAGTAGGGAAATCGCAAACAGCAATGCGAAAACCTTTGCCCCCTTCACCGCAAGCATTCCCTCACCTGTACATGTGCTCATAAGTGCTCTTGAACTTCTTCACGCTGTCAACGTCGGATTTCACTATGCGCGGGGAAATCGCCTTCAGCGCGGCCTCGAAGTTCGCGGCCGATACGGTCGCTTTCCCGTCCCTTATCGCATTCATCCCCGCCTCCCTGCATACGTTCTCTATGTCCGCGCCGGAATAGTTCTCGGTCTGCTTCGCGAGCAGCTCGGGCTTCACGTCCTTGTCCAGCGGCATCTTCTTGGTGTGCACCTTGAATATCTCAACTCTGGACTTGTAGTCCGGCAACGGTATCTCTATTATGCGGTCGAAGCGGCCCGCGCGCATGAGCGCCTTGTCCAGCATGTCCGGCCTGTTGGTAGCTCCGAGCACCACCACCTTCTTCATCGCCTTCAGCCCGTCCATCTCAGTGAGCAGCGTGTCCACGAGCCGCTCGGCAACAAGCGTGCCTTCTCCGGAGCCCGAGCCCCTCATGGGCGCGAGCGCGTCCATCTCGTCTATGAAGAGGATGCACGGAGCAGCCTGCCTTGCTTTCCTGAAAAGCTCGCGCAGCGTCTTCTCCGACTCGCCCACCCATTTCGAGAGCACCTCACTCCCGCTTATCGCGATGAAATTCGCCTCGCTTTCGGTAGCAACCGCCTTCGCCAGCAGCGTCTTCCCCGTGCCGGGCGGGCCGTACATCATTATGCCCTTGAGCGGCCTTATTCCCATCTTCTCGAAAATGTCCGGCTTTTCGAGCGGCAGCTCTATTGCCTCGCGTATCTCGCCCTTCACCTTCTCAAGGCCGCCCACGTCATTCCAGTGCACATTGGGTTTCTCGACAAAGACCTCCCTGAGCGCGGAGGGCGTGATGCCCCTGAGCGCATTGAAGAAGTCCTCCCGGGTTACCTTTATGTTCTCCAGTATTTCCGGCGGGATGAACTCCGCCTCGAGGTCGATTTTCGGGAGGTAGCGGCGCAGCGCCTTTATCGCTGCTTCCCTAGTGAGCGAGGAAATGTCTGCGCCCGTGTACCCGTGCGTGAGGTTCGCGAGCTGGTCGAGGTCCACGTCATCCGCAAGGGGCATGTTGCGCACGTGTATCTGCAGTATCTCCTTCCTGCCCACGCGGTCCGGCACGCCGATTTCTATTTCGCGGTCGAACCTGCCTGGCCTGCGGAGCGCCTGGTCGATGGAGTCCACGCGGTTGGTCGCGCCGATAACAATCACTTCGCCTCTGGATTTCATCCCGTCCATGAGCGTGAGCAGCTGGCTCACCATCCTGCGCTCAACCTCGCCCGTAACCTCCTCCCTCTTTGGCGCAATCGCATCCAATTCGTCAATGAAGATTATGGATGGCGCATTCTCCTGCGCCTGCTTGAATATGTCCCTTATCCTCTGTTCGCTCTCGCCCACGAACTTGCTCACCACTTCCGGGCCCCCTATATAGTGGAAGTTCGCGTCGCTCTCGTTTGCAACCGCCTTCGCCAGCAGCGTCTTCCCCGTGCCGGGCGGGCCGTAGAGGAGCACGCCTTTGGGCGGCTCAATCCCGAGCTTTTCAAAAAGCTCGGGGTGCCTGAGCGGCAACTCCACCATCTCGCGGACTTTCTGTATCGTCTCCCCCAGCCCCCCAATGTCGTCATAGGTAACTGTGGGGACTGCGGTCGCCTCCTCTGCGGCGGCCGGAGAGTCCCGGAGCGAAACTTCGGTCGATTCGCTTATCACCACCCCGCCGCTGGGGCTGGTCGCGGTGACTACGAGCGGCACTGCGGTGCCGAACACCCCAAACTGCAGGATGTTGCCCTTTGCAATGGGTTTCCCCGCGAGCTTGTTCTTCAGGTACTGCTCAAACCCCCCATAAAGGTGAACTCGCTGCAGCGGCGCAAACGTAACCTTTTTCGCGGGCTTCGCCTCGCCCTTTGCAACGCGCACCTTGTCGCCAAGCCCAACCCCGGTATTCTGCCTGAGTATTCCGTCTATCCGTATGATTTCCTGCCCTTCATCCGAGGGATGGGCGGGCCACACGAGCGCGTATGCCACTTTCTTGCCGGCGAGCTTCACTATGTCGCCTGTCTCAAGGCCGAGCTCATCCCTTGCCTTTGAATCCAGCCGCGCAATGCCCCTGCCTGCATCCGTGCGCATCGCCTCTGAAACCTTAAGCAAAATTGTCTTCTGTTCCTTCAAACAATCACCGTATTGTTGCCTCCTGCACGCGGGCGCCCCCTTCGTTCTCCTCAAAAACAACCATCACGTTTTTCCCCTTCAGGCCGGGGAGCTTCGCGGAAACCGCGCTGCCAAGGTCAATGTCTTCCTTTAGCCCTTCCAGATTTAAAAGTTTCGTTAGGGCCCCCTTGCCGGTGGGGAACTCCCTCCCGCCAACTGTAATGGCCCATTCATCGCCTTTCTTCCCGACGTTTTCCAGCGGGCCGCGGAATATGTTCGGGGAGACCTTCCTGAGGAATATGCGCGAATGCCCGTCCAGGGAGAGCGTTTCGCCGTCAAAATGCGCGCCCTCGATTATCACGCCGTCGCCTTCTGAGACCGCATCCCCCTTTTTCGAGCCCTCCGGAAGAAGCGCCGTGACCGTTTTCTCATCATCTGAAATTGAAATGGAGAAGCGTTTCCCTTCTCCCGCAGCAACATAGCCGTTAACTCTGGCAATTTTCCCGGTGCAGTTCGCGCGGCCCTTCCCGAGCGCGGAAGGCGGCAGGAACTTCGCTCCCGAAACCGTCTTCATGGAGCCGCGATATCCGAGGTTGAGCGAGCCCATCTTTTCGTATGCGCCCCGCACCTCCACCTCGTCCCCGAGGTGCAATTTGCGCAGCTTCTCCGTGTCCTCATTCCAAAGCCGTACCTGCGCCTCCCCAGTATCATCCGAGAGCACGAAAATGCGGGAGCGCTTGCCGCTTGCGTACTGCTGCAGCGGAAGGATGCGCTCTACCTTGCCCCTCAGGTTCACGCTGTTCGCCCCGGGCCTCACAGCGGCTGCGGGCAGGAACTCCTCCTTTATGAGCCCCTTCTCGGAAGCGATGAGTTTCGCGGCCGCCTCGCGGGTAAGCAGGCCGCTGAACGAGCGTATCTTCTCGCCTATCATCTCCTCTGCCGCGGCTTCGCCCACTTCTTTTGAGAGGATGCTGAGAAAATCCATGCGTTGGGGTATTAAGGGAAAACCTATAAAACGGGGAAGGGTTTTCAGGTAAGGTGGATGTAGAAATAGTACGTTTCATAGGTTGCCGGGTTCTGGCTGGTCGGCGCCAGTATTTCGAAATCGCCGGTTTCCCCGTTGAAGAGCGTGCCGCCATGCGTTATGTTGCTGCAGAAGAGCATCTGGCCCTTTGATGCCACGGTTGTGGTGAGGCGCATCGCGCACGTGGCAAAAGTATGCGTTGAGCCGGTCCATGAATAGTCCGCACCCTCCACGAAGCTTGAGCCAATCGTCATGTTGCACCCCGACTCGTTGAACGTGTTCAGCCCGGAGTCCGAATCCGCAGGGTCGAAGCCCCAGGCGGTGTCCACATCCGTGGCCGGCGCGGCATATACGAACGGCCTTGGCGAAAGCGTGGAGTTGGTTGAAACGCACACCGCGCCCACAGCAGAAGGCGACCATGTCCAGTTGTACTGCAGCCGGGACTCGTCAAAGCCGAGCACAAGCTTGCCGGTTATGTTTCCGTAGAAGCCCGCCCATTTTTCCGTGGAGGTGTTCCCGTCGAGGTCCATGGGGGTTATATTGCCCTCTTCCACCGGCCGGCTGTCCACAACGCGCATATCCTCATACCTGCTTTCGTTGAAAACAGAGGCGTCCGCAGCTTCGCTGATGTCTATATCCCCGCCGGTAGTCTGGTTCGCGGCATGCAAAGCAAAAGTCAGGAATGCGAATAGCAATACTGCCGCAAACCTCATGCATGCAAATAAGAAGGCAAAGCTTATATTCCTGAGGGGGATGCGCTACTCTTCCATCTGCATAGCGCATTCATGCCTGATTTGGCCGGCGTTGCCGCTTGCCGCCTTGCCGGCAATGATGTCCAGGAATTCGCTGGTTATGTACTCATCGCCCTTCCCCCTGTCCTTTAGCGATATTGCAGTATCCGAAATCAGGGAAACCAGTTCCGGGTCAATCCTGTTTTTCACAATTGCCTCTAGGGAGCTCCTGTAGCCAAGGTACATCGGGGCAAGGAGTATCGCCGGGCCCGGGCTCAGCTCGCGCAGCATGACTATGGTATTGGTTATTTCCTCGAGCTTGTCGCCCCCGAGGTAGATGCCCATCTTGAACATTGTGGATGGGAAGTGTATCCCCGCATTAGGGGCTGCCGCGATTATTTCGTGCGCCTCGGCAAATTCCTGGGTGCGGAAATGGCCCACCGTGCACAGGATGGGGTCGTGCATGCCCTTGTCCGCCGCGCGCGGCACCGCCTTGTCAAGGAGCTTCAGCGAGCCTGAATCCCCGTCCTTCAGCGGGAAAATGGCTTCCGCCGCCATGAACAGTGCCCAAAACACTTCCGGGTCCCTGGCATTCTGCAGTATTGCCGCCAGCGCAGTAGTTGCGCTTTCCTTCTGCAGCTCATTTTCATACCCGCAGATAAAGCCAACCACCCTTGCCCGGGCGTCCTCCTCCAGAAAGCCGAAATACTTGTCAAGGTCGACCATTTCCCGGTCTTCCCCTATCCTCACGTTTGCTATCTTCGGGAGCGTGGGGCCTCCCAGCGAAGGCACGCCATCAAGCATCCTCCTCTGCGCCTTCACTTTTGCGATATCAGAACTTGTGGGCCGGCTGACTCGTGCCCTTTTGCACATGTCCGGAGTATCTTTCTTTTCTCCGCCCCTTGTCATAGCGATATTAATATGTGGCGAAAAATGCTTATAAATACACAATAATTTCCGCTAATCTGCACTAGAAAGGGTTTTTATTCGCAATTGCCCCTATTCAAGCCAATGCGCGGCATGGCAAACCTCGAATACACGTACATTGTGCAGGAGCTCCAGCCGCTGGTGGGCCGGCGGCTCGACAAGTTCCATGAATTGGGGCCGGGCCGCTTCAGGCTGAAGTTCGGCAAGGACCACCTGCTCATTGTCCTGGGGCAGCGCCTGCACCTCACGAAATACCTTGAGGAAGCCGGGGAGCCGCGCGGCTTTGCGCAGAAAGCAAGGAAGGAGCTGAAGGGGAGGAAGCTCTCCTCCCTGGTGCAGAAGGGCAAGGACCGCATCGTGATATTCGATTTCGGCGGGAAGGAACTCATCGCGGAGATGTTCAGCTCCGGGAACCTCATGCTCGTTGAAAGCGGGAAGATAACCGCTGTTTACGAGCGGAGGAGCTGGAAGGGCCGCGAGCTCTTCCCCGGGAAAGAGCATGCATTTCCGCCCTCTTCTGAGAAAACCCTTGACGAAGTGCTTGCCGGGGGAGGCGACAAGCGGATTGCCGCTGCGCTCGTGCCCCTGAACATCGGCATCGACTATGTGAAGAAGATTCTTTCCTTGGCGGGGATTGAAGAGAAAAGGCCGGTCGGGGAGCTTTCCCCCAAGGAGATAATTGCCCTCAGGGCGGCATACGGGGAATTGCTTGGGGGCCTAAAGCCAGTAGTGTTTGAAGGCGGCTATTCCCTTTATGGCGAAGGGGAAGCAAAAGGCTCTCTTTCCGAAGCCTTGGATGAGGCATTCGGCCCGCCCTCTGTGGGAGAGGCGGGAGATGAGGGGGAGGGGAAGCGCCTTGCGCTGCTGAAGCGGCAGGAGGGGCGGCTTGTGGAGCTTGCGCGCGAGGAGAAGGAGGCAAAGGCAAAGGGGGACCTGATTTACGAAAAGTATGCCGAAGTGGAGCAGGTGCTGCAGCTTTACAGGGAAGGCGGGCTTTCCGCGGTTGAAGGGCTTGCAAAGGAAAAAGGCTGGATGCTCGATAAAAAGAAAAAGGAATTGGAAATGGACCTCTAGTAGTGGGTGTCCACATTTTCTATGAGGAACTCGGAAAGCAGCTTCTTTGCCTTCCTTGGCCTCGAAACGGACACGCCCACGATTGAGCTCTTGCCGTCCTTGGACACAAGGTACAGGTTGTCCACGTTTATCTTGTTGTCCGCGAGCTTCTTTGCGACTTCCGAAAGCGCCCCCGGCCTGTCCTCAATCTTGAGGAAAACCATGTTCGCCTCGCTGACCTTGAAGCCGTTGCTCTCAAGCGTCTTGGTCGCCTTCTCCGCATTCTTCACCATGAAGCAGAGCACGGCCTTCCCCCCAACTGAGGAAACCGCAATAGAGTCTATGTTTATCCTTGCCTTCCCCAAAATGTAGGAGATATCGGCCAATAGCCCAACCCGGTCTTCGGCAATTACTGATATTTCTTTCATGGGTACCCCTCCCTCAGATTCTGTAAATTTGTATATGTGGAACCCCATTTATATACTTAACGTCGTTTTGTTCCAGAATCCCCTGTTCAAGGGCTACGGAAACCGCTTTTTCCCCCACAAGGTTCAGCGAAGAGGCTCCGCGCATCGCCTTCAGCAGGTCAGCTTCTTCCGCCGGCTCGCCCTTGTAGAACGATGCGTACTCCTTCAGGTCCAGCACTGCATCCCCCTCATGCAGCACTTTCCCTACCAGCCCCCTGTCGCACGCGGCAATGATTTTCCCCCGCGTATGCTCGTGCACCTTCATATACATAACTGGGTTTCGCAGAAAGCATTTTAATGCAAATGCCCGAATGTTGCGCATGGAGAAGCTCAGGCGCGTCCGCGTGGACAGGAAGGGCAGGGTTTACGAGGGGATACTCCTCCCGTCCATGGACAAGGGCTTCCTTGCCCTGAAGCTTGATTCAGGCTACAACATAGGCATTGCGAAGGACGGGGCGAAAGTCGAGGAGCTCGGCTCCGTTCCACAGCCCAAAGAGAAGGAGGAAAAGGTTCCGGGCAAGGCCGAGATTTCCATCGTAGGGATGGGAGGCACCGTCTCATCCAAAGTGGAATACAAGACCGGGGCGGTCTTCCCGACCACCAAGCCCTCCGACCTGATGAAGGGCATCCCCGGCCTGCATGAAATTGCATCCTTCCGTGCGCGCGAGGTGTTTGCGATACTTTCCGAGGACATGAGCCCGCTGCACTGGGCAAAGGCGGCGGAGGCGATAAAGGAAGAAATCGGCTCAGGCGCGCAGGGCGTGCTCGTGCTGCACGGCACCGACACCATGCATTACACTTCCGCGGCGCTTTCCTTCATGCTGCAGGATTTGCCCGCGCCGGTTTACCTTGTTGGGGCGCAGCGCAGCTCCGACCGGCCATCCACCGATGCGCGGCTGAACATCCTAAATGCGGCCTATGCCGCTAAGAACGGCCCCATGGCGAACGTGGGCGTGTGCATGCATTCTGGGACCGGAGACGGCATGGACGTGATACACCTCGGAACGCGGGTGCGCAAGATGCACACCACGCGCAGGGACGCCTTCCATTCGATAAATTCTCCTCCGCTTGCCCGCGTGGACTACAGGAAGAAGCTCGTGGAGCCCCTGCT
>Ga0180432_10000159_pt1 | contig 106713 bp, 102 predicted proteins | sample SS_ome_10_FD_132414 | JGI IMG/M metagenome (GOLD analysis project Ga0180432, IMG submission 132414) | Hypersaline lake sediment archaeal communities from the Salton Sea, California, USA - SS_1_MS_2 metaG | ecosystem: Environmental > Aquatic > Non-marine Saline and Alkaline > Hypersaline >... | reverse complement strand
TCGTAGATATGATTACCGTAGAAGGAAAGCTGTGTTGATTTTGGCCTCAGCATGGATTATGCTCCTTAATATATTTTGCTGAGTGCATCTTAACTCGAAACTAAATGCATCTCAAGGTAAAATCGGCTACTTTTTCAGCATTCTCATATTGAGATGCGTCTGCAAAGAACTTGATTTAATCAGTGTACAGTGACTGGTGAAAAACATATCAAAATAGGTGGAGACGGAGAAATGGAGGTAACAATGAGAGCAGCCATTTATGCCAGAGTGTCCTCAGACAGTCAGGACGTTGATCTGTCTATCTCGGCACAACTCCGAGCGCTGAGAGATTACGCTGCAAAACATGAATATGGGGTTTTCAGAGAGTTTGTCGATGAGGCAGAGAGTGGTCGTACTGCTTCCAGGCCTGCGTTCAGAGAAATGATCGCTCTTGCCAGAGCGCAACAGCCTCCTTTTGAAGCGGTGCTGGTCTGGAAACTGAACAGATTTGCCCGGAGCCGGGTAGATTCTATCACTTACAAAACATTGCTAAAGAGCAAGGGTATTAAAGTAATTTCCATCAATGAGCCGTTAGATGAAAGCCCTTCCGGGAACTTGCTGGAGGGCGTTATCGAGTCCATCGATGAATTCTACAGCACCAATCTCGGACAGGACATCAAACGTGGTATGAGGGAAAACGCTCAACGGGGCTTCTTCAATGGTAGCAGACCACCTTATGGCTTCCACAAGGTTGCCATTAAGGATGGTGCTAGGACCAGATATAAGCTGGAACCTGACCACGAGGGTTCGGTTGCTGTTCAGGTGATTCGCCGGATATTTGATATGGCGCTCCGAGATGTAGGGTGTAAGGAGATTGCTAAAGCTCTGAACGGGGAAGGCATCCGCACTGCTGCCGGGCAACGATGGGGCAGGACAACAGTTCACAAGGTTCTGACTAATGAAGCCTACTGTGGCACTCTGGTATGGGGTGGCAGGCCTGGCCATCCGGCCATCCATAGCAGCGACCCCCCGGTCAGGGTTGAGAATGCATGGTCAGCCATTATTGACAAGGACGTATTTCAACAAGTGCAGCGGAAAATGGTCTCAAGGAGGCCCAAGGTAATCCACCCGCGTACCATACCCAGCTCATATCTTCTGAGTGGACTCCTCTATTGTTCTTGTGGACACTCCATGATAGGTCGGAGTGCCAAGTCGCATCACTATCATTACTATGCCTGCAACGGAGGCTATAAGCAGGGGAGGGATGCCTGTGATGCCAGAGCACTGCCGAAGGATAAGCTGGAGCATCTGGTTATCGACCAGATCAAAGAGAGGGTGCTGAACCGGGAGTGGTTAGAAGAGTTGGTCCGGCTTGTAAACGAGGAGCTTGACTCCACTCATGGTGTTCTCAGGGATAGACTGGATACTATTGATGCTGAGCTGAATGATGTGAGGTTTCGATTATCAAAGCTATATGATGCCCTGGAAACCGGCAAGTTAAGCCTGGATGACCTTGCTTCCAGAATTAAAGAGCTAAGAACAAGACAGGATGAATTACAGAAAGCGGGAATTCAACTGGAGGCCGAAATGGCAGCCCAGGGAGCAACGCACATAGATGCGGATACTGTAAAATCGTATGCTGAAGACTTGAAGAACCTGCTTAACGAAGCCGACATCGTTGAGAGCAAGGCTTTCCTTCGTTCATTTATAAAACGTATCGAGATAAACAAGGGGGAGGGTGTAATCCAATATAAGCTGCCGGTCCCTCCAAACTGGAGCGACCGGCAATCGGTAGGAGTTCTGCCTATTGATAATTATGGTGGAGCTGGGGGGATTCGAACCCCCTACCTCTTGAATGCCATTCAAGCGCTCTCCCAACTGAGCTACAGCCCCACCACTAACGATATAATATTACTATAAAATTTAGCTTCATTCAATATGAAATAATTATAAACAACACAGATGGTAAGTCACATGGAATGTAATCAGAAGCATGATTTACATATCCATGGAGGCGTTAAGCCCCATGTCTATAAAAGGCCAGACTTGTCGGTCATATCACCCCAGATGGGACTGAGAACAACCCATTGTTCAGGGCATAGTCTAATGTATTTCTCCATCACTTGAACTATCTGCTCCATATTCCTGGCCAGTGCCTCATCTCCTCTGCTGTTAATCTCAAGGGCAGGCTCAAAAAATACGTCATAGTGGCTATTCCCTCTGCGCAGGTTGAAGGCGGGGATAACAGCGGCTCCTGTTCGCATAGCGATTCTCACAGCACCTGCTGGAAGAGTAGTTTCTTCCCCGAAAAAAGTCGATCTGCGGCCGTCCTTTCCGAAATCACGGTCACAGATAAGCCCTATTGTTTCGCCACGATGTAAAGAGTTAATAACTGTATTCAGCACGCCAAAGCGAACAGGCATAAAAGTAAGGCCCTTGCTTTTCCTCAGACCGGTGACATGACTGAGCAAAGCCTCCGGCTCCAATGGTTCAACCAGAACTGTTACCTTTTCTGAACGTGCCGCAAGTATCTGACCGGTCATATCGAAACTGCCGAGATGTGCACTAACCAGGATTACTCCTTTACCCCTGTTGTGAGCGTCCTCATAATTATGCCAGCCATATACCGTTATGCGCTTTTCAATATCACACAGTTTAATGTTGGGTAATTTAATAAGATCAAAATAGTTCCTGGCAGCATTTCTGAGTACACCTTTCGAAGCCTGCCTGATGGTATCGTCGCCTGCCCCTGAGCCCAGAACATGCCTCATGTTGTTTGCGATAGCGCCTCTCAATTTTGGCGATAATAGGTAAACGCTATCTGCAACAACACGCGCAATCAGATAACCAATCGTCACGGGTAAATAGGACAATGGTACTCCGATTATCTTAAATGCAAGGTATTTCCACATTCTATTTTTATTTCACCGAATTAATATCGGTAAAGAGCAAGTTCGGAAGATTAGATCAACGAGTTATACTCAATTCGTCAACAGTCCCCACTGTAATGCTATATCGGATTGCAAATAATTATAAAGGTCATAAGGTGTAAAGAGAATACTGCTATGAGCATTAATCTTCATTAACTCTGTCAACCAGCTTAAGTAGCTCCTCATAACTGGAGACGCCGGAGACAGCATCTATGAAATCCTCAAGAGACTGGCTTCGCTCTCGCAGTACTCGCAATTGCTCCCCGATTGGACTCACTGATGTAGGGGCATCAGCATAGGTTCCATGAAAGGCAAAATACGCCTGGTTCAGTCTCCTTATATAGTATCCATTGTCAGCAAGATACTGTCGTTTCTCTTCCATATATTGCTCAGCATCCTCAAGCTCTCCTGACGCCAGATACTGATCGACGGTTAGCCTAATCTGCCTCATTTCCTTATTAAAATCGAATTCCGGTTTAACGTCCACCTCCGATGATGTTACTTCCTCCTCTTCATCCGCGTAGTATCGTTCGTAAACCAGCATGCCTATTTCGTTACCTACTATATCTGCAACGGTCTCGTTTATGGTAGTCATATCGTAGTTAGACCAGTAATTTCGGCCTAGTGGTCGAAAGAAAAGGTAGTGATGCATCCATTCATGTGCTATTTTGGATAAAAGATACTCTATTGAAGTTGTTGCCGGAACAATGCTGGGATAGGTAGCAATACCGCCAATTCTTAATATCAGGGCCGAGAAACCTAACTCCTCTACCCCCTCTTCGATTTCTATAATTTCCTCCAGGCTCATATCTGGTATGAGTACGGTGGTGTCAACGATGGTTATCTCGTGTCGTGGTGAAACAATCAGCACGTTTGGCAGATCATCGAATTCGAAATCCAATGGTGGGAAAAGGAACTCAGCCTCGCCACCTAGTTTGAGTGTTTTCGTTAATCCTTCATCTGCCATAACGGAACTTATCTGCCCCTCTATAATATCCTCGACCTGTGATTCTCGCTCTTCCCTATCTGCCCTCAGATATAGAAGCTGTTCTTCGAGCATATCTATTTCTTGTGAAGAGGCAGTACCCTCAGCCTTATCTCTATTTATACTGGCTTCAAGTAAATCGATCTCATAGTCCAGGCATAAATAGTCCTTAACCAGTTGTATCCTCTCGGTTTCTGAGATCTCGCATGGATGGAAGACCTGTTCCGCACTGTATATCCATTTACTGAAGAGATTTTCGAATTCCCACCGTATTATGTTGAAGCTGTAGGCACTGGCGATCTTATCCCAGTCATTGTCTTTAACGATTAGCTGGCTGCCTATTATCGCCGAGAGCAGTATCAATACAACAAGCGCTATTGTTATCAACAGTTTCCACATATTGATACCACTTCTTACAGAGATTATCCTTCGTTTCTGCGGAACTCATTGTTCAGCATACCACAGGGCTATTATTACCTCAAGGATTAGTTTGAAGGCTTGATCTTCGGTTGCGCCTTTCCCACAACATGAAGTACAATAGGGACACTACGGATTGGGGAAAGGGATATGGAGAATTACACAAGCGAACATTTACGAAACGTTGTTCTATTATCACATAGCGGCGCCGGTAAAACTTCTCTCAGTGAAAACATGTTATTCCTGGCAAAGGCAATTTCCAGGATGGGCAAGATTGAAGATGGGTCAACTACTTCAGACTTCGATCCGGAAGAGGTGAAACGTAAAATCAGTCTCAGCACTTCCCTGCTCCCCTTTGAGTGGAATAAAGTAAAGGTAAATATTCTGGATACCCCGGGCTACTCTGACTTCATTGGGGAGGTCAAGGCAGCGATGCGTGTAGCTGAGGGTGCCGTGATCGTGGTTTGTGCCGCCTCAGGAGTAGAGGTGGGAACGGAGTTAGCATGGAGATATGCCGAAGATAAGGGTCTTCCCCGAATAATCTTCATAAACAAGATGGATCGTGAGAATGCCGACTTCTTCAAGACTATGGCTCAAATTGAGGAAACTTTCGGCAAAAAATGCGTGCCCATTCAACTTCCAATAGGCTCCGAGAGCAATTTTAAAGGAGTAGTTGACCTTATTGGAACTAAACCTTCAGACGCTCCATCAAATATGGGCGACAAAGTATCTGAATTACGCGATAAAATAGCTGAAGCTGCTGCTGAGACCGATGATGATCTCATCACTAAATACCTGGAAGGGGAGGAGCTAACCGAGGAGGAACTGAGACATGGTTTACGGGCTGGCATGTTTGAGGGCAAGGTAGTCCCGGTCATGGTGGGCTCCGCTACACAGGACAAGGGCGTCTCCGAGCTAATGGACGCTATCTGCACCTTTCTGCCCGCTCCAAAAGATATCGGAAAAGTCTCAGCTATTAATCCCAAAACTCAACAGGAGGAAGACATAGAGCCTGTTGATAAGGCGCCGCTTTCTGCCCTGGTATTCAAAACGACTGCTGACCCATACGTAGGCAAGCTTACCTACCTGCGAGTATACAGCGGTGTCCTCACCAGTGATTCCAGTGTCTGGAATGCTAACAGGGATCATGTTGAGCGCATCGGCCAGCTATACAGAATACGTGGCAAGTCCCAGGAAGCTGTGCCGCAGATCGTCGCCGGTGATATAGGCGCGGTGGCTAAACTGGCGGTTACTGTCACAAGCGACACACTTTGCAGTAAAGAGCACCCACTTACTTTTCAGCCCATTGAAGCCCACTTACCAACTCTTAGCGTAGCCGTCTATCCCAAGACTAAGGCTGACTTGGACAAGATGGGAGGAGCGCTTAACCGATTGAGTGAGGAAGACTCTACTATCACCGTTCACAAGGATGCAATCACCGCGGAGACCATATTGTCAGGTATGGGGGAAGCCCATTTAGATGTGGCGGTGGAGAAGATAAAGCGCAAATTCGGAGTAGATGTTAGAACCGACACGCCGAAGATACCCTACAAGGAAACAATCACTGCTTCTATTAAGACCGAGTATAAGCACAAGAAGCAGACTGGTGGACACGGTCAGTACGGACACGTTATGCTTGAACTCGAGGCCCTGCCCCGGGGGACCGGTTCCGAGTTTGGAGCAAAGGTGGTAGGAGGATCGGTCCCTAAAAATTACATACCTGCCGTGGAAAAGGGGGTAAACGAGGCTTTAAATGAAGGCGTGCTAGCCGGGTACCCGGTTACGGACCTTAAGGTAGTTCTATATGATGGGAGTTATCACTCTGTTGATTCATCGGATATGGCGTTCAAGCTGGCTGCCTCTCACGCAATAAGAAAGGGAGTTTCTCAGGCGCAGCCCGTTCTGCTTGAGCCGATAATGAATGTGCAGATAACCATCCCTGACAGCTTCACGGGAGATGTTATGAGTGACCTCAACGGAAAGAGGGCCAGGGTATTGGGTATGACGCCGGGCGATGGAATAAACGTTATCGACGCACAGGTCCCGCAGGCCGAGATGCTTAAGTATACCATCGACCTGAGGTCGATCACTCAGGGTCGCGGCAGCTACACTATGGCGTTCAGCCACTACGAGGAAGTTCCGCAGCATATAGCTCAAAAGGTAATCGAAGAGTCAAAGAAGGACTCCGAAAAGGTTTAGAGCCTGAAACTAATTACTGTTTTTTATCAGAATCGACGATTTTAACCCAGCGTCGCTTGCCCACCTTGATAATACTGCCGTCTCTAATGTAGGGTGTTCCGTTAGCTGTAACCTTCCTGCCATCAAGGTCAACAGCACCTTGATTTATAAGCCTCTTAGCTTCAGCATTGCTCTTAACTATACCGTAATGGCTCAATACGTAACTAAGGTTAACCGGGCCCATGCGTACTGCTCCTTGATCATCTACTTCGATTAGCTCAAGCAGCTCTGAGGAGGAGCGTTCGACACGAGGGTCGACATACTGATTAAACGATATCCGAATCTCTGGGATATTTTTTGGTAATACCCGAGCTTGGAAACGTCTCTCAAATTCCTCCTGTGCCTTTTTTGCTTCTAGCTCACTGTGGAAGACACGCACTATGTAAAAGGCGAGCCCCTTTTTTAACTCCATAGGGTTTAGTTGCCCATCAGAAATTCCCCGACGGAAATCACCAAGCGCCTCATCAGGTACATCGGTAAGCAGTTCATAGTAGTCCATCATTATGCTGTCGGGTATAGACATCACCTTTCCATACATATCGTTGGGAGGTTCTTCGATGGCTATGTAGTTGTCCAGGCTCTTGCTCATCTTCTGCTGGCCATCAGTGCCTACCAGCAGAGGCATTAAAAAAACATGCTGCGGAGTTTGCCCCATCATCTGTTGAAGCCCTCTCCCCATGAGACAATTGAATTTCTGGTCTATACCCCCGAATTCGACATCGGCCTCCATCTCTACCGAGTCATAAGCCTGAAGCAGCGGATATAGCAGTTCTGTGATAGCAATCGGACGCCCGGCCGCGTGCCGCTGGTTGAAGTCATCCCTGGCCAGTAGCTGAGCCACTGTGAATTTGCTGGTGAGACTGATTACATCAGCCAGAGTGAACTTGCCGAACCACTCACTCTGCCACAAAATCTCTGTTTTCTCTCTATCTACCACTTTGAAAAACTGCTTCATGTAGGTTTCGGCATTGGCACGGACCTCTTCAGCGGAAAGCATCTGGCGCGTTTGTGACGTACCGCTGGGATCGCCGATCTGAGCTGTCCAGTCACCAACGATAAGCACAACCTGATGCCCTAACTCCTGGAACTGGCGCAGTTTTCGCATTCCAACCACGTGACCGAGGTGAATATCAGGGCGGCTGGGATCGAAACCCATCTTAAGTCTCAGTCGTTTGCCCGACTCCAGAAGGCTCACTAGCTCCTGCTCGATGATTATTTCTGCAACTCCACGACTTATAACATATTGCAAATCACTATTCATCTCATTACACCCGGGTAATCCTATATCAAAACTGCCTTTGCTTGTTCTACATCTCTTGCGATCTGAGCCGATAACTCATCGGCATCGGTGAACTTCTTCTCGCCACGTAGACGTTCTACCAGCTCAATAGTGAGGTCCTGACCATAGATATCTCCGTCAAAATCTATCAAAAATACCTCTATGGTGCGTTCCCCTTCGCCAAACGTCGGCCTTGTGCCAATGTTTGTCACTGACTTATGGACTTTTTCTCCCAGATGACCCATAGTAGCGTAGACGCCGTCACTTGGAAGTGCCTGCTCTGAGTCCACAACTATGTTCGCTGTTGGAAAGCCCAGAGTATGTCCGCGCTCCGTGCCTCCAATTACCTGCCCGCTTAGTCTAAAATTACGTCCAAGTAGCTTTGATGTCACATTCATATCTCCCTGTTTTAAGGCCTTCCTTATTGCGGTACTGCTTACTGGAGAGCCCTCCAATGTGATAGGATCAACTACCTCGACGCTGAAACCTAATTCCTGCCCCAGGGCCTGCAGCCATGCAGCGCTACCCTCTCTGCCTCGTCCCAGAGCAAAATCCGGCCCTATAACAAGGCCCAGCATGTTCAAGTGCTTCTGGAGCAGAATGACAAAATCTCTGGCGCTGAGCGCAGCAAGTTCAGCATCGAAGTTCAAAGGGACAACAAAATCAACACCGATTGACTTGAGAAGGCTAGTTCTTTCCTCCAACGTAGTCAGGCGTGCCAACCTGCTACTGGGCGATATAACGGCCTTAGGGTGGCAACTAAATGTGACGACGCCGCTGAGCAGATTATTATTGCCCGCTTGCTGAGTCAGCCTGTCAATAAGATGTTTGTGACCCAGGTGGACTCCATCGAAAACCCCGACTGTTAGCAGGGTCCCGCGCTCCGGTTTAACACGCGATAGCTCTGATATTACCTGCACTTCACTTATAGGTCTAAACCTTAAACAACGTGTATTTTAGGATAACCTCCAGATTACGTCAAGTAGTATCAGAGGTCATTCTTTCTGCGTAGTCACGAAACTTCTACCCTTGACAAGGTATTACTTGACACTAGCTTCAGCAATTGGTAAACTTTAATATCAGGTTATTTTAATCAGCCGTATCAGGAATCTCTGACCAGCGATTATGCTGAATCCAGTTTCAGTGAAGGTTTCAAAATAGAGGCTTGTCGGCCCAGCTATTTGAGGCATCGACAAAGCCTCTATTCATGGTCACCTAAAGAAAATGGAGGACAAATCAATAGTGAGAGCAATTGAGAAGTTCGAAGAGATATTGGAAAATCGGCATCAGTATGCCAGGGACTGGAAGGAACGAACTGGAGGTAAGGTTACTGGATGGCTTTGCACCTATGCGCCAGTGGAGCTTATATATGCTGCAGGTATGCTCCCCGTACGCATCCTGGGGACTCATGAGGGCCAGGACGTTACGGACCGTTACCTTTTCCCGACAGTATGCCCATTCTCACGTGATGCCCTGGCTCAAGGGATAAAAGGGCGATATGAATATCTCGATGGAATAACCATGTCACGCACGTGCTCCCATGTTCAGGGCACGTTCGATAACTGGCGAAACTATGTGCCGACACCCTTTATTCATTATATATGGTTTCCATGTCATAGAGAAAGTTCCAGAGCGATACCGTGCTTAAGGGGAGAGTTCTCTGACTTTAAACAGGCAATGGAGCAGTTCACAGGTAAAAACGTTTCCGATGAAGACCTCGATAAGGCGATAGAGCTATATAACACGAACCGCAATTTGATGAGGCAGGTCTATAAGTTCAGGAAAAGTGAAAATCCTCCCATTACCGGCGCTGAGGCCATGGAGATGGTGGTAGCCAGCCAGTTGATGGATGTCGCGGAGCATAACAAGTTACTGGAGGATTTGCTGGCGGAGTTGCCGGACAGAAAACTCGACCGCGAGGCAGGTTTACGGTTGATGATGGTCGGCAGTGAGATGGATGATATAGTCTTTGTGCGTATGCTGGAAGAATTGGGCTGTACTGTTGTCATTGACGAGCACTGTACTGGAAGCCGTTATTTTTGGGATGACATTGTTTTTCAGGAAGACCGATTGGCTGCCATCGCAGGCCGCTATGTTACGCGCTGGCCGTGTCCTGCTGTAAGCAGCGACTTCAACGACAGATGCGATCGCACTATACAGCACGCCAAGGACTGGAACATCCAGGGCGTGCTCCTGTATCAGCAGAAGTTCTGCGATCCCCACGAGTTCGATATCCCGTCATTGCAGGAGAAATTCAAAGAGATTGACATCCCCGCTCTAGTGCTGGAGTTCGATGTCACCATTCCATTCGGGCAGTTCCGTACCCGCATTGAGGCTTTCCTTGAAATGGCGGAACTCGAGGTATTTTAGGGAGTTTCATAACTTGTGACAACAAAATCGGAGGCATATTAGGAATGACAACAAATATGAAATACAAGTCAAAACCTCTTGATTGCTGGCAATGGGGCAAAGAACTCAGGTTAGAGGCATACCAGGATTTGGTCACAGGCCATGAACAGGGAAAGATTCTGATACTGGGCTGTGCGGCGACGCCTTACGGCATACTTGCGGGGCTCGGTGATTTTGTTTTCCTCGCCGGCGAACCGTATGGCGCCAGCGTAGCCGCCGACCCCCCGTTCTCCATCCCATGTATGGAGGCGTTCGAATCCAGGGGATATTCCCGTGATATGTGCGGCTATATGCGTAACTTCCTGGGTTCTATGTACTTGGACAAGTATTACTTCACCGGCGGTAATTTTCCTAAATTTGATTTCGTATGGAGCGTTCGCCACTGCCCCGCGGGACATCCGAAATGGCATCAGTTAGTCTCCGAGTATCAGGGAGTACCTATGAACTATATTGATGATGAAACAATGCTTTCTAATGACGGAGACCCGCAGCACCGGTTAGAATACGTGGCCGGGCAGTATTTGGACTCCATTGAATGGATGGAGAAAGTCACCGGCAGAACCTTCGATGATGAGAAGGCCATCGAGGCCATGCGTAATTACTTCCGTAATGAGTCCCTCTGGGGAGAGATATGCCTGCTTAATGGTGCTGTGCCTGCACCGCTGGACATAAAGAGCCTCTTTGCGCTGATGCCGATCTCTATGCTGCGAAGGCATGAGGCCGTAGCTACTCAGTTCCTGGAGACTCTTAGGGACGAGGTGAAGGACCGTATCGATAACCAGATCGCTGCGGTCCCAACTGAGAGATACAGGATGACCATGCTGACACCTCCTCCCTGGAGCTTCCTTAAGATATTCCGGTATCTTGAGAACTTTGGTGTTGTCTTTGTGGGCACCTACGTTTACCTTATCAACTCAGGCGAAGTGAATTTTCTCATTGACGAGGGCAAGGTAGTACCAGCCACTGTCCCCGAGGAAAGACCCGGCTGGCCCGAGATCAAGAACAGGGAAGACCTGTGTCGAACGGTGGCACGTTGGCGTTCCGAGCATCCGTTTCAGTCGCATTTGGATACTCGAAAAAAGGAGTATGTCATCATTTTCAATCAGTGGAAGGGTGATGCTTACCTTCTATTGTTGAACCGCGGTTGTGTGCCCATGACCACCAGTATGTATGATTTCCAGCGCGACCTTCAGAGCCATGGCATTTCTGTGGCAATGTTTGAAGGTAACTTCGCCGATTGCAGGGATATAGACGAGACTGGAGTCCTTGATCGACTGGAGGCGTTTCTGGAAGGACAGGGTATATACAAAATGGCTGACGCATAATCGTGGAAGAGTCTATCAGTTAAACTAAGTTATAGCAGCGAGGTGAGATCGAAATGATTACTGCTGGAATCGATATGGGAGCCCAATCAGTGAAGGTCGTTATCTTGGATGATGGCAAGGTATTGAACCGCAGCCTCGTTCCAACCGGATTCGAGCCAATGGAGGCGGCTCAAAAGGCGCTTGATGAAGCAATAAAGGCAGCAGGTATTTCGCGCGATGATATCAAGCAGATTGTTTCTACAGGTGCTGGCAGGAAGAGCGTGACTTTTGCTGACAAAAGTATCACCGAGGTAACGTCTGACGCCAGGGGAATAACCAGTCTCCATCCTTCGGTAAGGACTATTGTGGATATTGGAGCCGAGGAGGCACGAGGGATAAGCTGTGACGAGAAAGGTAAAGTGCTGGACTTCGCCAAGAACGACAAGTGTGCCGCCGGGTCAGGAGCGTTCGTTGAAAGCATGGCCAGAGCACTTGAGATAAAAGTGCCCGAGATGATCGAGATCTCCCTTAAGTCAACTAAGGACGCTCCCATAAATGCAACCTGCGCCGTATTTGCTGAATCGGAGGTAGTGTCTCTAATCCATTCCAAGGTTGAAAAGGCTGATATAGCTCATGCCGTGCACGATGCCATAGCCTCCAGAGTATCCTCTATGGTTCGCAGAATACCTATCGAGAACGACGTTGCACTTATCGGCGGTGTAGCCAACAATGTTGCTATTGTCGATGCCATGAAGAAACATTTGGAAGTTGATCTGGTGGTCCCGGAGGACCCGCAGTTTGTTAGTGCTCTGGGGGCCGCGCTTGCCGCTGCAGCATAGCTGAGAAAGGGAGAGAGATGACAACTGAATATTTCAGATGGACAGAATATACGTGGAAAGACCCCGACATAGACTGGCGTAAAGCAGATACGCTCGTTGCCGGGATCGATGTCGGCTCAGTAAGTTCACAGGCCGTGATTCTCGCCGACGACAAGATATATTGCTACTGCAATACACGTACTGGCTCCAACAGCCCTGACAGTGCCAGGAATGCTCTGGGTAAAGCGCTTGAAGGCACGGAAATCAAAGATGAGGACCTTCAATTCGTTGTAGGAACCGGCTATGGTAGAGTTAATATTCCCATGGCCAAGAAAGCGATAACCGAAATTGCATGCCATGCTCGCGGTGCAAACTACATGGGCGGGCCAACCATAAGAACGATTTTGGACATGGGCGGCCAGGATTTAAAGGGAATACACTGTGATGAAAGAGGAAAGGTCACGCAGTTCCTGATGAATGACAAGTGCGCCGCTGGTACAGGGCGGGGCATGGAGGTGATGGCAGAGTTATTACAAATTCCCATTGTCGATGTAGGGCAGATGTCCCTGGAGGTGACTGAGGAACCGGAACCGGTGAGCAGTACCTGTGTAATATTTGCAAAATCCGAGGCCATTGGTCTGCTCCGAAGTGGCTGGACTAAAAATATGGTGCTTGCTGCCTATTGTTCTGCTATGGCACACCGGGTGGTTGGCCTCCTTGAGCGTATCGGTATAGAGAAGGAGTTCACGATAACCGGAGGCATCTCTAAAAATGTGGGCGTTACCAGCAGAATATTGAAGGAATTGGGAGGTATTGATTCAGTCCCGCTAAAGCCCGATCCCCAGATCGCTGGTGCCGTTGGAGCCTCTATTTTCGCCAGGGATCTGCTTTTAAAATCGCGTAAATAATGCTAATGAGGTAATATATGTATGGTTGGCTTCTAAATAGACTGGTGATAACGGCAGGATACATCGCTAACTATGGCTATACGGATGGCTCCGGTGACTATTATCTAATCGTTGATACCGATAAATGCGATGGCTGCGGAAAGTGCGTAGAGGTGTGTCCCGAGAGCGTTCTAGAAGTCATAACCGACGATTATGATGACCAGGTTGTTAATGTCAAAGAAGAGCACCGCAAGAATTTAAAATATGTCTGTGCGCCTTGCAAACCGGTTAGTGGACCAAGGGACGTGAAGTGCCAGACAGCATGTCCTACAGAGGCTATCACCCACTCGTGGTGATTTTTTACGCAGTAAACAGAACCGGACAGTTAGGTCTCATTCGAAGGGCAAAGCGACGATTGGTTGCTTTGCCTTTGCACTTAAATAAGCCTCGGCACTGTGTGAAAAAGCCATAGCTATTTATATATTGACAGTCCCAGAACGCTGATGTAAACTGAGTCGATTATTCTGAAAATTAGGATGCGCTGTTGTTGATTTTCTGGTTGCGGGGCCACGTGATGCAGAGCGTGGTCTTTTACTTCTCAGGATAAAATTATAGCTGTTTACAATGGGTGGTATGAGTTCATTAAATAATGTAGATCCAAAAGTTGCCTCTGCTGTCGAAAAAGACAACCAGCGCCAGCGGCTCAACATCAATTTAATTGCTGCTGAGAACTATGCTTCAAGAGCAGTGCTCGAAGCCCAGGGTTCTTTGCTCACAAATAAGTACGCTGAGGGCTATCCCGGGCACCGCTATTACGGTGGGTGCCAGAACATTGACCTTGTTGAATCACTAGCCATTGAGAGAGCAGAGACACTGTTCGGCGCTGACCACGCTAACGTTCAGCCCCACAGCGGGGCCCAGGCCAACATGGCAGCATACTTCGCCATGATCGATCGCGGGGATTCAGTTATGGCGATGAGCCTAGCCCATGGCGGCCATCTTACCCATGGCAGCGCTTTTAACTTCTCTGGCAAGCTTTACAAGTTCATCACATACGGTGTTGATAGAGAAACTGAGATAATCAATTTCGATCAGGTGGAGAAACTAGCTATCGAAAAAAAGCCTAAGCTTATTATAGCCGGCTCCAGTTCTTATCCAAGGGTTATCGATTTTAACAGGTTTCGTGCGATAGCCAATCTGGTTTCCGCGAAGCTGATGGTAGATATGGCCCACCTGGCAGGTTTGGTCGCAGCAGGCGTTCATCCCTCCCCAATACCCTATGCCGATGTTGTAACATCAACTACCCACAAGACGCTACGTGGACCAAGAGGAGGTTTGATTCTCTGCCAGTCGCAATGGGCTCATGATATAGATAGCAATGTCTTTCCCGGATTGCAAGGCGGGCCCCTTATGCATGTCATAGCAGCCAAGGCAGTAGCCTTGCATGAGGCGATGCAGCCTGAGTTTACGTCTTACCAGCAAGCTGTACTTAAAAATGCTCAGGTCCTTGCAGCCAGGTTGGCCGATTTGGGTCTTCGTTTGGTTACGGGAGGAACAGATAATCATATAGTACTGATCGACCTTTCCCCTATGGGAATAACCGGTAATGCGGCTGAGAAAGCTCTCGACGCTGCAGGTATCACGGTTAACAAGAATGCTATTCCTTTCGACCCCTATCCACCCCAGGTAGCTAGTGGCATCAGGCTGGGGACCCCTGCCATTACAAGCAGGGGGTTTGGAGTAATGGAGGTAGAGCAAGTCGCCGAACTTATAGTGCATGTACTCTCTAACATCGGCAATGAGAGTATGTACGATGATATTCGTCATCAGGTCAATGATATATGCAGCAAATTTCCCGTACCCGGGCTCGTTGAGTAGCAACACTTGCTGGATTCAATTCGCACATGATATAATTAGGCGATTTCGAACAGTAATTAAATATGATCCTATAATAGAGGAGTGAGCACTTGCGCGACTACGAAATGATTTTAATCATAAACCCTGAAGTTACTGAGGAGGATATACCCGGCACTATAGACAAAGTAAGCGATTTCATAACCTCGAAAGGCGGCGAGATAACTGAAATCGATCGTTGGGGCAAACGAAAGTTAGCCTACCCTATAAATAATTGCAGGGAGGGTAACTATGTACTAACGCGGTTCAAATTCGAGCCTGGAATGACGGCAGAACTTGAGGCCAAGCTGAAAATCTCAGAGATGATCCTGCGTCACATGCTGGTTAGACTAGGCGATTAGAAGCAAGGGGAAAGGAGCTGGCAAAATGGTGGGGTTGAACAAGGTAATAATTATTGGTAATGTGGGGACAGATCCTGAGATGCGCTTTACCCCCAATGGCAATCCAGTGACATCGTTTCGTTTGGCCACCAGCCGAATTTTTACTACTCCTGAAGGTGAACGGAAGCAGGAGACCGAGTGGTTTGATGTTGTCACATGGAACAGACTGGCCGAGAATTGTAATCAATTTTTATCCAAAGGCCAGCGTGCCTATGTCGAAGGCAGGCTGAGAACTCGCTCCTGGGAGGGACAGGTCGGCCAGAGACACCAGAGGATTGAGATAATCGCTAATAGAGTGCTCTTCCTCGATAGACGCCCGGTCGGAACCTTACCCGAGGGCGGTATCGAAGCAGGCGCTGAAGATGATATTGATGCAGGGGATATTCCCTTCTAACATTTATAATAAACCAAATGCTAGACAGTGAGCTTTGAAAGAATGCGAAAACCCGTAAAACCAGTAGGTAAACGTAGAGCACCGGGGAGGGGTAGGTATATCCCCAGGAAAAAAGTATGCACCTTTTGTGTCAACAAAGTGCATACTATTGACTACAAGGATGTAGCTTTATTGCACCGCTTTATTTCAGATCGTGGCAGAATCGAGCCTCGACGGAAAACAGGCGTCTGTGCGAAGCATCAGCGTGTCTTGAGTGTCGCTCTTAAACGTGCTCGGCATATTGCTCTGTTGCCATACACCGCGGAGCACATCCGACAGAGCGGAGGGTATGGAGCTAAGGAGTTAAACCTCAAAGTGGCCCCTAAAGAAGAGATACCTAAAGAGGCCACCCCCGATGAAACAAGCCCCGAAGAATCGACGGAATGACCGGGCATAGGCGGCTGATAATGATGTATTTCCCCTCCCGATAGGTATTGTATTTTGAGCAGAAAACGAAAGCCTGAACCCAAACTGTCAGTGGCTAAGAAAAAGCCCCCAAGCTGGCAGCGGGAAAAAGCCATATCAAGATTCGTACGAATAATCATTTCCCTTATCATTGTATTAATACTTAGTTTGGTTGTCTACTGGAGCTACGACAACTACGTTGCTTCGTGGCGGCAGCCAGTGGTAAAGGTGAATGATGTTACCTTGGATATGAACTACTTCGTAAAAATGCTCCGGTTTTACGCTCGGAACCCTGATATAACCGTTGATACATTTACATATCCCTATCAGGTCCTACAGGTTATTGAGGACAATGAACTGATACAGCAGGGCGCACCCGGCTTGAATATCCAGGTGACACCCGACGAGATAACAGAAGAGATCCAAAGCTTTCTTATGCCTGAAAATGAAGACGAAGGGAATGTGACACAGTCGGAGGCAGACTTCGATGAGCTGTATAGCCAGTGGCTGGACGCGATAAAGCTTTCTAATGAAGAGTACCGCCGGCTAGTCGAAACAGACTTGCTGGAAGGCATAATCATTGATTACATAAGGGAGAACGAGGTCCCCACAGAAGCTGAGCAGGTCCATCTTAATATTATCCCTCTTGAAGATGAGACTACGGCTTCGGAGGTATCGGAGCTTTTAAAGGCTGGCGGTAATTTTACGGAATTGGCTGTGGAGTATTCAACTATCGATTATTTGAGTGAAGCGGGAGGTGACGCGGGCTGGGTTCCCAGAGGCATATATACTGAGCTTGATGATGTCGCTTTCTCACTGGAAATAGGCAATGTAACCGAGCCCATATCGACTGCTAGTGGCTATTACATAATCAGAGTTACTGAAAAATCCGACAATATGAGCATACCGGAGGAATTCAGCGATATCCTGGTTAATGGTGAGTTTGAAAATTGGCTCCAGGAACAACGTGATGCTAGTATAATCGAAGACTTTCTGGATCAGGATAAGATAAACTGGGCTATCGACCACATTTGATAGTGCCGCAGGAGGTGGATAGTGAGCGAGAGATTGAATATCGGCGTCGGTCTCATGGGGCTTGGAGTTATCGGCACTGGTGTAGCCCGGGCGCTGATTGGAAAAGCAGATGAAATAGCCCGGCAAGTTGGCTGTCCTGTGATACTTAAGAAAGCCGTTGATTGTGATGTCTCTAAGAAAAAGTCGTCTAAAATCCCATCTGATATATTCACCACCGACCCCAATGAGATTCTCCATAACCCTGAGATAGATATAGTCATTGAGGTCATAGGCGGTGATACTCATGCCCTTGAATACATGAAAGAAGCCCTCTCGAGAGGCAAACACGTCGTTACCGCTAATAAGGAGGCCATATCCAAACACGGGCAGGAACTTCTATCTATAGCTGCCACCCATAAAGTTGGTATCCGCCACGAAGCCAGTGTGGGTGGGGGCATACCAATAATAAGTCCCTTTAAGCAGGACTTGCTTGCCAACAGGATAACTGCTATACGTGCCATCATCAACGGAACAACCAACTATATCGTGACTAGGATGGCGGCGGAGGACGCGGATTTCGCCACAGTCTTGAAGCAAGCCCAGAAGTTAGGATACGCTGAAGCTAATCCTGCTAATGATATCGAAGGGGTTGACGCTGTCTATAAACTTTCTATTCTAGCTACGATCGCTTTTCGCACTGTGATTCATCCCGAGGATATCTATCGTGAGGGTATTTCGCGTCTTAGCTCGCGTGACTTTCGTTATGCAAAAGAGCTTGGGTATACCATAAAACTGCTCGCGATAGCCAAGGAGGAAAATGAATCCGTTGAGGTAAGGGTTCATCCGGCTCTCATCCCCGATGACCAACTTCTAGCTAATGTGGATGGAGTATTTAACGCAATTGAGATAGAAGGAGACCTGACGGGAAAAGTTATCTTCTACGGGCGCGGCGCCGGTCCACAACCAACATCAAGCGCTATTGTTTCAGATGTTATACAACTTTCACAGAACATCAGGCTCGGCCTCCCACCGAGACCCCAACCTCAACCATCTCAGAATAAAAATATAACACCTACCTCACAGATTGTAACTCGTTACTATGTGAGGCTTACTATAGATGATAACCCCGGGGTGCTCGCTCAGATAGCCAAGGTTCTGGGAGATAACATGATCAGCATAGCATCGGCAATCCAGAAGGAGGCCGATGAAAACTCTCAAACCGCTGAGATCGTGCTTATGACTCATACTGCCCATGAGTCAGCACTGCAGCAGGCAATGAGGGAAATAGAGGCACTACCCGCTGTCAGGGAGATCGGCAATCTAATCAGAGTCGAGGACTGAATAACGAGATGAGACAGTGCCTTCTTGAAAAGTATCGTGACTTACTGCCGATTACCCCGCAGACCCCTCTGATTACCATAGGCGAAGGCAACACTCCACTAGTCAGGTCTCAGGCCCTGGAACGCGAGGTCGGTTGTGGTGAGCTCTATTTCAAACTTGAGGGATGCAACCCGACTGGCTCTTTCAAGGATCGAGGCATGGTGGTTGCCGTTGCCAAGTCTGTTGAAGCCCGGAACAAGGCAATCATCTGTGCGTCAACAGGTAACACCAGTGCATCAGCAGCAGCATTTGGTGCGGTATACGGCTTAAGCGTTTTCGTTGTCGTGCCAAAAGGTAATATCGCCATGGGCAAGTTAGCCCAGGCTCTGGTATACGGGGCAAAAATACTGGCCATAGACGGCAATTTCGACAAGGCTCTTGAGCTTGTGCGTGTTATTACCCGGAAACATCCTATAGCATTGGTTAACTCTCTGAACCCCCACCGCATAGAGGGTCAAAAGACTGCAGCCTTCGAGATCATCGATGTACTTGGTTCCGCACCTGATTATCTTTTCATCCCGTTGGGCAATGCCGGCAATATAACCGCCTACTGGAGAGGGTTCACTCAATATAAAGAAATCGGCAGGGCCGACAGCACACCAAAGATGATGGGATTCGAAGCGGAGGGTTCAGCGGCTATTGTTAGGAATGAGGTAATAACCGACCCTAAAACAATAGCCACAGCAATCCGTATCGGTAATCCAGCTAGCTGGCAGGAGGCCGTCGCTGCCCGTGATGAATCAGGCGGTATAATCGACTGCGTAAGCGATGAAGAGATACTGAGTGCCTACCGTATGCTGGCTGTTAAGGAGGGTATCTTTGGTGAGCCAGCGTCGGCGGCATCGATTGCAGGACTGATCAAATTAAGCAAGGGCGGACACGATTTTTCCAGGAGTAAAGTAGTCTGCGTGATCACTGGAACAGGGCTGAAGGACCCCGATACGGCAATCCAGAGCGCTAAGCCTCCCATCGAGTTGCCAGCCGATCTGGAAACCCTGGAAAAGTTGATTCTGCAGGATTAACTGCTAAAGTTCAATAGTTTAAACGCTGTACAACCGCGGTAAGGAGAGAAGCCGTGATAAACAAGACAAAGATCGAGAAAGCTGTGGCTTCTATCATCAAGGCTATTGGCGAAGACCCCGAACGGGAGGGACTGGTAGGTACCCCCAGACGTATTGCAGAGATGTATACCGAGATTTTCGCCGGAATGTACCGTGACCCCAAGGAAGAGTTACTGGTATGCTTTGACGAAGGGCATCATGAGATGGTGATTTTCAAGGATATCCCTTTCTACTCGATGTGTGAACATCACTTCCTTCCATTCTACGGTCTTGTTCACATAGGCTATATTCCCAGCGGAAAGGTTGTCGGCGCAAGCAAGATGGGTAGGGTAGTGGATATACTGGCTAAACGTCCTCAACTTCAGGAGCGCCTGACCAGCCAGATCGCCGACACCATGGTCGAAGTCCTTCAACCAAAAGGCGCCGCTGTTGTTGTTCAAGCAGAACATCTATGTATGACTATGCGAGGTGTAAAAAAACCGGGCAGTAACATAGTAACTTCAGCGATGAGAGGCTTGTTCAGGCAAAGCCATGCTACCCGCTCCGAGTTCCTCTCTTTAGTACAGGGCAAGTAGTCACACAATAGCCTTTCCCGTGCTACTCCCCAAGAGCTGTAAATTGTAGGTATCGCCAGAGGCTGTGCTTGACAAGACTCGAATGCAGGTGCTATATTGAGCCCGTCAGCGCCTGGCGCTGTTTAACTATCTATCATTAACGTTCAATTCAATCTAAATAAACGGAGGTAACATGAGCGCTCAGCAGTTCAGGTACCTGTTCACCCCTATACAGGTCGGCCCGTTTACCATGAAGAACCGGATAATGGTCGCACCACACGGTCCCCTGATGGGAAAGGAAGGCCTGTGCGATGAGGAGTTCACGTATTACGAGATCGAGAAGGCAAAGGGTGGAGCAGGATGGGTATCCATGTCCGTTGGATATACCGAGCCCCGTGACATAATTTTTCAGAGGCCCAACGCCGGGCATTTCGACAAGCACAAGTGGCTGTGGAAGAAAGAGATAATACCCGGTTTCAAAAGGGTCACTGAAGGTGTTCACGAATACGGAGCAAGGTGCAGCTTCCAGATTTACTCCGCAACCCTGGGCAACAAGCGCGGTCCATCGGCAATTCCCTGCGGCGCCTTCGCTGATCAAATGTGGGAGCCTGTAACCAAAGATGATATAAAGCGATTTCTGGAATACCACGCCATCTGCTGTGAGAATTTAATGGAATCCGGCTTTGACGGCGTAGACATCCACGACCACTCCGGGCTGCTATCAGACTTGCTCTCCGGCACTATGAATAGACGCACCGATGAATACGGCGGGTCCCTGGAGAACCGTGTGAGATTGACTATGGAGGTAATCGACCTCACAAGGAAGGTAATCGGAAACGAAAAAACCATAGGCTATACGCTGGTCGTAGATGACCTGCTGCCTGGCTCTATAGTTCCGGAAGAGGGAATACAGCTTGCAAAGTGGCTCGACGAAGATAAAAAGGTCGACTACATGATTTGCGGTATCGGCAGGGAAGTCCAGTCAATGCACATGTACTTCGGCCCGTTGTATCTTCCCCCGGCCTGGCAGCTTGCCCATGTTGAGCAGGTCAAAGAGGTTGTAAAGAACATCCCCATAATCGCAGTGGGCAGGTTCAATGACCCCATGATAGCGGAGAGCGCTATCGCCGAGGGCAAGGCCGACATAGTTTCAATGGCCAGGCCACTCATCGCCGATCCCGAGCTGCCCAACAAAGCACGGGAGGGTAGGCTGGATGACATCCGTCCCTGCATGGGATGCAACTTCTGCATATTCTATATGTATCAAGGACAGCCAATAAGGTGCCAGGCAAACCCAACCGTAGGCATGGAAGAGTTGGGATGGGGGATCGGGAGTATCAAGAATGCACCCGCAAAAAAGAAGGTAGTGGTAATCGGTGGAGGACCGGCTGGTATGGAGTGTGCACGGGTTGCGGGACTAAAGGGTCACGACGTTACTCTCTATGAGAAAGCTGATGAGCTGGGAGGACAGGCTTTACTGGCAGAGAAGCTGCCGGGCAGGGAGGAGTTGGGGGGCCTTATCAGGTGGCAAAAGCTACAGCTACCCCAGGCTGGTGTGAAGGTCGTTACAGGCACAGAGGCGACTTCCCAGATGGTTCTGGACATGAAACCCGATGCAGTAGTAATAGCGACGGGGGCTACCTGGATGCGCAACGGCTTCAATGGCGGGAGCTTTTTGGAGGTTCCGGGATGGCAGCAGGATAATGTGTTTTCCGTCGATGAAATAGTAAGCGGGACTGCCAATATCGGGAAGAAAGCTTTTGTCTGGGACAGCAGAGGAGACGTTATAGCCAGCGGCATCGCAGAAATACTGGCAGACAAAGGCTGCGAGGTAGAGCTTGCGACGCCCTACCCTAATTTAGGTTCCCTAAACCTGTTAATGGACTGTACCTACATGCACATAATGCCCAGGCTCCTCAATAAAGGGGTTGTGGTCAGTCCGGAGACGTTTATCGTAATGTTAGTGGAAAAGACGGTTACTGCGCTCAACATCCATACCATGGCGACGCGTGAAATTACGGATGTTGATACAGTGGTGCTTGTAACCGGTAAAGATTCTGTTGACAACCTCTATAACGAACTTGAAGGTAAGGTGACGGAGCTTTATAAGATAGGGGAGGCCCGAAATCCCCACAATATGGGCAGTGCCAATCGCGACGGTCACTTTATAGGAATGCTTATATAGGATAAAGCAAGCGTATTGCAGACAGGGACAGCCTTGAATAACAATCGATATTATCGCATTATCGGGACGCTGGAGAGTTGTTCAACTGGCTGTCCCTGTAATTATTTCGTCAGGGACACTAGTCCCTAGCCTCCTCGACCAGCATTGGTACACCATTGTATATACGGCTATAACATGGCAGAAAACGAACGTGAAATAACAGAGGAATCGGCCAATCCTCTCCCCGGGCAAAAAAGCGATATCAGGGATGTTTGGTTCTTTGTGGAACACAGGGAAGGCAATCTGGAAGATGCCTGTCTTAAGCTTGCAATGGAGGCCAGTAACCTCGCCAATAAGCTTGATGGAGCGGCTGTTGCCGTAATAATCGGCAACCAGGTCAAACACCTTCCTGAAAATTTAGGTGCTTATGGAACAGATAAGGCTGTTGTTGTCGAGGATCAACATTTGGAAGTTTACACCGGTGAGTCTTATGTTGATGTTCTGGCACAACTGGTCGAGTTACATAAGCCATCAATCCTTCTAATATCAGCGTCGACTATAGGCAATGACCTGGCGCCTCGGCTCGCAGCAAGGCTTAAAGCCAGTCTGGTTGCTCGCTATACCGAGATTGAGGTTGACAGGGAGGGGGAGTTAACCGCACGCAGAGCCATACATGGGGGGAATGCACATGCCTCGGTCAGGATTCTCAGGAAGCCGCTAATAGCCACTATCGATACCCAGTTGTTAGGTCTGATAAAGGCCAAAGAGATAAAAGAAACCCGGATCGTCGAAGCCAGCATAAGAATCGACCCCAAGACTGGCATAACCAGGGTCACCGATTATCTGAAAGCTGATCCCTGCGCTGTCTGTGTAAGTGAAGCGGAGATAGTTATCGGTGTTGGTAAAGGGTTGAGTAGTGTTGAAAACCTCGCTGCGGTAGAGGAACTGGCCCATGTTCTTGGTGCATCAATCGGTGGCAGCAGGCGTGCGACTGATGAGCACTGGATAGACGATGAACGGCGAATCGGCATGACCGGTAAGACTATATCACCCAGACTTTACCTTATCTGTGGTATATCGGGGGCTTTTCACCATACCCTTAGTATAAAAGGTTCACAACTGATGGTTGTGGTCAATACAGACCCGAATGCACCTATAGCCAAGATGGCTGATTTGATGATTGTCGGTGATATGCAGAAGGTGATACCGGAGATGACGAAGCAGTTGCGTGAAATAATAAGGCCTACTACATAGGATTGCTATAGTACCCGCTTCCCACTTTTTTAAAAGAGGTGAAGAGGGACTTAGACTCGAGCAGTAAAATGAGGACTGTTGTCTGCGCAAAACAAGTCCCGGACTCCACAATAGTAAAGTTCGACATACGGACAGATAGCATTCAGAACGTTCACTATATTATGGACCCCATAGATGAGGTAACTATAAGCGAAGCAATTAGAATTAGGGATAAGACAGGGGGAAACGTCACCGCGATTACCCTGGGGCCGCCCCGTGCAGAGGAGGTGCTGAGAAGCTGCCTGAAAATGGGTATCGATAAAGCAATACATATATGTGATGATACATTCGACAGCCTTGATGCTTGCACAACCTCCATTATACTGTCAAAGCAGATTGCCAAGCTTCAATACGACCTTATTTTATGCGGTAATCAGTCTATGGATGAAGGTAATGGCTTCGTTGGTGCAGGTATAGCGGAAACCTTACACTTGCCTCTGGTGACTGGTGTTACCAGAATAGACATCTTCGCGGATACAAACACTGCTGTTGTTCACCGGAGACTTAAAGGCGGAGACCGTGAGGTTATCGAGACGCCATTGCCCGCAGTATTTGCCTGCGATAGCGTGTTGACTGGCCCTGTATATCCCCGACTGCGAACTATACTGGATGGCCTTAAAAAGGATATAATCATGGTTGCCCCCCTTTCTCTGGGTATAGATGTTGAAGGTATTGAACCGGCACTGGCGCTCCTGCGTGTTTCTCAGCCGAAGCCGCGGCTTAAGAAAACTGCCACAATCGACAGCAGTTTATCTCCAGCGGAAAGAATGAAGCTTATCATATCAGGTGGCGTCCAGCAAAAGAGTTCAAAGGCTGTTGAAAAAACGCCGGACGCAGCCGCATCTGAAATCATACAATTCCTCATTGATAACGGGATCGTCTCTAAAGAGAAGTAAGCGCATCAACATATAACACTTGCGTAAGAACAACTACATACAGATTTCCACAATATAACTGAATGCCTGGATTCTTTTACCTTTACTAATCCTACATGAAATACACCGCTAAATATGTGTAATTAGTTGTGTATTAATGTAACTTTCTATTAAGTCCTGTAATTGGACTTGCGCTTTGGCTTCTCTTACGTTATCTTAATCCTAGTTAGCACTCTCCACTAGAGAGTGCTAACTGCAGGTTTCAAAGGGGATTAAATACTAGGGAAGGAGACTGGTGATGGCAATAAACCTGAAACCTCTTGCTGATCGGGTTATCGTTAGACCCATAGTCAAAGAGGAAGTAACGAAGGGCGGTATCGTCCTGCCTGATACTGCCAAGGAGAAGCCCCAGGAGGGAGAGATTGTAGCTGTTGGCCCGGGTAAGCTGGGAGACGACGGGAAGCGAGTCGAAATGGAAGTTAAGAAGGGCGACAAGGTTATCTATGCCAAGTACGCTGGTACCGAATGGAAGTATAAAGGCGAGGAATACCTGATCCTAAGGGAAGCAGACATACTCGCCAAGACGAGCAAATAGGCGGGGACTGTTCAACACAAAATAGAGGAGGCGATGATAAATGGCCAAGCAAATATCTTATGATGAAGATGCCAGGAAGTCTTTGAAGAAGGGCATTGATTCTCTGGCGGAAGCGGTAAAGATAACCCTCGGTCCCAAAGGTCGTAATGTAGTACTCGATAAAAAATGGGGGCCTCCAACAATTACTAATGATGGGGTTACCATTGCCAAGGAGATTGAACTTGAGGAGCCCTTCGAAAACATCGGTGCTCAGTTGATAAAAGAGGTTGCTACAAAAACCAACGACATAGCAGGAGACGGTACTACAACCGCTGTGGTACTAGCTCAAGCCATGCTGCATGAGGGCATGAAAAATGTAGCCGCGGGGGCGAATCCTATGGCCCTTAAAAGGGGCATAGAAAAGGCTGTCTCTACAGCGGTTAAAGAAATCGGCAGACTATCAACTCCAGTCGCGGGGAAGGAGCAGATATCCCAGGTCGCCGCAATCTCGGCGGCTGATAAGGAGATCGGAGACCTAATCGCTGATGTCATGGAAAAAGTCGGCAAGGACGGCGTTATCACAGTAGAGGAGTCCAAGGGAATAAAGTTCGAGACCGAGTATGTTGAAGGAATGCAGTTCGATCGCGGTTACGTAAGCGCTTACTTCATTACCAACGCTGATCGTATGGAGACCGTCCTCGAAGACCCGTACATACTGATAACCGATAAGAAGATATCAGCAGTTTCTGATATTCTGCCCTTACTGGAGAAGCTGCTACAGGTCTCAAAGACCCTCGTTATTATCGCTGAGGATGTAGATGGTGAAGCTCTAGCCACTTTGGTAGTCAACAAGCTCAGGGGGACAATAAGCTGCCTGGCCGTTAAGGCACCTGGGTTTGGAGACAGGCGCAAGGCTATGCTTGAAGATATTGCCATACTCACCGGCGGAACCGTGATTAGTGAGGAGGTAGGCAGAAAGCTTGATTCAGCTACTATAGAAGACCTGGGTCGTGCCCGAAAGGTGACCTCGAACAAAGACGATACCGTAATCATTGAGGGCAAGGGCTCTGACGATCAGATCCAGGGTCGAATTAAGCAAATCAAGGCTCAAGTTGATGAGACTACCTCAGACTTCGACCGTGAGAAGCTCCAGGAGAGATTAGCTCGACTGGCGGGCGGGGTAGCAGTTATCAAAGTCGGCGCAGCTACAGAGGTCGAACTCAAGGAGAAGAAGCACAGGGTGGAGGATGCTCTTTCCGCAACCAGGGCTGCCGTGGAAGAGGGAATAGTCCCCGGCGGCGGCAGCGCTCTGCTGAGTATCATACCCGCCCTAGAGAAGATCAAGGCAGCCGGCGACGAAGCAACGGGCGTTAAAATCGTTAAATTAGCTCTTGAAGAGCCACTGCGCCAGATTGCGTCAAACGCAGGCAAAGAGGGCTCCGTGGCAGTGGACTTCGTCAAGAAGAGCAAAAAGTTAATCGGATATGATGCCGAGAAGGATGAATATGGCGACTTAGTGCAGCGCGGGATCATTGACCCTGCCAAAGTTACGCGTGCAGGTTTAGAGAACGCCGCCAGTATCGCTGCAATGGTTCTGACAACAGAGGCGCTGATTACTGATATCCCTGAGAAAGAGAAGATGCCTCCAATGCCGCCCGGTGGTGGGATGGAGGGAATGTACTAAGGCAAAATTAGATACGATTGAGTCCAGTCTATAAGTGTGCAGCTGCGGCTTTTACCGCAGCTGCACCTTTTTTTAAATGCAAATCCATTGTACAATGAGGACTGCCATAAAGGGGGTCAGTTGGAACAGCGCGTTCTTAAAGATGATGAACTCGTGTTTGTCTGCGACGAGCTGGGTGATATACCTGAGGGAAGACGTCGCCTCGGCCTTTATTACCGCGATACCCGTTACCTATCCACCTTTGAATTGACTATCAATGGACACAGGCTGCGACATCTGTCTTCATCATGCCAGAGGGGTTGTATCTGCGAGTCACAACTGGCCAATCCCACCATTAACGCCAGGGACGATACAACTATACTCGCACGTACAATCGGTATTCAACGGACACGCTTCCTGAGCAAAGCATTTAATGAGCGCATCACCTTGTACAACTACAACCAGTTCCCTGCGTGTATAGACCTTACCTTATACTTAGGCAGTGATTTCTCTGACATCTTTGAGGTAAGGGGTTTTCAGAGAGAGAAGGCAGGTATTGTTTCCGAACCTCGATTCCAAGATTCTAAGCTGACCCTTGAGTATACCGGGCTGGATGGAATAAAGCGCAGCACGGAATTTACCTTTGACATATCCCCCTCAAAGGTGGATATAGAAAAGGATACTCGTCTATTGATGCAGAGACCAAGCACCTTTTTGCCAGAGTCCACTGATATTATCAGCAGCACAATGGTGCGTCCCCCGAGTGCCAGGGCAATCTGGAACTTGACCATTGAACCAATGAAGTCAATGTCCTTGACCTTCAGTATCTTACCTATTGAAGACCAGTCCCAAGCTGAAGTTACCTCATTCGATTACGGGCTCTCGTGCTCATGCTGCCGTTTTGAGGATTGGCATGACGAATGTACTAAGATCGAGACCGATAATGAGTTATTCAACCAACTCCTGCAGCGTAGCATCGTCGATCTTAGGCTGCTCCTGGAGCAGACTACCGATGGTCTGGTTCCAGATGCCGGTATACCCTGGTTCTGCTGTATATCTGGGCCTAATAGTTTGATCACCTCACTACAGATTCTAATGCTTAACCCCCAAGTGGCAGTCAACACTCTGCGCTATCTGGCAAGACACCGGGGCACCAAAGTAAACCCATGGCGAGATGAGGAGCCGGGCAAGATTGTCCATGAGATGCGTAAGGGAGAGATGGCAAGGACAGAAGAGATACCCCATACTGCCTATTATGGAAGTATTGACGCAACCCCCCTATTCCTGATTCTTTTTACCGAGGCTATGAAGTGGCTTGATGACGACAATCTATTTCAGGAGATACTCCCCGCAGCGAAGCTCGCCTTGGAGTGGATGCAGCGTTATGGGGACCTCGATGGAGATGGCTATCTGGAGTATCTCAGCCGCTCAACAGGAGGAATTCAGGAGCAAGGCTGGAAGGATAGCCGGGGATTAATATCCTATCCTGATGGGACTCCGGTTTCATCCCCCATAGCGCTGGCTGAGGTTCAAGGATACGCCTACATGGCCATGAAGGAGATGGCGTCTTTATTAGAAATGAAAGGGGAATCCAAGCTCGCTCGTGAGTTAGACCTTAAAGCAAAAACACTGAAGGACAACTTCAACCGGGACTTCTGGCTGGAAGAGCAACTCTATTTTGCTCAAGCCCTCGATTCTAATAAAGAACCGGTTAAGAACGTTACCTCAAGCATTGGCCACTGCCTTTTTTGCGATATTATAGATGAGGAAAAGGCAAATTATGTTGTTAATCGGCTTACCAGTTCTGATATGACTTCGGGGTGGGGTATTCGAACCCTGAGCAGCAGGGCCCCAAGATATAACCCTATGAGCTACCGCCAGGGTAGTATATGGCCGCATGACAACGCATTCATTGTCGCAGGTATGCAACGCTACGGTTACCATTGGGAGGTCGAGGAGACAACGTCACAGGTCTTCGAAGCGGGTGCGTTCTTTACCTACAACCGCCTGCCTGAGCTATTTGGAGGATTCCATCGCAACAGGGAGGCATACTCTGTACCTGCAGAATACCCCGCCAGTTGTAGTCCACAAGCCTGGGCAGCAGGCAGTATTTTCTTGCTCTTTCAGTCTATGCTTGGCCTTCAAGTAGATGCCGTTGCTAAACGGGTCTATCTGAGCCCCAGGCTGCCCGGTTGGCTTCGGTACGCATCAGTGCAAAATCTGCGCGTAGGAAGAAAGACAGTAAGTCTTTATTTTGAGCGTCAAATGCCAGATGAGGAAACACGATTCGAGATAAGCGACAACGATGCCGGAGTCGAGGTTGTAATTCCGCCGCGCTGAGTTCGGCGAACAACCGCCCAACTAACAACTACCTGGCCACTATCTTTAGAGCTTAAGCAACTTTTGCAGACGCCCTTCTTTGAAAGAAGGCCCAACCAGAGCCATACTAAGCTTCTCAGTCAGGAACAATTTTTTTGCCAGCTGCTGTAAGTCGCTGGCAGTTATAGCATCCAGTATCGAAACCACTTCGTCCACTGTGCGTATATGTCCCAGAAGTAGCTCCTGTCCACCTGTCCAGCCGGCTACGCTACGCGTATCTTCCATGCGCAGCATTAGCCGTCCTTTCCCCAGCTCCTTAGCTTTAACTATTTCAGCCTCTGAAACCCGGTTATCTCTAAGCTTCACTAACTCCAGCAGAATAGCTTCGACGACTTCTTCAACCCTGCTGGGGTCTACACCCGCGCAGATATTTACGGAGCCCGAATCATGGAAATGGCTGACATGGCTATTAACCTCATAAGCCAGTCCACGCCGCTCACGGATTTCCAGGAAGAGGCGGCTGCTCATCCCCTCACCCAGTATCAAGTTCAGTAGATCGAGTGTAAACCGGTCGGGATGTGAGTGAGCTATTCCTCTTACTGCCAGGCACACGTGAGTTTGCTCCGTCTTTCTTCTCTCGGCCACAAAACGAGACTCATCCTGCCCGTTATCCGCAGGAAACCAATTACCGGGGGTTCCATCTGTCCAATCACCGAGAACTTCCGCAACTGAGTCGACCACTTCCCGGTGGTTGATGTCTCCAGCTACCCCGACCACCGTATTACTGGAGAGATAGGTGTTAGGCAAGTAATCCAGCATCATGTTACGATCAATAGCGGTTACAGTTTCCTTACTCCCGGCAATGTCGCGCCCCAGAGCTTGCGCCGGCCACATTACTTCATCAATCAGCATATCAACACGGTTCTGTGGGGAATCCATGCACATATTCAGCTCTTCAATAATTACCTTTCGCTCGTTTTCTATATCAACGGGGTCGTACTTCGAGTTTCTGAGCATGTCAACAAGCAAGTCCAAAGCCAGCAGGAAATGCGGCCGTGCAACCTTGGCCCAGTATACTGTCAATTCCTTATCTGTCCCGCCGTTCAGTACACCACCGATACCGTCTATTGTCTCCGAAACCTCCTTGCCAGTAGGACGTCGCTCCGTTCCTTTAAAGCAAAGGTGCTCTATAAAGTGAGATAGGCCAGCTTGCTGCGGCGTCTCGTACCTTGACCCGGCCCCGATAAAGATACAAATACACACAGAGCGTGTATTAGGCATATCGCTAGACACTACCCTAAGGCCATTACCTAGAACTGTCCTTTGATACATAGTTTTTACTCCTAAATAATGAAAGGGGCTCTACGCCCCACTGTCAAAATTCTAACTGGGTTAGGATGTTCTGTCAAACCACCCAACGACTTAATGGAATCTCATGAAGAGTTGATTTATCTTGTCATTGAACGAATAGCCTTGCCCAGGGCCTTATGTTTCAGAACTCTCAGTATAGAGCTCCCGTGCCAATCGAAAGAGAAATCAGGAGACTGGAGTAACTCCTCGTGAATGTTATTAGATATGATAAGGTCGAATATACGATCGATTTGATTATCGCTTAAATTCTCATATAGCTTTCGTCCCCAGTAGCCTATTTGAAGCTCTTTGGCAAGCATTTTTCTCCACCGGCGTTCATATCGAGCTATCCTTTTCGCTGACAGGTCATCTGAGCGTAATGCCTCATGGATAGTATCAGCAGCGATATCGGCACACAGTAACCCGTAATATATTCCACCGCCTGTTGTTGGCTTAACATGCCCGGCCGCATCCCCTATAACAACCGTTCTCTCAGCATAGGTCTTACGCAATGGCATCAAGGGAATAACACCGTAAGTGAAATCCGTTTCGACGCAATCTATCTTACCCTGAGCGTTAAGCGTCGTAATCAACTTCTTTAAATACGCTCCCGCGTTGCGCCGTGTAAGTAGTCCCACCAGCGCCTTCCCTTCTGAAGTAGGGACAAGCCAGGCAAAAAATCCCGGCGCTATACTTTGGCCGAAATAGACCTCGACTTCGCCCACGGTATCAGTAGGCACTTCTGTCTGCGCCCCGGCAACGTAGTCATCGATTTTCCCCAGCCCAAGTGCTTTAGTGAGAGAGCCGCCAAAACCATTGCAGATTGCCACCACTTTGCTGTCGAAATCTGTCATTGTTCCAGCATGCTCGACGCTTAACCTGACACAACGATTAACTATTTCGATATTGTCCACCCTGGCAGACAAACGGTATTCAGCACCTTCATCCTGTGCTCTCTGTGCCAGCGCGTTATCGAAAGCAGTGCGATCGACTATATAGGCCTGTACTGTTTCTTTGTGCAGGTTGAGCACCTTTCCTGACGGTGAAAATAAGCTGGCCGAAGTCGTCTCGGCTAATACAGCATTGAGTGCAACGGGGAATTTATCAAAGCATTCTTTACCTACAATACCCGTGCAGCAAACCGAACTGCCTATCTCCGGCTGTCGCTCGAAAACAATCACCTGATTTCCAAGCTTAGCCAGCTTATAAGCGAAGTAGCTGCCAGCGGGCCCTGCTCCTACTACCACTGCGTCATATAACTCGGCCAACTTCTGATAATCCTCCTACGTTCAGGCGCATATCCAGGTTAATGCTAACATCAAATAGCACACCACTCAAGGGGAAGTAGCCCAGGGCTTGCCTTCCTTGAATGCGCTGGTTATACTTAGCAGAAGTTACAAGAGGGAGCTGAATAATGCCGTCATACGCTTTTTTTCAGAAAAAATTCGTTCCCCTTTCGGAAGCTAAGATAGGTGTCATGACCCATGCCCTCCATTATGGCACTGCTTGCTTCGAAGGGATTCGCGGCAACTGGAATTCTGATGACAACCAGCTTTATATATTCCGTTGTAAAGAGCACTACAAAAGGTTGCTCAACAGTTGTAAGCTTTTAAAAATCAGCCTTCCATATACCATTGATGAGCTCTGTCAATTGACGATAGACCTGGTTCAGAAATCAGAGTATCGAGAGGATGTCTACATACGGCCTCTGGCATACAAGAGTTCGGAGGTCTTCGGGGTCAGACTGCATGACCTTGAAGACGACTTTCTTATAATCGTCACGACATTCGGGCCTTACCTTGACATTACCAAAGGCATTAGATGTTCAACTTCGCCCTGGATAAGGATAGACGACAATATGATACCGCCCCGGGGCAAGATTTCGGGAATTTATGTAAACAATGCTTTTGCCAAAACCAATGCCATAGAAAACGGGTATGCCGAGGCTATAATGCTCACTTCGGATGGTTATGTTTCCGAAGGCAGCGGAGAGAATATCTTTCTGGTGATTGACGGGCAACTGGTTACCCCTGCCTGCTATGACAGAATCCTTATAGGGATCACCCGGAATACCGTTATGGAACTCGCGAAGAAAGAGTTGGGCATAGCCACCATAGAGAGGCATATTGACCGCAGCGAAATGTATCTGGCCGATGAGTGCTTTCTAACTGGTACAGCAGCCCACATAACCCCGGTGGTAGAGGTCGACCACCGCAAGATAGGGGAAGGCACCATTGGAAGCTTAACGAAAAAGCTACAGAAGCTATATTTCGATATCGAGTGCGGAAAGAACAAGAAATATCTCCACTGGTGTACGCCAGTCTATTCAGACAAAGGTAATTCCTGAAAATTTCGAATATCACAGCGCAGCATTATTGCCATCGTCTGTAAGAAATGCCTGCCAGTCCCGAATGATTGGGGATCTGCCTTAGGAATTCACGAATGGGATCTCAGATTGCGTCAACCGTTGAACTCTCACTGATTGCGCCCACCTACAACGAGAAGGAAAACATAGTTCCTCTGGTAGAGAGAGTCCACAAAGCACTCTCTCAATATAACTATGAGCTAATCATAGTCGACGACGACAGCCCGGACGGGACCGCAGAGCATGCTGACAGCCTCACCGCAAGATACCCTCTCAAGGTAATTGTGCGCAAGAACGAGCGTGGTCTGGCTTCAGCAGTTGTCGCTGGCTTCGACCAGGCTCGCGGACAGGTTTTAGGGGCCATAGATGCCGATTTGCAGCACCCTCCTGAAGCTATACCCGCCCTTCTGGACGCAATAAGAGGGGGGGCAGATGTAGCCATCGGGAGCCGTTATGTTGAAGGTGGCGGTATCGAGGGCTGGAGCACAAAGAGAGAGATTATTTCCATCGGGGCCAAAACTATAGCACGGATACTCCTGGCCTCGGTCAGGAAAATCAATGACCCCCTCGCCGGCTTTTTCCTGTTCAGGAGAGAGGTCATAGAAGGTACAGTGCTTACTCCCACCGGATACAAAATACTGCTGGAGGTGCTGGTAAGAGGAAGCGCCAAACAGGTGGTAGAAGTACCTTATATATTTAAAGAGAGGGAAAGAGGAAAAAGCAATCTCACCATGAAAGAGCAGCTAAATTTCCTCAAACATATTTCCCGTTTGGCGTGGTTTGAAGGCGAGATAAAACGTTTTATTAAATTCTGCATAGTGGGAGCTAGCGGATTCTGCGTTAATTTAGGGCTGCTGGCTCTTTTTGTTGAAGTCGTTCATATGCATAAAGTCTGGGCTCAAATACCAAGTTACCAGATCTCCATACTGACTAATTTTGCGTTTAATGAATTCTGGACATTCAGCGATCGCCGAACTCCAGGTCTGAAATCATTTCTGATACGAGCAATTAAATTCAACCTAATCAGCCAGGTTGGCTGGGGCATAAATATCAGCGTGTATTACCTTGCTTTGAATATCGCCGGAATATACTACATCGTTTCCCAGATAATAGCGATAGCGGTTGCCACACTGTGGAATTTCTTCTCTAATGTAATATGGACATGGAGAAAAAGGCCGGGTGAAGCTCTGGCTGATGGAAACTGAAATAGGAGCAATAGTGACATGGCTTTAGATTATTTCGTGCTGGTCTTTATAGCTGCTATAGGCGTCTACCAGATAGCTTCAATACCCGCCGGTCTCAGGGGGCTGTGGTTCTTCAGGCAACACAAAGTTCAGTATTTCTTCGGCATCCTGGCAATTCTGGGCGTTTTCGGATGGTTCTATACCAGTGAGGAACGAAATATCCAGCACACAGTGGAGGGGGCCCAACAGCTATGGTTGTTCCTCGGCGCAATCGTTTTTGCGTATTTCATAAACGCCATCCTGGCATCAGTCATCCAGGCCGCCGTCAGTAAGCGTGGTGACAGCCCTATCAGGGGAAAGCAACAGGACCGGGGAATGGAGACGTTAAAGACTATGACTCTATTAGATGGCATCCTCAGCAGTTGGAGAAAGAAAAAGGGGATTGAGGATTGATGCCGCCGCTCTCCGGATGGACTTTGTGGATAACGGGATTCGTGGGCAAAGCGCCCGCCCTGGATCACGTGATGGGATTTCTGGCCAATGATTTCTTCGTTCCCGTTGCCATAGCGCTTATCATGCTGGGCCTCTGGATAGGGCACCCTGACCTAACCCGAAGAGGGCAGCTCCAGAAAGCCATTATGAACGCCTCCGTTGCCATTGGAATATCCACACTGGTCGTACGTACCCTGAACGTGTTTGATTTTTGGCCCCGGCCTTTTCTTGTTGATGACATTGTTATTCGCGAGAGTGCTACGTACGCTGCTCAAACCGTCTTCTATCTGCCCCACGACCCTTCCTTTCCCAGCAACGCAGCTACAATATCGTTCGCTGCCGCTACCGGCATCTGGTTCAGTCATCGTACAGCAGGCGCTGTTCTTTACTTCATCGCCTTCCTCTGGGTTTTCGCACGATTCTATGCCGGTATACACTTCGCTGTAGACCTCGCCGGTGGTGTCATGATAGGTATCGTCACAAGCACCATGATTTCCAAGGTATTTATGCCCAGAACCGAGCCCGTACCAACATGGGCTCTCAAGTTAGGAAGGTTCTTGTACTTGGCGTGACGGTGGCTATTCTCCGGCAGTAACCCTACGACTGCGCCCGGATGCCGTTTTCAACGCACTATACTTACTCTGGCAGCTACTCATTTTCCCCTGAAGTCCACAGGCATTGCACGGCCCCGAACTACAATTAGGGGTTTCTTCTCCTAGCATAGTTCGTTCGTATTCTTTCCTGAGGAAACCGTGACTGATGCCGGTGTCTATATGTGTCCAGGGTAATATCTCATCCAGTGAGCGCTCCCGGCATGCATAGAAGCAGGGATCAAGGCCGCATCTACCGAAAGCCGTTTGCCACTTCTCATAGACAAAGTGTTCGCTCCAGGCATCGAACCTGCTCCCCAGTCGCCACGCGTGTTCGATTGCCCCGGCCAGTCGCCTGTCACCACGCGACAGCACTCCCTCTAACAGGCTCGCATCAGGGTCATGCCATGACAATTGAACCCCCGACTTTTTCAGACCGTTTCTGAGAATCTGCTGTTTCGCAGCCAGCTCATCCTCGGACACTTGAGCCACCCACTGAAATGCGGTATGAGGTTTGGGAACGAAGGTAGAGGCATTAACCCTGACATTAATTCTGCCCTTGCCCACACTCTTTATCCTGCGTACCAGATATACTATGCCCTCTATGTCGCTCAGCGTCTCGGTTGGCAGCCCGATCATAAAGTAAAGTTTTACGCTTTTCCAACCTCTCTCCCAGGCAGTCTCAATAGTCTGCAGTATGTCTTCCTCAGAAATACCCTTATTAATCGCCCGGCGCAGCCGTTCTGTCCCTGCTTCAGGAGCGAAGGTAAAACTGGACTTCTTTCCATCCCGTAAGGAATCGGCTAATGCCACGGAAAAGGTATCAAGGCGCAGGCTGGGCAGCGACAGGATAATATTGTTTCCCCTGTACCGCTCTGATATAACGTTTACCAGATTCGCAATATCCGGATAATCGCTGGTACTCAGAGAAAGGAGAGAAATTTCGTCATAACCGCAGTTTCTCGCCAGGTCACCTACTGCCCTGACAATCTCCTCCCGGGAACGCTCCCTTACAGGTCGGTAGATTATGCCCGCCTGACAGAAACGACAACCCTGATAACAACCGCGCTGTATCTCGACTGCGGCCCGGTCATGTACCACCTGAAGGTAAGGCACCAGGGTATTTGTCAGCGCGGGGGGTAAATTAGACACAATACGCCGCTCAATGGCCGGTTTCGCTTCAGCAACCATAGGTGTTATTGCTGCCACGGTCCCATCGTCATGATAGTCAACGCTGTAAAAACGGGGCACATAAATACCCTGTATCTGCGCTGCTTCACGAAGCAGTTCCTCCCTCCGCCCCGTCCCCTCTCTCTTCCATTCTCGGTATATATCAAGCAGCTCCAGGACCACCTCTTCGCCCTCACCTACAACAAACAGGTCTATAAATTCTGCCACTGGCTCCGGGTTAAGAGCGCAGCTACCACCCGCGATAACCAGTGGCATAGAGTCATCTCTTTCCGCAGCATTTATCGGCAGCCCTGCCAGGTCCAGTAGGTTGAGCACGTTGCTGTAGGTCAGCTCATATCCCAGTGAGAACCCGATAATATCGAAGTCTTTTACAGGCCGTTTCGATTCCAGGCTGAAAAGGGGGTAGCCATCGCTGCGCATCTCAGCTTCCATATCGACCCAGGGGGAAAAGACCCGCTCTGCGAGCACATCGGTCTGCCTGTTCAGCAGATCATATATGATAGCCAGTCCGAAATTGGACATGCCGATCTCGTAGAGGTCGGGATATGAAATAACTACCTTTATCGCTGTCGATTCCCAGTCCTTTGAGACGCTGTTCCATTCTCCACCTGTGTAGCGGGCAGGCCTTTTTACTCTGGAAAGAATACTATCTAGATTTACCATTTTCGCCTCAAGCAGTCATTATAGCTTCATGGTGTTAACGGCGCAAATTGGAGACCGAACATTCTTGACTTATACCGCTTTTGGCCTTAGTCTAAAACCGCAATGAGCTTCCGCGAACTGGACCAGCCCCTCGAACAAGTGCAGGAAGAAACAGGTTTGGATGAGGGGAAAATCGTAAAACCAGAGGTAAGAATACCGGGCAAAGGGCGTTGGAAATACATACTTCTGCTGGCAGCGGGCGCCCTGGCGATGATACTGGTGAGCATCCTTATTAAGAAGCCGACCAACTTCGAAGAGTACATCACCGCCTCTGGTTACGGAGGCGTATTTCTTATGGCGGTCATCGGCAGTGCATCCCCGGTCTGGCCTCTCCCCGGTTCGTGGGCAGCCTTCATCGCCGGAGGCCTGGGACTGAACCCGTTTCTACTGGGACTGGCTGCGGGATTCGGTGAGCCTATAGGAGAGCTTACCGGCTACACGGCGGGCTACGGCGGACAGATAGCCATCAACAAATGGAAGAGATATGAGAAAATAGAGAACTGGATGAGGCGGCACGGCGGTATCACCATATTCTTCATATCCGCAATACCAAACTTTTTTATAAAGCTGGCAACCGTAGCCGCCGGCGCCCTCTGCTATCCTCTGTGGAGGTTCTTCATTTTCTGCTGGGCGGGCAAGACAGTCAAGTCACTGGCTTTCGCCTTTGCAGGCGCCGGTCTTTTCGACGGGATCAAGGCTCTTATCGAGCGCGTCTTTTAGTATACTTTCCATTACAACGTTCGACTGCGTTATATACCTTCCAGCCATCTCCTCAACACCCGTAGCATTTGCCCCTGAAACGCTGTTGCGTTAAAATCACCTCAACATCTCCCCCAAGAGGATAATATAATGGAAACACTTCTCATCGCGCTCGTTTCTATATTGTTGCTGCTATTGATAGTGGTGCTGGCGCTGCTGCTGAGGCCGAGGAGGGTTGAGGTGCCCGCTATAGAGGAAATGGAGAACAAGCTCCGCTTCGCCCTCGCCTCCGCGGACTCGGTAAAGCAGATTCAGGAAATCCTGGAGGACCTGCCCAGCGACCTTCTGCAGTCGATTACCAGGAGCCTGGGCAAGAGGACGGGCAAGCTCAACGAGCTGATGGCCACCTTCGAGCTGACCCAGTACGACAGGCTGTTCTACCTGGGCGACCCCATCGACTTCGTCGGCATCAAGTACGACGAGAGCATCGACTTTATCGAGGTCAAGACAGGGAGGTTTCGCCTCACCGAGGACGAGAGAAAGCTGAGGGAGCTTATCGAGACCGGGCGGGTATGCTACGTGCCGCTGACCGTTCAGCGCATCGGCATCGCCGAAGAGGTCGAGACGGGGGAGTAGGGTTCTAATTAGGCTTAGGAGGTGGGAAATGGTACTAATGATAAGGTGCCCACTTACTGGATTGACTTGCGGCAAACCTATCGCTATTCAAGAAAAGACCTTCTTTCTTTCAGAAGCTGATGAACCCCGCGATGCGACAGATCGGCGGCGTAAAGCCATAAAAGAAGCGCTAGGAAAGAAATATCAGATAAGAAGCGCGCTTCTCGAGAAGCAGCCAATTGCGTTTAATTGCAAGATTTGTGAAATGATACAATCTTGTGCCTATGGCATAGCTGACATTACAGGACAAAAACCTAACGTGCTACTGGAATTAGGGATGATGTTCGCACTTGGTAAGCCCACAATAATACTGTGTAAAAAGGGAGAAGAATGGCTATTGCAACTGCCTTCGAATCTGAATGCAATAGAAGTAGTTCCCTTCGAAGACTATATCGACATAATAGATGATGTCAGACAAATTGCTTCATCACTTCCACCATCAGTAACGCCGCTGTTACCTTTTGAGGAAACAGAGAAGGTTTTACAAGAGTTTAACCCTCAACTTGCTAAAGATATAAAAAAGGCGTTAGACGAACACAAAATTACACTGGTTGCAGAATTCGAGAAGGTCATCAAAGAAGCCAAACTGGACACCACTGTTTCTGAGAAGGAGCGGATTCAAATTACACCGAAGCTAGAAGAAAGACTGGCTAAGCTTGAAGAGTCGCTAAAGAAGTACGAGAGGCTGGGATTTGCATCGGACGCAACGACCGCTTTTTACAGGGGTAATTTCTACTATGACAGGCAAGAATACGAGGCTGCTATCGAGCAATACGATTGGGCTTTTACACTGAATCCTCATTATACATCAGCACTAAACAACAGGGGCAACACCTATCATGAACTGGAACGCTACGATGAAGCCATCGCTGACTACAACCGCGCCATCGAGCTAAGGCCCGATTACCCCGAAGCACTAAACAACAGGGGCAACACCTATCATGAACTGGAACGCTACGATGAAGCCATCGCTGACTACAACCGCGCCATCGAGCTAAGGCCCGATGACCCCGTAAAACTCAAGAACAGGGGTACTACTTACACTAAAATGGAGCGTTACGATGAGGCCCTCGCTGACTTCAACAGTGCCCTCGAGCTAAGGCCCGATTTCTCCGGTGCGCTATACAATTTAGCGTGCTTTTTCTCACTGACTGACAGGCCGGATGATGCTATTTCTAATTTAGTGAAGGCCATACGGCTGGGTCAGAAGTACCTCGAAATGGCGAAAACAGACAGCGACTTCGACAAAATTCGCAATGACCCCAGATTTCAAAATTTAATTGAAGAAGACTAGCTATGCCACCATTTAAAATCGTCTCCGATTTCGGGCTTACGGGCGACCAGCCCCAGGCGGTGGACAAGCTCGTCGATGGGCTAAAACAGGGCCACGGGCAGCAGACGCTTCTCGGCGTGACCGGAAGCGGCAAGACCTTCACTATGGCCAACGTCATCGAGCGCGTCCAGCGCCCCACGCTGGTCATTGCCCACAACAAGACTCTCGCCGCCCAGCTATGCTCCGAGTTCCGCGACTTCTTCCCCGATAACGCCGTGGAGTACTTCGTCAGCTACTACGACTACTACCAGCCGGAGGCCTATATACCACGCACCGACACCTACATCGAGAAGGAGATAGATATCAACGACGAGATAGACAAGCTGCGCCACGCCGCCACCCGCTCCCTCTTTACCAGACGCGACGTGGTCATCGTAGCGTCGGTGTCCTGCATTTACGGTTTAGGAGACCCTGACGAGTACTACGGCTTCGTGGTGAGCCTCTCAAAGGGAGAGAAACGGAACCGGGACCGGCTCGCCCGTCAACTGGTTGACATGCAGTACGAGCGCAACGACATCGACTTTACGCGGGGACGCTTCCGCATAAGAGGGGATACCTTGGAGATACAGCCCGCTTACGAGGAGCTGGCGGTACGAGTCCAGTTCTTTGGCGACGAGGTCGAGCGCATCCTGGAGATAGACCCGCTCACGGGAGAGCTCCTCGCCGATCGCGAGCAATTAGAGATATACCCCGCCAAGCACTTCGTTACCTCATACGACAAGCTGATGGCCGCTATCGCCGACATACAGGTCGAGATGGGGGAGAGGGTCGCCGAGCTCAAGGGCCAGGGCAAGCTGCTCGAGGCGCAGAGGCTGGAGGCGCGCACCAACTACGATATCGAGATGCTGCGCGAGGTGGGCTACTGCACGGCGGTGGAGAACTACTCACGCCACCTCGCCCGCAGAGCCCCGGAAAGCAGGCCGTGGACGCTCCTGGACTACTTCCCCGACGATTTCCTGCTCTTCGTCGACGAATCACACATGGCGCTGCCCCAGGTCAGGGGCATGTACCACGGCGACCGCTCCCGCAAGGAGACCCTTGTTGAGTACGGCTTCCGCCTGCCCTCGGCGCTGGATAACAGGCCGCTGAACTTCGGCGAGTTCGAGGACCTCATCAACCAGGTTATATACGTCTCGGCCACTCCGGGGCCCTATGAGTACGAGCACAGCGTTCAGGTGGTGGAGCAGGTTGTGCGACCCACCGGACTCCTCGACCCCACGGTCGAGGTCAAGCCCACAAAAGGACAGGTCGATGACCTCCTCGACCAGATAAAGACCAGAACCGACCGCGGCGAGCGCTGCCTGGTCACCACCCTGACCAAGAGGATGGCTGAGCAGCTTGCCGATTACCTTATCGAGATGGGCATAAAGACCCACTACCTCCACTCGGAGATAGATACGCTGGAGCGGGTGGAGATTCTGCGCGACCTGCGCCTGGGCGTCTACGACGTTGTGGTGGGCATCAACCTGCTGCGCGAGGGGCTCGACCTGCCCGAGGTGAGCCTTGTCGCCATCCTCGACGCCGACAAGCAGGGTTACCTCAGGTCATGGGGGGCTCTCATCCAGACAATGGGCCGCGCCGCCCGCCACATCGAAGGGCATGTCATAATGTACGCCGACACGGTTACCGACTCCATGAGGCGCGCGATAGACGAGACCGACCGCCGCCGCAAAATTCAGGAGGCTTATAACCTCGAGCACGGCATAACCCCGCAGGGCATCAGGAAAGCGATAAGGGGCATCACCGACCAGCTTAAGGCAGTCGCCGAGACGCGCGCCCCGTACACCGTGGACGCCGCCATCCCTAAAGATGAGATAGCACGCCTGATTAAGAACCTCGAACACCAGATGAAAGCGGCGGCCAAGAACCTTGAATACGAGAAGGCGGCCCTTCTTAGAGACCAGATCGTAGACCTGAGGAGAGAGCTGGTTTAGAGATAAGGCAAACATAAGAATTTATGCGGTTCTCCCTCCCGCAAGGGGAGGGAGTTAGAGGGAGGGGGCAGTTCACCCTCACCTAACCTCTCCCGTCAAGGGAGAGGTACATTTAGAGTAGAAAATTATGAAAGGACAGAGGCCAACTTTTATCGCCCGAAAGCTACGTCAGAATCAAACTGACGCTGAGGGTCTACTTTGGATGAGGATGAGGAACAATCAGCTAGAAGGCGCTAAGTTCAGACGACAACAACCTATAGGTTCATACATCGTTGATTTTATAAGCTTTGAGCGAAAGCTTGTAATTGAAATCGACGGCGGTCAGCATAATGAGAAGGAATCTCGGGAAAGGGATCATGATAGGACAACCTGGCTTGAGAATAGAGGCTATCATGTACTGAGGTTCTGGAATAACGATATTCTTACGAATATCGAGGGTGTTCTGGAAAGGATAGGTGAAGTTCTAGGATGAAGTTTCACCCTTACCTAACCTCTCCCGTTCGGCTGAGCTCACGGCCGAAGCCGTCAAGGGAGAGGAATATGCGATAGGATTTTCGCCAAGCATTAATATCAAACATAGATTACCGATAAAGGTATTATTAAAGAGCCTTAAATAGAAAGAGGCTTGTAAATATTTTTCGCTTTCCTACCTACTCTTGCAGAAGGGAGTTAGAGGGAGCGGTAGATAGAGAGTCTTACTGTCCTCCCTCCCTTGGCGGGAGGGAGTTAGAGGGAGGGGGAAGGTCATTGGAAGAGGATAAGACCAGACAGGAGAGACGCGAGGAGCGGCAGCGTAAGAGCAGATATAAGATGCTTAAGCACGGACGGGGCCTCGTCCGTGTGTATAAGGACGCCATACTCAAACGAATCGGGAAAGGAAATAAAAAGGCATAGCGTTTGAAATGAGATTCTTCGCTACGCTCAGAATGACACAGGGGTAAGGAGAGCATTTGAAGAGAACTGGTATCTTTTTTCTCTACCTGATCGGAGAGCGTCTTAATGACTTCCCCGAAGAGCTTGCGGGTATACTGGACAGACCCAATATCAGCTTCTATGAAGCCTTCTACGAGCTCACGCCGACGCCCGAGGAGCTGCTCCTGAAAGTCCACACGCCTCAAATGATAGAGAGTGTTAAACAGACCATCTACTACGAGACAGCCCTTTACTCAACGGGCGGCACAGTACAGGCTGCGGAGCGAATATGGCGCAGCGAGATAGACAACGCCTTCGTTTTTACGGGTACCGGCGACCACCACGCCGGGAGGGATTACTTCGGCGGCGGCTGTCACTTCAACGGAGCAGCGCTGGCTATAGCTAAACTGAGGGGAGAGTTCGGGGCGAGGAGATTCGCCATACTCGATACCGACTCTCATCACGGAGACGGCACCAGGGACATATTCAAGGATGATAAAGACGTTCTCCACATCTGCCTCTGCGGCTATGACCACGACGATGGCACCAACGTGGATGTTGCTGTCCCTTACTCCATCACCGACGAGCGATATCTGGGCATACTGGAAGCCGAGTTTACCCCCCGGATTGCTGATTTCAGGCCGGAGATAATATTCTGGGAGTTCGGCTATGACGCCACCAGCGGTGATTACGGGAGCAAAGGGCTGTCCATTGACTGTCACCCGCAGATAGCCGGAATTGTGCGTCGGGCAGCTGATAGCGTATGCCGTGGAAGGGCGGTTGCCATTCTCTGCGGCGGCAGCAGGCGTGACATAGCCCGATACTGCATCCCGAGAGTCATAAACCGCTTTTCGGAATGAGTCCGGTTATCTCCAAAAATGACCAGTAGATATATATCATTTGGGCGTTGAGCGCTGGCTGTCTCATATGCTATAATCTCTAAGGCTGTCTGGTGATGGGGAAAAGATGGGCTGATGTATTCAGATTCGTAGGAATCGGATGGTATATAGCTGTCTGCATACTCTTAGGAGCACTGGGCGGACGTTGGATAGGGCAGCAGCTTGATTTCAGCAGCAGCGATGTCATATTCACCATCCTGGGATTGTTCTTAGGCCTGATAGTGGCCTTCTTGGGCATCTACCGCATGGTCAAGGCGATTGTATCCAATAAGGAAAATAAGGGTGAGGAAAATAGCTAGTGCCTAAACTCGGTCTGAAGAGCAAAGTGGCAATCGGGCTTGTTCTTGCTCTTCTATTGATCGTAATTGGCGGGCTCTTTTTCCCCGTCCATCAGCCTGGAGTCCATCTTTCCTCTAATTACGGCGGCACTGCGCCCGATCCATTTTACAAACTGGGTCCCATCTATATTACCAATACACTCATCACCACGTGGTTAACCATCGTTGTCCTGGTCGGTCTCTTTTACCTGGCTACCCGCAGGATGAAGCTTGTCCCCAGAGGACTGCAGAACATGGTGGAGACAGCAATTGAGGTATTGCTCGGTTTCGTCGAGGGGGTAGCAGGCAAGGAGAACGGGCGCAGGTTCTTTCCTGTGTTAGCAACAATCTTTCTATATGTGCTCTTTAACGCCTGGTTGGGGCTGCTTCCCATCTTTAATTTTATCGGAACCGGTGAGACGGGTACGGCATCCGGCGCATTCTTCGGCGATTACAGCGGTTTTATAGTTCATACCGCGCTCTTTCGCGCCGCCAACACCGACATCAATGTCCCGCTTATGCTGGCGCTGGTATCATTCATCAGCGTTGAGTACTGGGGATTTACCTCACTCGGCGTCCGCCACTATGCGGGCAAATTTCTGAGATTTCGGCAGTTTATCCAGGGTATTGGCTATCTTTTAAAGGGCCGTGTCAAGTCCGCCTTGAGTGCCATATTGTTCGGCGCTATCGACATCTTCGTAGGTGCCCTTGAACTGCTCAGCGAGTTTGTACGTATCATCAGCTTCACCTTCCGTCTCTTCGGTAATATGACCGCTGGCGAGGTATTGCTGTTGATGATGGCTTTCCTAATCCCCTGGATTGTTGCTATACCGTTCTACGGTCTGGAGATACTCCTCGGGGCTATACAGGCACTCATATTCTGTGCATTGACGCTGGTATTTGCGACCATGGCGGTCACCCCGCACGAATCAGAACATTAGAATCTCAAGGAAAGGGGTTGTGAGAAATGGACGCTGAAGCAATGAAAATGCTGGGCGCAGGGCTGGCTATGGGGCTGGGTGCCCTGGGGCCGGGGATCGGAATCGGCATTCTGGGCTATGGAGCTATGCAGGCGCTGGGCCGAAACCCCGAGGCCAGAGGGCCGATTATGACCAACATGATCCTGGCCATCGCTTTCGCTGAAGCCATTGGCATTTACGCCCTGATTGTAGCTATCATTCTCGGTATGCTTTAGGCCGGGAGACAGAAGGAGGCACAGTTATGCAGGACGAAGGCCTACCTCCGTTCATCGCAGTTCTAGCTTCAACTGCACTCATTATTGGGGTTATTGTCGCAGGGATTATCCTGGGCGCTGTCCTCATCATAGCAGGCAGCTAACCGCAATCTATATTTTTATAGACATCGCGGCCTGGCTATTCGAGGAGCAGGCAGTTGTTACCCAGGCTAAACAAAGGGAGTCGCGCAATGATGTATCTTATCGGCCTTGCCTTTGCCATTATCTCGCTTTCGCTGCTGCTGAGCGGCTGTGACGCGATGGGAGAACTCGGCATAAACTGGCATGGTCTGCTTGGGCAATTTATAAGCTTCGGCATTCTATTAGCACTTCTCTTTATTATCGGATACAAGCCAATAACGAAGATGCTCGATGAACGATCCCAGCGTATCAAGGAAAGCATGGATCAAGCCGATTTCATAAAGCAGGAAACCGCCAAAACCGAGCAGATGGTACAGGAGCAACTCGCGCAAGCACGCAAGCAGGGGCAGGACCTCGTGGCCCAGGCGGAGCAGATCGGCGAGAGGCTCAAAGAAGAAGCCAGACAGCAAGCCAGGCTTGATGCCGAGGCCATTGTTGCCAGAGCACGGAGCGAAATCAAGGCCGAGAACGAAGAGGCCATTGCCCAACTGCGTAAGGAGTTCGTCGATGTAGCCATTCAGGCTGCGGAGAAGGTGATTAACAGGGCGCTGGATAAGGAAGCCCATCGACAGCTCATTGAAGAGACATTGAGAGAGAGCAGGGACCTGAAGGAGGAAGGCTAGTGGCAGCAGTCGGCTCCGCTAAGCGATATGCTCAGGCAGTATTTCAAATCGCCCTGGAAAACAATGAGGTTGGTAAATGGCGGTCTGAACTGGAGACCATTGCCGCTACCCTGGGAGACCCCCAATTGACAGCAATTCTTGAGGACCCGAAAGTGCATCTCAACAATAAAATTCAACTAATCAATGAATGCCTTCCGGGGATAAGCCAGCTTGCCTTAAACTTCGCCTACCTCATCGCTGCAAAGCAGGTGCTCGGTATACTGAGCCAGATCGCAGTCGAATACAACAGCATGGCTGACAGCCACGAGGGACTGGATCATGCTAACGTGGTTACAGCTATAGCCCTCGGTGATGCGGATAAGGAAAGTCTTGCCGCTCATCTGGCCACGATAACCGGCAAACAGGTATCACTCGACACTGAAGTAGACCCATCCATAATAGGTGGCTTCGTTGCCAGAATTGGCGACAGGTTGATAGATGGCAGCACGAAGGCAAGGCTCGAGTTACTGAGGAAGAAATTGATCGAAGCAGCGTAGGACTGGTACCCGGATAACACTAGTAAAGGAGTAATACCCATGGCACGGGCTCAGGATATCGCTTACGTTATCAAGCAGCAAATAGAGAAGTTCGGTGCCGCTGTTACCGAGGTTGATGTGGGCACTGTGGTCGAAGTGGGCGACGGTATCGCTCATATCCACGGGCTCTCTGGAGTCAAGTATAACGAGTTGCTTGAATTCCCCCACGATATAACAGGGCTTGCACTTAACCTGGAAGAGGACAGCGTCGGGGCTATCCTGCTTGGCGAATACTCAGAGATCAAAGAGGGTGATGAGGTAAGATGCACCGGCAGAATCGTTGAGGTACCGGTAGGCGATGGGCTCATAGGTCGTGTAGTGAACCCGCTGGGCGAGCCCATCGACGGCAAAGGGCCGATCAGCCATCAGACAACGCGTCCCGTTGAACGGGTAGCGCCTAACGTAGTCACCCGAATGCCGGTGGATACGCCAGTTCAGACCGGCATCAAGGCCATTGACAGCATGATACCTATTGGCAGAGGGCAGCGCGAGCTGATAATCGGCGATCGTTCCACAGGGAAAACGGCAATCGCCATCGATACCATTATCAACCAAAAGGGTGGCGATCTTGTCTGTATATACGTAGCCATAGGGCAGAAATCCTCGAAGGTGGCACAAATAGTCGCTATACTTGAGAAATACGGTGCTATGGAGCACACCATCATAGTTTCCGCCAATGCCTCGGAATCCGCAGCTCTGCAGTATCTGGCGCCTTACTCCGGCTGTACCTTCGGCGAAGAGTTCATGGAGCAGGGGCGCGATGCCCTTGTAATCTATGATGATTTGTCAAAACACGCGTGGGCCTATCGGCAGATATCTCTGCTGCTGCGCCGCCCCGCGGGGCGTGAAGCATATCCCGGAGATGTCTTTTACCTCCATTCAAGGCTGCTGGAAAGAGCTGCGAAGTACAATACCGAGCACGGCGGCGGCTCTCTTACCGCTCTGCCAATTATCGAAACCCAGGCTGCCGACATATCGGCCTATATTCCGACTAACGTAATATCCATCACCGACGGCCAGATTTATCTTGAAACCGACCTTTTCAATGCTGGAATCAGGCCCGCGATGAACGTTGGGCTCTCAGTATCACGGGTAGGTGGCTCAGCCCAGACCAAGGCCATGAAGAAAGTGACTGGCAGGCTCCGCATCGATCTCGCTCAATACCGTGAAATGTCGACATTCGCCCAGTTCGGCACCGCTGACCTCGATAAAGCTACCAGAGCGCAGCTTGATCTCGGTCAACGTATCACCGAGATACTTAAGCAGCCACAGTATGTGCCCTTGCCTATCGAAAAGCAGGTTATGATTCTCTACGCGGTGATAAACGGCTACCTGGATGATGTCCCTGTGAACAGTATTGGCGCGGTAGAAGAATCCTTCTATAGATTTCTGGACACAAATCATCCCGATATCGGTAAGTCTATTGCCTCTGAGAAAGCATTGAGTGACGCTACTGAAGAGATGCTAAAGAAAGCTGTTTCCGATTTCAAACAGACTTTATCGTTCACTGATGACCAGAGCTGTATTCTACCGGATGAAAAGACGGCACAATGATTCCCATTCGCGTTATTCGCCGCCGCATACGCTCCATCCAGAGCACTGCTAAAATAACCAAGGCTATGGAGATGATTGCCGCTTCCAAGATGAGGCAGGCTCAAAACCGTGTGCTGGCCGCACGCCCCTACGCTGAAAAGATGCACGAGGTTGTTGCCCACCTCGCTGCGCAGACCAGAGCAGGTGAGGAAATTCACCCGCTCCTTCGACGCAGGGAACCGAAACGCATTGCGGTCATTCATATCACCGCCGACCGTGGCTTGTGCGGCGGCCTTAATGCCAATGTCAATCGTATGACAGCCGGTTTCATCACCGGGCAGCGTGTGCCAGTTACTGCAGTAAGCGTGGGGAGGAAAGGCGCGATTTTTATGTCAAGATATTGCGAGGAAACGCTCGCTGAGTTCACACATCTTGGAGACCAACCGTCCCTGCTCGATACCTTACCCATTTCACGTGTCGTTATAGACGGGTACACAGGCGGAACTATCGATCAGGTTTACCTGGCTTATACCAAATTCATAACCACGGCCAATCAGCAACCAGTGATGCAGGAAGTTTTGCCCATCGAGCCGTATGAGATGGAACATATTGAAACCGTAGAGTATATATATGAGCCCTCAGCAAGAGTAGTTCTCGAGCATCTGCTACCGCGCTACGTTGAGATGCAGGTTTATCATGCTATTCTGGAATCCATCGCCAGCGAGCAGTCGGCGAGGATGGTGGCGATGCGTAATGCTACCGACAACGCCAATGATATGATTGAGGAGCTTACGCTTACTCTTAATAAGGCACGTCAGGAGCTAATAACCAAGGAACTCCTCGATATCGCTGGTGGTGTTGTCCAGCAATAACTTCATATAATGATAATGACCAGGAGGTTAGCATGGGTAAAGGCAGAGTAGCTCAGGTAATAGGCACCGTCATCGATGTTGAGTTTCCCCCGGATGAATTGCCGGCGCTTAATAATGCTATCGAAATTCCGCTGGGTGAAAGCAAGGTCGTTCTGGAAACACAACACCATATCGGTAATAATTGGGCACGCTGCCTCGCCCTGTCGCCCACTGATGGTATAGCACGCGGCGATGAGGCAATCGATACCGGCGACTCTATCTCAGTACCGGTTGGCAAGGAAACTCTGGGACGCCTGTTCAATATCGAGGGTCAGCCGCTGGATGAACTCGGCCCTGTAAACGCCAAGGAGCATTGGCCCATACATCGCCTTCCGCCTCCGTTTACTGAGCAGGAGACCTCCACCGAAATGCTGGAGACCGGCCTCAAGGTGATGGACCTCATCACCCCGTTTACCAAAGGGGGCAAAATCGGAGCATACGGCGGGGCTGGTGTAGGCAAGACCGTTGTCATCCAGGAGCTGATACGCAACATAGCCACCGAGCACGGCGGCTTCTCTGTCTTCGCCGGCGTTGGAGAAAGGTCACGTGAAGGAAACGATCTATGGAACGAGATGAAGGCCTCGGGTGTTATCGAAAAGACCACGCTCGTCTTCGGACAAATGAATGAGCCCCCGGGCGTAAGGCTCCGTATTGCGCTCACCGGATTGACCATGGCGGAGTATTTCCGCGATGTCGAGGGACAGGACGTTCTTCTCTTTATCGACAACATATACCGCTACATCCTTGCGGGAATGGAAGTCTCTGCGTTACTCGGAAGGATGCCCTCCGCGGTAGGCTACCAGCCTACTCTGGGCACGGAGATGGGAGAACTTGAGGAAAGAATCACTTCAACTAAAAAGGGCTCAATCACCTCTTTCCAGGCGATCTATGTACCCGCCGATGACTATACCGACCCGGGCATTGTTACTACGTTCGGGCACCTGGACGCCGTCGTCGCTCTTGAACGCTCAATTTCTGAGCAGGGGCTCTACCCGGCGGTTGATCCCCTGACGTCTACCTCTCGAATACTCGATCCCCTTATTGTTGGCGAAGAGCACTACCAGGTAGCACGAGGCGTTCAACGTGTCCTGCAGCGATATCGTGATCTGCAAGATATCATCGCTATTCTGGGCATCGAGGAACTCAGCGACGAGGACAAGCTAACCGTGGCCCGCGCCCGCAAGATACAGCGCTTTCTCTCGCAACCCATGTTCGTTGCCGAGGCATTCACCAACATCCCGGGTAAATATGTTCCGGTGAAGGAAACAGTGCGCGGTTTCAAGGAAATCCTCGAGGGCAATCACGACGGCCTGCCGGAGCAATCATTCTTTATGGTAGGCACAATAGACGAAGCCGTGGAGAAAGCAAGGAGCATGCAGGAATAATGGCAAAGCTGAGTCTTGATATCGTAACTGCCGAGCGGGTTGTTTACTCCGAGTCTGTCGATGTGGTGGTAGCACCGGGCATTGAGGGACAACTCGGTATATTGCTACAGCATGCCGCACTTATGACTATGCTTCAGCCCGGTGAGCTCATGGTTAGACGAGATGGCGAAGAGCAATCGATCTTTGTCAGCGGTGGATTCCTCGAGGTGCAGGGTGATAAAGTAACAGTGCTGGCTGACACCGCTGAGAGAGCTGAGGAGATCGATATCGCTCGTGCTGAAGAAGCCAAGCGGCGCGCCGAACGGAGGGTTACACAATCACCTTCAGAGGCTGACCATGCTCGCGCCCAGGCAGCGATGCTTCGCTCCCTGATGAGGCTTAAGGTGGCTGAGAAGAGTCGAAAGAGGCGTCCCAGGCCTTAGGCCACTGACATTTAATCATCGAGCACAAACGTATGCCGAACATCCCTGCCAATCTTTCTTACGAATAGGCCAAGCGCCTTCACCTGTAATCCCGGTTTTTGGCCAGATAGTATGTCATGCTTTGCAGGGCCAGTACCGGGTCAATCGATTCCAGACGCACGCCCTCAGGGGCGTTCGCACAGATTGGAGCGTAGTTCAGGATAGACTTAATCCCGCTCCGAACTAACTTATTGATAACTTCCTGCGCCTCAGTGGAAGGCACCGCAACAATTGCGATATCCACTTTTTTCTCTATTACACCTATCTCAAGTTCCGCCATATCCTGAATTACCACACCACTTACCCTTTCTCCAATCACATCGCTGTCTTTGTCAAACGCGGCAACTATCTTGAATCCACGGGGGATAAAACCTCTGTAATCAAGAATCGCCCTCCCCAGTCTTCCGACACCGACAATTGCCATCAGCCATTGCCGGTCCAAGCCTAAAATCTGCCTCAATTCATCAAGCAGAAGAGCTACATTATAACCCCTGCCCTGCCGGCCAAACTTCCCGAAGTAACTCAGGTCCTTCCTGATCTGATCCGATGACATACCGAAACGATATCCCAAATCCTTGGAATTAATGAAGTCGATACCGTCCTTGTGCAATTCCGTAAGCCCGCGGACATACATCGGCAGTCTCGATACAACTACCTCGGGAATTTGTCTCTCCATCTCCTACTCCCGCGACAATCAATCAATGCTGTATTTTAAAAGAGGGCAATATTTAACGATGGATTTTATGCCCGAGGGAAAGCGTTCATTTGGGCATGTTCACCATTTTATCCTCTTTCATGCGCTCACGCCAACGGTATATTAGATATCCGCCCAATCCAATACCCATCCAGCCAAATCCCACCCAGCGACTGTAATCTTGAACAACTATTATCACCAGCCATATGGCAATCGTAGCAGCAAGTCCGATTACAGCAGTTACCGGTATCTCATGTCCTCTTATCATAATGTTCCCTCTAAGCTTGAACGGTCGGGCTAAATCAGGCTTTCTGATCCTCAGAGCTATAATTGAGGCATGTGCAAAGCCAAATGCAAGAAGCGAGCCGAAAGTATATAAACCGCCCATATTACTGAATATCTCCGTAATATCACCACGGAAAAGACCCGGGATTAGAATAAGAATCGCCACAACGCTAAAGACGATGATTGATACGTAGGGTGTCCTGAAACGGGGATGCACTCGTTGGAACGCGGATGGTAGCTGTCGATATGTACCCATAGAGAATGCCAGCCGGGATATGCCCATGAGCCCGGCGTTGGTAGCAATAAGTAGAATGGTAGCTGCAAGTATTGCCACCAGTGGTTCGAATATTGCGCTCAACCAAGGGTATGGAAAGGCGTTAGCGATACCCGCTACAGGGTCCCGAGCCCACTCTGTGGCCAGACTATCTGGCGTTATCGCAGAGAGGGCAACAACAGATACGCCTGAGAACATTACCAGGACCGTAAACATCATCATAATCATAGCCCGGGGCACACGTATTTGCGGCAAGCGGGTTTCCTCAGACATCTGCGATACAGTTTCAACCCCTGTGTATGCTAAAGCAGCAAGAGCAATCCCAAATATCAGGTTGGTTGCAGTCGGCCAGTTCCCGTTGCCAAACATATTATCGACCAGCTGTGAGACGCTGAACGCGATAACCCCCGGGCTTAAAAGAAGTACAAGTCCTATTATTACCAGCAGAGCCTGTACGCTCACATCCAGTATCGCCGCTCCTATGTTTACAAATGCGGTCTCCTTAACCCCAATAACATTAATCACCGTTAGAAACAGTACAATCCCTACCGAGAAAAGCGTACCTATCCACGGGTCAGTCTTCAAAGGTTCCCAGAAGTACCCCAGGTATGGCGAGATGGTGAATGCTGAAATCGAGATAGTTACGATATAGCTTAATAGAAGAGCCCATCCAGCCGCAAAGCCAACGTGCTCGTTAAATCCATGACGGGCAAAGCTAGCCGAGCCCCCTGCTTCGGGGAACATAGTCGCCCCTTCCGAATAGGTAAGCGCAGTAAATACAAATAGGATACCTGCGGCAACCAGTGCTATCGGGGTAGCCCCCATAGCCACTAAGGCAACTATGCCTAAGGCATAATAGATAGATGAGCCTACATTACCATAGCCCGCGCTATAGAGGGCTGCAACGCCCAACACTCGACGGAGTCTTTGCGTTGCCCCCCTGGGGCGACGAATAATTCTATCTCCTGGTTTCCTGTGCGGAAGCTCACGCAGTTGATCATGCTGCGAATTCTTTTTAAATTTCAATCGATCTCGCCCTTACCCTGCATTTCTCAGCAGTAATAATAGCCTCGATCTCAGAAACAGCTTTTTCCAGCTCGCCTTCATAATTAACAATCACGTAGTCAAACATAGGCAAGCTTCCCATTTCTTCCTCTGCAGCTTTTATTCTCAGCTCTAAATCAATGCTGGACTCGGTCTTGCGCTGCTTCAATCTCTCTTTCAACTCACTAATTGAAGGAGCAGCCACGAAGATGAATACAGCCTCTGGAAGTATTCTCTTAATATTAGCAGACCCCTGAACGTCAACTTTTACCACTGCATCTAATCCTTTACCCAGAGCCTGCTGTAAATCTTTTTTCGGAACACCGTAGTAATTACCATAGACATTGGCCCATTCCAGCAGCTCACCTTCGTCAATCATACGCTCAAACTCGGACCTGGATATGAAATGATAGTCGCTTCCATCTGTCTCCCCTCGCCTCCGGGTACGGGTTGTCACCGTCACAACGAAATGCAATGGTAGCCTCGATTTTCTCATCTCATGCAGCAGGGCATCCTTGCCCACTCCTGAAGGGCCTGAGATTACAATTAGCAACGGTCTTCCAACTATGTTAAGCTCCACTCATCTACTCCCTGTAACGCTTTGTCTGTCCCAGAAACGAGCCATTACGGCTGGCCTCTACCCTCGTAGCAATCGTCTTGGAACCAATAGCAGTTAGAGCGATATGCCCGCTGTCCATAATAATGATTGTCTTTGTCCTTTTACCATTCGTCATATCAATCAGCATCCCCTGTCCTCCCGCATGCTCGACCAAGCGCTTAATAGGTGCTGAACCTGGCGACACAATAGCGACAACCTTATTAATAGCCAAGATGTTACCAAAACCAACGTGAATTAACTCCGTGTTCAATCCCTTCTCCTTTGTCTGTATTATCTATTTCTCCGCACTGACCCGCTTCAGGTCCTCCCAGAATGTGGGATATGATATATCTGCTGCTTCCGATTTGTCAATCTCTGTTTCACCGTCAGCAATAAGAGCAGCCACACCGAGCATCATAGCCAATCGATGGTCTCCGTGGCTGGTGCAACTGGCACTATGTAGCCTCTGACCCCCACGGACTATCATGCCGTCGGGATATTCCTCAACATCCGCACCCATCTTCGAAAGTTCCCTTACAGTCGCACTTATTCTGTCAATTTCCTTCACACGGAGTTCCTCGGCATTCCTTATTACTGTTTTACCCTGCGCCACAGAAGCAGCCAGAGCTACCAGCGGAATTTCATCGATAATCCGAGGGATTAATTCTCCTCCAATCTCTACTCCCTTGAGCGGACTCGACCGTATCTCCAGGTCAGCGACAGGTTCCCCGCTCAATACATGCTCATTGCTGACCGTCAGATCGCCTCCCATCATGCGTAGAACATCGATAATGCCGCTCCTGGTTATATTAATACCCGTATCCAGCAATCTAATTCTAGCCTGATGATGGATAGCACCGGCAACAAGCCAGAAAGCGGCAGCGCTGATGTCCCCGGGTGTGTTTAAATCAACAGCCTTTAACGAACCTGGAGACAGAGTTATCGAATTCTCCGAAACATTTATCCTGGCTCCCATTTCCTTAAGCAGTCTTTCAGTATGGTCGCGCGAGTGCACAGGCTCCGTTATTATCGTATCTCCTTCAGAGAAAAGACCTGCGAGTAAAAGAGCCGACTTTATCTGAGCGCTGGCAACCGGAAGCTTATAGTGAATCCCGTGAAGCTTCCCTCCGTGGATAACCAATGGTGCCCTGCTATCATCCTGCCGGCCCCAAATGCGGGCACCCATCAGCCTGAGAGGTATAATCACACGGTCCATAGGACGTGAGCGCAATGAGCTGTCTCCGGTTATGATCGATAAGAACGGTTGTGCTGCCAGAAGGCCTGCGAGCAGGCGCATCGTAGTTGCGCTGTTTTGAGCATTAAGCACGTCCTCGGGCTCTCTCAAGCCCTTTCTACCACATCCGTGTACAAGGAGCCTCCCATCATCGCTTTGCTCTATCTCCGCACCCAGCGCACGCAGACAATTTACCGTAGCCGAGCAATCGTCGGCTTGCGAGAAATTGCTGATCCTTGAATTTCCTTCAGCAACGCTGTTCAGAATTACAGCACGGTGGGATATCGACTTATCACTGGGAGGACGCATCTCGCCTTCCAGGGTACGTGCTCCCGTCACCTTCCGTTTCACAGACCCCCCTCTTTGAGCCAGCTTTCCCTTGCCTCCTGAGCACGAGCAAGCGCATCTCCAAGACCTTCACCACGCTTATCAACAAGAGAACGGAGCTTCTTTAACTCTTCGATATAACGGTCAATCCAGTGTATGATCTCCTCACGATTGCTCAGGCATATATCGCGGTTCATATCAGGGTTCCCCGAAGCCAACCGCGATAGATCCCTATAACCCCTGGCCGCGAGCCTGGACATCTCCGGCCACGATGGACTATTCATCGTACTGGAAACGAATGCCGCTGAAAGAAGTATGGGCAAATGACTGATACCAGCCACTAAATTATCGTGCTCGCCGGCATCAATAGTAAGGGGTTTGGCTCCTATAGACCGCACGATACCCTCAAGCTTTCGCACCGCTTCAGGACTCGTTCTAGAAGTGGGAGTCAGGCAGTACACACAACCACGAAAGATATCTGGATCAGCTTCGTCGATGCCGGAAGTTTCTTTCCCTGCCATAGGATGCCCTCCAATGAAATCAGCATCACGCGGTAAATATTCATCCGCCCACTGCATAACCTTTACCTTGGTGCTGCCGACATCGGACACTATACACCCTGATAAAAGGTGGGCGGATATCTCCTCAAGCACCCCTCTGATGGTCATGACTGGCGTTGCTATTATTACCAAACTCGTGTCTTTTACCGCCGATGCCATGTCGTCTGCTGCACTATCTATAATATTTTCCTTCTTTGCCCTGGCAACTATCTCCGAGCGCCTGCTGAATCCAATAATCTCCGCCTCGATTTCTCCTGACTCCTTCAAAGCCAACGCGAGTGATCCTCCCATCAGGCCAAGTCCTATTATGGCAATCCTTTCCAATCTATCCCCCCAAACTAGAATCCCTGCCCCGTAAAAAGACGCATAAACCCATCGACCGGCCGTATCAGTATATCCCATAATATTCCAGTGAAGTATCCTAAAAAGAGAAGCAATAATAAGAACAAAGGCCCCCAACGCTCCATTTTTGCGAAGGCGTAAGCCTGACGTGAGGGCAGTAGTCCAACAGCAACCTTGAACCCGTCCAACGGTGAAATTGGAATTAGATTAAAGACCGCCAGTATCAAGTTAAAGAAGATTATATACCCCACTAAATCGGCAGCAACAGAACCCAATTCCCAGCCATCCACGTATAGATATCGTGGCGAATGCCAGTCTACAACCCCCGCTCTTACCAGCGCTCCGAACAACGCAGCCAACACAATATTGGACATTGCTCCCGCGATAGCCACCATCGCCATTCCTCGCCGCGGGTTTCGACCCAGTCGTTGATAATCTATAGGAACGGGCTTGCCCCATCCGAATCCAACCAGGAATATCATCAAGGTGCCCATTGGATCGAGGTGCTTGATAGGGTTTAATGATAGCCTCCCCATCCTCTTCGCTGTGTGGTCTCCCAGCAAGTAAGCTACTAAAGCATGGCCAAATTCATGTATTGTAATCGCAACCAGCAAACCTACAATGACAATACCTACGAGATAGAAGAACAGCGCAGGATCATCTACTAGCAATCTGAAATAGCGAAGGAGCATAGGTACGCCTTACCGCGCTATTATAGCATAGTTATCCTTCCCCTCAAGTTCAACCGCTTTAGCTGATGCACTTGACAGCACATTGCTATGTTGGTAGACTTCCCAGAGTTGGATTCCCCTAAAACGATCACATGACCCTTGCCGATTTTCTCAAGGTGTTCTTTACCGCAGCCGCCCCTATCTCCGAACTCAGGGGGGCAATACCGCTCGCCATAGTTGACCTGGAAATATCCTGGCAGCTTGCCTTCCTGGTTGCCTTCGCGGGCAACCTGCTGCCTGTACCATTCCTTTTGCTATTCCTGGGCCCTGTATCCAGGTTTCTAAGCAAGATAGGGCTATTTGAGCGCATACTCAACTTTATATTCAGGCTGTCGAGGCGTCGCGGAGGACTCGTAGAACGATATGGTACGATGGGGTTGGTGCTCTTCGTTGCCATCCCGCTGCCGGTTACAGGAGCCTGGACGGGCTCCATCGTTGCATTTCTGCTCGGACTGAGTTTCTGGCATGCCTTTCCTGCGATTGTTCTTGGGGTAATTATTGCCGGGGTGATAGTCACCACTCTGACTGTCATCGGCTGGTGGGGAGCCATAATTGCCGGAATTGGGCTATTCGCACTAGCGATCCTCAGCTTGCGAAAGTATCGGCAGTAGAGTAATAAGTGCTGTTACCCGGCTTTACATCAGACACTAATACGCGTATCATTCGGTTTTGCATGGAGTTGAAACATGGGGATTAATCTTCTAAGGGCCTTGCGCCGAAACCACGCTATAGAGCACGCCACTGCCACCGTGTTGACAACCAAGATGAAGGCAAAACCAAGATTGGTCGGCAGAGCAACTACGGACGGATTCTATATCTATGGAGACGTCTCAGCCGAAGCAGTATCACAAGCCGCTGAGGAGGGACTTGCGAGACTGAAGCACGGCGAACACGACCTTGCCGTATCGCCTCAATGTGGAACAAATATTTCCGTGGCAGTGCTGCTTGCCGGATTGGCATCTACGCTTATTTTTAGGGGTAAGCGGCAAAATAACCAGCTGCCCAATATGATTCTCGCCTCCCTCGTATCGATTGCATTAGCTCAACCGTTGGGCAAACTGGCCCAGAGATACCTGACTACATCATCCGATGTCACCAGTGTTACTATTTCGGAAATCATCTCCAAAAGACATGGAACACGCACTCGACACAAAATAAAAACTCTGCAAGGCTAGCCATTATCTACAACTCAATAAAGCCTCGCAGAGTTCAATTTACGGTCTAACGATACTGGCACCTGACGCGCAGGAGCTCATCAATACTGGTAAGTCGCCTTCAATCAGCCGGCAAGCAGCTCTTTAACCTTATCGATAAATGGAGGTAGTATCTTCTTGTAATCTCCAACCACACCATACTGACATACACCGAAGATATTGGCTTCCGGGTCTTTATTGATTGCAATCATGTTTTTCGACCCCGAACATCCAGCCAGATGCTGGCTTGCTCCCGACAGCGCTATCCCGATATAGAGTGTAGGAGTAACAAGCTTTCCCGTAAGTCCTACCTGGGTAGTCGCGGGCACCCAACCCGAATCACACGGCGGACGGGTCGCTCCGACAGCTCCACCCAGAAGCTTAGCCAATGTAATAAGCTGGTCGAAAGGTTCAGGGCCACCCATCCCCCTTCCGCCACACACCACTACCTCGGCATCCTCAAGCTTCACCCCTTCTACTTCTTCCTTTACCTTCTCCAACCATTTCACCCTTATCGCGGAAGCATCTAACCCGGCATCAAATGCAATTACCTCGCCTTTCCGGGAGTCATCCTTCTCCAACGGCTCCATACATTTTGGCCTGACCGTTGCCATCTGAGGTTTAGTCTGCTCACAGACTATTTCCGCCAGAGCATTCCCACCGTATACCGGTTTCGTCTGTACCATCAGTTTTGTATCACTATCGATCTTCAGTTCCAGGCAGTCTGTGGTCAAGCCCGTATCCAACCTGAATGCCAGCCTCGGTCCCAAATCGCGGCCTACTGCATTCTGTCCCATTAACAATATATTAGGCTTAACCTGCTGGCAAAGCTTTTCCATCGCAGCCACATATGAATCAGTTACATAGTCCTTGAGCAATGGGCTCTCTATAACGTATACCTTATCCGCTCCGAAGCGTATAGCCTCCTCAGCCATATTGCCGACTTTCTCACCGATCAGAACTGCCGCCAGTTCTTCACCGAGATCGTCAGCAAGTTTCCTGCCGACTCCAAGCAGTTCTAACGTTATTGCTGCCAGACTATCATTTATGCACTCACCGTAGACCAGAACCCCTTTATCGTCAGCCATCTAATTTACCTCCTAATTGTCCTTCAGGCATTGCCCTATATTAGCTTTACCTCTCTTAGTTTAAGAGCCAGTTTAATCGCAGCATCCTCCTCATTTTCCCCCTCGATCATCTCGCATTTGGCTTCCCGAACCGGGATAAACAATTTCGTCATCTTGGTGCGTGTCCCGGCGGCTCCTACTTTGGACGTGTCGGCGCTGATTTCCTGCGCGTTCCAGACGGGAACCGTTTTCTTGGCCGCAGCCATAATTCCCTTGAGTGTAGCATATCTTGGCTCACCCAGTTCACTGCTTATAGTTATAAGCACGGGAAGCGACACCTCAACGACTTCATAGCCGTCGGGCAGGATACGCTCCACCCTGGCTTTGCCGTCACTTATATCGATCTTCTTAGCAACCGTCACATTAGGGATACCTAAATATTCAGCGATACCCGAGCCTACTTGGCCTGCGTCGAAGTCGCCTGCCTGCCTGCCACAGAAGACAATATCGTATTCACCCACCTTCTTTATGGCCTGGGCCAGTGCATATGCACTGGATGTGCTATCCGAGTTCTCGAATGCACTGTCATTAAGCAAGAACGCTTCATCAGCACCCATCGATAGCGTGTGCTTTAACACCTTCTCCGCAGAAGGCGCGCCCATGCTTAATACGGTCACTTTTCCACCAAGCTCATCCTTCAGACGAAGAGCAGCTTCAACCGCTTGCTCGTCGAAGGGACTGATTACCGGAGGCGTATCCTTGGCAGGGATAGCCTTCTTGGCCTCTGCGTCGATAGCGAAGGCCGAAGCCGGGGTCTCAGGGTCGGGAATCTCCTTCACACAGACGATCAAATTCACAATCATACCTCCTTCGGCACCACGTGCCTTCATCTACACATAATTAAAGCTCTCTTAGAGCCGTATACAAATTTAGCATAGTGCACATAGAGTGTCAAGCAAACTGCCCCCCCGAATAGTGGCTTTTACTTGGCATCGCAGTTTCCGTATGTTAAGATAGGCCTCAAATTCCGACTTAAATGGCGGTCTAAGTATGAACTGGCTTGATGCTGTAGTAATCCTTATTCTGGTTATACCCACATTTATCGGCTTTAAAAGAGGGCTGGCTAAAACGGTTATTCCTCTGGTCGGTATTATCGCCAGTGTTGTTCTGGCAGGGGTATTTTACAACGCAGTGGCCGATTGGTTATCTTCATGGCTCGAAAGCGACGCTCAGGCCAAGATAGCCGGATTTATCATTATTTTCGTAGTATCCATAACGGCAGGCATTATATTACTTTCACTGCTGCGTAGATTCACACGTGTATTCAGCTTCGGTTGGGGGGGAATGACGAGAACCATTCTGCCACTGGCGGGTATTATACTTGGTATAGCACTGGCAGGTCTCTTCTACAACTCGGTTGCCGACTGGCTTTCCTCATGGCTTGAAAGCCGCAACCAGGCTACGGTAGTTGCTTTCCTTATCATCTTTGTCCTTGTAATGGCAGCATCTATCGAACTTTTTTTAATACTATCCTCCATAGCAGGTAAGCCCTCAAAGATGCCTCTATTTGGCTGGACCGACAAACTCGGTGGAGTGGCATTTGGATTGGCCATCGGAGGGATAATCTCAGGTGCTATCCTGACTCTGATCGCCAAGTACTACTCGCCAGAAATGGAAACAACTATAAGGGATTCAGGCCTTGCCTCCTTTTTCCTCGATCATTTTCCTTTTGTGCTCCATCTCCTGCCCGACGAGTTCGATACGGTACGCGAGTTCTTTGGCTGAAACATCTGGAATTCTTCTAACACAATCCAACACACTCAGTCTGATCTCAAAGCAAGCTTAAAATCATACTAAATGTTTGGTAAAACACTGTTGTGTGTTAAAATAATCCCGATATCACAAATTGCATCAATGATTAAGCATGAATTGGCTTGACATAGTAATAATTATCATACTTATTATTCCCATGTACTTGGGCTTCAGAAGGGGCCTTATCGGGACCCTGGTGCCTCTTGTAGGAATTATCCTGGGTATCATCATCGCGGGACTATACTACGACTCTATAGCCAATTGGCTGTCTAATTGGCTGCACAGCCCCGCGCAAGCTAAGATAGTTGCCTTTGTCCTAATCTTCATTCTGTTTATGATAGCAGTAACATTAGTAACAAAATTTGTGCGTGGGTTTCTCAGTCTGCTGCTCCTGGGCTGGGTTGATACCATAGGCGGGCTCGTTTTCGGTCTGGTGATGGGCGGAATAACCGCAGGAGCCCTCCTATCCATAGTCAGTAAGTTCTTCTCCTCAAGTGTTGGGGCTACTGTTTCAGATTCCGTTCTTGCCGCCTTCTTACTGGATAAATTTCCCTTTGTGCTCTATCTTCTCCCCAAAGAGTTCGATGCCGTACGCCAGTTTTTCAGTTGAAAGCTCCAGATAATCCATGAAAGCCAAACATTTTCATAACTGGCAGATTACACCCCGTGAAGCCAGGCAGAAACAATTAGAGATGGCTGCTATGGTCTCCAAACGGAACGAAGTAAACGATGTCCACTTAATTGCAGGAGTTGATATTTCCGCACCCGATACTACGGGGATCGCGCGAGCAGCGGTTGTCGTCATCAGCTATCCTGAGCTTGAAACATCGGAAGTTAAAGTTATAAAACATCAGGTCACTTTCCCCTATGTTCCAGGGCTTCTCTCTTTCAGAGAGGCGCCACTTATTCTGGCGGCCTGCGATGAGCTGGACTCCGAGCCCGACCTAATACTGGTCGATGGACAGGGTATTGCTCATCCCAGAAGGCTAGGTCTTGCCTCACATCTGGGTATAATCTGGGATAAACCAACCATAGGCTGTGCCAAATCCAGGCTCTGCGGAAAACATGACTTGGTGCCATTAGAAAAAGGCTCTTATGCCGAGATTACTGATAATGGTGAGGTTATAGGAGCAGCGCTTCGCACAAAGCACGGAGTATCTCCAATATATGTGTCCATAGGGCACAAAGTAGACCTGCAAGCTGCAATAGCCTGGGCACTTCGATGCTGCTGCGGTTTCCGCATACCGGAACCTACGAGGCTCGCACATCTAGCTGCGGGGAAACAACCTGAAGCCGTGTTGAGTAACGAAATCAAGAGCAGCATATAACTACCTCTACTGTAAATCTGATATAGAACGCTGGGGGCATTATGGAAGAATACAAACAAAGATTGGACGACCTGCATAGACGCATCACTAATGTAATGGTGCATCTTTGACATCGCTACGAAAGAAAAACAGATAGCCAGGCACGAGCGAGAGACATCTCATCCTGATTTCTGGAAAGATCAGGAGAAGGCACAGCAGTCTATGCGCCAGCTTTCCTATCTAAAGGAAATTGTAGACACCTGGCGCAATCTGGAGAAAAAGGTTTCAGACCTATCCACCTTGATCGACGTATCCCTTGCCGAAGACGACAGTTCTCTGGAAAATGAATTCTCCCAGGAAATGCACAGCATCGAGCTTTCTCTCGAAGATTTGGAGTTCCAATTACAGCTCGGTGGCAGGTATGACCAGAGAGGCGCTATACTGGCGATACATGCTGGAGCGGGGGGTACTGAATCCCAGGACTGGGCCCAGATGTTGCTTCGAATGTACCTCCGGTGGGCTGAACAGCACAGCAGGCATAGTGAAGTTATTGAGGTCTCTCCGGGAGAGGAAGCGGGAATAAAAAGCGTTCTCGTTGAAATTGGCGGTGATTATGCTTACGGCTACCTCAAGGGAGAGCGGGGAGTACATAGATTAGTTCGAATATCTCCTTTCGATGCCTCCCATAGCCGTCATACTTCCTTTGCCCTGGTAGAGGTCATGCCGGTGGTGGAGAGCGAGGTGGATGTTACCATCAACCCGGACGACCTCAAAGTGGAAGCTTTTCGCTCCAGTGGTCCCGGTGGCCAGCACATGCAGAAAACCAGCAGTGCGGTTCGTCTGACACATTTGCCAACAGGTATAGCTGTTGTTTGTCAAAATGAGCGCTCACAATACCGAAACAAGGAAGTAGCAATGAAAGTCCTGCGCTCACGACTCCTGGAAATGGAGTTAGAAAAGAAAGCCGAGAAACAAGCAAAGTTGAAGGGGGAACATATCACAGCAGAGTGGGGCAATCAGATTAGGAGCTACGTGATCCATCCATACAAGCTAGTTAAAGACCATCGAACGGGACACGAGACCAGCGATACTTCAGCCGTGCTCGATGGTGATCTTGATGATTTGCTCAAAGCCTACCTTAGATCTAACATACAAGGATAATGAAAAAGCTAATACCAATCACGCTGGTACTTATTCTTCTCATCACTGCCGCCATTGAGCCGATTCGCGCTCAAAATGAGATATCCGCGTTTTCCACCGCCAGCGTTCAATATCCTACAGAATTGACCTTCAACCTGGTAGCCGAAAGCTCTGCCGATATTACCCAGATCTTCCTCCGCTACCGGATAGGCAAAGTAACCAACGTAAAAGTGACAACTGTTGTCCAACCCGATTTCGAACCCGCTCCCACAGTTGAAACAAGCTGGACCTGGAATATGAAGAAGACGCTCGGCAGCCTGCCACCGGGCGCTGAGGTTCAATACAGCTGGAGAATTCAGGACGCCACGGGCTATGAAATTGAGACTGCATGGGCAACTGTCAAATACGATGATCATCGCTACCTCTGGGATAGCCTGACAGCGGGCGATATAACCCTGTTTTGGTATGAGGGGGAAATGTCCTTTGCGCAGGCCCTGCTGGATTCCGCCGATGATGCACTGGAAATTTTGGCACGCGACGCGGGCGTTTATCTTGAGCAAGCGGTTGTTGTGTATATTTATGCCAACTCTGACGATCTGCGTGACGCATTACTATATCCCCCGGAGTGGATTGGTGGAATCGCTTTTACCCAGTACGGCATTGTAGCGATAGGAGTGAGTACTAACAATTTATCATGGGGGAAACGGGCTATTGCACACGAATTGGCACACCTGGTTACACACCAGATGACCTCAAATCCCTACAACGATATACCAACTTGGCTTGATGAAGGCATTTCCCTATATGCTGAAGGCGATCTGCGATTCGATCTCCAGTCCACACTCGATAAGGCAATATCTGAAGACAGCCTTATATCGGTGCAAAGTATATCCAGCAGTTTCCCATCAGACACCTATGAAGCAATGCTCTCTTACGCTGAGAGTTTCAGTATAGTCGAGTTTCTACTTCAACAATATGACAGGGAAAAAATGCTGCAACTATTGAACGTCTTCAAACAAGGGTCAAGCTATGAGGATGCACTCCTGGAAGTATACGGCTTTGATACATCCGGCTTGGATAACCTCTGGCGTCTAAGCCTGGGGCTTGAACCCCGACAATCACCTCCGGGCACAACCCCACAATATACGGCGACACCTGAGCCCGATACCGGGCTATTCGGTTGTCAGTCCGCATCCGGAACAACAAGCCATAGCAGTTCAACATTTTTCGTTGTTATAGGTTTCCTTTTTATCCCCTGTACAACCGAGATCATTCGCCTAAGTGCATGGAGGATCAGAAAGCGCTAATGAAATTACGGTTGCTGATACAAATCTCTTGTATCTTAATAATTCTGTCACTGTCCGCCATCGCTTGTCCTTCAGGGACCCAAAGCCCTGATGCCACCACGCCCAACGGGATGCTGACACTCTTCGATGTTAGCCCACTAACTCTCGATCCGGCGCTAGCACGTTCCGGTACATCACTAACCTATATTGTCGAAATCTTCAGCGGACTGGTCAGCTTCGACCCGGAACTCAACCTGATACCTGACATCGCTGAGAGGTGGGAGGTAAGCAGCGACGGCAAAACCTATACCTTTTACCTGCGCCGGGACGTAACGTTCCACGACGGCAGTGAAGTCACCGCAAGCGATTTTAAGTATTCTATGGAACGCGCCTGTAACCTGGCAACCGGATCACAGACCGCTGAGACTTACCTCGGCGATATAGTCGGCGCTACAGAGAAACTGTCCAACGAGGCTGGAGAGGTCAGCGGTATCCAGGTTATTGACGACTATACCCTCCAGATTACCATCGACGCCCCCAAGGAATACTTCCCATCGAAGCTAGCCCATCCTGTAGCTTATGTCGTCGACCGATCCAATGTAGAATCGGGAACAAATTGGTGGTACGACCCCAACGGTACAGGGCCATTCCAGCTCAAAGAATGGCAAATAGATGACTTTATAATTCTGGAGAGAAATAGCTTCTACTACCTTGAACCGCCCAAAGTGGAACAGGTCGCCTTCCTTCTCTGGGGTGGAGTGCCAATGAGTATGTATGAGACAGATGAAATAGATATCACTGATGTCTATCTGGGAGACATCGAGAGGGTGCTCGATCCTGATAACCCCCTGAATAAGGAGCTTTCGGTCATACCTCAACTAAGCATCTCTTTTATTGGCTTCAACTCGGCCAAACCACCCTTTGATGATGCTAATGTGCGCCAGGCGTTCTGCCATGCTATCGACAAGGATAAGCTGGTTAAACTGGTACTCAAAGACCTGGTAATCACTGCTCATGGCATACTTCCTCCGGGCATGCCCGGCTATAATGAAGATGTTCAGGGACTGGATTTCGATGTGGACTTGGCAAAGCGTTTGCTCGCCGAATCAGAATATGGCAGTGCCGCTAATTTGCCCCCTATCACACTGACCTCATATGGCAGAGGGACTGCTTCAAATATAGAGGCAGCCCTTGTTGACATGTGGCTGCAAAATTTGGGGGTAGAAGTAGAGATCAGACAGTTGGAGCCGGAGAAATACCCATTCCTTCTAATGGAAGAAAAAGACGAGATGTTTACTCTTGGCTGGGGAGCCGACTACCCTGACCCTCAGAATTTCCTGGACGTATTGTTTCACAGTGACACGTCGGACAACATCGGTGAGTATACTAGCTCCGACGTAGATTCTTTACTTGAAGAGGCACGGGAGGAAAAAGATTTCAACGCTCGTATATATCTTTACCAGCAAGCGGAGCAAATTATTGTCGACAATGCTGCCTGTCTCCCTATTTATTTCGATGTCGCCTATGTACTTATCAAACCCTACGTTAAAGACCTTCCTCTAGTCCCCCTGTGGATACCCAGCCTTAAGTACGTCACTATCGAACCTCACTAGTCTTCTTCCTTATGCGCTTTCCTTGTCTGTTGCCATACATATAACAATCGCTGCCACGCAACCAGATTGGAGAGCACTGCTATTACCCACAATATAACCAGCATTTGGTCAGAGAAAAGGCCTATTGCCAATAAGATAACCCTCTCGGGACGGGTGAATAGTCCCACCTCGCACTTAAGTCCCAGTCCTTCAGCCCTTGCTCTCACATAGCTGGTCATCATCGAGCCCACCAGCGCCGCGCCGACCAGCACTACCTCCTGAAATGAGCTTTGCTCGGCGTAAAAGGCCAATAAGCCCAAAAACAGAGCCGCCTCGGAGAGTCTGTCGAACGTTGAATCGAGTACAGCTCCAAATCGAGTACCCCCCCCGCTAATTCTAGCAACCGCTCCGTCAAGCATATCGAAAGCTCCGGAGACCAATACCAGGAAACCACCTAAAAAAAAGTGGCCCGTGTATAACACCCAGGCCGTAACAAGCGCTATTAATAAGCCAACAGCAGTTATAATATTTGGACTTATCCCCGTTTTTGCAACCAGCTCCGCTGGTATTTTATTGACACTCTGTGCCAAGGTGCGTCGAGCCTTGTTGAGCACAGGTCATCTCCTCACTTACCTTACCGGGGTAGCCCTGTAACAAATCTTTGTAATATGACATCACCTGCTCAGCTACGGTCTCCCAGTTGTAGTCCCTGGCCTCCAACTCAGCCATGTTACCCATACTCTCACGCAGGTGACTGTCCTGAAGTAACTGAAGGAGAGAGTCGGCAAGAGCTTTCTCATCCCTGGGGCGAACTAACAGTCCATTAACTCCGTGGTCTACAACAGCGGCATAACCTGCGATATCCGAGGCAACAGTTGGCGTACCAACAGCCATCGCCTCCAGTAAAACTATGCCAAAGCTCTCTTTGTCCGTAGCTGGGGAACAGAATATGTCAGCGCTTTTATAATAGCGAGGCAAATCCTCATAAGATACATAACCAGCGAAGATAATATCCTTCAGCTTGCGCTTCTCTGCTATTCTCCGGTATTTCTGCCAGGAGCGGCCCTCAGGGCCCACCACGATAAGCCGGCATTCAGAGAATTCCCTCTTCACTCTTTCATAGGCACCGAGTAAATATTTGAAACCTTTCCTTTTCTCCATCCGTCCCACAAACAATATGTTTAACTTGCCATCGCAGTACTGCGGAAAAGGAGTCACGCCAGTTGTAAAGTGCCTGAGGTCTATACCATTGGGAATTATCTTGTAATCGGCAGGGAAATACCTTCTAACAAACTCTAGTGCAGCTTTAGATACAGCTATTCTGCCATCTAGTTTATCGAACCATCTGTTAAGGCATATCGGTTTCCAGAATGGATAGCCCCAGCTACGGTTCCGACTGGCATGGAAAGTTCCCACTGTGAGTTCCTGCGATGCATGGTGCAATACGGCGGTGGCTAGCGTTGGCATCAATGGCTCATGTATATGGATGACATCGAACCTCTCTTGTCTGAGCATATCCTTAATGCGGCTTGAGAAAACCAATCTCGGCGATACCGGACTCCTTACAACCGAGCCACTGGCACGAATTGGTATTGGCCGGCCAAAGAACATAATATCTCCATTTTTCTGCGTATCACTGGGTTTAGATGAAGGAGCAATAATCTTTACCTGGTGTCCCATTCGGGTAAAATTCTCATAGAGACGTGAAATATGAATATTCACCCCGCCGGGGTATGCGTAATCGTAAGGTGAAACCAGAGCTATCTTCATAGTTATTTATTTTCGCTTCCGCCGTTTTACCGCTTTGCTTCCGTCAGATGGTGAATTTTTTCTAGTGGGACGCCCTGCAATGAAATCCTCAGTCAAATTTCTAGCTTCATCATCTGTATATTGGACCGGGGGTGATTTCATAAAGTAGGCAGATGGACTTACCAGTGCTCCAGCCATGCCTCTGTCCATAGCCAGTTTGCAACACCTTATCGCGTCGATCACTACTCCCGCTGAGTTAGGGCTGTCCCACACCTCCATCTTAAGTTCCACATTCAGCGGCACATCACCAAATGTGCGCCCTTCCATCCGTAGATAGCACCATTTACGGTCTTCCAGCCAGGGCACATGGTCACTGGGGCCTACATGGATATTACCCTCCCCCAGGTCGTAATCCAACTGAGAAGTTACAGACGTGGTCTTTGATATTTTCTTCGACTCTAATCTCTCCCGCTCGAGCATGTTGAGGAAATCCGTGTTGCCGCCAAAGTTCAACTGGTATGTCCTCTCCAGCCTAACACCACGGTCACGGAAAAGCCTGGTGAGTACGCGATGTGTGATAGTTGCACCTACCTGAGACTTGATATCATCACCTATGACCGGCAAACCCGCGGCCTCGAATCTGCTTTGCCAGTATTTCTCACGGGCTATAAACACCGGGATGCAATTTATAAAGGCACAACCGGCAGTAAGTACCTGCTCCACATACCACTTGGTTGCTTCTTCACTACCCACAGGTAGATAGTTAATTACTACGTGGGTCTCCCTTTCTTTAAGTATCTTGACTATATCTGCGGTCGAACCCGGCGCTTTTGTAACAACCTGAGAGAGGTATTTCCCCAGACCGTCGTGAGTCATACCTCTATCAACCGTTACGCCAGTTAAAGGAGTCTCACAGAACTTGATTGTATTGTTCGGGTGGGTCGATATAGCTTCTGCTATATCCTTGCCTACTTTGTTGCGGTCTATGTCAAAGGCAGCCACAAAGTTAATATCACTTATGTGATAGCCGCCTAAATTAACGTGCATAAGCCCGGGCACGAAATCATCTTCAGATGCGTCTTGATAGTAATAAACCCCCTGAACTAGTGACGAAGCACAATTCCCAACCCCGACTATAGCCACATTTATCTTACCCAATTTACAGCACTCCTTTCCTTTGACATTAAGGCGTTAAATTTGCCTAATATAGAATCTTCTGCTATTCTCGATACTGTAAAGATGGTTTACGATTTCCATACCCATACTTGTATAAGCGACGGCGCCCTCTCGCCACTAGAACTAGTACGAAGGGCGCTCGTTAATAATTACCGCGCAATTGCAATCACTGACCATGTCGGTACCGGATATCTAGAACGGCTTATTACCGAGATTGCCGCAGATTGTGTCCTGGCAGAACAGCATTGGGACATAGACGCTATCCCCGGTGTCGAACTTACCCACCTCCCGGCAGCAGCGATCGCAGAAACTGCAAAAAAAGCCAAGCAAATCGGTGCTAAAATTGTGGTGGTTCACGGTGAAACCACTGCAGAACCCGTTGAACAGGGTACAAACCTGGCTGCGGTAAAGTCACCATACGTTGATATCTTAGCACATCCTGGATTAATAACTCTCGAAGAAGCCCAACTCGCAGCTGCCAATGATATCTACCTCGAAATCACTGCACGGCGCCTCCACTCATCGACTAATCAACACGTGGCCCAGGTTGCTCGCCTTGCTGGAGCAAAACTCCTTATTAACTCAGACGCTCACACCGAACTAGACCTTCTTACCCCCGAGCTAGCCAACTCCATCGCTACTGCTGCCGCACTAACTCAAAACGAAATTGCTGATGTTCTACACAATAATCCTTTGAACCTCATTAGTAAGCTGCTCGCGAGATAAGCTTCTTTGGATCTTTAATCAGAAATTATCCTTTGCCGATCCTAAATACCGTAGTCCCACACTTTCCACATTTCCCCTTGGTTGCGGGCTTACCATTCTTCAGTGTGACATTCGCCGCGTTCTGGATATCAACCTTTTTTCTGCACTTAAAGCAATACGCCTGCACTCTTTCACCCCCTCTCTGGTTTGGTAAGAATATACACACCTGCGATAGGAAATGTCAAGTTTAGGCATGTGCATTCATAATAACTTTCTTCGGCTTCCAGTACTCATCCTCCTTGCCGCGCGAAAGGACAGCGATAAAGCGTCCATTACTAGAATAAACTCTGCATTGCCCCTCATATGGGCAGCCTTGTACATCTAATATGAGCGGGCGTCCGTTAATTATTGACAACTCATCCTCATCTCCAACTGTCACAGCCGGTAAATGTTTAACAGCGATATCGATTGAATGTATGAAATCATGCCAGCGATTGTCCCGAAAGGCACTTTCGACCTCGTTAATTTTTATCGCGTCTTTAACATGAAAAGGCCCGCTACTTATGCGGACCAGATCCTTAAGATGAGCGCCACATCCCAGTTTTTCCCCTAAATCATGTGCCAGCGACCGTATATAAGCCCCCTTCCCACTCTCTACCTCTAACTTGAGCACAGGCGGACGCCATTCCAACACATCTATGCGGTAGAACTCCACCTTTCTGGTTTTTCTAGGAAGTTCAATCCCGGCTCTGGCCCAGCGGTACAGCGGCACACCTTTATGCTTGATAGCACTGTACATAGGAGGAATCTGCTCTATTTGACCTTTAAAAGAGGATGTTGCGGTCTCTAAATCTTGTCTGTTCAGCTCTGAAGTATCGCCTGTCCTAACAATCTTTCCAGCGGCATCATAGGTATCTGTTGATACTCCCAGTTCGATCTCAGCCTGGTAAACCTTCCTGGTATTGAACAAGAATTCTACCAGCCTTGTACCTTGTCCAAGACAAATCGGCAGAACGCCAGTAGCTTCAGGGTCCAGGGTCCCACCATGCCCCACCCTCCGCTCTCCGCTTACCCTCCTGACGAGGGCCACAACCTCAAATGACGTTCTTCCCTTTGGCTTATCCAGATTCAGGATCCCGTCAATTGCCACCTCTAGTCCACTTCACCAGGACTGTCATCTGGAGCCACCTCATTAATCAATTCAAGTAAGCGACTCCCTCGCTCGATAGATTCATCTCTTAGGAAGGTTAACTCCGGTGTATAGCGTATTGTTAGACGTTCGCCCAATCCTCGACGCAAGAAACCGGAGGCAGCAGCGAGCCCTTCTTCCACCTGCCTCTTCTCTTCTTCAGAACCCATAACGCTCACAAATACCTTGGCATACCTTAGATCGGGAGAAGTATCCACCTCCGTTACGCTCAATAAGCCACTTAGCCTGGGATCCCTTATCTCACGCATCAGCAGCCCACTTATTTCCCTGCGTATAACATCGTTTACCCTAGCTATGCGCCGTGTACTCATTTAAGCCCCAGCCATCTGGCTTTCAGCCCTTTTTCTCTTTTCTATAGGACTCTATAACATCGCCAACCTCGCATGATGCTAGGCCCTCGATGCCTATTCCGCACTCAAATCCGGCTGTCATTTCACGAACGTTTTCTTTGAAGTGCTTCAAGCTGGAAATGGATGACTCATGAATAACTTCGCCACCACGAATAACTCTGGCCATTGCACCACGACTTAACTTCCCGTCAGTTATATATGCACCGGCTATCTTCCCCTTCCTAACGTTGAAAATAGCCCTCACCTCAGCATGGCCCTCAATAACATCCACGTATGTCGGTTCCAGCAGACCCGTCATTGCCTTCTCAATATCCTCAACCAGCTTGTATATCACGTCATAGCAACGAATATCAACGTCCTCCTGGTCAGCCAGTAGTTTTGCCCCTGGTTCCGGACGGGTATTAAACCCAATAATTATCCCCTTAGAGGCAACAGCTAGCATGACATCGTTCTCGGTGATATTACCGCTGCCCGAATGGACGAGCCTCACTTTGACCTTATCGCTTCCCAGTCGTTCCAGAGAACTTTTTATAGGTTCCAGACTTCCCTGGACATCAGTTTTCAGCACGATATCCAGCTCTTTTACCTGCCCTTCCTGAATCTGAGCGAAGAGATTGCTTAATCTAGGAGCCTGTGATTCTCCTATTCTATCCCTCTCAGTCTGGCGTCGTTGTGCCTCGACCCGTGCTTCTCTCTCGCTGCCGAACACGGTTAAAAGATCGCCTGCTTGTGCAACACTGTTCAGACCTAATATCTCAACAGGCATAGAAGGCCCCGCCTTCCTCACCCGCCTGCCATTGTCATCGAACATCGCCTTAATCCTTCCCCACGTACCACCCACCACTACATTATTACCTATGCTTAATGTCCCGGTTTGTACTAACACGGTAGCCAGAGAGCCCCTGCTGCTATCCAGGCTTGCTTCAATAATCACTCCTATTGCCGGCCGTGCGGGATTAGCCTTGAGCTCTTGAACCTCAGCTACAATAAGCAAATTATCCAGAAGATCAGATATAGCATCTCCCCGTTTTGCCGAGACTGGAACACAGACAATATCACCACCCCACTCCTCGATAAGAAGGTTGTTATCAGCAAGCTGCTGCTTTACACGGTCCACATTAGCATCCGGCTTATCGATCTTGTTAATAGCTACCACTATAGGCACATCCGCTGCACGCGCGTGGTCAATAGCTTCCACCGTTTGTGGCATAACACCGTCATCAGCTGCGACAACCAGTATTGCAATATCAGTAACTTTCGCTCCGCGAGCACGCATCGCTGTAAAAGCCTCGTGGCCAGGAGTATCAATGAAGGTAATTTTCTGACCATGGACTTCGACCTGATAGGCACCGATGTGTTGGGTGATGCTTCCAGCTTCTGTATCCATAACGTTAGTTTGTCGTATTGTATCAAGTAGTTTAGTTTTACCATGGTCAACGTGTCCCATAATAGTTACTACGGGAGGACGCGGTTTCTGAGCTTTTTTATCCTCTTTTATATCGTACTTCTCAACGTCTCCTTCAGCAGACTGCGCTTCCTCTTTAACTTCATAGCCAAGCTCGGTTGCCACAGCCGCCGCGCTATCGAAGTCGATAACCTGGTTGATGTTAGCCATGATGCCGTTTCGCATCAAATGCTTGATCACCTCAATGCCGCTAATACCTAGAATATCCGCCAACTGCTTAACCGTTAGCGCACGTGAAATCACTACACATGGCCTTGTTTCTGACTTGCCAGCTGCAGATGCCTCGGCCCGCGCATCGTCCTTTCTGCCCCTTACCTTACCTCGGCTGACTCTCTGGCTCATCCACAAACTCCTAGCCTACAGACTTCAGGTATATAATTCATTTCATTCAGTATTTAAAGGCAGAGTCTTGCTGTACGCTATAAGGTTCGCACGCTGCTCCCCGCTGATCTCAGATTTTAAAGCATGTTCAAGCTTTTTCCTTTTCAATCCGATCTCCCAGCATTCTTGCATTTTACAAATATAGGCGCCCCTTCCCGCTTTCTTTCCTCTCAGGTCAATCTCCAGGTCTCCCGGAAAGGTGCGTACAATCCTTATCAGCTCCCATTTTGGCCTTTTTTCCCCACAAGCTATGCATGTACGCTCAGGTATATGCTTAATACGCCTCTGTGATATTGCAACCAATTAAATTCTACTCCTCCGATAAATCATCGTACTCACTGCCTGTTTCCACCACACTTATCTTTCGCCCTTTCCTCGTCCTTCTATCCTCCAACTTCTCTTCGCGACTAGACTTCTTCTTTTTCCTGCCTTTCTTACCCCCTTCAATTGCGCTTACAGTGGTCTTGGCACCAAAAATGTCCTCCGCAAAGCGAATCTGAGGTTTTTCTGGCACTATTTCTTCAGTTGGAGCTTCATAAGGGACTAACTCTACCTCTTCTTCTAATTCCTTAGTCGTCTCCAGTATTTCCTCAACACCTATCTCTATCTCAAATCCCGGTAATACCGGCACTTCCTCCAATGGCCCGGGACGCTTCTTAAGACCCTCAAGTCGTTTTTTTACTTCATCTAAAGATTTCTTACCAAATCCCTTCAGCTCAAGCAATTCCTTATCGCTCTTTTCAACAATCTCTCCCAGCTTAGTTATGCCACTTCCGATCAGCAAGTTAAAGGTACGTGCTGATATACCAACCTGTTCTAACGGCATTTCATACAACTCCGGTGGTATTGCAACAAGCAGCTCCTTAGCCCTTTCCCCTGCCGTAATCGCTTCCTCAGCCAGAACAGCCTCTGCAGATACCTCCGGTGCTACTTCAACCTCTTTTCTTACTACCTCTTCCTTCTCCGCCTCCGCAGCACTCAAACTCTTTATGTCAATTCTCCAGCCGCTTATCCTCGCTGCGAGTCTAGCATTCTGGCCCTCTTTACCTATTGCCAGGGAAAGCTGATTATCTGGCACAATAACTACAGCGGTGTTTTCGTCCTGATTAATATCCACGCTAACCACCTGCGCCGGGCTCAGTGCATTAGCTATGAATACCTTAGGATCATCACTCCACTCGATAACATCTATGCGTTCACCGTTGAGTTCATTAACCACGTTCTGTATGCGCACGCCCCTCAGACCAACGCAGGATCCCACGGGGTCTAACCCCTCCTGCATCGCTGCAACCGCTACTTTACTGCGATATCCGGCCTCCCTGGCAACCGCCTTGAGTTCTACATTCCCGTTAAAAATTTCAGGGACTTCCAATTCGAACAGGCGACGCACTAAATTGGGGTGCGTTCGCGACATTATCAGCCTTGGTCCTCTGTTTGTTCGATTAACCTCCAGCAGGAACAATTTAAGCCTTTGTCCTACACGATAGCGCTCATTCCTTACCTGCTCGCTGCCCGGAAGTATACCCTCAGTTTTACCCAGATCGATGACAACCTGCCTCGGCTCTATTCGCTGTACCGCCCCGCTGATAATATCCCCTTCACGGTCGGCATACTCACCGAATATAAACTCGCGTTCTGCCTCTCTAAGACGTTGTAACACAACCTGCTTGGCAGTTTGCGCCGCAATTCTCCCTGAATGGAACTCTGCGGTCTCAAGAGTAATCAAATCGTCTAACTGCGCATCTTTCTTAAACTTTTGAGCTTCCTTCAGTGATATCTCCTGGTAGGTGTCGGCTGGTTCTTCTACAACTACCTTTGTAGTGTAAACCTTAACATCACCGCTAGCCGGGTGTATCTTTACTGAGATATTCTGGCGTGCTCCGATCTCATCCTTCTTAAAAGCAGTGGCCAGCGCCGCTTCAACCGCTGAGAAGACCACATCTTTGGGCAAATTCCTCTCAGCAGCCAGCTGCGTAATGGCAAGTAGAAAATCAGTTTTCATCTTGCCCCGCCTCCTTTTCGAACACCGCTTTCCTCCGACCAACAAAAAAGTGGGTGAAACCCACTTTGCTCCGAATCCTTATTTGCGCAGTATAGCACTTTTTTGGCTTTAATGCAACCCCCTTCACTCGCCCATCACAATCGCATCCGAAGCCAAAAAATTATAACTCTGTCCCGTACCGTAATTTTACATTCTTTACACCTGACTCATTATTGGCTCTACACTCGACCTAAATCAAATAGCAAATGAATAATGTGAGCAATGCCTTTCTTCAATAACTACACGTTAACCGAAGTAGTCTATGAACCGTACTTTTTTAAAACAGAGCGCCTGCTCCAATCACCAATCCTATTACCAGGAATACCAGCAGCATATATAGCACCCAGCCAATTATACAGGTACCAATGGCGCGTAAAGTAGTAAAGTCCAGCGCTTGTCTTACGGCTATAATACCCGCTACCAGGAACCATATCGAAGCTGCAAAAGAGATCAGTCCCCCTACGAAAGGTATGAAGGAAAATATCCTGAGAGTTCCGGGCGAATGAGCAAACCCAAGGGTCCGTAGTAATTGTCCGTAGGTCGCCTCCGTCTCAGGCCCTGCGAATATCGTTGTCCCTATCCAGTACGTAAACAGTGCCCATAAAAGCCATCCCACAACAGTGGTCACCAGACCTATGATAAGTCCCCATAAAAACCAGATGGCGTCGTTTACGATAATACCGCCTATGCCCGACCCGATGCCCGTGGCTAAACCCGCGATCAGCACAACTGTAAAAGCCTGACCGGTGGCTTTCTCATCTGCTTCTACTTCTTCGTACAGGTTCACATCTAACTGTGCCGCACGAACCATCTTGTTCCACAGCGAAGACGATGGTGAAACATCTATAGTCATCTATCCCCCTTCGTACCTGGACTATTCCAGTGCTGTTACTGTCACGCCGGTGTTTCGTCTTTTAATATTAGAAGTTAACCTATACCAAGCCAATTTATCGTCAAAGATGATAATCACGCAGGAATGCTCTGTCAAGCCTGAATTTGGCTTACGAGCAGCCATCCCACCGTGGCAACTTTTTAATTTTCAACTCTACTTATATACCAACCCGATCCAGGCTGTTACATCCCCATAAAAGTCCTTTTTTATCTCTATTTCGGTTATCCCACTTAATAAGTTAATAAGGTGGAGGGCACTCTGTAAAGTGCCCTCCACTAATTGGTCTTTTCAAATGTAATCTTTTTCGAGTTCGCTTCCTTTCGATGTCTATCACCGAACGGGCCTTTTACCTTAAATTCACTGGCCTCCTTTTATACTAAACAAAGCCGAACCCGAAACTTTATCCCGCCCTGCCAAGAGGCAGGGCATCACTTGTCAACTTGCCACACTCCATACAGCCCGTGAAGCCTCATTGTGCACCTCCTCTGGTCAGACTCGGCGCCTCGTGGCTCCGTATACAGATATTATCACCAACAGCTTCATTTGTCAATGATCGGACGCGAGGCATAATAGCTCATCAGCGTTTTTGTAATAAATTTGTAAGCCTGCCCCCCACTTCATTCAAAGGCACTATTTCGGTTTCCTTCTCTCTTCGCAGTTTTACTTCAGCACTGTCCGACTTAAGGGCACGCTGACTCACAATTATTCTTACCGGCATTCCCAGAAGATCAGCGTCATTGAACTTGATCCCTGCCGATTCGTTGCGATCATCAAAGAGCACCTCAAACCCCTCCTTCTCAAGTTCAATGTAAAGCTTCTCCGCACTGGCAGCAACCACTTCATTCACCATATCCAGGCCACACAGATAAACATGATATGGCGCAATAGGGACAGGCCAGATGATGCCCTTCTCATCGTGGTTCTGCTCTATAGCTGCTGCTAAAAGCCTACCTACCCCGATTCCGTAACACCCCATAACTATAGGTTTTTGACTTCCATCCCTGTCGAGGTAAAACGCTCCCTGCTTCTCGCTGAATACGGTCCCCAGCTTAAAGATATGACCAACCTCAATCCCCCTTGTCGACAACAACTCGCTACCGCATTTAGCACATCGATGTCCTGCTGAAGCCAGCGTGATATCCGTCATCAGATCCACCTTGAAATCTCGTGGATAATTGGCGTTCCTGAGATGAGTATCCGGTTTGTTTGCGCCAACAACAAAGTTCTGCCCCATAGTTATGGAGTCATCAGCGACTACCTTTACTCCACTCAAGCCTATCGCGGATGCTGATCCCGCTATCACCCCTGCAACCCTCACCTCATCGTCATTAGCCAGTCTCAGCTCAGAGCATTTGAGAGCATTCCTGAGCTTAATCTCGTTCACCCCCAGGTCTCCCCTGATTGTGACAAAGACCAGGTCACCGTCCACCATGTAAAAAACAGCCTTCAGCGTGCGGTCTTCAGTAACGTTAAGGAATCCAGCTACCTGCTCGATAGTCCTTGCACCTGGCGTTGCCACCTCATCAAGCGGCATTTGCGGTTCTTGCCCTGCGCTCATCTTGGCAATAACTGCCTTCTCCACATTGGCTGAATAGTCACAGCCATTGCAGTATATAATCTCATCTTCTCCCGTTTCCGCTATCACCATGAACTCATGCGAGTCCTTACCTCCTATAGCGCCGCTATCAGCTTCTACTACCACAGTATTCAGACCGCAACGCTCATAGATATTCTTATAGGCCTGCAGCATTTTCTTGTAGCTTACATCAAGGGCTTTCTCATCAATGTCAAAGCTATAGAGGTCTTTCATGGTGAACTCACGAACCCTCACCAGTCCACCCCGGGGACGCGGCTCATCGCGGAATTTGGTCTGTAGCTGGTAAAGCATCAACGGTAAGTCCCTGTAGCTTTTTACATTGCGGCGGACGAGGTCGGTAATCACCTCCTCGTGGGTAGGACCGAGCACGAGCTTCCGCTCACGTCGGTCCTGCAATGTAAACAGCCCTTTGCCGAAAGCAAGGTCTCGTCCGCTTCCCTCCCAAATCTCGAATGGCTGCAGGACGGGCATGCTTAGCTCCTGTCCCCCGGCAGCATTCATCTCCTCGCGAATTATCCGCTCTATCTTGCGCGTCACCCGCCACGCCAGTGGAAGGTAGGAATATACACCGGCAGCCACCTGCTGTATCATCCCTGCCTTCATCAATAGCCGGTGACTTACCGTCTCAGCCTCAGCGGGTACATCACGCAGGGTCTTGCCAAACATCTTAGACAGGCGCACTTTCTACATACCTCTCATAATTGTTTAGATGATAATTTAATGATCATATGTCGCAGCCAACAGACTGTTGTCTTACCAAGCTTCCACCTCCGCCATCAAATCCTCCAGAAAATCGGCCTCCTCCACCGTCCGCACCTTCTCCCCCTTCTTAAAAAGCACTCCCCTGCCCCTGCCGCAGGCGATGCCTATATCGGCATCCCTGGCTTCACCCGGGCCGTTTACCACACATCCCATCACCGCCACCTTAATCGCTTTCTCGACGTTTTTCAGCCTTTTCTCAACATCTTCGGCCAGTTTCACGATTTCAGTCTCAGAGCGCCCGCATGAAGGACAGCTGACCAGTATCGGGCCTCTCTCCCTGAGCTTCAGCGCCTTCAGTATCTCGTACGCGCACTCGACTTCCTTACAGGCATCTTTACCGGTTAGAGATACCCTTATGGTATCGCCGATGCCCTCGTAAAGCAGGACTCCCAGCCCCACTGCGCTCCGGATTGCCCCCCTCCAGGGCAAACCGGCCTCCGTTATACCCAGATGCAGGGGATACGGCATCTTCGCTGCGATCGCTTCATACGCTTCAACAGTCGTCGGCACATCGAAAGCTTTCACCGACACCTTAATCAGTTCGAAGTCAAGACTTTCCAGCAAGTGAACTTCCTCAAGCGCAGCTTCTACCATGCGCTCCACCACAGAAACATCGCGGGTAGGCGCCCCGGGCAAGCTGCCGGCATTAACCCCGACACGTATCGGTACCTCCCTCTCTTTGGCCGCACTTACCACAGCAGCAATCTGTTGTCTATCGCTGATGTTGCCCGGGTTTAATCTCAGGCCATCGAGACCGGCATTCAGCGCTTCCAGTGCGAGTTGGTAGTCGAAGTGAATGTCAGCTATCAGGGGAACCGATACCGCCTTCTTTATTTCCACAAGAGCCTGTGCCGCTTCCATATCGGGTACCGCAACCCTGACAATCTCACAGCCGCATTCTTCCAATCTCTTTATCTGAGTTATCGTAGCTGGCACATCACGGGTATCCGTTTTAGTCATCGATTGAACCACTACAGGCCCAGCGCCTCCTATCTCCACCTGGCCAACCCTTATAACCCTTGATGCCCTGCGTTTGATCATTCCACTAAACTCTCTCCCCTTATCACACGCAATATATCGACATAAGTTATTACTATCATCAGGCCTATTAACATCGCAAAGCCGATCAGATGAACAAACCCCTCAGTTCTTGCCGAGACGCGTTTGCCGCGCCTTGCAACTTCCAATAGAACGAAAACAATCCTTCCCCCATCCAGTGCCGGCAGTGGAAACATATTTATAATAGCCAAATTTAAACTGAGAAACGCGGCAAACTGAAGCAGGTATGAAGGTCCGGCTTCACTCGCTTCGCCAGTGAGCTGAAATATAGCAACGGGGCCACCAACCTGCGGTGCGGTGCCTTTCGCGAACCAGCTCCTTACCTCGTTCCTCAGCAATTCAAAAGTATCCCATAACGTTGTCGCACTCTTCGGTACAGCTTCCCAAAAAGGGTCGGACTCGCTAATCTCATAAGTATTCACCAATTTGAGCGACACACCCATCGCCCCCTCCCCCTCCGGAGGATCCCATCTTGGCACCAGCGTTACAGTTTTCTGGCTTCCATCAACCCCTTCGATCTCCAGAGTAGTCTCCTCTCCAAGGCTAAGATGGGTATCATATATCAAATCTCCTATATTCCCCACCGATTGGCCGTTTATACTCAAGATTGTATCACCCTTCTCTATTCCCGCCTCCGCTGCCGGTGAGTTCGGAGCAACCTCCTCTATTCTGACATCCCCTAGAACAACCTGTCGCGGTATCATAAAGGCAATAGACAGAAGAACAATAGGGAGCACCGCATTCATGAACGAGCCTGCGCCAAGGACAAACAATCTAACCAAAGGCCTTTTACTGGCAAGACTTCTCGGCTCGCTGGGGTCCTCCTCTCCAAGGAGCTTGCAAAACCCACCCAGTGGAAGAAGGTTGATCGAATATTCTGTCTCACCACGCTTGACAGCGAAAAGTCTGGGCGGGTATCCCATGGCGAACTCCTCAACCTTAACGCCTGTCAATCTGGCAGCTACGTAATGCCCCAGTTCATGGACGAAGATCAAGAGTCCCAGGATAAGGATAAACACTATTATGGTTACTATAATCACTCCGCTTCCTCAAACACCTTCCGTGCCGTTTCCCTGGCCCAGGTATCCGCGGTAAAAATGTCTTCTATAGAGGGACGTTTTATCCCCACATGGCGGTCAAGGGTTTTAGCCACCACCGCAGCTATATCTGTAAAGCTGATCTTCTTTGCCAGGAAAAGTTCCACAGCCACTTCATCTGCGGCACATAATACTGTGGGATAAGTACCTCCCTTCTCCCCGGCCTCTCTGGCCATTCCCAAACAGGGAAACCTATCCATATCTACCGGCTCAAAGTTAAACGTACCTATACTTCTAAAATCTAGCTGCTGCCGAAAAGGGCTCTCCCACCTTTCAGGGTTAGTCAGCGCATATTGGATAGGCAACCTCATATCTGGCATACTCAGCTGTGCCTTCGATGAGCCATCAATAAACTCCACTACGGAGTGAACTATACTCTGGCGATGAATCACTACCTCGATCTTCGAATAAGGTATATCAAACAACCAGTGAGCCTCTATAACCTCCATCCCTTTGTTCATCAGTGTAGCAGAATCAATAGTTACCTTTGTCCCCATTCGCCAGGTAGGATGATTCAGTGCATCTTCAGATGTAACTGCGGCCAGCTGAGACTGTGTGCTCTGCCTAAAAGGACCGCCCGAAGCAGTCAGGATGAGCCTCGAAACAGCCCCTCTTTCTTCGCCACTCATACACTGCCAGATAGCGCTATGCTCGCTATCAACGGGGATGATTGCGGCATTATACCGTTTAGCCTCTTCTACCACGATCCGCCCGGCCATCACCAACACCTCTTTGTTAGCTAAAGCTATTTTCTTTCCGGTGCGAATTGCGGCTAGCGTAGCGCCCAGTCCTGCTTTCCCCGATGTGGCTATGACGACAAGGTCGACATCGGGATGCGCCGCTATCTCCTCTAGAGGAAGCAATGCAGCTCCAGGAATCTCATCGACACCTGCTGTTTCAGTGCATACTAATCTTGACTTGAACTCTGCAACCTGTTCCTTCAATAAAGAAACATTCCTGCCGCATGCCAGGGCTACCACTTCAAATCTGTCGGGGAAAGAACGCACAACCTCCAGTGTCTGCCGACCTATCGATCCTGTTGAACCGAGGATTGCCAGCCTTTTCATCCTATGAACCATCTGAGACAATAGTACACTACTACCCCAGTGAAGACAACGCTATCAAGACGATCAAGAATGCCGCCATGCCCGGGTATGAGCTTCCCGGACTCCTTAACCCCGGTGCTTCTCTTCAACTTTGACTCCGCAAGATCGCCTATCTGTGCAAAGAGACCGACCAGCAGTCCAATCAATACCAGTTTCCCATAACCCATATTTATATCCAATGCAAATGCCAAAATAAGAACAGCCGCCATTCCCCCTATCAGACCACCAATGGCCCCCTCCCATGTCTTCCCCGGAGATATTGTCGGCGCTAATTTACGCTTTCCAATGGCGCGCCCTACAAAATATGCAGTTGTGTCAACAGCAAAAGTGGAGAAAATGGCGAGCAGCACCCAGTCCCTGCCATCCCAGTCAGGCGAGTTCATCAACAGAACCCAGTAGCTCAACAGCCAACCCATGTAGAATATGCCAGCCAGGCTCCATGACCAATTGATAAAAACTCTTTCTCTCGGTGAGTGTAGAAATAGCGCCAGCAGCAGAGATAAAACCACTGCGGTGGTCACCAGTGCTGAGGTTACCAGTATTTGTGTAGTCTCTGAGCCGTATGAATGCGCATAATACGCATTACAGATGAAAAACAGCGTCCATAACGTGCCAAAAAAGGTCAGGGGCTGCCACCTCTCTTGAGCATATAAAGTATAGAACTCTACCACTCCCAAAAGTGCAGCAACAGCTACTATTAGAGAAAACCAGGGGTCACCAAACCATATGGTTACAAAGAGGATGGGCAGGAGGATTACCGAACTTAGTACTCTGTGCCGGAGCATTCGCCGCAAAGAGACTGGGGACCAAGTCGTCTCAGTCCTCTCTCGTCTCTCCTTCTGCTTTCAATCCACCGAAACGTCTCTCTCTCCGACTGTATGCAATCAAAGCCTTTTCGACTTCTTTCTCGTTGAAATCCGGCCATAAGGTAGGCGTGGCGTAGAACTCACTATATGCTGCCTGCCAGATGAGGAAATTGCTTAGCCTCATCTCCCCGGCAGTGCGGATGATAAGGTCCGGGTCTGGCACATCCGCAGTATAAAGATAATTGCTGAACAGCGATTCAGTTATATCCTCAGCGGGGAGCCCATTATGGATAATTCGGCGGACTGCCTCCAATATCTCAGCTCTGCCACCATAGTCAAAAGCTATACTAAGTGTTATACCTTTATTGCTCTTGGTCAGTTCTATCGCTTCATGTACCTTATCCTGCAATTCAGGTGCCAACTCATCAACTCTTCCTAAATGAGCCAGCCTGACACCCTTTTTATGCAGAGCACTCGTCTCACGGTCGATCATTTCCGCCAATATGCGCAGCAACCCGCTAACCTCCACCCCAGGACGTCTCCAGTTTTCCGTAGAAAAAGCGAAAAGCGTCAGATATCTCACCTTATATCGGTCTAAAGAATCAACAACGCGGCGAACATTATCTGTTCCCGCACGATGCCCATAAAGACGCGGCATGCCTCGCTTCGCAGCCCACCTGCCATTCCCGTCCATAATAATCGCAACATGACCCGGTAGCGGGAATATTTTCTTCACGGGTGCTGTCGCTACCTTTGTCCCTACCACAAGCCACTCCTCACCAGATCAGAATTCCATTAACTCAGACTCTTTACTCTGAGCTACCTGATCGATTTCCTCAACGTATCTATCGGTGATCTGCTGCAGTCGTCCTAAAGCTCGCTTCTGCTCATCCTCGGATATCTCTTTGCTATCTTTCAGTTCTCTGAATTTTTCAAGACCCTCTCGCCTTACGTTACGAACTGCTACTTTACCCTCTTCGACCCTCTTCCCCACCATCTTTACCAACTGGTTACGCCGCTCTTCCGTAAGCTGTGGAATAACTAACCTGATCACATTTCCATCGTTTGTCGGTGTTAGGCCAAGGTCCGATTTAAGTATAGCTTTCTCTATGCTTGACAGAACATCCCTCTCCCACGGTTGAATCACAAGCATCCTGGCCTCAGGCACCGAGACACTCGCAATTTGGTTAACTGGCACAGGGACTCCATGATAATCAACTCGTACGTTACTCACAAGGCCGGGGCTGGCTCTGCCAGTGCGAATGGCAGCCAAATCCTCTTTCAAAACATCTATTGCCTTGCGCATCTTCCCCTCTACATTCAGCAGAATATCCTCTGCGCCCATCATCAATCTCCCGTGTGGTAATTCACCGAACCATAGATTTTATTTAGAGGACCGGCTTTCAGCCGGCTATTCACCGCTATGCACAAGTGTGCCTACAAGCTCTCCAGCGATAACCCTCTCAATGCTGTCCGGAGCTTGAAGATCGAACACCTTTATAGGTAAATTATTGTCCATACATAGAGAGAGAGCAGTAGAGTCCATCACCTCAAGCCTCATTCTCAGCGCATCCAAATAGCTAATCTGATCATATTTCTTCGCCCCGGCATTGGTTAAAGGATCCGAGTCATAAACACCATCAACCTTATTCTTGGCCATAAGCAGAATATCAGCGTTGATCTCCACAGCCCGTAAAGCTGCCGCCGTATCTGTCGTCATATATGGATTTCCTGTCCCTGCGGCAAAGATAACCACCCGGCCTTTTTCAAGATGCCGTATGGCACGTCGACGTATATAGGATTCCGCAACCGCCTGTACCGCTATTGCGCTCTGGCTTCTTGTAACGATTCCATTTTTTTCCAGAGCATCCTGAAGAGCGAGTGCGTTAATTATGGTCGCCAGCATACCCGCATAGTCAGCGGTAGCCCGGTCCATACCCTTTGCCGCGGCAGCATCTCCCCTCCAAATATTGCCCCCACCGACAACCACAGCGACCTGTACCCCACTTTCCACCACGCTCTTTAACTGCTTAGCGATAGTCTCAACTGTTGAAGTATCAATGCCATATTCGCTACTGCCCATAAGGGCTTCGCCACTAAGCTTCAGAAGGACTCGCTTATAAACTGAATCACTCATCCCGTCCATCTAATCCCAGCTCAAATCGGATGAACCTTCTTACCTTTACATTCTCCCTGAACTTGGCCACTGTTTCAGCAATAATATCCTGCACATTTTTATTCGGGTCCTTTATGAAAGGCTGGAGCAGAAGGCACTCTTCATCATCGAATTCCTGCCCTTCGGGTACGTTCTCAGGACTGAGGTAGCAGGGGCAGGTAGCCACTACCTGCATTGCCAGATTGTGTGCCAGATCCTTGAACTCCGGAGTACGTGCCACGAAATCGCTTTCACAGTTGACTTCCACCAGGGCTCCAATCCTCCCCCCGGTATGCACATAGGACTCCACCAGCCCCTGCTCAGTAGCACGATTCTCCTTCTTCCTAGCGATGGCATATCCACGCTCTATCAGCTTTGCCTCAGCAGCTTCAATATCGCCGCTTGTTTCTTGCAAGGCCCTTTTGCACTCCATTATCCCAGCACTGGTCTTTTCTTTCAGTGCCTTTATAGCTTCAGTAGTAACCTGCATTTAGCCTCCCTAATTTTCATGCTCAACAGAAGTCTGTTGAACCTCGTCAGGTTCGAAAACGGCCTCATAGTGAGCTGGCAACTCCATCTCTTCCTCTTCTTCCACCTCTTCCTTCTCGGCCAGAGCCTCAATAGCTTGCCTGCTTTCCAAAATAGCGTCAGCGATAACACTACAGAAAAGAGCTACAGCCCTGATCGCATCGTCATTTCCCGGAATGGGATAGTCAATTTCATCAGGGTCACAATTCGTATCTACAATAGCAACAATGGGAACGCCGACTCGCTTGGCCTCAGCAATAGCATTCCTTTCCTTGGTAGGATCGACTATAAATAATGCTCCTGGAATCCTCTCCATCTCCTTAACACCACCAAGCAACCTGTTTAGATGCGCTATCTCCTTTTCCAACTTCATTGCTTCCTTCTTGGGCAATCGTTCCAATTCTCCCCTGACTTTACGATCCTCCAAACGAACTAAGTAATCAATACGTGACTGAATAGTCGTGAAATTCGTTAGCATTCCCCCAAGCCATCGTTGATTTACGTAAAAGACCCCGCACCGCTTTGCCTCTTTTTCTAAAGCTTCTTGCGCTTGCTTCTTGCTACCAACGAAAATAATATCTTCGCCCCTCTCGATCACTTCTTTCAGGAATTCACAAGCTTTGCCAAGTAAGACAACAGTTTGCTCTAAATCAATTATGTGAATGCCATTACGCTGGCTAAATATATAAGGCTTCATCTTGGGATTCCAGCGTGCTACTTGATGCCCGAAGTGAACCCCAGCCTCTAAAAGCAATTTCATCGAAACAGGTTCTGCCATCTTCTAAAGACCCTAACCCTCTCCAGTCTACCCAGCCTGCCTCAGTATTATGCAGACCAGCAATAATTTACCAATTACCAAAATTGGCCGACTGGATGAGTTTACCATAGGCAGATACAAAAGGCAAGAGTGAGCACACACTTGACAAATACCAGTCCAAGGTGCTAAATTACGTTTGGTTAGCACTCGATTACATAGAGTGCTAATATTGGGCGGTAAAGACAGCGGCTACTATCATGAGCCGTTTATTGTGTGAGGTGCAAATTGCCTATTTACGAATATGAATGTAGTGCTTGCGGTATCAGGTTTGACAGGAGGCAGAAGTTCGATGAAGAACCCACAGCTATCTGTCCCGAGTGCGCAAGCAAGGCGCGTCGCGTCATTCACTCCGTGCCTGTTCTTTTCAAGGGGAGCGGATTCTATTGTACTGATCACGGCAGAGGTACGAGATACAACGCCGGCCAGAAAAAAGAAGAGGCAGAGATAAAAGAAGAGACTAAAGCTGAGACTAAAGCTGAGACTAAATCAGAGGTCAAGCCTGACAACAAGTCCGAAACTAAAAAAGAGACTACAGCCGGGAAAAGTAGTTGAGGGCTCTTATCCAACGAGTCTCTCAAGCGTCGGTCAGTATCGAAGGGCAGAGCGTCGCTGCCATTAAACAAGGCTTTGTAATTTTTATTGGTGTAGGTAAAGGTGACTCAGAAGACGACGCGCGCTATCTAACAGAGAAGATATCTAACCTGCGTGTTTTCGCTGACGATTCAGGAAAATTCAACCTCTCCATACTGGATATCGCTGGTGAGGCATTGGTAGTCAGCCAGTTCACTCTTTTTGCCAGCACCCGCAAAGGACGCCGCCCCGGTTTTACTGACGCTGCCCCGCCCGAGGTTGCCGAGCCTCTCGTAAACACATTCGTTCAACTCGTTCGCGCTACCGGTCTAAGGGTTGAGACAGGTCGCTTCCAACAATATATGCAGGTCGAGATTCATAATGACGGACCGGTCACTATTTTCATAGATAGCTCGGAACGTCTGAAACCAAGGCATTAGTTGCAAACCTCTTTCTCTACTTACCACGGTTATCTACAGTGCTCGCTCTGAATCTTGCTGCACGATTTGCAATCAAGGCCGCTATGGCTCCCGCCGGTATCCCACCATCTATATTTACCACCGCCAATCCCAGAGAACAGGACTGCAACATGGCCATCAGAGCGCCGACTCCCTTTCCGCCTAACCCGTATCCATAAGAAGTTGGGACCGCTATCAAGGGAACATCCACCATACCAGCCAGCAAGGTGGGTAGTGCCCCCTCCCTTCCAGCCACCACAATAATCACATCTATGTCCGCTGTCATCATCTCACTTAGAGCAGGAAACAGCCTGTGGATGCCTGCTGCCCCTACGTCATAGGCAGTTGTTACCTCGCACCCCATCTCCGACGCCATCACCTTGGCCTCTTCAGCGATTGGAATATCAGAAGTTCCAGCAGTGATAATCCCTACTCTCCCTCCTGTAGCACTCGGCGAGAAATCCCTGCTCTTTATCACTACTGTTCCACCGGGCCAGCTCTTGTGAATAAATTCACCCCCGGTTATTACCGTCTTAATAGCCCTGATATGTTTCTCACTACCCCGGCTTATTATCACCCGCCCCTTTTTAGCAAGCACCTTCGAGGCTATTTTAGCTACATCCGACGGTATCTTCCCTTCCGCAATAACCACCTCCGGTATGCCATGTCTTATCTCTCTTCCTATGTCCAGCCTCGCTAATTCTCCCACTTCCTCCACAGTCAGCATCTTAAGAGCCCTCTCAGCCTCATCAAGCGATATATCGCCTCTCGCCAGCCTCTCCAGCACCTCTCTTAACAAAGGATTCCTCCCTCTACACGCAAATACATAGCATATAATATATACAAGTAGTATACTAGGCTAAATTCGTTAATAAAAGAGGGGCCAAATGCCGACCGATTCCAAACGCATCCTGATTGTCGACCCACAGATAGCAGGGGTATCAGGGGACATGATGGTTGCCGCCCTGCTTGATCTCGGCGCAGACCATACGAAGGTAATAGATGCTATGAAAACCCCCGGGCACATCTTACGAGGATGCAACGACCTTGAGATAACAGTAAAGGACACCGTCAGGCAGGATATTAGAGCCAAGCAAATCGACGTCAGAATTGACGAGGATGCTATCCACAGAACAGCCGCCGAGCTTCTGGACGCGGCGTCCTCATGCCTTCAAAGGCTGAAGCTTTCAGAAAACGCCAAGGAGTTCGCTTTAAATTCTATCAACACGCTTGTATCTGCCGAGGCGGTAATTCATAGCCAAAATATCCAGGAGGTTGTCCTTCACGAAACCGCATCAGCAGATACCCTGGCTGATGTACTCGGCACCGCCACAGCTCTGGACGATCTAGGGCTTCTCACTGATACTTCCATCTACTCAACCCCCATCGCGCTCGGCGGCGCTCTCTTTCAGTCCTCACATGGCACAATTTCATCGCCCGCACCGGCCACTCTGGAGATATTGCGCTCTAAAAGCTTCCTCACAATCGGTGGCCCGTCCGAAGCCGAGCTGGCAACTCCCACCGGGGTCTCGCTCCTCACCAATCTGGCATCAGAATCCGTCAGATTCTACCCGCCGATGATTCCAACACGCATCGGCTACGGTGCCGGAGCAAAAGAATTAGCTGAGATGCCAAACGTTCTCAGGGTTGTTCTTGGAGAACCGTCCGATTTCGGGCTATTAAAAGATGAGGTATACGTGATTGAGACGAACCTCGATGACGTCACCGGGGAATTGATCGGTCATGTCATGCAGAAGCTGCTTCAGGAAGGCGTCAAGGATGTAACAGCAATCCCCACATTGACCAAGAAAGGCAGGCCCGGACACCTCATCGAAATAATCGTAGACAGGCCTATCCTGGAGAGCGTATGCAGAGTCTTGATAGAGGAGACAGGAACACTGGGCGTAAGAATTCATAGCTGTGAGAGGCGTGTCCTCGCCAGACATTCTATCCCTATCGAGGTAACCGTTGGAGACGTGAAAAGGGTCATCAGGGTCAAAGTGGCTAAAAGCAGTGGCGGCCAGGTCGTTCAAATAAAACCGGAATACGATGATGTTAAAAGCCTTGCTGATGAAACAGGCAAGCCTCTGAGGGAAATCGAGGAATCCATAAAAAGAAAAGCCGGGGAAGCTTTAGACCAATACTGAACCCATGAACAATACCGATAACAAACCTTATTCAGACAAAATAGACGGGATAATAGAAGCCCTCGGGCAAAGGCACTCTGCCATAGTGGCTCTCTCGGGTGGTGTTGACAGCACGCTTGTGGCGGCTCTAGCACACAGGGCTCTAGGGCAAAAAGCGCATGCCGTCACTATTGATTCGCCCCTGGTGTCATCAAAAGACCTGGAAAGCGCTATAAGTATAGCTGGCGAAATCGGTATAAAACTTACGACTTTGGAGCTTAATGAACTTGATATTCCGGGTTTCAGGGCCAACCCGCCCAACCGGTGTTATTTTTGTAAGAGATTCAGATTCGAACGGTTAAAGGCAATCGCAATCGAGAACGGCTTTGACACAGTTGCCGATGGCACTAACGTTTCCGACCTGAAGGAATACAGGCCTGGACTCAAAGCATTGGATGAGCTGCAAATCTACAGCCCGTTATTAAAGGCAGGGCTATCCAAAGATGATACACGTATGATAGCCGATATGATGAAACTTCCAGTATCCTTCAAACCGTCAAGTCCCTGCCTGGCGACAAGAATACCTTACGGCCAACCTATCGAACTGTCAAAGCTAAAGAGGATTGAGCAAGCCGAAGAGTTGATCCGCAATTCAACGGGTGTAAAGGTGCTACGTGTTAGAGACCATGGCAACCTGGCACGCATCGAGTTGGGAGAAGTAGAAAGCGATCTGCTGTCTAACTCAGCGCTAATGCGCTACATCTCACAAAGCCTCAGGCAACTCGGGTATACTTACGTCACAATCGACCTGGATGGATACAGGTCAGGGGGCTTCGATCAGGAATACCACAGTAAGTAGTGAAAAATGAGGCAAGGCCAGACAAACCTGAAACTAGTCCGGTCCAAGTTCAGATGTTTTTTTTCGAAAGATAATCGAATCCATACTCAAGAAATCTTCTTTGCGAAACAATATCAAAAACGCCAGTACCAGAAGAATGGAATCTATCACAATCGCCTGTCGGGTTTGGAGCGCAGCCAGGTCACCAAAGCAGCAGCATGCCAGATTCATTCCGCGGTAGAGTACAACGCTATTTGCAATGACCAGACTTAGAGCTGTCAGCACGCCGATACCGGCAGCCAGTCTCGATACCAGTCCTAGTATCAGTAAAGCTCCTAAGATAACCTCCACCCAGGGAAGCGCGGTGCCATAAATATTGGCTAGAGTATCAGGCAGGAGGTTATAATCAATCACCTCATCAACGAATGCTGCCCCTTTAGATAACTTCCCCGCACCGGATACCACAAAGGTAGTACCTACGGCAAGTCGGCAGACAAATATAACATACCGATTTCTGCACACCGCCCATACTGTACCGGCAAATGTTTTTAACCTCTTCATCTCATTTCAATATCGAGGCTTATATCCATCGCTTTTACCGAATGGGTCAGCGCACCAATAGATATAATGTCTACACCCGTTTCAGCGACAGCACGAACGTTGTCCAGGGTAATTCCACCTGATGCTTCGATTAATGCTTTCCCCTCCGCTAATCCCACGATCCGTACCATATCATCACAATTCATGTTGTCCAGCATAATTATGTCCGCTTCCGCTGAAAGTGCCTCCCGTGCCTGCTCCACAGATTCCACCTCTACCTCGACCTTCATATTATTTGACGTATACTTGCGAGCTTTTTTTACTGCCTCCCCGATTCCCATACCCCGAGACCGAAGCACTTCCAGGTGATTATCCTTTACTATAATGCCATCGCCTAGATTCTCACGGTGATTATGTCCCCCACCGGCACGCACTGCATACTTTTCTAAAACTCTCAGTCCAGGGGTCGTCTTGCGTGTATCTGTAATGATCGCTTTTGTCCCTGAGACAGCTTCTACATACTTAGCTGTCTCAGTAGCAATACCGCTCATTCTCTGAAGAAAATTTAAGGCCACTCTCTCCGCCCTGAGAATGCTCGCCACCGGCCCCTCGATAATAGCCAGCCTATCTCCTTGATGCACCTTGCTACCATCACCAACCAGCTCCTTAATACGCAGCGCTGAATCCACCCTGCTGAACACAGCGGTGGCCACACTCATCCCCGCCAGCACGCCGTCGCTTTTAGCCACCATGTACGCCACACCATCCTCATCTGGTGATATCAGAGCCTGAGTAGTAACATCCCTGAAGGCCAGGTCCTCATCAAGGGCCATGTCTACCACTCGACTAATCTGTTCTCCCCGCAAAGCGTCCACCTGTACCTTCCCTCTTCCGACAGCTCAAGGTGCTTTTCGAAACACAATATGTCTTAACCAGGAGTCTGACTGCTGAGGAAAATCGGAGCGGAAATGAGCCCCACGGCTCTCCTCACGCATTAAAGCTGCTTCTGTCATCAGCCGACCCACCAGCACCATATTAGCCAGTTCGTATGACGGGCGATCCGTAGGCTTTTTAATTCCCTTCTCCCAATCGGCAATGGTAGTAGCTGCTTCCTGCAATCCTTCCCCTGAGCGTACTATCCCTGCATTTTCCCACAGCAGAGCCTGCAGAGCAGTTAAACTCAGTCCCGAGGGGCTACGGGACCCTTCTTCCCTTGCTCCAAGACTAAATACTTCCTTTCCCACGCTGGTAGCCGTGTCTGTGGCTATTTTCGATCTTTCCACAATTCTCTTGCCAAATACCAGGACTTCAAGCAGTGAATTCGATGCTAACCTGTTTGCACCATGTACTCCCGTACAGGCCACCTCACCACTCGCAAACAAACCGTTAATGTTTGTTTCTCCCCAGTAGTTCGTCCTCACACCACCCATCATGTAATGAGCCGCAGGAGCCACCGGAATCATAGAAGACGTAATATCCAGGCCATGGTCCAGGCAAAACCGGTATATCTGAGGAAATCGAGCAGAAACAATGCGCGCCGGCATATGAGTAACGTCCAAATAAACACGGCCAGTCCCCTCCCTCTTCATTTCACCGACAATGCTTCGCGCTACTACATCCCTTGGAGCCAGATCACCTTCGCCACTGTATTTGAGCATGAACGGCTCTCCTTCTGTGTTACGCAGTATACCGCCCTCGCCTCTAACAGCCTCAGAGATAAGAAACAACGGCACCCCGGGCAAACGTAGCGCTGTAGGATGGAACTGGAAAAATTCCATGTCTGCTATCTCCGCGCCAGCCTCATACGCCAGAGCTATCCCGTCACCGGTAGCTATATCGGGGTTAGTGGTAATCTTAAACAGACGTCCTACCCCCCCTGTAGCCAGGATAACAAACCTGCAACCGAACTTCTCTAAAGATCCCGTATGCAAATCCAATGCCGTAACTCCGTACACTCCACCTTCGAGGACAAGAATTTCGATAGCAAGACAGTACTCGAGAATAGTTATTCTCTTCGATGAACGGGCCAAGTTGCTCAAAGTAACCTCGATACGCTCACCGGTGGCATCGCCGCCGGCGTGCAATATACGCGGAACACTGTGAGCAGCTTCTTTGGTCAGCGCAATTTCCCCTTCAACCGTATCAAAGGGAACACCAAATTTTACAAGGTCAGCAATACGATCGGCAGCTTCTTCCGTAAGCATCCGCACCGCCTCCGGGTCACAAAGGCCAGCGCCAGCAGCTATGGTATCCTGCATGTGAAGCTCAGGAGAGTCAAGACTGCTTATGGCTGCAGCGATACCTCCCTGAGCATACCTGGTGTTGCATTCGTCTATTCCACCTTTGGTGATTATGAGAACGCTGCCCAACTCCTGCGCCAGCAGAGCATCGTAAAGACCCGCTATACCGCTTCCTATAATGATGTAGTCATATTCTCTCATAATTCCACATAATCAAATCAGGCTATGGCCAGCATTCTGTCTAGAGTACTTTTCGCCCTGAGCCTGATATCCTCTGGAATAACAACCACGTTTTTCCTGAATTCCATGGTTTCAGCGACCTTTTCCAGGGTAGTTTTTTTCATGTCGGGACATACGAGCACCTTCGATATAACATGGAAGGTCTTATCCGGATTGTCTTTCTGCAGCCTGTAAACCAGCCCTTCCTCTGTTCCGATGAGAAAGGTCTTGGCAGAGCTATCCTTAACGTACCGTGCCATCTGCGAGGTGCTTAGTGCAGCATCAGCAAGTTCTATAACCTCCGCCCTGCACTCAGGATGTACCAGGACAACAGCATCAGGGTAATCCTTCTTAGCCCGCACGACATGCTTCGTTGTAAGACGATGATGGGTGTTACAGTAGCCAGGATATACGATTATTTTTTTACTGGTTTTGGTAGATACATAGTGGCCCAAATTCATATCGGGTATGAACAATATCTCATCGTTTGGCACTGCCTCAACTACCTTCAGCGCATTGGCTGAGGTACAGCAGTAGTCGCTCTCGGCTTTGACCTCCGCTGAAGAATTCACATAGCAGACAACTGTAGCTTGAGGATACTTACCCTTCCATGCCCTCAGGTCACCGACACCTATCATATCCGCCATCGGGCAGCCCGCAGTCCCTTCCGAAAGAAGAACTGTACGGGAGGGATTCAGTATAGCAACGCTCTCTGCCATAAAAAGCACTCCGCATAGAACCACCACTTTGGCATCAAGCTGAGTTGCCTCGCGCGCCAATTCCAGGGAATCCCCTGTAATATCAGCAATGTCTTGAACCTCCGGTCGCTGATAGTTATGTGCCAATATGACAGCATCGAGCTCCTTCTTGAGCTCGATGATTTTCAACCGCAGTTCCTCTAAAGAGAGCACTCTCGCCAATGCTTTACCCAACCTCCTAGCTAATGATAGCTTAATCGAATACCTACGGGGTGTCAACGAGAATAACCGTTGATACCTAATCGACTCAGCGCTCAATACGGGCTGGCCCTATTCGAGACACCTCACCACCAACGCGTATATTGGTACCCAAATAGCGTATATGCCCCAAAGCAGAGTGACAAGGAGCAGTAAGGGTATATAATGTACTTATAGCAGGGCAGTCTAATAGCTTTATATACCTGCCAAACCTGTACCAGATAGGCTTCAACTTAAAAGGGCTACATATTTCTCAATTAATCTATAATTAACAGATGCTAATACTGGGACACGTTGGATTTACACTCGGTGCGGCGGTGCTGCTTGATCGCGTTATCTCTAAGAGCCCCCCTTATTTCGCTATACGGGACAAAGAAGTTAAGCATAACCGGTCATCCTCCGAATCAGTTGCGGCACAGGCCGGTAATCCCGGCACCACTTCTTCAGCGTTCGCATCTCTGGCAAACCACATAGATATAAGGATTCTGCTCATTGGTGCACTCCTTCCAGACATCATAGATAAGCCCGTAGGTCATTATTTCTTCAGAGATACCTTCAGCACGGGCAGGATATATTGCCACACGCTCTTGTTCGCCGTTATTCTTCTTCTAGCCGGGCTTTACCTGTATACAAGCCGTAAAAAGTTATGGTTATTAGTGCTTTCATTCGGGACTTTTATCCATCTAATACTGGACCAAATGTGGCTTCAACCCCGGACCCTACTATGGCCGCTTTATGGTCTTACCTTCGAACGTGAGGATCTTACGGATTGGACGCTCGATATACTCCGCAATTTGGTCTCCCTCCCGCAGGTTTATGTGATTGAAATTATAGGGGCAACAATACTCATTTGGTTTATCTCCACGCTGATACGGAATAAAACGGTCTATGCGTTTATCAAAAAGGGTATAGTCTCTTAACCTTCACGAATCTACAACGATGAAATATGTTAAATCAACTAACCTGTCTTTCTCCTGAGACATAACCGGTAAGTCGTTGGAGTATAATACCTGACATAGGGCAAACGACAATTGGAGCAATGGTTATGCCCGTTGATGCAGTAATAAGCGATTGGAACGGGACAATAATAGAGTACCGGAATGAAAGGCCTATACTGGAAAACGTGGCCGTAGATGTATTTAAGGCTTCTATTCCCTTTCATCCCCTCAGAATGGCCCGGATTTTTAAGGCGCGAATAGAGCTGGAGTCATTGTACAGGAAGTGGCAACAAAATTCCGGGGTTAATTCCGTTCCAGAGTTATTTAAAATCTACAATATGAAGATAGTAAACGGCACGCCAGTTTCGATAATTCGCCGCTCCGTTGACGACTATGCAACCCGACAACATGTCCAGACCGCACTCGATCATAGAATTCTACGTTCAATCAGGGAATGTCATACTTCCGGAAAGCCCACGGGTATCCTCTCCGCTGGATATAAATATGGAATCGAAAGGATACTGACAGTGGCCGGTTATTACAAATTCTTTGATTTTTACGAGGCCGATATTCTTGAGGAAGCTGATGGAAAAGCCATTAAGTTTCGTCTTGACATTTATAACAGAAAGGCCAACCAGTTGCTGAAATTGCTACGTGATCGAGGTATAGATGCAAACAGTGTCGCATATCTTGGCGATAGCGAAGACGACGAGGGCTGCTTTGAAATCGTAGGGCACCCCGTTCTAGCCTTATTAGCTCCGGATGAGTTGAAAGAAATATACGCTAAAAAGTACAGGGCCTTTGTTCCTAAAGACGAAGCGGACCTGGTAAACTATCTTCAGAACGCTTAGGCACTTCCGACTATAGAAGCATAGTCCCGGATCACAAAAACTTCAAACAACGCCTGTACCGGGAGAGACACAGCACAAGGGAGGAAATCGACTGAGAATCGGGACCAGGAGAAGCATCTTTGCATATTACGCATTTGAGCCTGACTAATTTTCGTAACTACGCCAGCCTCGACCTGGTACTTCCACCGCACATAACGGTGTTATGCGGCGATAATGCTCAGGGCAAGAGTAATCTTCTGGAGGCGGTTTACCTCCTCGCTACCAGCAGGTCGCCTCGTACTAACAGCGAGAAAGAGCTTATCAACTGGTCCGCACTAAAAGAGGAGCCCCCTGTCTGCCGTATTACGGCTGATGTCGAAAAGGACAAAGGTAACCTCAGCGTGGAGCTCGCCCTCAGTGGCAAAGCACAAAGCAGCGGTCAAGCTGATAATTCACCGGCCTCACGCCAGAGTGCAACGAGGTCTACATCCATCCACAAACGTATACGGGTGAACGGGGTAGTACGCAGGGCTATTGACCTCATTGGCCATATCAACGTTGTTCTATTCAGTGTCCACGACATCGGTATAATTGGAGGCGAACCGGCGCTCCGACGCCGCTATCTGGACATTCTAAACTCGCAGGTTGATAACCGCTACTTGCGTCATTTACAGCGATACCAACGGGTACTCTGGCAGCGCAACCGTCTCCTGCATCAGATAGCGGAAAACCATGCCTGCCCTGATGAACTCTCATTCTGGGATGAAGAATTAGTAAAGAACGGATCATATCTTATTGCACAGCGATATCAAATGGTATCTGCGATAGAACAGTTGTCTCAGCCACCTCACACCGAACTCAGCGGAAACCAGGGAAGGCTAAGATTGGCTTATCTCAGAAGTATCGATAAGGAGATAGGAAAGGGAGACTCTCAAGTGGAGGAGACCGCTGAGATATTTGCACGGGCCCTACGTTCAGCACGCAGCAGGGAGATTGCCCAGGGGATATCGCTGGTGGGCCCACACCGTGACGACCTGCGCTTCTTCAGTGAAGATGTTGATATGGGAATTTTCGGCTCCAGGGGGCAGCAAAGGACTATCGCTCTCTCGTTAAAGCTTGCAGAGGCCAAGTTTATGTTAAGCAAAACCGGTGAGCACCCGATTCTGCTACTTGATGATGTTCTCTCTGAGCTCGATTCGCACAGGCGAATTCACATGCTGCGGTCAGTTGCCGAATATCGCCAGGTGCTGATGACAGCGACAGACCTGGTCCACTTCGATCCTGATTTCCTGGGGCAGGCTGCGCTGCTCGGGGTGAGACAGGGCCACATCGAGCCCTTTACGCACTAGCATGGTTACGAGGACCTGCTTTTTTGGCAGAATCTTATGACCTCGGCGAAATTGCTGATTCTCGTCTGATTGTTAGTCTCAAGGATTCCATCATACGTGAGGCTAATCCAGGGTTTACCATATTTTGCACTGATACTCTCCGCCACGGCAGCCACCGTCCCCCCTGGCATACACCCGTGTGGCATCACTGAAATCACACCGGCAAACTTGGGGTCCTCCAGCCACTCAATCCCCGCACCTATGCTTAGAACCGCCTCACCACCACATTTGGAGGAGAGATATTGCCCCGATAACTTGAGTAACTCTTGTGGCGTCGGGTCTTTGCCATCGACAAACGTATCAAAGCTGGCGGCTACAGTGCGCTCATCCTTAGCAAGTATAAAGCTCCTGATATAGCCTTTAATTATCCTTCCAAGGTCCCTGTCCCTTAAGCCATCCTCTATATTCCTCAGTGTTATATACTTGAACCACTCCGCTATAGGTGAGACAATGGCCTCCAACCCCACTTTCTCACACTCCCTTACCAGATCGCTATTGCTGAATCTATTGGAGCGCAGGAAAATCTCACCGTTTATCCCCACAAGTGGTCTTCTTGGTTCCCTGCGGTCAATCAACGGCTTAAACCTATCAGTTGCCTCTTTGAGAACCTGTTCAAGGGTCCCCTTATTACGTGTGATATCGGCCACCCTGTACAGGTACTCATTGAAAAGCGCCTCCGCTGCCCCCGTATCTTTCTCGTAAGGCCTGGTGCGCCAGAGTAGTTTCTCCAGATAATCAACAGCCACAATACCCCGCCAGGCCAGGCGCTCAAATCCCGCGCCCAGATCCCAATCATGATAACCATTGTTTGATACGGTAGTCCTTATCGGGAAATCAAAGCCCAACTCCCGAAATATCTTGATTTGCTCCACAGCGTATTTACCAAAACGGCACGGGCCGTATGCCCCCGCCATGAACCCCTCTATATCCACCAGGTTACCGCCATTACCGTCTTCATCTAGATACCTGAGAAAGCTGCCCAGTGTTACCCTGTATGGAAGACACTCTTTACCGGATGTGACCCTGTTGCTGTAGAGCATGTTTCTTTCGTCCGGCTCAGGCAGCACACGCGCATCAACCCCAAAGGCCTGCATCGCGGCTGCCAGTATCTCAGCGTGTTCGCACATTCTCGGCAGGAGAACAAGCTTGCTTTGATTAAATCTGGTATATGCGTAACGGCGGATATCTCTATCATGGGCAAGGTCTTCCTGTGCTCTGCTTGAGCGGGCAAAGCCATTAATCGTATCCACATAAGCCTCAAGGCGGGTAACAATCCCGGCCTCGGCGGCATGCTCGTCGATCTCCAACTGCCCCAGTGGTTTGCCCCCCATGATATCTTCAACAATATTGAGCATGAATGAATTCGGGCCGCAGCCGAAGTTTGTCAGCACCAACCCGTATAGCTGTGGATCGGCCACAGTCAAGGCAGCGCCAGCGATGTGCTTGCTTTCGTTGAACCAGTACGGACGGTCCGAATATTCTCTGATATCTACCGACTCAAGCGGTAAAAAGTCAAGAGGTATCGGCACCGCACCGAGCTGCGCCAGCTTTTCAGCTATCCCCAGGTTTGCCCCTGAGTCCTGCGACATGTATGGCCTGGCGAAAATCACGACGCCCAACTGGCCGCTCCGGTGAAGCTCCTCCATCAACTCCTTACCAAGCTCACCCTGCGCCGTTTCGAAGTCACGCTGTGCCTGAATACCTGCGCGCGCGGCCTCCTTGCCCTTCTTCCTGCTGAAGCCCATTTTTGCAGCGACGTCTGCAAGGTTCTTTATCACATCAGCATCGCCACTGCTGAAATCAAATATGGGTATCAACAGTCGTTTCCCTATACCGAGCACCTCGCGAATAATAAACGGAGATGCCTGCACCAACGGGCAAGCGTATTTCTGGTTCTCATCCCCCTCCTTCAGCCCCATCCGTATAACGCTCGGTGCCAGAATATAGTCCACGTTTTTCAGGCTTGCCGCATGCCCATGAAGCAACTTAACGGGGAAACAACTGTCGGTATAGCTCAACTCCACAGACTGTCCGATGATTTGGTTGTTCGTTTTGCTGGAGAACACAACTTTCGCGCCAAGGGCATTTAAAAACCCTATAAGAAGCGGGGCGTAATCATACACCATAAGGGCCCGGGGAATCCCCACCGAAGGACCTGTCCCCACGCCCTCCTTATATTCCTTAAACATCAGCCTCTCGCGTTCATCAAAAGCCGTCTGTATCCGGTCGTGGCCTACAGTGCTGTCAAATAAATCACACCTGCTGCCGTAGTATGTCGGTTTCTCACCGGGTATCTCCATCCGGCTTATGGTGCAGTTGTTATCACACTTCTTGCAGGTAAAGGTGGAAAGCTTGTAGTCGCTATCTACGATCTCCTGAAAACCTTTAAACTTTGAGGCCCTGCCCTCCATCAACTCCTTGGCAAGAAGTGCTACTCCTATAGCCCCGCTGACCTCTTTATGCTCCGGCACAAGCGTCTTCTTCTCTTCAAGTGCCCCCTTGAACGCAGAGACAACGGCATCGTTATAGAAAACGGCCCCGGTCAATATCACCTTTTCACCCAGTTTCCTCGTACCCAGCACCTTCGATAGATAGTTGCCGGCAATAGAGTTGGCGAGGCTGGCCGTTATCACCTCCAGCGGCACGCCTTCCTGCTGAGCCAGGGCCACCGACTGCCCCATGAACGCGGCACATCTCGACCCCAGGTCAATGGTATGTGAAGCTCTAAACGCCAAATCGGCGAACTCACCGTTTTGGACATGAATACCAAGCTGCTCTGCCAGCTCATCGATAAAGCTTCCTGTTCCCGCAGCACACGCCTTATTCATCTGATAATCAACGACCACACCATTACGCTTGATAACCAGCTTGGAGTCCTGTCCACCGATCTCGATAATATCCGCATCAGGCTCTATCTCAGCAGCAGCCCGTGTCTGAGCGGTGATCTCATTTCTTATTACATCCGCGCCGATAAAGCTCCCGACCAGATATCTCCCCGAACCCGTTATTCCCACCCCCGCTATTCTGGCATTATCCCCGATATCGCGCAGCAGGTTGCGAAATACATCCTTTATCGCCTCAACAGGTCTTCCCGCAGTCATAAGGTAGTTCTTCGCCACCACCTCCGCGCCGGATTCGCCGATTATAACCGCCTTGGTGCTGGTCGAGCCGATGTCCACGCCCAGATACCCCGTAAACGGCCCCTCTATCTTCGGAGCGGCCCATCCATCATGCTGGACCACCTTCTCCAGCTTCGGCGTTTGGTAATATCGCTGTTTGCTGTCCACCTCCTCCGGAATAACCACCCTTGAACGCTTCCCGGATTCCCTGGCAAGCAGTGCGGAGCCCATTGCTTCAACATAAAGGTAATTTTCAGGGACTACGATATCCACCGTGGCCCCGTTTCGCGCCGATACCGTCTCATTGAGCGTCCTCAATATAGCGCTGTTTGCAGCAACGCCGCCTACAAAATATACCGGCTCCTCGAACGTCCCCTTCTTCAGCGAGGTAACCATTCTGGCAATGCTCTCACACAGGGCATAGAGCATCGCCGACATGGGCACGCCCTTCTGCTGCAGATGGATAAGGTCAGTCTTGGCAAATACGCTGCACCTGGCGGCTATCCTCGGCGGGCTTTCCTCGCATTCCAGCGCTGTACGGGCGAAGTCTTCAAGGCTTATCCCTATTCGGTATGCCTGCTGCTCCAGGAACCTTCCCGTCCCCGCTGCACATAGCGGATTCGATTCAACATGCCACGGCTTTCTGAGCCCGTCTACAAGCGCCATGACGAAAGAGCTCTGCCCACCGATTTGTATTATTGTCTTCACGTCGGGGTGGCCATGTAAAAGCCCGGAGGCTATCGCCAGCGAACTGCTGTATCCAGCCCAGTCGAGTTCCCCGGGTATCGCGATGCTGCCGGAGCCAGACACGCCGGCTTTGTTGATTTCTTCAAGGGGGAACTTTTGGGAGAGTCTCGAAAGGATTGAGGCTACGGCCGCCTTGGGGCTGGCGGTTATTTTCTCAGCGTCAAAATAGTCCGCCTTGCCCTCTCCAGACACAAGCGCTACTTTGACAGTAACGGAGCCTATATCCAGCCCTATTGAATAATTCATTACCTGTGCGTATCTCTTGCCTTATCTTACCATATCTTATCACAGATTGTAGCACATGAATAAACCATCTTAAAGATGTAAGCAGATCATTTTTTTGATAATTTATTCAAACGCATTCAATCAAGGCTTGACAAACTCGAATAAAAGTGTTAAAAAGTCGACAGTCCGTAATATTCTAAGGACTTTATCGGACTTAAACTATCTGTTAAATGTAAATATTAGTTTACAGCAGTCCGTTAGTCCATATTTACAAGCTAAATAATCGGAACTAAAAGGGAGAACGATATGGAAGAGTCCACGCTGATACTGACATATGCGGGTATGGGTCTCGTGGTGATGATGATTGGCTTCATTATCTTCCTTCAGGGCACTATCCTGGAACATCCTGAACAGCAGCAGACTCTGGGAAGGCGGGTAAGGACCATAGGCACCGGCCTTTTCGCCATAGGACTGGCGTATGTCGTCGGCTGCATTGTCATATCGATAGTACAATAGCCAGCGCTGTCATCAACCTCTCAGGTAATCCAGGACCTCTTTATTGAACCTGCCCCTCATTTCCATACTGAATGCGTGCGACCCGCCCTCAATCTTCACCAGCCTTGCATCGGGTATCCTGCCTGCTATCTCATCCGAGGAACGGGGCGATATAATTCTATCCTCCGTTCCGGTTATCACCAGGGTAGGGGCTTTTATCAGGTGCAGCCGGTCAACCGTGCTGTGGCCTACAACGGCCTCCATTTGCTGGATATGCGCCTCGACTCCGATACGCTTCATCTGAATCCTGGACAGGGGCACAAGTATCATCCTGTAGAGCCTCCTGTTGAAGGCCAGAGAAACAATAGTGCTCATCGATTTGTTGAAGTCCACGCTTCTCAGATCAGGCGCTTCGGAGCCTTCTTTAACACCCATAGCCCGCAGCATTTCCGGATGTACATCGCTTATCTCGCCCTCGCCGGTTGAGGTGCATACCAGCACCAGCTTCCCCACTCTTTCGGCATAGTTTATGGCGACTTCCTGAGCAACCATGCCTCCCAGCGACATTCCCAGCACGTGGGCATTTTCTACTCCCAGATGGTCCATCAGACCTACGGTATCGTCCGCCATCGTCCTGATCGTATAAGGTTCGGGGGACCTGTCAGTTTTGCCGATACCCCTGTTGTCGAAAGTAATCACCCTGTAATATTTTCTGAAAGCACGGGTCTGGAAGAACCAGGCGTCGTGCCCTCCTCCGAAGCCCTGAATCATAACCAGCGGGTCCCCCTGTCCCTCGACCTTATAGTACAGATTGATTCCATTCACTCTGGCATTAGGCACTGCGTCCCTCCTGCCCGCTTATTTTACATACCACCGTTGCGTTAGTTCTGGCAATGCTTCAGCCTGCCGACCCGATATGCTACTTAATTAATCGATTTACGGCAGCTTGTCAATAGCCTGAGCCTGCACTTTGTACTTCGCAAACAGATTCTGCTCTAATCAGCAATGAGCCCCTCTATTGGAGAGCTTCTTTCCGGTAGTCAGAAGAGATTTGGTCCTTTAGTGCCCGTTTCTCTTTATATTGCGGATACAAATTCCACACGCTGTTCTCACATTTCTTGTACTACAACTATTTGCTCGTTCTTTCTTTATGACCGTTGAAGCGCCACTCATCAGTCAGGTGCCGGGAATGGAACAGAGATACACAATATCTCCCGAATTTGGAGATGGCATGAAGCACAACCTTGACATTAGATATATCTAAGGGTATAAACGCACTGCGAAAGTTACTAACATCAACAGGCCTGATTAGGCCTGAACCGGGCCATAAAAGGAACAGGAGACCGAAAAGGAAGCATGAAGGAAAAAAATGTCGTTGATAAAGGCTCTCTGTTAGACAGGATGAAACGCGCTTTAATACTGGACCCTGATCTCTATAAAGAGGTTATATCGGACACAACAGCCCTTAACAGCCAGGCTCTTACAGCCGTAGCAATCGCCAGTCTGGCTAACGGCTTTGGCGTTGGATTTGCGGCGGTTATTATCGAAGGCGGTCTCGGTTTCTTCGGCGGACTCCTGGTTGGTCTGTTAACGGCGCTGGGCGGCTGGCTCATATGGTATGTGTGTGTACAATGGTTCGGGGATACCATATTCAAGGAGCCCGATTCTAAAGCCGGTTACGGAGGAATTATACACAGAGGTCTGATAATCACCCTGGGTTTCTCAAACTCACCCAGGGTCCTGACTTTCTTCTACTTCATACCGTACATAGGATGGATAATTGCTCTTATTGCCTCCGTATGGACTTTGATTGCCGGGATACAGGCTGTGAGTGCGACCCTGCCCCTTACGCACAATCGAGCCGTTGCCACATGCGTTGCCGGTTGGATTCCCTATATGCTGCTGGTTTTTTTGTTTGCCGGGCTTACCGTATAAGGCAAAACCATGCCTAAAAGAGCAGTAGTGGCAGCGACAGGATTCGAACCTGTGACCAGGGGCTTGACGAATCCATGGTCTATTTGAGATCAGCTAGCGGACTGTACTCTAATATTTTCTATATATTTCTGGAGCAACAAATAGTTTAGAGCAAGGGAAAGCGCTTATCATTTATTTGCTTTGCTTCCGCATTCATTAAGCATCATCTAAGATTGTCTGTCCATACCAATGGTGTTAGAATTGCATAAAAATATTTGTTATGAGCAATATGCGGCAATTGAAAGCAGTAGACTTTTTTTGTGGTGCCGGGGGTATGAGTTATGGTTTATCACTTGCTGGAATCAAAGTAGTAGCTGGCACCGATATAGAGGAGGAATGTAAAGATACTTACGAGACAAACAATCCGAAATCAAGATTCATTCATTCCGATATTAAGCAACTGACAATTGAGCAGTTGGAAAAGTTAGACGTAGAACGTAATGACGACTCCATGATTTTTACGGGTTGCAGCCCTTGCCAATACTGGACACAAATACAGACAGAAAAAGAGGGGGCACTAGAAACAAAGCATCTATTGGAGGATTTTCAAAAATTTGTCAGCTATTTCATGCCTGGATTTGTCGTGGCTGAGAACGTCAGGGGAATACTTACTAGTAAAGATGAAAGTAAACTGAGTGGATTCTTAGATTTCCTTCAGAGCAACAATTATGGTGTGGATTATGACGTAATTGATGCAATGTACTACGGAGTCCCGCAAAAACGAAAACGCTTCTTATTAATAGCTTCCAGAGTAGACAAAGGAATCAAATTGCCGGAAGCTGATAAGGACAATATCTTGAACGTGAAAGACTTTATCGGCGTTGATAATGGCTTTCCCGATATTGGTGCCGGACACGTAGACAAATCAAATTTCTTGCATACAACTGCCAAGCTATCAGAGAAGAACATAAAACGGCTAGGACTCACTCCTCATGATGGTGGCACACGATTAGCTTGGAAAGACAACCCAGAACTACAGATTAATGCATATAAGGATAAGGATAAGACTTATAGGGACACGTATGGTAGGATGTTTTGGGGCAAACCAGCTCCCACAATAACGACAAAATTCCACAGCATTTCAAATGGTAGGTTTGCACACCCAAATGAGAATAGAGGTATTTCCTTGAGAGAGGGAGCAACTCTGCAGACTTTCCCCAAAACGTATGTATTTAAGGGTAGTGGAATTGGGTCAATAGCGAGGCAGATTGGTAACGCAGTTCCACCTGAATTGGCAAGAAGAGTTGGAGCTGCAATTTGTAGCCGGGTTATGGAGAACGTTGAGGAGGCTTACATTCATGGTTGAAGGAAGTCCTGAGATGGCAGCAGAAAAAGAATTGGTCATGGAATTTGACACCAATACCATTCAGCATCTAGGGATTAAGATGTATTCAACTCTGCCACCTGTGATAGCTGAAATTGTAGCCAATTCGTACGATGCCGATGCTAAAAAGGTGAAAGTGTGTCTTAATGACTCTGATAGTCTCGAAATCATCATTGAGGATGACGGTCATGGAATGACTTACGCGGAATTAAACCCTAAATTCCTGAAAATAGGAAGGAATCGGAGAGAAGAAGACGGTGGCATGTTGAGTCCAGGACTTAGACCTGTAATAGGTAAAAAGGGGATAGGGAAACTGTCATTCTTTGGCATAGCAAAACTTATAATAGTGGAGACAATCCAGGGTCATTTGCTTAACGCGTTTTCCATGAGCCTAGTTGACATACTACAGGAAAGAGACCTATACAAACCGAAGATAATACATATGAATAAGAAAGTCGATAAAGAGCACGGCACAACAATAAAGTTGTATGACTTGAAGCGGAAGTCAAAGTTTTCACCTAACGATATTGCAAGGTCATTGGCAAGAGCTTTTAGGGTTTTCGATGAGAAGGATTTTGATGTCAAGATAATACACAACAATGAAGAAGTTGTAGAACTAACGAATGATATGAAATATGAAGGTATGCCGATTGAGTTTGAATGGCAATTACCGATAACTGATGTAGAATTGGTGGACAAATTGCCAGAGTATGAGTATTCGTCACAAATTACTGGAAGGGTTATTTCGTCTGAAAAGACTGTTCCAGCAGACATGAAGGGCATTGCTTTATTTTCGAACGGGAAATTGGTGAATGACCACGGTTTCTATGGCAATAAAGCGACAAGTCATGGATACGAATATCTGACTGGAGACCTTGATGTTAGCTTTATCGACAAATGGGATGAGGATGTTATTTCAACTGCAAGGAGATCTCTTACTTGGGAAAACGAAGATACCATGAAATTGGCAGCTTATTTACGTGATGTTATCACTGCTATTTACAATACACAGAGAGAGCTAAGAGGAGAAAAGAAGAAAAAGAGAATAGAAAGAATTGTAGGTTCTGATATTGGTGAATGGATAGGAAATTTGCCGAAACACGAACAAAAACTGGCGAGGAACATGGTAAATGCCATAGTCAATAGTGAAGAGCTTGATGATGAAAAGGCTGGTGACTTGATTACCTATGTTCAGGACTCATTCAAGTTCGAATCGTTTAAAGAGTTTGCGACAGAGTTGGATGCTTTGGCGGGAGTAAGTGCAGAAGCTGTGCTCAAACTGCTGAAGGAATGGGAACTTATTGAAGCTAAAGAATTCTATAAACTATCTCTTGTCCGGATAGAAGCAATAAAGACGTTCGAAAAACATATAAAGCAAAATGCCTTGGAAGTCCCAACAGTACACGGCTTTCTAAAAACATTCCCTTGGATTTTAGATCCGTGCGTATTTCGGACCAAATCGGCCGCCTTCACGGAGCAAACCGGCCACCCTGTCGGAGCAAATCGGCCACCACCGGTTAAGGTTTAAAGCCTTATAAAGCACGGGAATGGGGTGAGGGCAGC